>Ga0208371_1000074_pt1 | contig 47538 bp, 30 predicted proteins | sample SubbioCR12Aug_1A_FD_184827 | JGI IMG/M metagenome (GOLD analysis project Ga0208371, IMG submission 184827) | Serpentinite rock and fluid subsurface biosphere microbial communities from McLaughlin Reserve, California, USA - CR12Aug_1A (SPAdes) | ecosystem: Environmental > Terrestrial > Deep... | reverse complement strand
TGTACTTTGCAAACAAACCATTCCAAACAAAGTATTAAACTGATTGTTAAGCACTAATTCGTCGATCCTTATTAAGAGACTGTCTAAAAATAGCAGCTTTGTTTAAAAGTGGTAAAAAATGTTAGTATAAATGATATAAAGTATTGACTATCTGTTATTTGTCTGAATAATATTTTGTGTCTTTATGAAAATCAAACACATAAAGACACATGAAAACATATTCAAGCAACCTCACCGATAGTCGATGGAAGGCAATATTAAACATGCTGAAAGACAAACGAAAGCGAAAACATACTTTAAGAGAAATTTTTGAGATACACTCTTCTATTTACTTAAAACAGGCTGCCAATAGCGCATATTACCAGTATATTTTCCATCATGAAAGCTTGTTTACTACTATTTTACCAAATTGAAGAATGTTGGTATCATCGAATTATTACATGAATTAACCAGAGTTAAGTGCGAAGGAAAGCTCGGAAGAACCAATCACCGAGTGTTGGAATCATTGACAGTCAAAGCGTTAAAAAGACAAGAATAGGTGGATTAAGCCGATGAATTGATGGAGGTAAACAGACCAACGTAAGAAAACGGCATATTATTGTTGATACTATGGGACTGTTGTTGACGGTACTTGTTCATGCTGCCAATGGCATGATAGTATATCGGCACCAATGGTCATCTCAGAACTAAGAGGAAGGGTTGCTCGATTAGTGAAGAAAATCGCCGATGGAGGATACAGAAGTGTTATAATCGAGAACACTCGTAAAATCCATGGACGGATAGTTGAAGTGGTGGTTTGATCTGGTACTGCTACTAAATTTGAAGTACTTCCAAAAACGTTGGATTGTTGAAAGAATCTTCGCCTGGTTTGAAAGCAACAGAAGATTGAGCAAAGATTTTAAGTATCACACTGAAACAAGTCAAGCAATGATCCAATTAGAAGTGATAAAACTTATGTTTAACAGAATAATAAGAAATAAAAATTAGACAGTCTCTTATTGTTGATCTCATTTCAGCCAATATTGAATCAGCTGTGAAATAGTTGGATTCATGCGGTTTGGCATATTTCAAACTTTGTCATTGAACGAGAAAATGTAATTTTATGTGCTAAAGTTGTAATATGTCAGCCGGCAAATCGTCTGTATAATTTATCACCTTCAAAACCTACACCTTGAACGAAGTCATATTAAATATCAGCGGCCTTACCCGAAGGTTTGGCTCCATTACTGCTGTCGACGCCCTTGACCTGGAAGTCCGGCGAGGCGAAGTGTATGGCATTCTCGGCCCCAACGGGAGCGGAAAAACCACCACACTGGGCATCGTGCTTGGCGTGGTTAACCGCGACAAAGGGAGCTTCACCTGGTTCGGACAGGAACCATCGGCACGCATCCGGCAGCGGGTTGGCTCAACCCTCGAGATGCCCCTGTTTTATCCTTACCTGAATGGCATCGACAACCTCAGAATTGTAGCCGACATAAGGGGATGCAGCTACGATTTCATCGATAATGTACTCCAACGCGTTGGCTTGTTCGACCGCCGCTACAGCCGTTTTCGCACCTACTCACTTGGCATGAAGCAACGGCTGGCAATTGCGGGAGCCATGCTTGGGAATCCGGAAGTGATGATTTTCGACGAACCCACCAACGGCCTCGACCCTCAGGGAATCGCTGAGATAAGGGAATTGATTCTTTCCATCGCTGCTGAAGGCAAAACCATTATCATGGCCAGCCACTTGCTCGATGAAGTCGAGAAAACATGCACACATGTGGCTGTGTTAAAAAAGGGGAAGAAAGTGTTTTCAGGCAAGGTATCCGAATTGCTCAGGAATGAGCTGGTTGTTGAACTCCGATGCGACTTGCCTGAAAAACTCAGCAGTGAACTTAAAAACTGGGATGGATGTGCTGCTGTTTCAACAGAAAACGGGCTGATCATTGTCAAGCTGAATCAAGGCTATCATGCCGGCACACTCAATCGCTATGCCTTTGACAATGGCGTCGAAATCAACCACCTTGCCATCAGACATGAGAGCCTCGAAAAGCATTTCTTAGAACTTTTAGCCGAACATCAATGAAAAACATCATACACATTGAACTCAGAAAACTGGTGAAGAGCCCTGCATTCTGGATCATCCTCGGACTGTACACCCTATCGTTGGTGACGGTATTGTCCGGCACGGAATCATTTATAAACCATGTTGTTGAAAACGCCAGGAAGAACTCCCCCATTCCCATTCCTTCCTTTTCACTGTATGCTTTTCCTTATGTGTGGCATAACATGACCTATGTTGCTGGATTTCTGAAGTTTTTGCTTGCCTGCCTGGTCATTCTGTTTATCACCAACGAATACACCTATCGCACCATCAGGCAAAACATCATCAACGGCATGAGCAGAACCTCCTATTTTGGCTCAAAGGTCATCAGCCTTGCCTTGCTTAGTCTGTTCACATCTTTCATTTTGGTAATGAACAGCCTTATCCTTGGATTTGCTGTAACAGAAGAGATTACCCTGGTGCTCATCCTTGACAAGGTGTTTTTTGTCGGGGTATATTTTCTGGAAGTTTTTGCTTTTCTCTCTTTTGCCTTTATGGCAGCTACCTTATTACAGAAAGCAGGTTTGGCCATCATTGTTTTCACAATCTATGTGCTAATTGCCGAGCCCATTTTGGCTTTCAGGTTGCCGGAAGAAATAGCATGGTACCTGCCAATGAAGTCTATCGGCCGGATGATTGATATTCCGAATACAGCTTTAATGAAACTCTTTGGCGTAAATTTCAGGGAAACTGTTGAATGGATTGATATGTTGATGGTAGTTGCGTATAGCAGTATATTTCTTTTTTTCAGCTATTTAAAAATCAGAAAAAGCGATATTTAATTGAGGGACTTCTTGGTTTTGAAAATAAATCCTTACTTTTACTTAGTTTAGTTATTTTTGCGGTACAAAAAAACAACAACAACCACACCATAGCTACCCTTGAATATTATTGAGGAGCAAATAATTGCATGAAGAAAAAGTTCGCAATCAATAATGTTGAATCGTTCAGTGAGTACCGCATTGGATGGGGTAAGCGAACTTTTGATATCATTTTCTCGTTCCTTGCCCTGGTCATCTTGTCACCAGTGATGCTACTGATAGCCATTTTGATCAGGCTTGAATCAAAAGGTCCGGTAGTTTATTCTTCTGACAGGGTCGGAACGGGCTATGACGTGTTTAAGTTTTATAAGTTTCGTTCGATGTATCAGGATTCTGACAAACAGGTCAGCAGGCTTTCGAAGCTCAACGAGTACCTGATCAGCAAAAAGAACCTGATGGTTCCGGATGAAGAAGTTTCTTGTCCTGAATGCGCGCGTCTGGGGCATAACTGCTCACCCCTCCTCTATATTGACGGCACAGAAATATGTGAAAACTGGTACCTTGAAATCAAAAGAAAATCGCAGGCGGAGCCAGCCTTTTTCAAGGTAAAAAACGACCCGAGGGTAACCCGTTTCGGCAGGTTTATCCGACGTACCAACCTCGATGAGCTGCCCCAGTTTTTCAATGTGCTGATCGGCGATATGTCGATAGTGGGAAACAGGCCACTTCCACTTTACGAGGCAGAGAAACTGACCACCGATCAATGGTCATACCGTTTTCTTGCTCCGGCCGGAATTACCGGACTATGGCAGATAAAAAGAGATCGTTTCCATTCAGAAGAAGAACGGATAAATCTTGATAATCAATATGCTATATTAAATTCTCCGTTAAAAGACGTGAAGATAATTTTTATGTCGTTGCCCACATTTTTCCGAAAGAACGACTACTGATTAGCACGTTTCAGGTGGTGAACCAACCTCAATAGCCTCCGTTGATTTTCCTTAAAAGCCATTCGGCCGCCAGCAACAAAACGATCAGTGACAATACCCAAACGCTATCGATTAGTGGATCAAATGCCCTGGATTCATGCACAACCGGTTTGGCATGATCGGATACAATGAGTTGGTCGGCCAGCTGATCCAGATGGTGTTGGTCGGTGAAACTGCCGCCTGTTTTATTCGACAAGCTCCTTAAGCGTTCTGGTCTTGCCACGGCTTCCCTCGTTTCGAGGCTACCCGAAAGCACCTGAAAATCGCCTTCGGCTTTAAGCATTTTATTGCCAAGGCTTGTAATTGCAGTGTAATGGTACAATCCCTGGGGCATCCGGCCTGCATTCAGCTGGTATGTCTTGTCGATACGATTGAAAACGAAAGGGTAATTCGTATGATCCGCTTTGTTTGTAAATTCAATGTTCAGCTCCGGCTCATTGACCTGCTCCATGCTTTCGTTGTACAGTTCGGCAGTGACCTTTATCTCATCGTTCAGAAAATAGGCATCACGGATAGATACCCTGAGCGGATTCTTATCTGTAACCGTCATCAGGTAGTTGACCGATTTTGTCATCAGGTTTGTGAAGGTCTCGTGCGATCCGTTGAGTAAATAATCATATTGCCGCCAGCGCCAGATTCCTGTGCCACAGATGAAAGCTGTCTTGCGTTCGTTTTCGTACGAAAACAGCATCAGGGGCATATTGGTTTCCACTCCCCTGATCTTTTGCCGCAACAAAACAGAGGAGGCTGTAGCAGGCTGAAATCCTGTTGACTGAATGTTTAAGGGTGGAAATTGCATGATTTGTTTTGCGCTGGCTTCGTCAAGCGAAAACAAACTGAATGACTGATCGATCACACCATTGACATCAAGGCTGATGGGCTGATTTTCAGCACGCACCACCATTGAGCTTTGCCATGAGTTAAACATATTCAGGTTCGTTAAGGGGCCCAGAATATACAACACCGGACAGTCAGGACGTTGGCTCATCAGTGTATTGGCATAGCGCAACAAAGGTGATTCAGCCGGAAGTTGGTGCAGGACCAATACGTCGTATGAAAACTGATCAATAGGCTTTCCGGGTTCAAACCGGATTTCGGTTTCATACACACCCTCCAAAGCCGACGTCATGGCACCAAGGTCAGGATGCGGTGCAGCCGCCAGCATCAGGACATGCTGTTTCTCGTTTTTCACTTCCACATAAAACTCACGTGTATTGTTGATCAGCACGGCTTCCCCGGCAATGGGTGTAAGTGATACTCGAATCTGGCGATGCCCTGCAGCAGCCTCTTTTACAACAAATTGTACCGTTTCAGAATAACGGTCGCCTGTAATCATAAGCGGCCTGCCTTCAATTTGCTTTCCATCCAGAAACAGCTTAAGCTCAGTTTGTTTAGCATGCGCCTGTGTGGCATTTACAGAAATTTCAACGGTAAAATCTGTCTGGTTGTAAACCACCTTATTATAACGCACATCGAAAACCGATAAATCAGAATGTACTGTTGTATCTCCCAGTATGACTGTATAGATAGGGAAGCTGATGCCATCGGTTAAAAAGGCCGGATTCATGCCCTGGTTGTATAAGCCGTCAGACAGCAACACCAACCCAACCACATTGCGGCGCTTGTAGGTTGGAATCAACTGTTTGAAGATGGGTGTATAATCGGTGAGCTGTTCATCAAAACTCAGGACTTCCCCTGGCAGGACCGACTGACCGAAAGTGTAGGGTTCAACAGTGAATTTCTGACTTAGTTTATCAATGAAACCAGCATATTCAGCAGCATATTGTCCGCGAATATAAGACGAGTCAGCCATCAGCAGCAGTGAGGCAGAATTGTCATGGGCAATCAGCAGCACTGGTTTTTCGGTCTCCTTTTTGAGGTGAACCCGGTAAGGGTTTAGCAGGAGTGCTGTGATCCCAAAAACATGCACAAAGCGGATTGCGGCAAGCACAATAACCATCTTTACAGGAAATGTATGCTTTGATCCAAAATAATACAGCAAACCGGCATACAGCCCACCCGCCAGTCCACTGAGACTAAGCAACCAATATGGGTATTCGGTAAACAATTGCACCTGAAAACAGAAAATTAGTGTAAACGCAGTTTTATTCAGCGGCAAGCCGCTTCAAATGCTACATGTTAATACCACCGCAGACGCTGATCACCTGCCCGGTAATATAAGCAGACAGGCTGCTGGCGAGAAACACAGCAACATCAGCAACATCTTCAGGTTTACCGCTACGGCGCAAAGGGATGGTACTGATCCATTGTTGCCTTACTTCATCCGAAAGCTTATGCGTCATTTCAGTTTCAATAAAACCCGGGGCGATAGCATTGCAGCGGATATTTCTGCTGCCCAATTCCTTCGCGATCGACTTTGTGAAACCAATCATGCCGGCTTTTGAGGCTGAATAATTGGCCTGACCAGCATTTCCATTGACTCCTACTACTGAGCTCATATTGATGATGGAACCTGATTTTTGCTTGATCATCGTTTTCTGAACCGCTTTGGTGAGGTTAAACACCGATTTGAGGTTCACTGCCATTACAGCATCCCAGTCTTGCTCACTCATTCGCAGCAATAAATTATCGCGTGTGATGCCTGCATTGTTGATCAGCACATCAACGCGTCCAAAATCCTTCACAACTTCTTCAATGAGTTTTTCGCTTTCGTCAAAAGACGCTGCATTGGATGCATAACCTTTTGCTTTGACGCCAAGGGCCATCAATTCATTTTCAGTAGCCTGCATCTGCTCATCATAATGCAGGTCAGAAACTGCGACCATTGCTCCTTCCGCAGCAAAACGCAAAGCCAATGCTTTGCCAATTCCGCGTGCACCGCCTGTTATTAAGGCAACTTTTCCTTCGAGTAGTTTCATACGATTGGGTGTGTTTTTTGATCGCCAAAGATAAATATTATCTCCATATGTCAGAAAGCAGGCTGGTGAGCAGTTATATTGTCAGTAGAAAAACGACTTCGCAATATAACCATATTGTTGTTTATCAGCTGATATGGTCAAATATCAGGCTTACTACAGCTCCCCCATCAGGATGGTTGCCCACCAGGATATTCCCATTGTGAATCTTCATGATTAATTTCACGGCAGCAAGTGACAAGCCAAGTCCTTCATAGGCAATCAGCACCTCATTAATCAGGTCGTCTCTCATATGGGACAGCAACTGCTCAGGAAATCCAGCGCCGTTGTCGCGCACTGATAAAATGGTTTTACTTCCTTCCTTTGATGCTGTCAACCAAACACTTCCGTGTGTTGGCAAATGATAAATGGCATTTTCCAGCATCAGCTCGAGGCATTTTCTGATCAGATCGGCATCAGCTTCAACAGTCAGTTTGTTCACCTGTGGCGAGGTATGCACCACGATACTTTTTTCTTTCAGCTGCATTTCCATCTGATCGAGTGCCATTTCGAACAGTATAGGTACCGAAACAGAAAAGAGATCGAATCGCTGGTTTTTCGTTTGCAGCGAGGTGATTAGGAGGGCCGTATCAGAAAAGCGGACAAGGCGCTGCGATGCCTGGTTGAGGTAGTCGAGGTATTCGCGCTGTTCCTTATCGAGAAGGGTTTGGTTCAACAAGCCTGTCAATCCGGTGATGCCATTCAGTGGTGTCCGCAACTCATGGCTGATAATACTCAGGAAATCATTTTTCGCTTTCTCGATATTGGCCAGTTGCCTGTTGGCCTTTTCAAGCTCTATCGTCCTGAGTCTGACCTTATCTTCAAGGTGAATATTCAGGTTAGCCAGTTCGCGGGTTTTTTCAACCAGGTCGATATGTGTTTTTACCCTGGCAATGAGCTCAGGTGCGCTGAAAGGTTTAGTGACATAATCCTGAGCGCCGACTTCGAATCCTTTCAGGATGCTTTCCTGGTCGTTTTTTGCCGTCAGGAAGATGATGGGAATTTCGGCCGATCGCATGTTTTGTTTAAGCTTAATGCAGAGCTCATAACCATCCATACCTGGCATCATAATATCGAGCAAAATACAATCGAAGTGATTGGTATCTATTAGTTTAAGTGTATCCTGACCATTGGTCGCAAAGGCCACCCGGTAACCTGTTTGTGCCAGGATGGATCCTAAAACCTGAATATTTTTCGGGATGTCATCAACAATTAATACATTATATTGCTTCATGGAATGAGTTTCAAATTAGTGGCCAGGGTCTTTAAAATACGTCTGACTGATTTCGTTAAACTGTCCGAGTAGCAGCCAGATTTTCTCCACGTCGAAGGCCTCATAATGATCTAAAATCTGCCTGCCGTAAGACAACAAAGGTGCGACCCCGGTGTTTTGTGCATAAGCGATCACCGCATGTGCAAACAAGGCTGCATCCTCCACAAAATGCCCGTCAGTGGCCAGTTTCCACAAGCGAAAAACATCACGGATGCTTTCATCCACAAGCGACTCATGGCTAATGATATCAAGAACTGGCTTTTCAGCATTGTTAATGAGTTCCTGCAACATATTGCTGCATTGGGCCGGAGTTTCAGGCAGTAGAATAACTGCATCAATTTCCACCACCATATTTTCCTCCTCAGATAATTCATCCACTGCCAGGAGCAATTTCAGCTTATCCTGTCCTAATCTCTTCAGCTCTTCTTTGATGAAATTAAACGCTTCAATGGTATAAAAACCCTGTTCGATAATCATCAACCTTACATCAACACTGCGCAGGCATTGAATGGCTTCTTCCAAATTTGAGGCCAAAAAGAGTTCGGAGGTGGCGTTACGAAAGGTCTCGGCCAGCAACTGTATTGACTTACCTGACTTACCGGCAAAGAGGGTTGTAGGAAGTCCGAATTCACTGAGTTTGGTGATCAAAATCTTTCGTTTGTCAACACTCATTTTGCCTGGGTTGTAGCCTACATTCCTGAAAACCAGCTTAAACAGTGAACCTTCTCCCGGTTTACTTTCCACACTGATGGATCCGTTCATAATTTCGACAAAACGTTTTGTGATGGGCAAGCCCAGGCCGGTTCCGGATTTTCTTTCGCTATTGAAATTCGATTGATGGAAGGCCTCAAAAATCCTGATTAGTTCTGTTGCATGTATTCCAGTACCTGTATCGCGCACATGAATATGAAGGTCTGACTGGTAGCCCTGTTCATTGGTTCCCAGAAAAGCCATCAGGGTGATTTCGCCATCTGAAGTATACTTGATGGCATTGCCAATCAGGTTAAACATCACCTGCCGTAGCCGCTGTTCGCTCAGATAAAATTGCTCAGGAAGCCCATCTTCAATGATGGTTTTCAGATCAATACGCTTTTCAAGAAGTTGTAACGAAAAGAAGGTGCGCATCTCCTTAAATAAGTCATCGATATTTACCGGACCAAGGTCCACCTCCATTTTCCCGGCCTCAATTTTGGACAAATCAAGGATATCGTTGATCAGGGTGAGCAGGCTCTTGCCACTGCTGCGAATGGCATCGAGGTAAGCTAGCTGTTGCTTGTCTGTGATTAAATTGGCCAGGATATCAGTGAAACCAATCACTGAGTTCATGGGCGTGCGTATTTCGTGGCTCATACTGGCCAGGAAAATGCTCTTGGCCTTGTTGCTTTGCTCAGCTTCTTCCTTGGCTTTCAGCAACTTATCAGCATAACTACGCAATTCATCCTGGGCCTGCTGAATCTGTTTGTTTTTCTCAACAAGTATGGCACTTGTTTTCAATCGGATTCGCAGTAAAATGATCAATAAAACCAGTGCAACAAGTGTTGCAATCAAAAAGGCGATAATCAGCAGGTTATAGAACTTTTGCCGTTTGATCTTTAAACTATCAATTTCCTTTTCATTTTTAAGCAAGGCAATCTGGTTTTCACTACGTTCACGATCGAATTGTGACTGCATCTGCATCACAGTCCTGTGCGTATTCTCACTGAGAATACTGTCGTTCATGGCACTGTTCATTTCGAGGTACCGAATCGCATTCCAGGGATCCTGCTTCATCTTATACACCTTGTACATGAGTTCATATGCTTCTTCCAGGTTGCCTTTGGTGCGGGTGTGGAGCGAGAGTTCAATGCCTTTTTCGAGGTTTTGGATGGCCTGGTCGGATTTTTTCATATCGACATACACTTTACCCACCTGGATATAACTGTAAGCCAGAAAATGTTCATCATCAAGGTCTTTATTCAGGTTCAGGGCCATGAGGTTGTAGTTCAGCGACCTGTTGTAGTCAGCTTTCAGGCGGTAAACATTTGCAATATCGTTGTAGCAAATGGCGATGCCCCGTTTCGAACCAAGCTCACGATTCACCTCCAGCGAAAGCATATAGTATTCAAGTGCCTTGTCCTGATTTCCCAGTTTAAGGTAAACATTGCCTATATTATTCAGGTTAATTGCCACACCAAGCAACTGGTTCAGCGACTGTTCAATACGCAGGCATTTGCGAAACAACCGGAGCGCTTCAGTATAGTTTCCCAAAATATACTGGATGTTTCCCATGCCATTTCCTGCGATCACATAGCCTTTCATATCGTTGATTTCTTCTGCAATATCCATGGCCCTAAGATGGTACTCGCTGGCGCGGGTGTAATCATCCATGCGGCGGTACACAACACCGATATTGTTCAGTGAAAGCAGGATTTCTTTTTTCATTTTCAATGAATCAGCCAGCTTCAATTCGAGTTGGTGAATGGTTAAGGCATTGGCGTATTCCGACCTGTTCCTTGCTGAAACACCCAGTTGGTCAAGATTGCCCAGAAAAAATTTCATGAGCTTTGTTTCGGAAGCCATCATCATGGCCTTGTTGTAATAATCAAGCCCTGACAATCCCATGAATTTTTCATTTTCACTGAAATTAAGCAGGGATGCCAGCCTGACCAGCGATTTCACGCGCACCGTATCGGGCGCATTAAACTGCATCGATTTCTGCAAAAGGCTATCCAGCTCAAGCTGTATTCCATGGGCTTTGGGCACTGTTATTGCAAACAAACAAAAAATAAAAAGGCTAAGGAAACGCAATTTCATTGACAGCGTAATTTTAGTACTTAGGGTCCCTGCTTTGAATAAAGAGCCAAATTAAGCATTTAGAACAAATTAACAATGGGCATTTGATCCCTGGCAAAAAAAATGATTGGAATTTTCGAAAATATTCCGGGTTTAAAGCACAGTGAAAATCACCCTCCGGCCAACCAACAGGCATTATTGGATTATTGTACCTATCATCAAATCATCAACTTACCATGCAATTTATTCAAATTAACGCGTGAATAAAAAAAGCCGGCATCCTATAGAGAGTGCCGGCTTTTTTTGGGGTGGAAGACGGGATTCGAACCCGCGACCCTCAGAACCACAATCTGATGCTCTAACCAACTGAGCTACAACCACCATATTTGAGGCGGCAAATATACAGCATTTTTTTCTTCTCCCGCAATGGCTTTTCAAAAAAAATGCGTGTCCTGAGCCAGCCTGAAATCGCTCATAATTTGGCCTAAAAAGCCTTACATTTGTCAGCATAAACTTTCGCTGCCTGCCCTACTCCAGTTATGAATAAAAACCGTTTGTCCGGCTCACCTTTCCGCATCGCCTTGCGCAGATTCAGGTCCGATGTAACTGGCATGGTTTCGGTTTCAATGATCATACTGAGTTTATTCGTCGCAATTGCCGGTTACCTGATTACACCCGACAAATCACCCTTTGCAAATCAGCAACTGCTCGAAATCGCCACCCAAAAACCAGGATTCAGGGTGACCCTGCTCAGCGTCAGCAGTGATGAAGCGCCACCTGCACAACACTTTTTACAAACCATGTTGTATGGCAAACGACAGGTTTACCGGCTTTTTCCCATGAGCAGCTATCAGCTGCAGGGCGACAGCCTGATTGTTCAGGCATTTGATCCGGATTCGGCCGGTGCAGGGCAACAGCTATCATTCCACCTGGCCAATATCGCTTATTCCCTGAAAAGGCCTCCTGCCATCGATGGGAATGGTCAATTCCTCCTCGAGACCAACCAGTCTGAACAGCTTCTCCTGAGCAGGGAGGCTCTCATAACCAAAGTTGTTGACGAGCACTTGATAAGCAAAACCTATTGGCTGGGCACAGATCAGTTTGGCCGCGATTTGCTCAGCCGACTGATCATCGGCACCAGGGTCAGCCTTTCTGTTGGCTTCATTTCTGTCCTTATTTCGTTGTTGATCGGCCTCAGCCTTGGCAGCATCGGTGGATATTTCAAAGGGAGAATCGATGATATCATCGTATGGCTGATCAATGTGGTGTGGTCGTTGCCTACCCTGCTTTTGGTGATCGCTATAACCTTTGCTCTCGGCAAAGGATTCTGGCAGGTGTTTGTCGCCGTTGGTCTGACCATGTGGGTTGAAGTGGCCCGTATTGTAAGGGGACAGATCATTTCGCTCAGGGAGAAAGAGTTTATCGAAGCTGCGCGTGCACTGGGTTATTCCCACACCAGGATCATCTTGAAGCATATTTTGCCCAACATCATGAGTCCGGTGATTGTGATTTCTGCGGCCAATTTTGCATCGGCTATATTAATTGAAGCAGGCCTGAGTTTTCTCGGGCTTGGTGTGCAGCCCCCGACACCTTCATGGGGAAGCATGATTAAAGAAAACTACGCCTATATTATCCTCGACTCGGCTTACCTTGCCATCCTTCCGGGCCTGGCCATCATGCTTATGGTAATGTCGTTTATGCTGGTTGGCAATGCCTTGCGTAATGCGCTCGATGTGCGATTGCCTAAAGAAGGGCAGTAAATAAACGCGCCTCATTTTTCTTGTTGAATTTGGTATACAGTTGATTAAAAACACATTTCTGTTAAGCCGTCAAATTCATGCGATTCCGAAGCCACTTTTGCACCAAATTTGATACTTTTGCGCATGAACATGCCAACCATTCGCAACATACTCCTCATTCAAACAGCCTCTATCGGTGATGTAATTCTGGTGACGCCAATCATGGAGCGCCTCCATGAAGCACTGCCTGACTGCAACATCGATTTGTTGGTTCGCAAAGGCCATGAAAGTCTTTTTGTTAACCATCCCTTTTTGCACCAATTGCTGGTATGGGATAAAAAAAATCAAAAACACCGAAACCTCTTACGTTTGCTCATCGCAATCCGCAAAAGCCACTACGATGCTGTGATTACAGTGCAGCGCTTTGCCTCATCAGGTCTTTTAACAGCCTTTAGTGGCGCAAGGCACAGGGTTGGCTTTACGAAAAACCCTCTGTCTTTTGCCTTCTCACGCCGGGTGAAACACCTGATCGGCAAAGGCGAACATCAGCCGCACGAAGTTGAACGCAACCTGACACTCATTGAATGGATTGTTGGAAAAACCAGCGGCACACCCAGGCTGTATCCTTCGCCGGCAGATTATGCACACACTTCGGCGCTTAAACAGAAACAGTACGTTTGTATTGCCCCTGCTTCGCTGTGGTTTACCAAGCAGTTTCCCGAAAACCAATGGATTGGTTTTCTGCAGCAGGTGCCACCAGAGATGAACGTATATATGCTTGGTGCACCATCCGACCTGCCACTTTGTGAGCGCATCCTGAAAGCCGCCGGGCATGCCAACAGCATCAATCTGGCTGGGAAACTGAGTCTACTCGAGTCGGCAGCACTCATGCGTGATGCCACCATGAACTTCGTAAACGACTCGGCCCCAATGCACCTTTGCAGTGCAGTGAATGCAAGGCAAACTGTTATTTATTGCTCTACAGTGCCTGCATTTGGTTTCGGACCACTATCAGATGATGCCGTTGTTGTTGAAACGGATGAAAACCTTCGGTGCAGGCCTTGTGGTTTGCATGGATACCAAACCTGTCCTCAGAAGCATTTTAAATGCGCAATCACCATAAACCAAAACAAGTTGTTAAACCGCATATGAACACCTTTGAAGAAGAAGTAGCATTGGCTGCCGAAGCCCTGAAATCAGGAAAGACAATTCTGTACCCGACGGATACCATTTGGGGAATTGGGTGTGATGCAACCAATCAGAAATCGGTCAATAAAGTATACAAACTCAAGCAACGCAAAGAAAACAAGAGCCTGATCGTACTCCTTGAGAGCACTGACAAGTTAAAAGACTTCATGGACGAAGTTCCGGCAATGGCCTTCGACCTTATCAACGCCAGCAACAATCCCCTAACGATTGTTTATCCGGGTGCCAGGAACCTGGCAAAGAATCTGGTTGCTTCTGACAGAACCATTGCCATTCGTGTGACCGCTGACCCTTTTTGTGTCGCTTTGCTAAAGGCCTTTGGCCGTCCGATTGTATCCACCTCAGCCAATATTTCAGGTGAACCAACAGCCATCAGTTACAGCCAGATTTCCAGTGCGATTAAAAATGGGGTTGACCACATTGTCAACCAAGAGCAAACAGTCGTGAAACAAATGAAGGCGTCAACCATCATTAAACTCGAGATCAACGGAACATTTTTAATCCTCAGGTCATGATCACTGTTGCTTATCTTCAGACAAGTCCACTGCTTGGCAAGAACAGCAAAAACCTCGATCTTACCAATATAATGTTAAAGGGTGTACTCCACGCCGATCTCATTGTTTTGCCTGAGCTTGCCAATAGCGGTTATAATTTTATAAGCAAGGAGCAGGCCGTAGCCTCAGCCGAAGACCCGTCAGGCTCATCATTTGTGGAAATGTTGATGAAACACGCCCGGCGGCTTAATGCAAACCTGGTGAGTGGTTTTAATGAGCTGGCCGGTGATGGCCTGTACAATTCGGCGCTGCTTGTTAACAAAGAAGGTGTTGCAGGCTGCTACCGCAAAACACATTTGTTTATGCACGAGCGCGATTTTTTTCTTCCCGGAAACGAGGCACCGCTGGTGTACGACCTGGGATTTGTCAAGCTGGGTATGCAGATTTGTTTTGACTATATGTTTCCAGAATTCTGGCAGCACATGGCCATGCAGGGTGCCCAGCTGATTGCCCATCCGAGCAACCTGGTGACACATTATGCCTGGAAGGTTGTTCCGGCACTCGCACTTATGAACAGGATTTATGTTGTTACAGCCAACCGCATTGGTGCCGAAAACAACCTAAGTTTCAGAGGAAGGTCGTTTCTGGCCCATCCGGATGGTGCAGTCAAATTTAAAGCACCTGCAAAAGAAGCGGTAGCTTCAGTGTTTTCTATCGATCCCAGCATCGCGATGGACAAAAGGGTCACTTTGTTGAATCATGTTTTCAATGACCGTCGAACAGATTTGTATGATCAGTTGTTGTAATACAGTAAAAGGCAATATTTCTGATAATAACCCACTTTGGGACAATAAACTTATTTAGAATTATTACAAATTATTGAAATTTTCTGTACTTTTGCAAACTGAAAGTTAATGCACTTTTATTGACTCAAAACATTGATAATGAGTAACACGAGAAAATTTTCTTTGGCAGGAACCGACAAACAAACCCTCGAAAACTGGTACAACCTGCTAACCCTAGGCAGGCAAATCGACGAGAAAGCCCCCAACTACTTGAAACAAGCCCTCGGATGGTCATACCATGCACCTTATGCAGGACATGATGGCATTCAGCTGGCGATCGGACAGGTTTTTAACAGGGAAACTGATTTTTTATTTCCTTACTACAGGGACATGCTCACCGCAATCTCTGCCGGACTTACTGCAGAAGAAATTATCCTGAACGGCATTTCAAAAGGAACTGACATCGCCAGTGGCGGCAGGCATATGTCGAACCACTTCGCCAAACCCGAATGGCATATTCAAAATGTTTCTTCAGCAACAGGCAACCACACCCTGCATGCTGTTGGCACAGCGCGGGCTATAAAATTATATGGAGGCAAAGGAGTAGCCATCAGTTCGCAGGGCGAGTCGTCCACATCTGAAGGTTATGTCTTTGAAGCCATCAATGGTGCCTCCAATGAGAAACTGCCTGTTATTTTCGTGTTTCAGGATAACCAGTTCGGTATTTCTGTTCCTCAGAAGGACCAGTCGGCAAACCGCAGGGCTGCTGAAAACTATCGTGGCATCAGAAACCTGAAAATCATGTTCTGCGACGGTAAAAATATTTTCGACTCAATGAATACCATGTTTGCTGCCAGGGAACATATTGAAAAATTTGGCGAACCGGTGATTGTGCATGCAAATTGTGTCAGGATTCACTCCCACTCTAACTCCGACAAACACGAATTGTACCGCGATGAAAATGAACGTCACTGCGTGAAATTATCTGATCCGTTGACACGTTTCAGGATTCAGTTGATTCATTCCGGAAAATTCACAGAAGAGGAGCTGAATAACCTTGACGAACTGGCAAAGAAAATTATTTCAGCTGCACATAAAAAAGCCATCAAAGCCCCTGATCCCCGTCCTGATTCCATTCACGACTTTGTCATCCCGGCACCCTATGTTTCAACCAAATACCCTGAAGGCCTTCACGATGGCAGCAAAGGACAGGTCCTGAAGTTTATTCAGGCACTGAATGAGACCCTGAAGGCAGAATTCAGGCATAATCCGGACACCTATATCTGGGGTCAGGATGTGGCCAATAAAGACAAGGGTGGCATTTTTAATGTCACCAAAGGCATGCAACAGGAGTTTGGCCGTCAGCGTGTGTTTAACGCTCCTATAGCCGAGGATTTTATTACAGGCACCGCTAATGGAATGAGTCGCTACAGCGACAAAATCAGGGTGGTGATCGAAGGAGCTGAGTTTGCCGACTATTTCTGGCCTGCCATGGAGCAGCTCGTTGAAACATCGCATGACTATTGGCGCAGCAATGGTGCTTTTGCGCCCAATGTAACCATCAGGCTGGCTTCAGGCGGATATATCGGAGGCGGACTTTACCATTCGCAAACCATCGAAGGAGCGCTTACCACGCTGCCTGGTCTGCGCATCGTTTATCCGTCGTTTGCCGATGATGCTGCCGGATTGCTCAGGACGGCCATCCGGTCAAAAGGACCCACCGTGTTTCTTGAACCAAAAGCCCTGTACAACGATCCTTTGGCCGAAACCATGGTTCCTGACGATTTTGAAGTTCCCTTTGGAAAGGCCCGCGTGAGGCGGACAGGCAGCGACCTGACCATGATCACCTATGGAAACACCACACATATGTGCCTGCAGGTGGCCGGGCGAATTGTTGCTGAGACAGGCAAACAGATTGAAGTCGTTGATATACGCTCGCTGGTGCCACTTGATAAAGAAACAATCCTGGGTTCGGTTATGAAAACATCGCGTGCAATGGTGGTTCATGAAGACAAGGTGTTTGCCGGTTTCGGCGGGGAGCTTGCAGGCATCATTGCCGATGAAGCTTTCGAATACCTCGACGCTCCGGTGAAGCGGGTTGGATCCACCTTTACCCCTGTAGGGTTCAACCGCATTTTGGAAAAGGAGGTCCTTCCAAATGCCGACAAAATCCACGCTGCAGCCATGGAATTGCTTCACTTCTAAGTGCTTATCAAAATATTCGATTTACGCGTTCATGCTTCATGAACGCGTTTTTTAATGCCTGGTGATTAACTATTGTTAACAAAATAGCGCTTGAAAACTATTCATTACAAGGTCATTATGTGTAATTTTGGCTGCAATTAATGCTTGCTGACACACACAAAATGAAAGCAAGTAAAACGAACAGACACCATAAACCCTTCAGAACACCCACATTATGAAGATGATAAATTTCCTGCTTATTGGCTTATGCATCAGCTTATCAACCTTTAGCCAGGCCCAGGTAGGAACCTTGAAAACTGATCCAAAGGAAACTTCACAGAAGTTTGCCGCAGCCATGTTTTATATCGAGAATTTTTATGTCGACAGCACCAAACCGGCCAAGCTGACAGAGGAAGCCATCATTCAGACATTAAAATCGCTCGATCCGCACTCTGCCTACATTTCGAAGGAAGAGCTCAGTGAGGCCAATGAGCCCCTTGAAGGCAGCTTCGAAGGCATTGGTGTAACCTTCCAGTTATCGAAAGACACCATCCTCGTCATTGCTCCTGTACCCGGTGGCCCTTCGGAAAAGCTGGGCATTCAGGCAGGCGACAAAATCGTTCAGATAAACGGTGAAGATGCCTTTGGTCCGAAGGTCAACAACAAATTTGTCATGGACAAACTGAGGGGCAACAAGGGAACAAGTGTCGATGTGAGCATATACCGCAAAGGAAAAGCTGATTTGATTCCATATACCATTGTGCGTGACAAAATCCCGCTCAATAGCATCGATGCAACCTTTATGCTGAATAAAAATGTGGGATACATCAAACTGAACCGCTTTTCGAAAACCACCATGGAGGAATTTCACGCCTCAATGGATCAGCTGAATAAGTCAGGCATGTCGAGCCTAATCCTCGACCTCAGGGGAAACTCAGGTGGATTTCTGGGCACGGCTGTTGAACTTGCGGATGAGTTTCTGGGTAATGGTAAGCTCATTGTGTATACCGAAGGGCTCAACAGTCCCCGGCAGGATTTCCAGGCCACCCAGAACGGTGGTTTTGAAAAAGGCAAACTGGTTATCATGATCAATGAAGGCTCAGCATCGGCAAGTGAAATTGTGTCGGGTGCAGTGCAGGACTGGGACCGAGGCCTCATTCTCGGACGCAGGTCGTTCGGCAAAGGCCTTGTGCAGCGTCCGTTCAACCTGCCCGACGGCTCAATCATCAGGCTGACCTCGGCACGCTACTACACGCCCACAGGCAGAAGCATTCAACGTCCGTATGACGATGGTACCGATAAATATTTCCAGGACATATACAACAGGTATAAAAACGGCGAACTTGTGCATCCCGACAGCATCCATTTTCCCGATTCATTGAAGTACCTCACACCCGGAAAGCGTACCGTTTATGGTGGCGGTGGCATCATGCCCGACATCTTTGTGCCTTGGGACTCCACTCAAATTACTGACTATTACAGCAACCTCATCCGAAAAGGCGTTTTCAATCGTTATACCATTGATTATGTGGAGTTAAACAGGAATAAAATAAAAACTGAATACCCATTTTTCAACAACTTTAAAAAAGACTTCAAGGTGAATGCTGAGATGATGGACGACTTCAAAGCCCTGGCGGAAAAAGAAGGAATCAGTTTTGATGAAAATCAATTTAAGACTTCGGAACAGTTTATCCGTTATCAGATCAAGGCATTGATTGCCAGAAATATATGGGGAATGAACGAATATTTTCAGGTCGTGTCAGATGTGGATGATGCCCTGTTACGGGCCGTTGATATGATTGCATCCGACAAGAGTTACTCTCAGGCCATCAAGCCCTAGTCATCATTTTTTTTAATCAATAAAGCGCGGCGAAAGAAAAGTTGCGCTTTTTTTCTGCAGGCGCACCAGCAACATGAACTCATGTGTTCCTGAGTTGTAGTTACTGAATCGCGTTGCCCCGATATCGTAACTATACATAAAACCGATCATTTCATTCACGTTCAGTCCTACGTGCAACAGGAATGCATCGTTCTGACGGTATCCCAATCCAGCCATGAACACATTGTTGAAATTTAAATTGGCATCGATCTGAAACACATTGAGTTTTCCCTGCTTATGCCAAGAGAACATAGGCTGAAGTGTGGCGTCGTCGGATAGGCTGAGGCGGTAGGCAAGGTACAGGTGGTTATGCGCAGGAATCTTGAATAAGGTGGCTTTGGGGGCAGAAGTAGTGATGTGGTTAGCCGCCATGCCGACAGTAAGGGCATCACGCTGAAGCTCAAGGCCAAAGTCAAAGTCAGGCAAAAAGTAACTTTCATCTGGCTTGATCAGCGGTTCGTTTCCGTCATAAAACACCAGTTCGCTGAATTTGATCATGCGGCTGTATATTCCAGCTGATACGCCCATTGTAAGCTGAAGCCCTCCGGAAAAATGCACACGATATGCATAGGATAGATTGGCCTGACGGGTGATTTCTTTTCCTGCAACCTGGTTAACGAGGTTAAACTTCATGCCCATGGGACGGTTTTCGAAAAAGCTCGAAACACCAAGGCGCTGCAAAGAGGGCGCATCCGGAAAACCAATCCACTGTTGCCGTGCCAGTAAGTGTAAATTAATCATTCCATGATCAATGAAACTGGCCGGGTTGTATGATTGCGCATTCAAACCCGGATTGCTGAGGAGCAGGTCGCTTTGAGCCATCACCGAAAGCCTCATAAGCATGAATAACCCAATAAGGGCGATGGTATTGTTTCGTCTCATGGCTTCCATTGTTTGGCTTCCTGCATACTAACACGTTTTCCATTAAGGTAAGGAACAACAAAGCAATCGGGGAATCCGGCAGCGCTTACCTGGTTTCGCAGGGCGTCTGCTTCCTCAAGGCTAAACCGGTCGCCTGCTTCGTACCGGTAAACCCCCGCTTGTTCCTGCACATAAAAAACAATGCCAGCGATGTTGTTTTTTAAGGCGCTGAAATATTCATCGGGCTTGCGAAGTGTTGACGACACCAGAAACTGCACATGAAATACAAGTGCGGGAGCTCTGATTGCCGCCACCGGCTCAGTAGAAGCAATCTCCTGGCCGGGATTGTCCATTGAGGTCACCTGGAAAGTGGTCCGGCGGTTAGCCTGGTGTTCGGCCTCATTGCGGGCATGGTGTATAAGCGGATAGTGTTTCCCGTATCCTTTTGATACCAGGCGGTTTCTGTTGATCCCACTGGCGACAAGGTAATCAACCACTGATTTGGCACGGGCATCGGAAAGTCTGTCATTATGAGTATCGGAGCCACGTGTGTCGGTATGCGCGCTGATCTGCACTTTCACCTGCGGTGTCTCTCTGAGCATTGAGGCCAGCTTGCTCAGCTCGATCTTCGATGTTTCGCGCAAGCTTGCTTTATCAAGGTCATAATAGATATTGGCAATCACGATTTCCTGCTTTTCCTGTATCCTGAGCAGGGCAAAATCCATGTCGTAGCCCGTTGCTTTGCAGAAAACAGCCGTTTTTTTCACTTCCGGAATGCGGCATATCCTCGATTCGGCAAAGTATCCCGCTTTTGAAACCCTTACTGTATACACATTGTCGGGTTTCAACGAATCGAATGCATAAATACCCTGATCGTTCGTGCGCACGGCGGAAGTAAATCCTGACGGACCAACAAGCTGAATTACCTCATTTGCAATGGCTTTTTTAGTCTCACGGTCAGTGACTTTCCCACTGATGGTAACAGGGTATGACATCAGGTTAAACTGAAAGTCTTTTCGCATTACACCGTTTTTGTCCACTTCAGTCATGCCGTCAAACGTCTTCGTTTCAGCATAATAGCCGTCTTTTCCTGCGACTATTTTTCCGCTCAGGTAGGCTGGCACTGATATCAGATAACTCCCATCGGCAGTGGTGTTGGCAATAAATTCCTCGTTTCCGCCTGAGGCAACGACACGGGCATCGGCCACGGCCTGCCTGCTTTCTTCCATGATCACATTACCTGTAATCAGGTTTCTGATCGGGTAGCCGTCAAAAAAGTAAATATCATCGCCCGTTGACCTGTTGCGAGAGGAGGAAAACGCACCTGATTTCTGCAAGGGTTTCATCACAAGGGCAAAATCATCTCCATAGGAATTAAACGGGAACGGCAGTGCTGCAACCTTGTCGAAGCCTTTTGACCTGTTGATGGAATAGAAGATATCGAGTCCGCCATAGCCTGGATGGCCTGTCGATGCAAAGAAGAGCAGGCTGTCGCCGGCAATAAACGGAAAAAGTTCATCTTTCTCAGTATTCACCGGCTGGCCCAGGTTGATGGGCAATCCAAAGCTGCCATCGGGCTTCATGCTAATGCGGTAAATGTCCTTTCCACCAAATCCACCGGGAAGATCAGAGACAAAATACAACCACTTGCCTTCCAGGTCGACGCTTGGGTGTCCATAATGGTTCTTTTTATTGACGAAGGCGGCCTTTTGCGGCTTCGTCCAGGAAGCTGTGGCTGTTTCGTAGTTCGCAGTCATGATCATGCAGCGGTTAAGCCTGTTGTTGCATTGTGTCCAGAAAGCCCGGTTGTGCCTTTCGTCGTAAGCAAAGGCACCAGTGTTGACATTGTTCCTGACGGGAAACTTCTGCGGTTCGAGGTAGGTTCCGTCAGCCTGTTTTTCAGCCACATACAAAGCTGAAAATCCTTCGGCGCTGCGGGCATCGGTCTTCGATGAAGCCACTGGTTTCCGTGTTGACGAAAACACAAGCTGTCCCTCGTAAAAAGCGGGGGCATAGTCGCTGAAAGGGGTGTTCACTCCGGCTATCTCCACAATTTTCTGTTGCATAGCCAGCTTTTCATTGTTAAACCGCTGAATGTTGCCGGCCATAAATATGGCTTCCTTCGAACCCGGGTTCATTTCCAGTGCCTTCTGCACAACGGCCTGAGCTTCCTCTGTTTTGCCTGCCCGTTGCAACGCATCGGCATAGGGAAGCAACCAATGGATTTTATTTGTTTCTTCACCAATGGCATCAGCGTACCATTGTGCGGCATCTTCGAATCGGTTCATGCGGTGATAGGCCGTGGCGATCTCAAAGGCCAGTTCACGCTTGCTACGTGTATCGGTCGTTTGCACAAATGCTTTTTTGTACTGGCTTGCAGCATCAACATAATTGTGGTTCGAAAGGTGCCGGGCTCCCTGGCGCATGGCGTTGCGCTGTGCAATGGCTGCGACCGAAACAACGCAGCAAAACACATATATTAGCCAGGCCTTTTTCATTCGATTACCAGTGTTACTGAGCCTTTAACTGTGCGAACGATCGTTCCGCTGTCATCTTCAACTTCACGGACAAAATAATAGGTTCCCGGTGCCATCATTACGCCTTCAAAGCGGCCATCCCAGCCTTCATCGCCGGCAAAAAGCTCTTTACCCCAGCGGCTGCAAATCCGGATGAACCTACCGGTCATGAAGCGGTCGTTAATGCCATCATTGTTTGGCGAAAACGCGTTCACTGCCTTGTCCTCCTCAATCCAGATCACTTTTCCTGCCTGGCAGCCTGATGCCGCAGTAACCCGGATGATGAGCGAATCGCCATCGAGGATGGTGTTGCCATAATAAAAACTGTTCATCGGGCCCGACTGCAATACGGTGTTTCCTTTCATAAAGGTATAATCTACATAATCAGTCTGACTGACAATGATTGTGTGTGTTGCTTGCTGGTTTATGAGCTCAGGTTGCGGCAACTGGCCCACTTCAACCCCAAATTCTGCTTCACTGTTGCAGCCAAAGCTGTTCGCTACCCTAAGTCTGTATACACTTGTTTCATAGGGCGTTACAGTAATTTCACGGGTAATGGCAGGAGGATCAGTGAACCAGTAATAGGTATCGCCACCGCTTCCGCTGAGGGTGGTTTCAGAACCGGCACAGATGAAGGACTCGCCCGTGATAGCCGCTTCAGGAACCGGATAAAACATCAGCTGGGGTGCTCCTGCCATGAGCTTGCTGCAGCCGGCAAGATTCTTTGTGGCTTCAAGGGTATATATTCCTGAAATAGCCGGGTTAGGGATGCTGACTGGCCCACCGGTGCCGGCAAAACTCAGGTTTGTTGACAAACCGCTGCGCAGCAGAGAATAAGTAGTTTGTTTCTCCGAACCCGTCAGGTAAAGTCCGCCAGCAGAATCATTGCCACAAAACTCACCGCCTCCCAATAAGCTGTATGTCATTGGTGCAGCGATGCGGGAAATCACCTTCACATCGGGCATGATGCGCTGGCATCCTGCAAGGCTAGTGGCAACAACCGTGTAGTTCCCGGTGGCCTGCTGCGATCCGTACGACATACCGCTCCCGTTACCCGTGAGGGTTTGACCTGTAAAGGTTCCGTTTCGCATAAGTGAATAAGCGATTCCCGGCTCTGTATCAGTGAGGTTGACTGACGGAGCCAAACTCCCATCGCAAAACGATCCGCCACCGTCAAGGGAAAAGCCAATGGGTAAGGCGTTTGTTTGTACCAGCACCGAGTCTTTCACACTTTGCTCGCCGTCAGAAACCTGAACAATATACCAGGTAGAGGTTGTTGGGAACACCTTGATGGTGGCATTATTCGATGAAAAACCGGCAGGCCTTGAACTCCACAACCAGCTATAATTGCCTGTTCCACCACCAGGAAGTGCAGTCAACGTAGCGGCATCACCAGGACAAACCGATGCGTGATCAAGTTGTATGTCTGCCTCAAGCGTGCCACCCTGGGTGTAGACAACCACATAATCGCGGGCATTACAATTGGTTTCTGCATCGGTTACTTCAACCGTGAACTGCACGCTGAATGCGAGCGGGATGGTACTTGTTTGTGCAAGCCCCGGGCTTACTACCATTTCAATGGGCATCCAATTGTAGCTAAAACTGCCTGAGCCACCAACAACTGTTGCAAGCAGATCAGCCTGCTGGCCTTTTTCGATGGTGAGGTCAGGTCCGGCATCAATCTGAGGGGCTACAAACTGCTGTATCGTGGCAGCGCCATTCATTACCTGTTCGCAAGAAAATCCAGGCACACGGGCCTTTACGCTATAGCTTCCCTGCTGATTGAAATAACCGAAGCTAATGGGTGCACCCTGCCCGACGACAGTGGTCAGCTTCAACGCCTGGTTCAGGTATAAATCATACTGTATTCCTTCTTCTGAACCCGAAAGTCCGATCGGGAGGCCATTTGCCAATGACGGACAGAACGTTCCGCCGCCCGTCACCTGAAACGCCTGGGGTATATTGCTGACAAATACAGTGATAGAATCATGAAGCTCGTATACCAGGTCACTTAAAGAAACATAATAGGTTGTGGTTGCTTCCGGACTGTCTTCCCAAGATTCACCTTCAAACAGCAAGTCGCCTTCCTGGTTCGTCCACAACACCTGATAATTGCCGGTTCCTCCTGAAGGCAGTGCCAGCAACGAAACAGGATTTCCGGCGCAGATGCTGTTGTCGTTGGCCATTACAGTCAGCTTCAGGTTGCCACCCCCAACAAACACTATGGTGGAATCGGTGGCAGAAGGGCATCCTGAAACCACATCTGTCACACGTAGCAGGAAAAGGGCGCTGTTGTTCAAGGGCAGCGTCGGTGTTGAGGCCTGGTCGGGATTGACTACGAGATATGAGGGTGTCCAGGCAAAATGAAAATCTCCCGATCCTCCCGTTCCATCACCGATTAATGTTGCAGTGCCGCCCTGGTTGATGGTTTGGTTCAGCCCGGCCAGTGCAGTCACCGGTTCGCTTACTTCAATCACCGCTTCGCCGTCCATGGTTGTCCGACATCCGGTAGCCGTGTTTTCCGCCATGGTCACATAATGCCCTGCCTGTGTAATTGGTCCAAAGCTGATCGGAAAACCGTTTCCGGCTTCACTGATTCCTGAATATGCACCATCGCGCTTGAGGTGATAGGCAACGCCCGCTTGTGAGCCCGAAAGGCTGATTTCGATGCCTTCCTCGCCTTTGCAATAGGCTCCTCCTCCGCTCTGTAAAAATTTTGCAGGCCCGCTTTCAACATACACCGAAACTGAGTCGCGAATGATGATATTGCCATCATTGATGAGTGCAATATAAGTAGTGGAAACCTCAGGATACGCTGTTGGATTAAAGACTGTTGAAGTGAATCCGGGTGGATTGGAAAGCCAAATGTAACTGTAGTTTCCTGATCCTCCTGTTGGCAATGCAAAAAGCTGAACAGGTGTACCCGGGCATCCGCCATTACCGGCGGCAACAACTTCAACCTCCAGATTTCCGCCTTGCACAAAAACGGCAGTATAATCATTTGACCCGCTGCATCCAGAGATGAGGTCAGTGACTTCGAGCTTGAACACCCTTGTGTAATAAAGTGGTTTTGTAGTGGGCTGTAAGGCGTCAGGGTTGAGCAGTTTGGCGGCAGGTGTCCATTGAAACTGATATTGTCCTGAGCCACCAGTGACACTCCCTTCGAGGGTTACCTGCCCACCGGCAGGAACCTGCTTATCAGGTCCGGCATTTGCCAATGGACCAGCATCGATGCTGATTACAGCCGATCCAATCATCTGACTTGTGCACTCCGAAATCCGTGTCTGTGCATAAACTGTATAGGTTCCCGGCTGGTTAAACAAGCCAAATGACAAGGTTTCACCCTGTCCGGAAACCATATTGATTTCCATGCCGTTGAGCATCAGGTAATACAACACCCCTGTTTCAGATCCGCTTAGGCCTACCACTGTGCTTTGTCCGCTGTGGCATAATTTACCGCCACCGGTGACATTGAATTGCTGCGGAGGCGCCGAAACCTGAATCAATAAGGTGTCGCGCATGGTACTGATGCCATCAGTGACAGTTAACACATACCTTGTTGGCATTTGGGGGTGTACAATTGGATTCTGGACATTGGTATAAAATCCGGCTGGAATAGTTGTCCATTGGTACTGAAAATTTCCGGTTCCACCCGAGGCCAACCCGTAAAGCTGTACCGGCTCACCGATACAACCGGCCTGTACATCAGAAAAGGCATCAACGGTCATTGTTCCACCACTGACATAAACCACTACGGTATCGCGTTGGGCCGGACAACCATATTGCACATCGGTTACGCCCAGGCTGAAGATGGTTGAAGCAAAAAGTGGCTGTGTAGTTGTGTTTGGTGCCGTGGGATTAATCACCGACTGAACAGGTTGCCAGGCATAATTGTATACACCGGAACCACCAATGACTTGTCCGGTCAAACTTGTCGTCTGGCCAGTGGTGATGGTACGGTCAGGACCTGCATTTACAACAGCCAGTTGATTGACCTGCACAGTAGCCGAACCAGACATCACCGACAGGCAATTACTGACCGGATTCAATGCCTTGACGGTGTAAGCGCCAGCTTCGGTCTGAAAACCAAAATTGAGTGAATTTCCTGTCCCGTTCAGCTGGAGTTCGGCACTGTTTCCATTCCTGAATAACTGATACACTGTGTTTTGTTCCGACAATTGGACGAACACTTCTTTCCCCTGACCACCAGCACAATAGACTCCGCCTCCGGTAACATTATAGGTCGCAGGTGCGCTTCGGACAACAACCTGCAAGGAGTCGGTGGCAACTAGAAAACCATCTGTTACAGTAATCCTGTAGGTTGTGGTCTGGCTTGGGTTCACGACAGGATTGAACAAGCTGGAAACAAAGCCAGGAGGCGACGATTGCCACAGGTAGGTGTAGTTACCAGATCCGCCACTGGGCATAGCGATCATTTGAACCTGCTCACCAGGGCAAATACTGTACTGGCTGGCCGCCAGATTCAGGCTTAACCCTCCCCCACTGACAAACACAACGGTTTGGTTGGCTGTGCTCTGGCAGCCGGTTTGCTGGTCAGTAACCACCAGGTTAAACAAGCGGGTTGCATTCAGTGCGAGGGTTGAAGGATTTTGAAATGCCGGGTTTAAAAGGTATTCAGGAGGTGTCCACTGATAGGTGTAGTTGCCTGATCCACCGCTGCCTGCTCCCGACAAGGTGGTTTGGCTCCCCGCAGTAATATACTGGTTGGGACCCGTAATGGCTAGTGGATTTTCGTTGATGCTTATTACAGCCTGGCCATTCATTTCAACTACACAGCTGTTTGAACTGTATTTAGCTGTCACCCGGTAGGTTCCTGGTATGTTGTATGTCCCCATGTTGAGCTGGTTTCCGGTGCCATTGAGTTGGCGGACAAAGACGTTATCACGGTAGAGCATGTACACTACGCCTATTTCAGAGGATGCGAGGTTAAGCACAGCTCCCAGGCTACCGGCGCAAATGGCAGTGCCACCCGACACAAGCTGTTGCAATGGCAGTGGATTTACCTGAACAGAAACCGTGTCGAAAACGGTCTGAATACCATCCTGAACCCTGACGACATAGCTGGTGTTTGCCAAAGGTGTGGTGGTGATTTCTGCACCCGTTCCACTTAATATGGGAGGAATGGAGCTCCAGGTATAGGTGTAGTTTCCAGTTCCACCACTGGTGAGTGCCAATAGTGAAACCTGTTCGTCCGGACATACTGCTGCAGCACTCGATTGCAGGTGCACAACCAACGGGCCATCGGTAACACGCACCATCACTGTATCTTTCAGGCTCCAACAGCCCGTTGCCTGGTTGGTCACCCTTAACATAAACAGCCGTGTCTGATAGAGCGGTATTGAGCTTGTTATCCGTTGATTGGGCGTCACGCACAGGTTTTCAGGCTCCCATCTGTAAGCATAAGTGTCAGATCCTCCGGGAGGCGTCCCGGTAAGGGTTACCGTATTTCCGGCTACAATGGTCTGGTCATTGCCTGCATTAGCAATGGGTATCGGGTTGGCCGTGATTTGTTTGGTTGAGGTCAGCTGGACCGTACATCCGGTAGCCGGGTTGCTGGCCAGCACAGTATACAGCCCCGAAAGCCCGAAATAGCCGAAGCTCATTGTAAATCCGTTACCGTTAATGGACTGTCCCAGCGAAACCCCATTCCGGTAAAGTGCATAGTTGATCCCGTTTTGCGTACCGGCAAGATAAAGTTCCGGTTCATCGCTTCCAAGGCAATACGCGCCTCCTCCCATGAGTTGTTGCTGGTTGGGCAGTGGGCTGATGCTCACAAAAGCAGTTCCGGTCATATTAATCTGGCATCCGGTAAATCCATTGATGGCCAGCACGGAGTAACTTCCAGATTGCGTAAACATACCGAAGTCGATGGGGTTACCGTCGCCGGTCCGAACAATGCCGGTGCTTTGGCCTTCGCGCAAGAGGTGATAACTGATTCCGGTCTGTGACGCATCGAGGCCAACGGGAACACCGCTTCCACCCTGACAATAGGCTCCGCCACCGGTGACACCATAAATGACCGGCGTTGGATCGACAAATAATTTTGCCGACATAGACGTATCAGGGCAGCTTACATTTGTGGCGATACACCGGTATGAAAAGCCGTTCATTCCCGTGGTTGTGAAAATATTCAGGTTTGGCGTTTTGGTGCCTGAATAAAAGGCGTTATCGACAAGGTTTGCCCAGGCTGTCCCTATGCTTTCCTGCCATTGGAATTTGGTGCCATACACTGATTGTATGCTGAAATGGGCCACGCTGTTTTTACATACCCGCGTTTCAGATGGCTGTTGTGTAATGATCGGGGGATCATACACCCCGAGTCTGGCCGAATTGGAAACTGCCTGGTTATTTTGGGCATCGAACACCACACAACGGTACCGGTAGCCATTTAGTCCCAGGTTGGCATCCATGATCCTGAGTTCAGGTGTGAGGTATCCCTGCGCATAAGTAATCTCAGCAGTGATGTTATACCAGCCAACTCCGTCGTTCTCCTGCCATTGGTAGGCAGCGGTGTTTAATGCCAATACCCTAAAAGAAGCACTGGCATCAACACAAATGGACGAATCCTTTGGATGCCCGATGACTGTCGGCTGGGCGCTCACCGGCCGGGTAAGGGAAACGACAATGAAAACCACGAAAAGCAACGACCAACGTGCGGCTGTCAGCACCATAATTTGTGCGCTTTATCAAATATAAATATCAACAGATCAATTAATTCATCACATGAACTGATTGAATGAAATTAACGCACTTGTTTGTTTGCAGATCAGAAACAGGGCTGATTCCGGCGGCTTGGTTAAGCGCTACAAATGTACCGGTTGGCAACCAGCGTCTTATTATTTTGGTGAAATTTTACAAACATTGTATTGTTAAAAACATCCTGCAGGTTTTTCTGTTCAGGGGTAGCTTAGGTAACGCCATTCATTCGGCTGATGCCAAATGTAGTTATATCACATAAAAGGCTTCAACAGAAATGCCTCGGATCTGGAAAAAAAACCAGGTGCATTCCCTGTTTAAATCAATTTAGAATGAATTTTAATTGTTGCATTCTTCGTTTTCTGTTGAATTGAACGAGTTATTTTACGCTAATTTTACCGCTAATTATTCACCATTCAATCGTGGAGGTATTATGGTCAATCTGTCGACAACCTATATGGGTTTACACTTAAAAAACCCCATCATCATTGGAAGCTCAGGACTCACAAATTCTGTTGAAAACATCAAAGAAGCAGCGCGTAATGGTGCCGGTGCTGTTGTGCTGAAATCCTTGTTCGAGGAACAGATACACCACGCTGCCAGTCACACGATTACGCAAAACGAAGCGGGCAACTTTTATCCCGAAGCTGAAGATTATATCCGTAACTACACCCGTGTCAATGATGTGAACAACTACCTGAAGCTCATCCGCGAAAGCAAGCAGGCCGTCGACATCCCCATCATCGCCAGCATTAACTGTGTTTCGGCTGCAGAGTGGATTCAGTTTGCCCAACAGATTGAAGATGCCGGTGCTGATGCACTCGAACTGAACATTTTCGTGTTGCCCTCGGACCCTCATATGACCAGCGAACACAACGAGCAGATTTATTTTGACATCCTCGAGCGCATCACCAAGACAGTTAAGATTCCGGTTGCAGTGAAAATAAGCTACTATTTTTCAAGCCTTTCGAAAATGGCACTTAAACTCTCCTGGACGGGCATCTCAGGACTGGTCATGTTTAACCGCTTTTTCTCCCCCGACATCGATATCGACAAGTTTGAAATCAAGGCTTCCAATGTTTTCAGCAATCCGGGCGAGCTGGCCGTTTCACTCCGCTGGGTAGCTATGCTGTCGACCAAGGTACATTGCGACATAGCGGCATCAACAGGCATACACGACGGCAAAGCCATGATCAAACAGCTACTGGCCGGTGCCAAAGCCGTTCAGATTGCTTCGGTGATCTATAAAAAAGGATTTGCCGAAATTGGCATCATGTTGCAAGACCTCGAAAGCTGGATGATTCAACACAATTTCAGCAACCTGAATCAGTTTATCGGTCGCATGAGCGTGAAGGAAGCCGATAATCCGGCCGCTTACGAACGCGTACAGTTCATGAAACATTTCAGCGGTATCGAATAATTGGCCTTTGGCTTATTACCTGCAATCTGTACTCCTTTAAAAAGGAATAATCGCTTATTCGCGATCAGATTCCCTTAAACACCGGTTTTCTCTTTTCCAGAAATGCATTTTTTCCTTCAAGGAAATCCTGGCTGTTGAAGGCCTTTCTTCTAAGGTCGCTGATACGCTCAAAAACAATCGGGTTCATCGGACGGGCCCTTCCCAGCAGGTTCAGTTGCTCCTTAATGGCCGAGATAGCCAGAGGCGAATTGAAGGTAATTTCTTTTGCCATTTTCATGGTAAATTCCTCAATTTCATCAACATGCTTCAGGTGGTTGATGATTCCGAGGTTATAGGCCCTGTCGGAAGTGATGGGTTTGGCGGTAAAGAACATTTCTTTGGCAATATTCATTTCAACCAGGTTCAGGAAATGGATGAGGCCTGCTACATTATAGGGCACGCCAATTTTTGCCGGAGTAATGGCAAAAGCGCAGTTTTCGGTACCGATCAGGATGTCGCACGAAAAAGCCATGTCGCAGCCTCCTCCCCACACAGAACCTTCAATCATGGCGATGACCGGAGCTGAAAAATCCTCGATCTTACGCATCACCTGTTCCAGAGGATGGTTGTAAGGCAATGGATCCTTGCCGGGATCAGGAAGCTCACTCACATCGAGGCCTGCCGACCACACCTTTGCACCCGGATTACTTTTGATGATCACCACCCTGACCTTTTGAGCGGCAAAATCGTTGAAAGCCTGCAGAATTTCTTCCAGCATCCCGATGCTCATCGAATTGCGTTTTTCATCGTTGTCGAGCACGATGGTGCCGATGTTGTCTTTCACTTGCGCTTTGATATACTCCATATGAAATTTTTTTTGGCAAAATTAAACAATTGCGACTCCAACCAACGGCTTCAGTGGGTATATAGAAAATTGATCTGACAGCAGCGCCCAATGAGAGCCTCAATATTTGGCTGACTTTTCTGAAAGGCTATATCAGGCAGTTGAACTAATCTTTTGTTGCCAGCATATTTTCTTTTTTGACAATGGTTCCATTTGTTCTGCTTCGCCTTTACAGCAAAGTTTACATGGCGGTATCAACGCGCGTTATTCGCAATTAAGCTGTAATTTTACGCTGAAATAATTCAAGTCCATTCATTGATGCAGCCCGATCATCAACTTTTTGTTCAGCTTGTTGAAATGCCCATGCCTTTTGGCAAGTACAAGGGAAGGCGGCTGTATCAGTTGCCCGTTTCCTACCTCGAATGGTTTCAGCGAGAAGGCTTTCCGACCGGGAAACTGGGTATTTTGTTGCAAACCATGTATGAAATCAAACTCAACGGGCTTGAGGATCTACTTAAACCCCTGATTCAGGAACGCCAATGATTAAACCTGCCTCGCTGAGTTTATTGAAGCAGACTTTGCCCGATGTCCCAAAGGCGGCGCTGGTCGAAATTTGCCTGAAGCTTGCCAGGTACAAAAAAGAAAATAAGGAGTTGCTTTCGTACCTGCTCTTTGATGCTGAAAACGAGGCAGCCTACATCCGGCTGGTCAAAGACGAAATCAGCCTTCAGTTTGCCGACATCAACAGGAGCCAGCTGTATTTTGTACGGAAAAGCATCCGAAAAATTCTCAGGATGACACTAAAGCACATCCGTTATTCAGGCAAGGCCGCGACAGAGGTGGAGTTGCTGCTTTTTTTTCTCTCGGAACTAAGTGTTTCGGGCATCGATTTCAGGTCAGTGAACTCACTGTTTAATATGTACAGGAATCAGCTGCAAAAAGCAAAAAAAATCCTTGCGACCATGCACGAAGACCTGCAATTCGATTTCAGCGAAGAAGTCAGCCGTTTATCTGGGATGATCCGCTAATCAGGGGAATAGACAATCCAGTTATTTCAGGGCCGGGTAATCTGTATAACCTGCTTCAGCCCCGCCATAGAAGGTGGCAATGTCGAAGGCATTCAGGCCGGCGCCCTTGTTGTAGCGTTCAACAAGGTCAGGATTTGAGATAAACTGCTTACCAAAAGCCACCAGATCGGCATTGCCATCGAGCACCACTTTTTCGGCCGACTCAAAGTCGTATCCGGCACTGGTGATCAGTGTTCCATGATAGATTTTCCGGTAGTGTGGAGTTACTTTTTTCAGGTAGAAAGGCAGGTTTTCGAGACTCGCTAAAACAGGCTCTATCAGGTGAATGTAAGCCAGGTTGAAGGCATTCAGCTCATCGATGAAATAATCGAAAGTAGCCACCGGATCTCGGTTCAGCAGTCCGAAGTTTGTTCCTGAAGGGGAAATCCTGATGCCGGTTTTATCGGCACCGATGGCATCCACCACTGCTGCCACCACTTCGAGGCCAAAGCGGCTTTTATTTTCTATGGTTCCGCCATATGCGTCGGTTCGCTGGTTGACGCTGTCGCTCAGAAACTGATCGACGAGATAGCCATTTGCGCCATGGATTTCGACGCCATCGAAACCTGCTTCGATGGCATTGCGGGCTGCCTGTGCATAATCGGCAATGGTAGCATGGATTTCAGCGATGGTCAATGCATGAGGCGTCACTGTTTCAACCTTGCCAGAGGCGGTGGTGATGAGCCCTGGTTCTTTAACCGCTGAGGGTCCCACAGGCAAACCGCCATCAAGTTGAATTAGTGGATGCGAATGACGGCCGACATGCCAGAGCTGAATGAAAATTTTTCCTCCGCCTTCGTGAACGGCCCGGGTCACACGTTTCCATCCGGAAATCTGTTCGGCCGAGTAAATTCCAGGTGTGTTTGGATAGCCCTGGCCCCGGGGCGAAATCTGGCTGGCCTCACTGATGATCAGTCCGGCCGAAGCCCGTTGGGCATAATACAAGGCGTTCAGTTCCGTGGGCGCCAGGCCAATTCCTGCCCGCTGGCGGGTTAGTGGAGCCATTACGAATCGGTTGTTTAGCGTAAACGCCACTGATTCAAAGGTTTGGTTCAGTATTTTCATGCTGCTTTGCGTAGTAGGATTAAGGTTAGTCAATGTGTAACGGCCACTTCAGATGTCCAGCCCGCTTAATTTTTCTGACGCAGGTATTTCCAGAATAATCCAATCAATGTCAACAGCAACACCACTACTGACAACTGATAAATCAGGATCCACATCTGTTGCCTGTCAATTGTTTGCTTTGCAGTGTTTAGTTCATGATTGGCATCTTCGGCCTTGTTTTTGGCATCAGTAGCAGTAAATTTCAGTTCAGCGAGCTCATTCCTGACAGAATCGCAGGCTGCCGAAAAGGTTTTATATTCCTCTAAAAAGCCATCATAATTATTGAGCGCCACATAATTGGTCATTTTGGCTTCATTGATCAGTCCCAGGTAGGCTGAAAGCCCGTATGATTTTGCAATCACCAGGCATGAATCAAGGCAAGCGTTTGATTTCTTAAACTCCTGGTTTTTTTTGTAGGCGATACCGAGGTAGTAGCTAGCCAGTGCGACACCTTCTTTATAACCAATGCTCTTGCTGATATTCAGTGATTTGTCGTAATGATCAAAGGCCAGGTCGAATTGTTTCCTGTCGCTGTAGATATTGGCCAGGTTGGCCAGCACGATGGCCTTTCCGAGCTGATGGCCGGTAAGTTCGCGCATGGCCAGAGACTCGTTGTAATACACGAGGGCTTTGGTTGTGTCTTTAAAGTCCTGGTAATAAATCTTTCCGAGGTTATTGAGCAAGCGTCCAAGGTTCACGTATTGTTTCTTTCGTTCCATCACCACCTTGGCTTCCAGCATCATATTCAGCGCCAGATCGGTCTTGTTCCACTGCCAGTAGACCAGTCCCACATTCATGGCAGCCATCGCGTACATTGATGAGTCATTCAGGTCTTTATAAAGGTGGATGGCTTCAAGGTAATTTTCGGCGGCATTGCTGTAATCGCCCATGCTGAAATACACCGTTGCCTTGCTTGTTGCTGAACCTGCCTGCTGGTCGGGGAGTTCGTGCTCCCGGGCAATTTCCGAAGCCTTGTTGAATTCTGTAATTGCTTCATCGTATTTCGCCAGGTCCTTATACACCATCCCGATATGAATATGTGCTTTGCTCAGCACAAGGTAATTCTTTGTTTTTTCCAGGGCTTTGAGTGCCCTTTCCATATAATCGAGGGCAAGCGGATAGTCGCCCGACAAGGCTGCTGTTTTACCCATCGACAACAACACCACGCCATTCATGCTTTCGATATGTTCGCGCTCGGTGTAGCTCATGGCTACGCTGTCGGTCTCCTGGCTTTTATTCAGCGAAACAGCGCGATAAATTTCTGAAAGCTGAATGAGGGATTCGATGCGTTCCTGTCCTTTCTGGGTACTCACCAGTTTGGTCAGGCTGTCTATCTTCACCTGATCGACGCCTGCTGTCACATTTGCCAAAAAGAACAAGCAAAACATTAAAATAAAGGGGATTTTTGTCTTCAAAACCTTTTTTTTGTCAAACTTACGCAATAAAAATCTAAAACAAAAGTCCAAATGATGGTTAGCCTCAGAAAATCTTTTTACTTTTGTTATTCCTATGTAATCTAATTCTAAATAAGCATGCCGCACTATCAGACAAGGGGCACAATACCCCACAAACGTCACACTGTTTTTCGCAAACCCGACGGGCAACTTTATGCCGAAGAGCTGGTATCGACCGAAGGCTTTTCTGATGTTTACTCACTGATCTATCATGCATTCCCTCCCACTATGGTCAAGCAAATCGGTGAACCCATCAATGTGGCTCCCGATATCGTGCTCGATAAAAATATGCAGCACCGCAGTTTTAGAGGATTCGATGTGCCATCGGCCGACGATTACCTCGAAAGCCGCAAGGCAGTACTTGTGAATGGCGATGTGTACATCAGTCTGGCCGCCCCGCGCCAGTCGATGAAGGATTATTTTTTCAAAAACTCACAGGCCGATGAGATGATTTTCGTGCACAGGGGCGAAGGGAAACTGCACACCCTTTATGGCAGCCTTGATTTTGGTTATGGCGACCACCTGATCATTCCCCGCGGGACCATATACCAGTTTGAATTCAGGGATAGTGACAACCGCCTGTTTATTGTGGAGTCGTTTCAGCCACTGCGTTTTCCCAAACGCTATGTGAACAAATACGGGCAGTTGCTTGAGCATTCGCCATTCTGCGAACGGGATATCCGTACGCCACAAAACCTGGTGACAATCGACCAGAAAGGCGATTTCCTGGTCAAGATCAAACGCGATGACCTGATCTTTCCTTACACCTATGCCACTCATCCCTTTGATGCCGTTGGCTGGGATGGCTGCCATTATCCGTTTGCACTTTCGATACACGATTTTGAGCCCATCACAGGGCGTGTGCACCAGCCACCTCCGGTGCATCAGACATTCGAAACACCGGCTTTTGTCACCTGCGCCTTTGTTCCGCGCATGTACGACTACCACCCAGAGGCCATCCCCGCGCCTTATCACCACAGCAATGTGGATTCCGACGAGGTGCTCTATTATGTTGACGGCGACTTCATGAGCCGCAACCACATCGAAAAGGGCATGATTACCCTGCATCCCATCGGCATCCCACACGGACCCCATCCGGGCGCAGCAGAGCGCAGCATCGGTCAGCTACAAACCGGTGAACTGGCAGTGATGGTTGACACCTTCAGGCCACTGAAGCTGACCAGTTTTGCCTTTGCCATCGAAGATCCATCATACCATAAAAGCTGGTTATATTAACAAAGCAAATACGTGATTAACATGAATAATAACGATTTTCTTCCTATTAACGGAACTGATTATGTTGAGTTTTATGTGGGCAACGCCAAACAGGCCGCTCACTATTATCAAACTGCTTTCGGCTTTCAGCCGCTGGCTTATGCAGGCCTCGAAACAGGCCTTAAAGACCGCAGTTCATATGTTTTGCGGCAAGGAAAAATCACCTTCGTGCTGACCACCGCCCTTGTACCCGATTCGCCCATTGCAGAGCACCAGCGGATGCATGGCGATGGTGTGAAATTTGTTGCACTCTGGGTCGACGATGCCCGTCAGGCTTTCAAAGAAACTACCAGCCGTGGCGCGCGGGCATATATGGAACCCAAAACCATCATCGACGAAAACGGTGAAGTGGTCATGAGTGGTATTCACACCTATGGCGAAACCATCCACCTGTTTATTGAACGACGCAATTATTTTGGCCCCTTCATGCCCGGATTCAGGAAATGGGAACCCAGCTACCGCCCCGCCGATGTGGGACTTAAATATGTGGACCATATGGTTGGCAATGTGGGCTGGGGCGAAATGAACAAATGGGTAAACTTCTATGGCACTGTCATGGGCTTTGAGCAGCTTATCAGCTTCGACGACAAGGACATCTCTACCGAGTACACCGCTTTGATGAGCAAAGTGATGGCCAACAACAATATGCGCATCAAGTTTCCCATCAACGAACCTGCGGTGGGCAAGAAGAAATCACAGATCGAGGAATACATCGATTTTTATCGTGGTGCCGGCGTGCAACACGTGGCCATGGCTACCGACAACATCATCGAAACCATCACCGCGCTCCGCAGCCGTGGAGTTGAGTTTCTGCATGTGCCCGACACATATTATGATACAGTGCTCGACCGTGTAAAAGAAATTGATGAGGACATCGAAACGCTGAAAAAACTGCGCATCCTCATCGACCGCGATGAAGACGGTTACCTCCTTCAACTCTTTACCAAGCCTGTCGAAGACAGGCCCACTGTGTTCTACGAAATCATCCAGCGAAAAGGCGCTAAGTCTTTTGGAAAAGGCAATTTCAAGGCACTCTTCGAAGCCATTGAACTTGAACAGGGAAACAGGGGAACACTATAATTTCTGAATCATCAGGCCTGCTAAACAGGCTTAACGGGCTCAGATGAATACATCAGAATCCCGATAATAACACTTATTTAACCTATGATCTATAAAGCAAATGATCCCTTACTGCAAAGTTGGATAAACGTTCCCGTAGGCAGTGATTTTCCGGTTCAGAACATTCCTTTTGGTATTATCGCCTTTGGCGACAGTGTCGTTCCAGCAACCCGTGTCGGCGATACCGTTGTTGACCTCTCGGTACTGGCCGATTTTGGTTTTTTCGATGAGCTGGGCCTCGACGACCTGAGCCCTTTCTACGAGCCGGTGCTTAATAGTTTTGCTGCACTGGGCAAACAAGCCCGCGTAGCTGTCAGGGAAAGACTTTCAGGGCTTTTCTCAATGAGCTGTGGTGATCTGCAGCATAATGCCGAAGCCCGTGAACTTGCACTGAAACCTGTTTCAGTGATCGAAAACAGAATGCCTGTTGCAATTGGCGATTATACCGACTTTTATTCGAGCATCGAACATGCCACCAATGTGGGCATGATGTTTCGCGATCCGGCCAACGCCTTATTCCCGAACTGGCGTCACCTGCCGGTGGGCTATCATGGCCGGAGCTCTTCTATTGTGATTTCGGGGGCCAATATCCATCGGCCAAAGGGACAAACCCGGCCCGACGATAGCCAACCCCCACAGTTTGGACCAAGCAAACAAGTCGATTTTGAACTTGAAGTTGGATTTATTACCTCGGGCAGCACAAGGCTTGGCGAAAGCATTCCTGTTGCTGAAGCCGAGGAGCATATTTTCGGTCTGGTGCTTTTCAACGACCTGTCGGCACGCGATTTACAGCGATGGGAATATGTTCCGCTGGGGCCTTTCCTCTCGAAAAGCTTTGGTTCAGTCATCAGTCCGTGGATTGTGACCCTCGAAGCGCTTGAGCCGTTTCGCGTTGATGGACCTGTACAGGAACCTGAGGTGTTTCCCTATCTGAAAACCACTGGGCCAATGAATTTCGATATTCAGCTCGAGGTGTATATCCAGCCCGAAAATAGCAGCCCATCTGCCGTATGCAGGTCAAATTTCAAGTATATGTACTGGAATATGGCGCAGCAACTGGCGCACCAGACTATCAATGGATGCAACATCAACCCGGGCGACCTGTATGCTTCGGGAACCATCAGCGGTCCCACTCCCGATTCTTATGGCTCGATGCTCGAACTGGCCTGGAAAGGAACCAAACCGCTCAGCCTGGCCGAAGGCAGCCTGCGCAGCTTTATCCACGACAACGACTGCATGATCATCAAGGGATTTGCCGATAACGGCATGGTCCGCATCGGCTTTGGCGATAACCTGACCACCATACTTCCGGCAACACCCTGAAACAATGCAACAGATCGACCCTTTATTGTTTAACCCGGTCCATTTTCACCGGCTGCTGCTCGGAAGCGTGGCGCCACGTCCGATAGCACTTGCCAGCACCCTGGCACCCGATGGAACTCCCAACCTTTCACCCTTCAGTTTTTTCAACGCTTTTGGGGTCAACCCGGCTACACTGATTTTTTCACCATCGAGGCGCGGTCGCGACAATACCACCAAGCACACTTTCGAAAACCTCAAAGTCTTGCCCGAAGTGGTTATTAATGTTGTGACTTACAGCATGGTGCAGCAAACCAGTTTGTCGAGCACCGAGTATCCAGCCGGAGTAAACGAATTCGTGAAATCGGGCCTCACCCCTATTCCATCCGAACGGATCAGGCCCATGCGGGTGAAGGAGTCGCCAGTGCAGTTTGAGTGCCGTGTGCGCGAAATCATCGAAACAGGCCAGGGTCCGGGCGCCGGCAACCTCGTTATCTGCGACATCCTGCTGATGCACATCGACGAAGAAGTGATGGATGCTCACAGTGAAATTGATCAGGACAAGATTGATCTTGTAGGGCGTATGGGTGGTAACTACTACGTGCGTACCGGTGGTGACGCCAAATTTATTGTTCCCAAACCATTAGCCCGACTGGGCATTGGCATCGATCAGTTACCCGAAAAGATCAGGTTCAGCCACCTGCTGACAGGCAACGACCTGGGGCAACTGGGCAATGTGGAAAAACTGCCCGATGATGTCGTAATAAAAGAATTGATTCAGGAATTGGAAGATGTAGCGAAAGTAAGGCAAAATCCCGCATTACTCGTTGAGGAGGCGCGCAATTTGCTCAGCCGTGAAAAACCCGAAGCGGCACTTGCCCTGCTGCTGACCTATTTGTAAGCATTATTAGCTGAGCAAGGGCGCCAAGCCCCTGTTGATCAGATTCGATATTGCCGGTTTTTGCTTTGCCATGGTTTTCAGGTATTCAACAACCTCTTCGAAACTGATGCCTTTCATCGGATGATCATGTAGCAATTCTGCCAGTTCAACCGGGAGCAACCAATCGTTGGGGTATTCGGTCCTGAGTATTTTCCACAGAGGCAACAGCCTGTCGTGATCGCGCCCCGATTCGCGCACCAGGCGCAATTCACCATACAGCCGATGCAGTTCGCGGCTGGCCTCCGAATACTGAATCTTGTGGGTCTTTTCGGCCGGCACAGGATATTCCAGCCCATAGGCGTCGGCATCAGCAGGTCCTCCAAAAGCTGAAACGATGGCTTCACCAACCGCCATATCATAAGTTCCCCACGATGGGTCAAACAGCAGCCTGTCATGATAACGCACCGTGCAGGCATCGAAACCAAGCAACACCAGGCTGCCTTCGCATCGTTGGGTTGATATGAGTTTCCCTTGAAGACTGACACCGGATTCGAACAACAATGTAGCAGTTTGACCAACAACTAGTCCCAGCCTGGCCAGTTCATCGTCGATGAGTTGGCCGGGAGGTTTGTTGATATTGTTAAACCTACCGATTGGTGAGCCGAAGCCATGTTGATGAACAGTTGTGCCATGGCCATCGATCAGCTTATTGTTAAAGCACAGGCTTGTTGGTCCCTGTGTCATCAGGTAAGCTGCTTTGTCATGGTGCATAATCACTTCTGAAAATGTGCCTGACACCTGCAAGCCAGAGTCGTAAACACAGCTGGCCGTATTGGCAGAATCAATGGCCTTCCGGATCCCTTCATGGCCTCCCCTCCTGAGTGCCATTGTATCTGCAAACGCATCGAGTACATGGGTGAGGTGTCTGAAATCAGGTGTAACAAAGAGCTGCGGCTGCTGGGTTGTGATGTCGAAATTATAATGCACCGCTTCGATCGAATAAGGCAATTTTTTCACCTTGCTGCTCAGTGCACCGGCACTTTCGCCAATCGACGACAGCAAGCCCGCCCCATAAATGCCTGGATTATCTAATTCACCGATAAGCCCGTACTCTACCGTCCACCAATGCAGGTTACGAATGAGGGCCATCTCTGAGGGCTCTCCCAGGCCAGCTTCCTTTTCCTGAAGTTGTTTTTCGGCCTCCCGGATGTCAGCTTCGGGTGTAAAGGGATCAGCCTTAAGGATCGAAAGGTGCCTGATGGCTTCATATAAGGCAAAATCAGCCGCTGATGAAAAGGCTTTCGAGCCGATTTCGCCAAAATAACGCAGGTATTCGGCATACACGGGATCGGCGATAATGGGCGCATGGCCGGCAGCTTCGTGGATGATGTCAGGTGCCGGGGTGTATTCCACCTGATCGACGGGCCTGATGTCGGCCGCGATAACCAGCACATTGAAGGCCTGAAATTCCATGAAGGCAGCCGGAGGGATGAAGCCATCCACAGTGACAGCAGCCCATCCGATCTCCGACAGGATGCTGTTCATGGTGTCGGTATCCGGAATGCGATCGATGCTGATGCCTGTTTTTCGCAAGCCGTCGAGGTAAGCAGCATGCGCCTTATCGCTCAGAAAAGCCACATTTTGTTTCATGACAAACCGCCATACGGCATGGTCCTGCCAGGTGTATGACTGGTAATCCTGGTCGATAATCAGCTGTTTCAGGTGCAGCGGCAAGCGCTCGAGTATATCGTTCCGGAGCATAATACCTTATTTAGAATGAGTTTGAATAATGCGAAAATAAACAAATCCTTTTACAAAACAAGGATTCCGCAAACGATTTCGGATTTTTTAACTCTTCTGGCAACATTAATCCTAAACCCATCAATCCCATCTCGTCCTTAGCCGAGACGGGACAAATCAACAAATCAACACAGCCTCACAGCCACACAGCAACACAGCCTCACAGCACCCTATTGACACCTCACCACCAGCTTTCTACTTTGCCAGCTGCTTCCGTTCCATAGCCTGACGAAATACAAAGCGGCAGGCAAGCGGGAGGTTTCTATCTTGTGGAAGTTACTCGTGGGTTGTGCTTTAGAAAGCAGTTTGCCCGTTGGGCTGTAAAGCATTACCAGCGCCTGTGCAAGGTCAATATCCCCGGGCAGTTGCAACCAGGCTTCATTTGAAGCAGGATTGGGAAAGATATTGAGTTGTTTGTTTTGTGTTAGCGTTTCGGCAATTTGCGTTGTATCTACAGTGTCTATCTCGAACAACCAGGCATTGTAGTTGTAAAAAGTGCCGCATTGCACATCAAACGAAGGACTGAAATTGCTAGATGCTGCAAAGACATAATTGTAATCGCTTTTTTTCAGCACTGTATGCGGGTTTTCCAGACGCTCAGCCCATTTACCTCCATAGCATTGCTGCCACTGCAACTCGCCTTCGCCATTTATTTTGGCTAACCAGATATCCATATAATTATACGAGATGGAATGGTTGCCGCTTACATCGCCATCAGTTGAAATTGTGGTACCAATTACGACAAACCCACCATCTTCTGTTGAAGTAATGTAGAAGGGTTGGTCATTGCGATACCCTCCCAGGCATTTCTGCCAAACGATCTCCATCTGATTGTCCAACCGGACTACCCAAAAATCAGTTGTAAATTCACTAATCTGAATATCATGCAGACCTGACACATCTCCATCGTTTGAGGCAGTGCTGCCAATAAAAGCATAACCATCCTCTAATTCAATGATTGAATAACCACAGTCGTACTCACTTCCTCCATAGCAGTGCTGATCCAGGATGTTTCCCTGCAGGTCGAGTTCCACAAGCCACACATCACCCCATGCCCCGTCAGGGAAACACGCAACAAGCTCACCATGCCACTGGGCAGCCCCAATCATCATGATGTTGCCCGCGCTGTTCACGGTCATCGACATGCAATTGTCCAGGCCGGTGTTTCCGAGGGTTTTCTCCCACTCCAGGTTGCCCAGCGAGTCGCATTTCGCCATCCAGCAATCGCCTATGCCATAAAACTGACTAACATCGCCTCCGCCTATGCCAATGCGGTCAATCATCACAAACCCCCCATCTGGGGTCAGGATCATGTCCCTTGGATCGTCAATACCCGTACATCCATAGGTATGCTCCCACAGGATATCACCCTCAATATTAAGTTTAAGCACCCAAATATCGCTATAGCCATTATTTCCAGATTGCACGTCCCCATCTACTGAAGAAGTTTTTCCGAACACAAAAAACTCTGTATCATTTAATCGAACGATTTTCCATGGGTTGTCTGCATCGGAACCACCAAAACATCTCTCCCAAATGACATTGTACAAGCTATCCATGAAAACTACCCATATATCAGCACCTCCATGATAATTTGAAATGCTATCACCAGAGGCTCTGTTAACAGCAAAAATATATCCACTATTCATTGCTTCATTTACAACATACCAATTATTTTCGTAATCCCCATAGCATTGCTGCCACACAATTTCAGGGATTTGTGCATTTCCCTTAATGAAAATCAAGATTGAGCTAATTAGGATGATGAATAAACGTTTCATTGTGATGGAATTGTAAAAGGCGAGCCATTCCCCTACCTATGAGGAATGGTTCACCTTTGGTTGTTTATTTAATGACTAATTTCCCGCTTTTGCTTTGGTTTACTGCTTTCAGGGTGTAAAAGTAGGTTCCCTTCTTAGCTTCCCTTATGTCCCAAAGCTGCTGGCCTTGCCAGGCTTTTAAGGTAAAGGATGTCACATGCCTGCCCTGTGCATCGCTTATCTGCAACACGGCTTCCTGAAGCGGTGAAGGCAGTTTGTACGCAAACGCTGCCCAGCTGCTGGCGGGGTTGGGCATAACGGTGATGTCCAGGCCATTGTTCACTTCAGTTGAACCCGGCAAAACGGCAGTGCTTTTCAGTGCGGCTGTGTCGTCAACAGGCAGACAGTTGTTGTACTGATGTCCGTAAGCATAAGTTAACAGGTTTCTTGCCAGTAATTGGCCTTTGCCATCCGGGTTGGCTGCAATAGCGCTAACCAAGGCCTGTTCGCTACTGTCGAGATCAAATATGCTGCGCCCCTGCTGATTTATGGTTATCTGCAATTCAACCAGGGTTTTGTAATCGTTGAACCCGTCAAGCCGGTCGCCTTCGAGACTCCTTGTTGATGGGATCAAATCAAGCATGGTCTGGGCCGAAGCATAATCCTGTGATGCCATAAAGGACGAAACAATCTGCATGTCTGCATTCAGGTTGTCGAGGTTGTTTAACCAGCTTCGCAGGTATACCTGGTCAATAATCGAATCGTTCAGGCAACTGCGCACAAGGGCATTGGCTGCCTGTGTTTTTACGGCCTGGTAGTCTGCCATGTCCTGCATCAATATGGTTTTGTAGGTGATCCCTCCGGCCAGTTGCCTCAGAATAGATACCATATAAGCCGGCAGTGGTTGTTCCTTGTTCTCAAGGTAATTGATCAGGTCTTCTTTGCGCAGTTCATCCGGATTGGCCGACAATATCTCGAAAAGTACGCTTTCGGGCAATACTTCGGTTTTATCCGCAACAGCCATCAGTACTTCCTGCGAAAGGTGGGGCGATTTGCCAAGCAAATTATCCCGGAGGGCCCACATATCTTCGGGCCAGGATGTTTCAACTTCTGATTTCAGCATCGTTGTGTTGCCGCCGTCCTTCAGGTTGTCGAATAAGGCTTTCACATTGTTGAAGGCAGTCAGGTTATTAAAATACTCCATTTCGGCAGATTGCTTTTCCTCGGTTGTCATCACCAACTCGCTGGTTGTTCCACCATTATGCGGAAGACAGGTGTTGACGCCCGAAACACGGATAGGCACCACATAATTCGGCGTGTAATAAACCGGGGGATTGGTATTGTAGAAATAATTAATCACCTGCGTTCCGGTATTCTTGAAATGTCCGTCAGGCAACAAAGCTCCTGCTGAGAAGGTGTTACCTGCCTCTTTGTTTTGCGTACCCTGGAAAGTCCGAATTTGTGGGTCATCAAATATATCCTTTTTTGCAACAATAAAATCCCTGCTGTTGCCCGTGTTGGTGTTGCAGCGGTATTCGAGGCCTTTCTGATCATCAGGAGTAGACCTGTTATTCCCTTCAGCAAAGTTCCCATAGCTTAATCCGTTGAAAGTATTCAAATAGATGATATCATGCTCTGATTTGCCGTCCTTGCACCTGATGCCCGTGTAATAGCCGATGGGTGCACCATTTGCCTTGGTAAAGCTGTTTTCTTCGATGATAAACCCGTTGCTTTCAATCATATTGATTCCAAAGCTTGAGCAGTTCCCACCTTCCAGGAAGCAGGGGCTGTCTTCGAGGTCATTTTTCCGTAAGGCAAAGGTTGAATGAAGAACACTGAAGTTGCTAACACCAAGGCTGTTGATGCCGTATATGTTGTTGGTGAAATCAGTCATGCTTACTTCAAAAGTATTGTTGCTTGTTACGTTCCCTGTTGCATAAATCCCATGGGTGAAGCCGGTAAATGAGGATCTGTCCCAATCATTGCAGGGCACATTGTTGCTGGTACACAATGCATTCACCCTGAAGCCTGATCCATAGGAACCAATGCCAATGCTGGAGGCAGAAACATTTTCCACCTGGGGCGAAAGGGTGAAGTCGCAACCTTTGAAGCGTGGCCCGTTCACCTGGTTAAGGTCAATATGCTTGTAAAAGGTTTCGTAGCCCGGGTAATCCGCATTGATTTCAAAGGTGCAGTTGCTAAACAGCGCATTGTAGGGCATTTCTTCGAAGGTCACCGGGTGAAAATTCCTGTAGGGTAAGGCATGCACTGCCAGGGTATTGTTTATAAAACTACTGTTGGTGGCATAAACAACACCTCCTGATTTGCTGTAATCTCCCTCTTTCCAGAGCTTAACGGCAACAATGGCGTTTTCTATGGTGGCATTGTTGAGCACCAGGCGCCCCTGCTGGTAGTTGCCATTGGTATCGGGCCACTGGTGTGCACTGCTGTTTCCCCAGACTTCGATGCCTTGCCAATTGTCACCGCATTTATTCGTGAGTATTGCATTCTCTATATTAAGCACGCCTCCTTGTTCAATTATAATTGAAGAAAGCTTCGACATATTAATGATACAATTCTCAATGTTCAAGGTACTCCCTGATTTTATAATAACTTTATCATTGATATTTGAATCAAAATTCCATGTTTGATTCCCAATGATCTCAATGATTTCACCACTAAAAGTAAAGTTATCACATAATAGTAAACAATTATATACTAAATCATAGGGTCCTAAAAATGGATTATAATCATCACAATCCGGTTCATCAGGCGCATCAGGAGGGCAAGTATTAGGTTTGGGGCCTATACCCCAGTAAAAATATCCGTCATCATCGAAGTCATTGCAAGGGATATTTGATGAAGAATAATTTGTACTGGTTAATGGATTCAGGAGTGCCTGGGCTCTGAAAACTGATAATTGAGTAACATCAATAATAACTCTTATAAAAGGACTATTGTCTGGACCCCAACTTCCCCAGCTTTGTTTAAAAACATAATAAGGTTTACCAATATCTGGTGAGTTTGCAAGTACAACTATTTCTTGGCCTGTATGAGAGACACTTCCATCCATTATCATATCTCCTTCCTTGACAATACCATAACCAACAAGATTCATGGCGTGCCCCCATTTCCATAAAGTTGCGGTCAGAGGCCCGTTTAGTATAATACTTTCTTTAATAATATCTTCATTTGAAGAAAGTGTTATCCCGTTATGTATTTTAATCAATTCATCTGGTTGTGTGCATTTATTTGAACATGGTGATTGATAATAAGGTGTAAAAGGAAAGCAACTTTCATTAACGACACCAGTATTCTTTAAATAGTTTATTGCTATAGTTGGGACTCCTCCGCCATCCCATGTTCCACCTCCACTGCAAGATATAACATCTTGCTCTGATAAATTAGGATTTATTTGTTGATTATAATAAATGTTAACAAGTGATTCCAATGTGTAAACCGGCGCAAAGGCCCAGCATTCACCAGCAACTTGAGAAACAGTCCTTGGCGTTACCCAACCATATCCATTTTGATTGTAATAAGGACTATTTGGATTATCTGATCCATGTCTATCTCTCCAATCGAAATTATTGACAACATCAGAACTTGCCATAGGTGTCTCATCACCAGTTAATGAGAAATAACCAGAGAAGAAATAGTCAAAACCATATAAATTGGGAAGCACGCCTCCAAATAGTTTTTTCTTCTCGCCATAAGATACGCTTGCATATGGTCCATTACCAGCTCGCCAGGAGCTTTTGACTTGGTCTAAACGATAATTAATAAGGTCAATCATTCCTTCACGATAGTTCGCCAAAGAGTTTGCTATCAAAACTTCGATATTTGACTTACTTGTCTGATCATTTCTGATATTATTCAAATAAAAGTAGGAATCTGTAATTTCTATTCTTATTGAACTTAAAATAACATTGTCCAAGAAGCTTGTTTCATAACCAATATTTGATAAAATTGAATCACCATTCTGGCAAATCATTTGAGAAATTTCAAAGATCAGATATTCATTAAGCTCATCATCCACTAGTATGGCTCTGACAATACTACTGTCGGAATTCAAAACTACGTTACCGTTCATTAACAGACTATAGGAATTAGTATTTGGTTCAAATGGTTGTAATTCAACGTTTGCATCAAATGTTTGGTTAAAATTGTAATAAATCTCCTGAGCATGAATTAGCATTGAACAATTTAATATAAATATTAAATGAATTAGGCTATGTTCTAAATAATAAGTGTACCAGAGCGTATTAACATATAATCCTGCCAAGTTGTAAACGATTGCACGGCCATTTCTATGGCAGCAATAGCTGGGATTGCGCTATTCATGAGTTTATCATTA
>Ga0208371_1000073_pt1 | contig 48382 bp, 47 predicted proteins | sample SubbioCR12Aug_1A_FD_184827 | JGI IMG/M metagenome (GOLD analysis project Ga0208371, IMG submission 184827) | Serpentinite rock and fluid subsurface biosphere microbial communities from McLaughlin Reserve, California, USA - CR12Aug_1A (SPAdes) | ecosystem: Environmental > Terrestrial > Deep... | reverse complement strand
ATAGGTGAAAAAGTTATTGGAAACAGAGCTGGACGAATTGAACCAAGGCAACTTAAAAAAAGATGTAATGCTTATCATTTATTGATGAAACCAAGAAGTGTTGCGAGAGCAGAAGTTATTGCAAATGCTCATCTTAAAATGTGATAGGATTGCTTAAGTTAGTGCCATTCTTCACTGGGGTGTAATTCTATTTAAAGGTTTAAAAGCGTAAAATCCAAAAAATTAAAAATATAGACTTTTTTATTATGGGGAACAATCTTGACGAAAAAAACAGATTCAAAAAAAACAACCGATACGGAAGGACTACTTTGCAAAATATCATCTTTTGATAAGTTTTTAGAAGAAAAAATCGATAAGACTCTTATGAAAATTTTAAATATTGCAAGATATATATTTATAAGCCTAATGATTATGTATCTATTTATCTGTTTGATGAGTTTAAGCTATAAAATGGTTTCATTAACGATTGAGCAAGGTGCACTTGATTTTCAATCAATAAAAATGATTTTAACAGATGGTCTTTTCACTTTAATTGTTTTAGCGATTATAAAGACTTTATTTATAAAAAATGGGTTTGATTATGCGATAACTTTTTTGGAAATTTCATTTGTTGTTTTAGTAAGAAAGTTGATTTTACTAGAAACACACCCATCAGAAACAATGCTGCTTTTAGTTTTAGGCATAACATCTGCCACCTTTTTTGTTCTTATCGTCTATATTCATAGTTTAAAGTATAAATGGGCGAAAGAAGAAAATACGGTAACATAACATAAAAACCAACTTTACCTCTTCTTAACCACAAAAAATTATATTCTTTAAATTTTAACTAAAATCTTTCAATTTGCAATATATTTAATTGTAGTGAATCTAAATAGTTAAGATGGATGATTAAAACATTGGATTGACAAATGCCTACAAGATAGAGAGTAGATTTAGCTAGTTATCATCATATTATAAACGGTATAACTTATGAAAAAACAAGTATGCCATAAAGAAGAAGAAAAAGAGAATACTATGACAACAGTAAAGCAAGAAGCACAAAAGATAATTTAAAATCTTCCTGATAATTGTACTTATGAAGATATACAGTATCACCTTTATGTTGTAGAGAAAATAAAAAATGGAATTAACCGTGCACAAAATGGTGAAGTTTCGTCACATCAAGATACAAAAGCAAGCATGGCTAAATGGCTATCAAATTAGAGTTGTCAGAGGAGGCTCTTGAAAATCATGAAAAAAGTATAACAAGACATAGTTAGTTGTATTTGGTATTGCAAAGCCCCGCTAAAGAAAAAATAAACACATTTTGCTATAATACACGCATAATTTATGAAGATAGGAAAACTAGTGATTACATTAAAAGAAGCGCTAAAATTAAGTAAAGAAGAACTAGAAAATTTTAAAAATGAGTTAAAAGCGAAAATAAAAGCAAATGCAGATTTAAACGCTTATATAGATGTTCACAATATGGGCGAAGGCGTACCTATAGCTATAAAAGACAATATTCAGGTAAAAGATTGGTCTGTTACATCTGGCTCAAACATACTTCAAGGCTATATTGCTCCTTACAATGCTACCGTTATAGAAAAGATGTTAGATGCAGGGCTTAGTCCGTTTGGGCGAACAAATATGGATGAGTTTGCCATGGGAAGTACGACTGAGTCAAGCTTTTACGGCAAAACTCTAAATCCTCACAACAAAGACTGCGTTCCGGGTGGAAGCTCAGGCGGAAGTGCGGCGGCAGTTGCGGCAGGGCTTGCTATTGCGGCTCTTGGAAGCGACACGGGCGGAAGTATCCGTCAGCCTGCTTCTTTTTGCGGAATTGTCGGAATGAAACCTACTTATGGGCGTGTTAGCCGTTACGGTTTGGGAGCTTATGCTTCATCGCTTGACCAGATAGGACCTATGACACAAAACGTTGAAGATGCGGCGATTTTGTATGACATCATCAGCGGACATGATGAAAAAGACTCTACATGTGCAAATAAAAACGACAAAGTATGTGACAAACTAAACCCAGATCGCAAACTCAAAATAGCTGTTTTACCAAAACATATAGAAAATGCAAGCGAAGATGTAAAAAAAGCCTACGCTTTAGCGATAACCGCTCTTAAAAATGCAGGACATGAGATAGTAGAAGCTGAGTTAATGGACGCTAAGTATGATATCTCTGCTTACTACATTACGGCAACGGCTGAAGCTACAACAAATCTTGCTCGTTATGACGGTATCCGCTATGGGAACAGAGTTGTCGGAAAAGATCTAAACGATACTTTCATCCAAACAAGAAGTCAAGGTTTTGGCGATGAAGTAAAACGCCGTATTTTGCTTGGAAACTTTGTACTCTCAAGCGGATACTATGAAGCTTACTACGTAAAAGCGCAAAAAACAAGACACCTCATAAAAGACCAATACTCTAAAATATTTGAAAATGTCGACCTTATACTCTCGCCTGTTGCACCTACAACAGCAAACAAGTTTGGAGAGCTATCAACTCCGATGGAGATGTACTTAAGCGACCTTTACACCATCAGCGTAAACCTTGCAGGGCTTCCTGCTATTTCTGTTCCTGTTTCAAAAAGCTCTGAGGGAATGCCGATAGGTCTTCAGCTAATCGCGAACGCTTATGAAGAGCAGACACTGTTTGACGGGGCACTTAGTTTGGAGAAAGCGATAAATTATAGCAAGTAAATTGCCATATATGCTTCCAAGCTCTATCTTGGAAGCAAGAAAAAATCAAATTTAAGTTAATATATAGAAACTCAATCGTAAAAATTCTTTGGAAAAAATTCACAAATATTAACATCCAATACATAAGCAATTTTAGCTAAATGTTCAATATTGAAATGTTGTTTATTATGACATATCTCTGCTAACGAGACAATTGAGACAGATTTATGTCCTATAGCTTGCGCTAATTTTAATTGACTAACCCCTTTTTCCGTTCGTATTTTCTTAACGTTTTTCCCAATTTCTTTGTACATTTCATCAATGTAATCCTCGGAAAGGTTAAGTATATCTTTCATCATGTACCAACTTGTTATAAGAAGTTGTAAAGTTTATTAAGATATAATTTTTTATGCAACTTGTCATAACAAGTCAATAAATAAAATAAACTATATATAACATACAAAAAATAGGTTAATTATAAAATGATTACAAGTATATGCTTTCAACAATATCTTTCTAGTATAGAAAAATATGTATCGACTTCTATCACAGATACTCATGGAGTTATTACATATGTAAGTCCTGCATTTTGTAAAATGACCGGATATACACAAAAAGACTTACTAGGTAAAAAACATACCATTCTTCGACACCCTGATACCTCAAATGAAATATATAAAGATTTATGGACAACGATTAGACAAGGAAAACCATGGCATGGTCGCATAAAAAATCATACTAAAAATAAAGAATCGTATTGGATTGATGCTCATATTGAACCAATTTTCAATAATGATTACATAGTTGGATACCAAGCAATTCAACAAAATATTACAAATGAAGCATTATTTGAGACACTCGCAAAAATTGATGCACTTACAGGCTTATTTAATCGCTATACCATTGAAGAACTTACTCAATTATTTATAAATGAATCACAACTATACAAAAAACCTTTCTCCGTAATTATAGTAGATGTTGATGATTTCAAACAAATTAATGATAATTATGGGCATCAAGTAGGAGATGAAGTACTAAAAAAACTATCTGAAATTTTTCAAATACTCATTCGTTCTAGTGACCGTATCGGCAGATGGGGTGGAGAAGAATTTCTAATTTTATTACCACAAACATCTTACATCAAAGCAAAGGAAATGGCTGAGAGGCTGCGTATTGGATTATCATCTTATAAATTCGATACAATTGGATATAAAACTGCCAGTTTTGGCGTCGCTGAAATTGAAACTAAAGACACTATAGATAGTTTAATAGGCAGAGCCGATAAAGCGTTATATATATCGAAGGAGATGGGTAAAAATCTAGTGAATTAGCTTTGCAAACGGGATACGATGAACAAACACTTTTTAATGCCACACTTAAACCATAATAATCTACAACACATAATATACAAACTTAAATCCAAAAATGGTACAATCAACTCAACATATTTTTCAATTTTTAAGCTAAATTTTGAGAAAAAACAAGAGGACATAAATATGCAAAAAAGTTTCAAAATGCTAAATGTAAAATGCGGCGGATGTGCAAACACTATAAAAGAGGCTCTAAAAGATGAGTTTGGCGAAGTAGATGTTGACTTAACGCAGGAGCCAAGAGTCGTTACTCTTGAGATAAAAGATAAAGAAGCAGAACTGAATTTTCGCAAAAAGATGAGATCTTTAGGCTATCCGATGGAGGATGAAAATTTGGGAACATTCGCAAAAAGCGGACTAAAAGCCAAAAGTTTTATCTCATGTGCCATAGGAAAAATAAATACAAATTAATTAAGAAAGGTTATATATGACATCCATGAACTCTCTTAAAAAAACTTGTGTCATTTGTAAAAAATCTTTTCTTCCAAAAGATATTGTTTCAGGTGAATTAATACGAAAAGAGATAGCGGCAGAAATAATGAAGTCTTACCCAAACTGGTCAGCTGAAAATTTTATCTGCAGAGTAGATTTAGCTGAATTTAGAGAAAACTATCTTCACTCCTTGCTTGAGTCTGAAAACGGTGAGCTGTCTTCATTAGAAAAAGATGTAGTTCGCAGCCTTAAAGAACATGAACTTCTCTCTTTTGATGTTGAATCAAAATTTGAGCATAAATGGTCGTTTGGTGAACGGATGGCAGATAAAATCGCCTCGTTTGGCGGTAGTTGGGCATTTCTTATCAGCTTTGCTATTTTTCTCCTTATATGGATTGGAATAAATTCATTTGTATTTATATCACATCCATTGGATCCGTATCCTTTTATATTTCTAAATCTTATTCTCTCGTGCCTTGCAGCAATTCAGGCTCCGATTATAATGATGAGTCAAAACCGCCAGGAAGCAAAAGATCGTATTAGATCACAGCATGATTATCAAATAAACCTCAAAGCTGAACTAGAAATTAGACACCTGCATGAAAAAGTAGATCACCTTCTTTCAAACCAGTGGAACCGCCTTGTGCAAATACAGGAACTCCAACTTGAACTGCTATCTGAGCTTAATGCTAAAAAGTAGCGGATGTAAATTGTTATTTTTAACTTCATAAACATTGATACTAAAACCCACTTTACCTCTTTTTAACCACAAAAAAGTTACAATCCCGAGAATTTTATTGAAACATAAAAACTTTTACCCTATAAAAGGACTATCATGAAAATTCGTAAACGCGCCCTGACATTTGAAGATGTGCTGCTTGTACCTCAATACTCTGAAGTATTGCCAAAAGAGGTCTCTTTAGAGAGTAAATTAACTCGCAATATTTCCCTTAAAATTCCTATGGTCTCAGCTGCTATGGACACTGTAACCGAATATCGTGCCGCTATTGCTATGGCAAGACTTGGCGGAATTGGAATTATTCATAAAAACATGGATATAGAAGCTCAATGCAAACAAGTTAAAAAAGTTAAAAAGAGTGAGAGCGGTGTAATTATAGACCCGATTTATGTTCTTCCGGATGCAACTTTAGCTGATGCAAGTGAGCTTATGAATGAGTTTAAAATTTCAGGTGTTCCCGTTATTGATGCCCACAACAAGCTCTTAGGAATTCTTACAAATCGTGACATGAGATTTCAAAAAGATATGAGTAAACGTGCAGATGAAGTAATGACCAAAATGCCTCTTATTACTGCAAAAAAAGGCATCTCTTTAGACGATGCAGCTGACATTATGCACCAAAACAAGATAGAAAAACTCCCTATCATTGATGATGAGGGCTACTTAAAAGGTCTTGTTACTATAAAAGATATCAAAAAACGCATCGAGTATCCAAACTCAAACAAGGATGCTTTTGGCAGACTTATCGTTGGTGCTGCTATCGGTGTCGGACAACTTGACCGTGCAAGAGCTTTAGTAAATGCAGGATGTGATGTTTTAGTTTTAGACTCTGCACATGGACACTCAAAAGGTATTCTTGATACTGTTAGAGAGATTAAAAAAACTTTAACGGTAGATATAATTGCCGGAAATATAGCAACTGCCGAAGCGGTTGAAGCGCTAATTGAAGCTGGGGCGGATGGTGTAAAAGTAGGAATCGGACCAGGATCAATATGTACTACCCGTATTATTGCCGGTGTCGGTGTTCCTCAAATCTCTGCTATTGCCGAATGTGCCGATGCTGCACGCAAACATGGCGTTCCTGTTATAGCTGATGGAGGGATTAAATACTCAGGCGATATCGCAAAAGCTTTAGCAGTCGGTGCTTCATGCATCATGGCAGGTTCACTTTTAGCAGGAACGGAAGAGTCTCCGGGTGAGACTATCATGTTTCAAGGTCGCCAATACAAATCATACCGCGGAATGGGAAGTATCGGTGCAATGCAAAAAGGTTCAAACGATAGATATTTCCAAGAAGGAACGGCAGCAGATAAACTCGTGCCTGAGGGAATTGAAGGACGAGTTCCGTTTCGTGGAAGCATAGCAGGGATAGTTCATCAAATGATGGGCGGACTTCGTTCATCAATGGGTTACTGCGGAAGCAAAGATATTCCGACATTTTGGGAAAGAGCTGAGTTTGTTGAGATAACAAGTGCCGGACTTAAAGAGAGTCATGTGCACGATGTTATCATCACACAAGAAGCACCTAACTACCACATCTAACACTATCTTGTGCGTGGCAATGCTGCCATGCACAAAAATCTTTTTTTCTCCTTTTATCATCTCATAAAAAAACAACTCAATATTTAAAAATTTACTATAGAGCAACTTATTGACTTTTTTTTAAAAAAATAGTAAAATTTATGTAAATTATAATTATTCTTTATAGCAAAAGGTGGAAAATGGAAGTTGTTGAAAAAGAGAGTCGGCTAAAATTATTTCCTATCATGATGTATGCGGTAGTGATGGGCTTTAGTGGACTGACTATTACATACCAAAAAGCAACTCTTTGGCTTGGTTTTCCATCCATTCTAGGTGAAGTGTTTATGTATTTAACTACTATTATATTTATCGTTGTCTCAATTATTTATATAACAAAATTTTCAAAATACAAGATTGCCGTTAAAAATGAGTTTTCACATCCCATTAGGATAAACTTTTTTGCAGCCATCTCTATCTCTATGCTGATGCTTGCCATCATATATAAAGAGAATTTTCCTCTCCTTAGTGCCATTTTTTGGTATCCCGCAACACTTCTGCATTTTTACCTCACAATGCATACTATCTCTTTTTGGATAAACAAAAATCAACAGCTAGATCACTCAAATCCTGCATGGTTTATACCTATAGTAGGAAATGTTTTAGTGCCTGTTGCAGGAGTCGGTTTTGCAGATCTTGGTCTGCTTCTGTACTTTTTTAGCGTAGGAATGTTTTTTTGGATAATTCTATTTTCCGTAATCTTAAACAGAATTATTTTTCATAACCAGATGGCTGTAAAATTTATGCCGACTCTTTTCATACTTATTGCACCTCCTGCCGTTGGCTTTATAGCCTACTTTAAAATGTTTGGCGTACTTGACACTTTTGCTATCATACTTTTTAATTTGGCTCTATTTTTTACGATTTTGGTAGCTTTTATGTACAAAAATTTTATAAAAATAAAGTTTTTTATCTCATGGTGGGCGTTTGTATTTCCGGTGGCAGCAATGGCGATTAGTACTATGCTTATGTATCATCAAAACAGTTGTCTATTTTTACTGCTTTTATCTTATATAATGATAGCAGCGGTGACGATTATTGTATCTATTGTTAGCTATCAGACGATAGTTCATATTAGAAAAAAAGAAATTTGTATTCAGGAGTAGAAAGTGAAAAAAACGATTTTAATGGAAAAGTATCCGATATATACTTTAGAGTTATTCAAAAGTGAGATGAAAGTCTCAAGTACGGATGAAGTGGTGGCATACTTAAGAGAGAAGATAGAAAGTCATCCGGTTGCACGTTTTATTGCCGTATTTGATCACTACTCGCACACAAAAGCTCTTGATGGGCAGATTGTGGATGGGCTGATTGATGCTAAAAATATCATATTCTGTTTTGGACCATCTATCCCAAATACGAAAGTTTTAGCGGTACGACCACGAAGTATAGCCGTTTGCGAGTTTGAAGATAAAATCATTATAGAGTTTATGGAGCCTCCAAGAGAGGAGATTCATCAGACCATGCAAGACTGGGCAAAGGGTCTTATAAAATAATCTTTTAGTTATCTTTTGATAGAATATTACTAAAAAAGGTAACTATTATGGATTTACAGACAATAGCACTTCACGGTGGATATACAAAAGATTCACAAGGGACGATGGCTGTTCCTATTTATCAAACGACTGCTTATGAGTTTCGTGATGTACAGCATGCGGCTGATTTATTCTCTTTAAAAGAGTTGGGAAATATTTACACCCGTCTTAACAATCCAACAACTGATGTTTTTGAAAAAAGGTTTGCAATGCTTGAGGGCGGCGAAGCTGCACTTGCTACTTCAAGCGGAATGAGCGCTATCTTTTTTGCTATTGCAAATGCTGCCGAAGCCGGAGATAACATAGTATGTGCAAAACAGCTTTATGGCGGCAGTTTAACGCTCAACACCCACACGCTAAAGAGATTTGGCATTGAAGCTAGATATTTTGATGTACATGACATGGCATCTCTTGAATCTCTTATAGACGATAAAACAAAAGTAATATTCTTTGAATCTCTTACAAACCCTAGCATTGACGTGGCAGATATAGAAGCAATCAGTGCTATTGCTGATAAATATGGCATTTTAAGCGTAGTAGACAACACGGTAGCAACACCTGTAATATGCCGTCCGTTTGAACATGGAGCAGATATTACGGTTCATAGTGCCAGCAAATATACGACTGGGCAAGGTCTGGCAATCGGCGGAATTTTAGTGGAGAGAAAAGGATTGGTTGAAAAATTAAGAGCAAATCCTCGTTACGAACACTTCAACAAACCTGACGCTTCTTATCACGGTTTAGTCTATGTCGATACAAACCTGCCGCCATATACTCTTAGAGCAAGACTCTCTTTGGCTCGTGATTTGGGAGCTGTCTTATCTCCATTTAACTCATGGCTTTTTATTCAAGGTATGGAAACGCTTTCTCTTCGTATGCGTGAACACTCAAAAAATGCTCTCGCACTTGCAGAGTTTTTAGAGTCGCATCCAAAAGTAAAAAAAGTGAACTACCCTGGATTAAAAAGCAACTCAAACTATAAAAACGCACAAAAATATTTTGAAGACGGTGCATGCAGCGGACTTTTAAGCTTTGAAGTCGGCAGCTTGGCAGAGGCAACAAAGATAGTAAATGCCACTAAACTCTACTCTCTTGTCGTAAATATCGGGGATTCTAAGTCTATCATTACACACCCTGCTTCAACAACTCATCAGCAGTTAAATGAGCAAGAACTTATAGCTTGCGGCGTTCCTTCCGGTCTTATTCGCATATCTTGCGGACTTGAGAGTGCCGCAGACCTTATAGCAGACATGAAACAGGCTCTCGAGGCATAAATGAAAAACAAACTTTTAATAGTATGGTCAAGTGCAGATGAAGAGATAGCAAAAAAACTTATACTTTTATACGGCTCTGTTATGCTTCCTCGCGGATACTGGGATGAAGCTACTATCATGATCTGGGGGCCATCGGCAAAACTCTTGGCAGAGAGCGAAGATCTTCAAGAGAGAGTAAAAACAGTTATGCAAACAGGCGTGAAGTTTAATGTTTGCGTAGTTTGCAGCGACGATTACGGCGTAACCGATAGATTAAACGAACTTGGAGTAGATCCTATTCATACAGGCGAGATGCTTACAAATGCTCTTCAGAGCGACTACAAAGTGATTACATTTTAATGAAAATTTTTCTGTTTCTACTTATTTTACTTACTCTAAACCTCTATGCAAAAGATGAAATCCGTTTTGGTGTTTATGCCTACAAAGGGTATGAAGATACAAAAAAAAGATATGACCCTCTAGTGCAGCACCTTAATGGAACACTTCATAAAAAAGTTATTTTAGAAGTTCTATCGCAAGATGAGATGAACAAAAAGATAGCCGCAAAAGAGCTTGATATCGTTACTACAAGCCCGATTCACTTTTTGCTTCTAAGACATGAGCATAAACTAAGCGGTGCTATTGCGACTTTAGTTGCCATGTATGACGATGCTCACACAAATAAATTTGCAGGTGTGATTGTCGTAAAAAATGACAGCTCAATTAAAACACTTGGCGACATTAAAAATAAAACCTTAGCGACGCCAAATGTAAATCTTTTGGGAGGTTTTAGGGCTCAAGCCTACGAGCTTCACAAAAGCGGCATAGATATTATAAAAGAGTCAAAAGAGATTATAGAGCTAAAATCAGGCTATACAGATGTTATAAAACATGTACTTGAGGGAAAATCTGATGTCGGTTTTACAAGAGACGGCATAGTAGAACAGATGATAAAAGAGGGGGAGATAAAAGCGGACGATGTGAGGATTATTCATGAAAAGACACATAAAAACTACCCTTTTAAAACATCCACCCCACTCTATCCTGAATGGCCTATTTTTGCACTTCCTCATGCCGATGAAGAGGATGTAAAAGATTTTGTCTCAGCACTTTTTTTACTTAAATCTACTTCGGAGCATGCAAAAGAGTCAAAAATTTACGGTTACTCTCTTGCAGCGGATTATCTTGAGACTGAGGAACTAACAAGAGAGTTAAGACTTCCGCCTTTTGATAAAACTCCGCGAATCACGCTTGAAGACATTTGGGACAAATACAACTACAGCCTGATAATATTTATGCTGGCTCTCATTGGAGCATTGATTTCATATATACAGATAGAGAGAAAAAAAAGATTTGTAGAGTCTCTAATCTCAAATATGGGTGAAGGCGTATATGGTGTAGACGTATATGGAAACTGTACATGGATAAACCAAAAAGCTCTTGATATGCTTGGATTTGGCAAAGAGGAAGTTTTATATAAAAATCAACATACGATGTTTCATCATCATAAGCCCTCAAATGAACTTTATAATGCCGCTGAGTGTCCTATAAATCAGACTCTGCGAGACAATATAAGCAGAGAAGCGGAAGATTATTTCATAAAAAAAGACGGCTCTTTTTTTCCTGTAGAATTAAGCGTTGCTTCAGTACATGATGACGGTGCAATCGTCATATTTAGAGATGTTACCCAGAAAAAAGCATATGAAAACGCTATTTTAGAAGAGAAGAAAAAAGCCGAAGAGGCAAACAGCGCAAAGAGTCAATTTTTGGCAAATATGAGTCATGAGATACGAACACCCATGAATGCCATCATAGGTCTTAACCAGATGATGTTTGATACGGATTTAAGTGATAAGCAAAGAAATCTCATCTCAAAAGTAAACAGCTCTTCAAAAATGCTTCTTGGAATCATTAACGATATACTTGACTATTCAAAAATAGAGGCTAAAAAACTTGAACTTGAATGCAAAGCTTTTGAGGTTGAATCTATACTCTCACAGCTTAGAGTTTTATTTGGTGCTACTGCTATAAACAAAGATGTAGAACTCTATTTTCATATAAAAAACGATGTGCCTTATATGGTGCTAGGTGATGAGCTAAGACTGTCTCAAGTTTTAACAAACCTGCTAAGCAATGCACTCAAGTTTACACACCACGGCAGTATTTTACTAAATATAAATCTCAAAGAAAAACTCGATGAACAACATGCCATCCTCTCTTTTACTCTGAGCGACACAGGCATAGGGATGAATGAACATCATCTTCAAAAACTATTTACTCCATTTACGCAAGCCGACAACTCTACTACCAGAAAATACGGCGGAACAGGTCTTGGACTTACCATATCTAAAAGAATCATTGAAGCTATGGGAGGCACATTGATCGTACAAAGTTTAAAGGGGATAGGTACGACATTTAGTTTTGAGTTAAAAGTAGAAGTGGAGGCTTGGGATGATTCGATTGCAATTTCAAAAGATGAGTTAAACAAAGTTTTAATTGTTGACGATCAGGAGATTTCAAGAGAGATTTTAAAAGATATCCTTATAAAATTTGGTTGCGTATGCGATGAAGCAAAAGACGGTGAAGAAGCAATTTTGATGGTAAAAGAGGCAGATATAAATCAAAATGCCTACAAGATTATTTTGATGGACTGGCAGATGCCCAAGCTTAACGGCAAAGAGACCATTAAACGCATTCATGAGATGTTAAAAAGCGGTGAGATAAAGTCAAAAGCTCCTACAATCTTAATGGTAAGTGCACATGCGATAGACGAAGTAAATCCTGCGGAAGTTGAAATAGACAGCTTCTTATCAAAACCGGTTACAAGCTCAACTCTTTTTGATGCACTCTCAAATGCAAAAAACTCATCCTTTAAAAGGATAAAAGAGGTGGAAACAGGAGAACTTCCAAATTTCAGCGGCATCAAAATCCTGCTTGTAGAGGACAATGTAATAAATCAAGAGGTAGCTTCTATGATGCTTCATCGAGTTGGAATCGAAGTAGAAGTTGCAAATAACGGCAAAGAAGCCTTAGACAAATATCTCTTAAATCTTTCTCAATATGATCTTGTTTTTATGGATCTGCACATGCCTGTCATGAACGGTTATGAAGCTGCAAAACACATAAGAGAACATGACAAAAATATACCTATTATCGCTCTGAGTGCCGCAGCTCTGCTTGAAGATGTTCAAAAAGCCAAAGAGTCGGGTATGAATGCGCACATAGGAAAACCTATAGAAACTGATGAACTCTATAGAACTATTGCCGAATATTGTCATGTGGCATTTGAGAGAGCTTACATAAAGGAATCCAAAGATAACTGTGAAGTACTTGATATCGAGTATCTAAACAAAAATTTCAGCTCTAAAGAGTCTATTGACAAACTCTTAAAAAAATTCTCGCATGAACTCAATAATGAGTTTAAAGATATTACTTCAATGCTATTAACAAAAGATGGCAATGCACCTGTTCTTCTACATGCGCTCAAAGGTGTAAGCGGTAATTTAAGAGCAAATGAGCTTTACACAGTTTGCCAAAATATAGATGCCAAATACAGAGCTAAACTACCTATAGACGAAAAAGACATAGAAGCCTTAACCTCGGCAATTGAAGAAGTAAAAGAGAGGCTAAAAGAGTTACATGTAGAGAGCAAAAAAGATAGTGCAAAAATACAAAAGCTGAGCAAAGATGAACTAAGAGAACTCTATTTTGAGATAAGAGACGGTCTTTTAAACGGCAATATTATAAAAACTCACAAATATGAGACACTACAACACAATCTTACGGATATCATTGATGCAGATGAACTAGATCTCTTTGAGAGTGCCATGAGCGACTTAGAGTATGAAAGAGCATTTGAAATTTTAAACAGTTGGAAGTTATGAGCAGCAAAAAATATTTTTCTTTGAAATTTATATTTTTTATCATACTCATATCGTCATCTCTTTTTTCTAAAGATATCATCTTCGGGGTTGTGCCGCAGCAAAGCCCCAGCGAACTTGTAAAAACTTGGGCGCCAATTGTCTCATACCTTTCAAAAGAGACTGGTCTTCATCTTGTCTTTAAAACCGAATCGTCCATTCCGAAATTTGAAGAAGAGCTTTATGCGGGAAATTATGATATAGCCTACATGAATCCATACCATTTTGTTATAGCAAATAAACAAAAAGGCTATAAAGCCATTGCAAGAACAACCGAACAAATAGAGGGAATTTTAGTAACGCACACAGACAAGAGAGCTTTTGATATAAATGAGTTTAAAGGAAAAACTTTTCTATTTCCTGCACCTAATGCTTTTGCGGCTACGCTTCTTGCAAAATATGAACTCAAAAAAAAGTATGGATTTGATATAGAAAAAGATGCTCATGTGCTTTATGTAAACTCACATGATTCTGTATACAAAGGTGTCGCAAGAGGTGTTGGAGATATAGGCGGAGGCATAAGCAGAACACTTGAACAACTACATGATAGTGACACTGCATCAAAAATCAAAATTTTATACAAAACCGATAGTTATCCAAGCCATCCGATTGCGGTTTTGCCTTCTATAGAAAATAGAGATGTTGATGCGATAAGAGAAGCCCTGTTAAAAATGCCAAAAGATATTTTAGAAAAACTGACTAAAAACAACAACATGATTAAAACTGACTCTTTGGAATTTGATGAAATAAAAAAATTAGCAGTTGAACTTGGAAAATATTAGATGAAAAAGAGTCTCTCTTTTAGATACAAATATATCATCTCATTCGTTACATTAGAAATCATCTTTTTAACAATGATAGTGTTTGTAAATTTTCAATCTCTTGAAAAAACATCCAATAAATTAATAAACGATAAAATAGAGTTTATCAAACTATTTGGTACTCAGTCACTCTTAACATCGCTATCCGTATATGATTTGGCTACTATTGACAATATCTTACTTAAACTGACCGAACTCAAAAGCGTAGAGGCATGTGAAGTCAAGGACATCGGCGGCAACATCTTGTCAAAAGTCGGCAATATACCCGATGATAAAGATCCAAACTATGAGATAGTACAGAGCAAGCTTGAACTTGAGGGGCTGAAACTCGGCACTTTCAAGTTGGCGCTTGATTTAAGAGAAAAAAATCTAATTATTCAATCAAATAGAGAGACAACTTATAAAATTATTTTTGCAGAGATTTTGATATCTATCATTATATCTCTGATTATCGGTTATGGCATATCTAAAAACCTGCTAAGACTTGCAGATGCAGTGAGTCGCATGGGAAAAGAAGGGTCTGTTGACATTCCGCTGATAAAAAGCCGTGACGAGATTGAAACACTTTCATTCGCACTCAATAAAATGCAAAGAAGAGTTAAAGACAGAAATATCAAGCTTATCGAAGCCACAAAAAAAGCAGAACTTGCAAATAGTGCAAAAAGCCAATTTTTAGCCAACATAAGCCACGAAATACGAACTCCCATGAATGCAATCATAGGTTTAAGCGAAATGATGTTTGATACGCCTCTGAGTGAAAAACAGAGAGATTTGCTATCAAAAGTAAACGGCTCATCAAAGATGCTTCTTGAAATCATCAATGATGTACTTGACTACTCCAAGATAGATGCAGGAAAACTAGAACTTGAAGAAAAAAGCTTTAATCTAATAAATCTGCTTTTGAGACTAGACACGGTGCTAAACCAAAGCGCCTCAAAAAAAGGATTGCTTCTTACTCTAAAAATGAGTGCTGAGGCACCTTCCATCATTATAGGAGATCAATTTAGACTCAACCAGATTTTGACAAATCTCTTGAGCAACGCACTGAAGTTTACAAACAACGGCAGCATAACGCTCAACATAGATTTAAAACAAAAAATCGATGAGCAACATGCAGTTCTTGCTTTTAGCGTCAGCGATACCGGCATAGGGATGAGCGAAGAAGAGATTCAAAAACTCTTCACTCCTTTTACCCAAGCAGACATCTCAACAACTAGAAAATACGGCGGAACAGGTTTAGGTCTCAGCATATCTAAAAGAATCGTTGAAGCAATGCGAAGCGAGCTAAAAGTAGAGAGCCAAAAGAATGTAGGCTCAATATTTAGCTTTGATATAGAGGTGGAAGTTGAGTCATGGGATAAAACAGACTTTACTCTAATTCAGCCTGAAAAAGAAAAAGTTTTAAATTTCAATGGCATAAACATACTTCTTGTCGAAGATAATGAGATAAATCAAGAGGTAGCCTCTATGATACTAAAGCGAGTCGGCATAAATGTAGAGATTGCAAACAACGGCAAAGAGGCAGTTGATAAATATCTTTCTCATAGAAATAAATATCATCTTATTTTGATGGATTTGCAGATGCCGTTTATGGGCGGATATGAAGCTACAAAAATCATAAGAGAGCATAACAAGACGATACCTATCATAGCTCTAAGTGCCGCAGCAATGACGCAAGACAGACAAAAAGTTTTGGATGCCGGAATGAATGAGCATTTGGGCAAGCCGATAGATACCAGTAAACTTTATGAGATTATTGCAAAATATTGTCATGTGGATTTTGAAAACAGAACTCTTAACACAACACAAAAAGAAAATTATGAAGTGCTTGACATGGAGTATCTAAAAGGTAATTTTAGTTCAAATGAGACTATCGCCAAGCTTTTAAAAAAATTCACAAAACAGTTAAATAACGAATTTAAAGACATAGCGGATCTCATATCAAAAAATGCACATGATGCACCTGCCCTTTTACATGCACTTAAAGGCGTAAGCGGCAACTTAAGAGCAAATGAGCTACATGCTGTTTGTAAAAGCATAAATGCAAAATATAAATCAAAAGACGAGATACCGCAGAGTGAGATAAAAATATTAAACGAAGCAATAAAAAGAGTAAAAGAGAGACTCTCCGAGTTAGATTTGGAGAGTAAAAATGATATGAATGACATGGTCGTAAATCACTTAAGCAAGAGTGAGCAGCAAGAGTTATTTTATGAAGTTAAAAATGAGCTATTAAAAGCTAATATAGTCTCATCAGAGAAAAAAATGATTCTTTTTGAAAATCTTAAAAGTGTTATAAATAACAACGAGCTGTCTGAGTGGAGTGAAGCTGTCGATGAATTTGAATATGATAAAGCACTCAAATTTATGGATGGCTGGAAGATATAATGAACATAAATAAAGATATTGGATAAAAAAATGAGATACTTGTTAACTGTTTTACTCTCTTTTAGTTTTGCGTTTGGCGATGCGGTATTAAACTGCGTAGGTTCTACGACTATACAGCCTATTATTGAACAAATTGCACAAAGATACAAACAAGAGAGCGGTATAACATTAAATATATCCGGCGGCGGAAGTCAATATGCGGTTGACTCTCTTATATCAGGCAAGATAGAAATAGGCATGGTAAGCAGAGATTTAACCGAGCAAGAAAAAAGTGCCGTCTCCCATGTGACTATTGGCTACGACACTTTAGCCTTTATAGTAAACAGTGACAATCCTCTTAAAAATATATCAAAAAAGGATTTGATTGAAATATATACGGGAGAGGTTAAAAACTGGAAAAAATTTAACACTAAAGATGAAAAAATTCATCTGGTTTCAAAAAGGATAGACCGTGGAACACTTGATGTTTTTGAAAAATATACCGGACTTTTTCATCCAAAAAATCCAAAAAACAGCGACAAAACAAAGATGATAGATGCCTCGGCATGGGAAGCCGGAGCAAATAATGATATGATGGTTTGGGTCGGTGGCATTGTAAATAGTATCGGTTATATATCTTTAGGATCTGCCAGTGCTATTGAAAAGCATGGTCTGCCTATAAAAATTTTGGCACTTGAGGGTGTAAAACCGGCAAAAGAGAATATCCAAAACCATAGCTATCCGATAAAAAGAGAACTGAATCTAGTTTTTTTAAAAAGCAATAAAGAGGCAGAGAAGTTTGCCGACTGGATGCTTGAAGAGTACGCTCAAGAGAGCGTTGAAAAAAATCTTTTTGTAAGAGCAAAATAAGTGAAAACATCTCTCACCTCAAAAATCATTATCTCAAATATATTGGTTTTAGTTATCTCTTTTACAGCTCTCTTTGTCGCCTACAATTTCGAAAATAAAGTAAGCGAAGATATTTTACTGCATAGAAATCAGGTAAATCAATTTGACAAAGAGGTAATTCTAGTTGCATCATATCTTTATAGAAGTGCCCACATGAATGATGATAAATATTTAGCAGAAGCGGCAATCTCTTCAAAAAAAGCTATATATACGCTTGATTTTTTAATTCATCACGAGTTTCAAACCCAAGAGTTAAAAGCAGTTTATATCGATTTTTTTAAAAATGCCGTCATTGCGACATCACTTTCACTTGAAAATAGATCAAATAAGGCACAAGAAGTTGATGCAATATCATTTGAAAAATATACATTGCTTCAAAAAATGACAGCCAAACTGCTGGCTAGTTTAGATGATAGTGAAAATGAGCTTAAACAAGAAGTTCTATTAATTTTTTCAGTATTTAGTGCTGTTTTCATTTTTCTTGTGTTGGGAAATATTCTCTATATTATAAAATCCTATAGACAGGTGCAGGAAACAGAGTCTAAAATAGCACAAAAAGAGAATGAGTCTATCATTCAGAGAGCTACGATGATAGATGCCATAGGAGAGGGAGTTTACGGGGTTGACAAAGACGGAATGTGCACTTTTGTAAATCAAAGTGCCATAAATCTGCTCGGTTTTACAAAAGATGAGATTTTAAGCACTCATCAACATGACCTTTTTCATCATCATAAACTAGATAACTCCATCTACCCAAATGATGAGTGTCCCATCTATATAACTACGAAAGATAGAAAAATTAGAGAGCTTGAAGAGTATTTCATAAAAAAAGACGGCTCATTTTTTCCGGTTAATTTAACGGTAGCTCCAACAAATGACAGAGGAGCGATAGTCGTATTTAGAGATATAACAGAGAAAAAAATGGTATTGCATGCTCTTGAAAAAGAGAGAGAACTCTTCTCAAGCGGTCCGGTTATGACTCTTGAGTGGACGGCATCGCAAAACTGGCCGATAAAATATATCTCATGGAATTGTCTCGACATTCTCGGATACTCAAGAGAAGAGATGCAAAGCGATTCTTTCTTATATGCAGACCTCATCCATCACGATGATATAGAGAGAATCATCAAAGAGGTTACTTACCATATAGATAACAATATCAACTACTTTGAACAATCCTACCGCTTAAGACTCAAAAATGGCAACTACAGGTGGTTTTATGATTTTTCACATCTCATAAGAGATGAAAAGAACAATCTGCTCTCTATTCGAGGCTACATGTTTGACCAAACAACACTTAAAGAGGCAGAAATAGCCATAAAAGAGGCCAAAGAGAAAGCAGAGCTTGCAAACAAAACAAAAAGTGACTTTTTGGCAAATATGAGCCATGAGATAAGAACTCCGATGAATGCCATTATAGGTCTAAGTGAACTGCTCTTTGATACAAAACTTGACGATAGGCAAAAAAACCTGCTCATTAAAGTGAACAGTTCCTCAAAGATACTTTTAGGAATCATAAACGATGTACTTGATTACTCTAAAATAGAAGCCGGAAAACTTGAGCTAGAGCATAAAAAATTTAGGTTAGAAGATGTTATGGAGCAGCTTAAGTTTATGTTTTTAGAGAGCTCTATAAAAAAATCTCTTGGTACTCATTGTGAAATAAAAGATGATATGCCTACTTTGGTTGTCGGAGATGAGCTTAGAATTACACAAGTTCTCTCCAACCTTATAAGCAATGCAATCAAATTTACTCATGAGGGAAGCATATCGCTTGATATTAAACTCAAAGAAAAACTTGATGACAAAATAGCAGTTATCTCCTTTTGCGTAAGCGACACCGGAATCGGCATAAACGAAGAACAGCTTAAAAAACTCTTTACTCCCTTTACGCAAGCAGATACATCTACTACTAGAAAATACGGTGGAACCGGACTTGGGCTAACTATATCTAAAAAGATTATAGAAGCAATGGGCGGCGTGTTAATGGCAAAGAGCCAAGAGGGCGTAGGAAGCACATTTAGTTTTGAATTGGAATTTGAAGTAGCATCTTGGGAAAAACTTGATTTTGATAAAATTACACACAAAGAGACAGAAGAACTTCCAAATTTCGGCGGCATCAGAGCACTGCTCGTTGAAGACAATCTTATAAATCAAGAAGTAGCATCAATGATGCTAAAGCGCGTGGCGATAGAGGTTGACATAGCAAACAACGGACAGGAAGCGATTGAGAAATATTTTGAAAATCCTTCTCGTTATGACTTAATTCTCATGGATTTGCAAATGCCTCTCATGGGCGGTTATGAAGCAACAAGGCTCATAAGAGAACGTGACAAAGATATACCTATAATCGCACTTACTGCGGCTGCCATGATAGAGGATAAACAAAAAGCCATAGATGCAGGAATGAATGAGCATTTAGGTAAGCCCATAGACATGAATGAACTTTATAAAACAGTTGCAAAATTGTGTAATGTAGATTTGAAAATCAAAGAGACTGATTTATCACTAAGAAAAATAGATGAAATTCTTGATATGGAAGATTTAGAGAAAATTTTCAGTTCCAAAGAGTTAATAGATAAACTTTTGAAAAATTTCTCTCAAGAGCTAACGAGTACATTTAAAGATATAGTGATACTTATATCCCATAATGACAACAGTGCTCAATTACTTCTTCATACACTCAAAGGTTTAAGCGGGAACCTGCGAGCAAATAAGCTCTATGAAGTTTGTAAAAGTATAGATGCTAAATATGTATCAAAGCAAAAGATATCAGAGAGCGAGATAGAGAGACTAAGAACCGCTATAAAAAGTACGCAAGAGAGATTGGAAGAGGTTATTTTAGATGAAGGAAGCACTTCTCTAAGTGAAAAACTAGACAATAAAGAGTTGAAAAATCTTTTTAATGACATAAAACAAGCAATTTCAAAATCAAATATGTTAGAATCCAAATCAGTAGATTCTCTTTTTAATAGCTTAAGCACAACAGTAGATGCAAATGAGCTTGCAGAGTGGAAAAAATATATAGAAGAGTTAGAATATGACAAAGCATTGGAGATTATGAACAGATGGAAGTTATAAAAAAAAGAAAAGCAACCATACTGATTGTAGATGACATGGTTGCCAACATCGCATTGTTATCCGACCTGCTAAAAGATGATTATGATGTAAAAATAGCAAAAAGCGGCGCAAAAGCTATTGAGATAGCCGGAGGATATGAAAAACCAGACCTTATTCTTCTTGATGTCGTTATGCCAGAGATGGATGGTTATGAAGTTTGTAAAATTCTTAAAAGCAATGCCTCAACGCATGATATTCCAATTATCTTTGTAACAGGAAATGACTCAGATATAGATGAAGAGCGTGGACTAAACCTTGGAGCGGTAGACTATATAAAAAAACCTTTCAATCCCTCTATCGCAAAAATACGAGTAAGAAATCATATAAATTTAAAACTAAAGAGTGATATGCTTGAAGAGCTCTCTATGTGCGACGCACTTACGCATATACCAAATAGACGAAATTTTAATGAAAGATTTGAGGTCAAATATAAGGAGTCGCTAAGAGACAAAATGTCATTTGGCGTAATGATGATAGATGTAGATTTCTTTAAACTCTATAATGACAACTACGGACATGGAAGAGGCGATAGTGCCCTTATAAAAGTGGCACACACTCTGCAAAAAAACCTCAAAAGACCCTTTGAGATGGTTGCTAGATACGGCGGAGAGGAGTTTGTAGTTATATTAAAAGATATAGATAAAGATGGGCTTAAAAAAGTAGCCGAGTCTCTTCTTGATTCAATACAAGAGTTAAAAATTCCGCATGAATACTCTGCCGCAAGTAGCTATATATCTATAAGTATCGGTATCTCTTTTAAAGATGTTACAGAAGAAAAATCCAAAGATCAACTGCTAGAAGAGTCTGACAGTGCTCTGTATGAAGCAAAAACAACCGGCAGAAACAAGTATGTCATAGTTGCTTAAGACATTTTCGCTAAAATAGCACTACTATTTTTATAAAGAGCCTAAAGTTGTCATTGAACCTAAAAACATATACCCAACATTTTACAAACCCCCTCTATTTAGAGAGTGGGCGTATTTTAGAACCTTATGATATAACATACGAGACGTATGGCGAACTCAATGAAGACAAGAGCAATGTCATCGTTATCTGTCATGCACTTACAGGGTCTCATCACTGCGCAGGAACTTATGAAGGTGACAAAAAAGCAGGCTGGTGGGATAATTTTATAGGTTCAGGCAAAGCAGTAGACACGGACAAATATTTTGTAATCTGCACAAATGTAATCGGCAGCTGTTTTGGCTCGACAGGACCTATGAGTCCGCAACATCCACATCACAATCCATATCGTTACAAATTTCCGGTTGTAACCATAAAAGATATGGTAAAAGCGCAAAGAATTCTTTTTGACAAACTCGGCATCCATAGCGTTTATGCAATTATCGGCGGCTCGATGGGCGGTATGCAGGCACTCCAGTTTGCAATCAGCTATCCGAATTTTGCATCAAAAATCATCTCTATGGCAACAACACATGCAACACAGCCTTGGGCAATCGCTTTTAACAAGATATCTCAAGAGGCAATCTTAAAAGACCCTGATTTTAAAGACGGATATTACGAGAGCGAAACTATTAAAAAGAACGGGTTATCAGGTATGGCAATAGGAAGAATGGCAGGATATATCAGCTTTTTATCTCCTGAATCTATGCAGAACAAATTCGGAAGAGAGTACAAAAATACAGACGGACTTTATGAACTCTTCGGCAAGTTTCAAGTTGAGCTATATTTAGAATATAACGGTTATAACTTTACAAAATGGTTTGATCCGCTCTCTTATCTCTACATCACAAAAGCTATAAATATTTATGATTTATCTCGTGGGTTTGACTCGCTAAGTGAGGCACTGCAAAAAGTCAGCAGCGAACTTCATCTTGTAAGCTTTAGCAATGATTTGCTCTTTAAAAGCAGCGAGATGAAAGAGATAAGCGACACGCTGAAAAAAATCGGCAATCAAAACCATACCTACATCGATATAGAGAGCGACTACGGACATGACGCATTTTTAGTAGAGGTCGATAAATTTGAAGATTATGTGAGGGATATTTTAAATGGCTAAAGAAAAACTTACCAAAGAAGCCGAAGGCTTTACTAAAGAAACTGAAAGTTTTGAATCAAAACTTGATAGTGCAAAAAAAGTTTTAGAAACTCTAATGAATCCACAAATCACACTCTCAGACAGCGTAAAAGCGTATGAGATGGGAATGAGTGAACTTGGCAAAGCACAAAAGATACTTGAAGATGCACAGATAAAAATCACCGAAATAAAAGGAAAGTAAAAATGCTTGCATTTTGTAGCGATAAAATTATCCATAAGGATGATTTATAATGAGAGCGGCAGTTCTTCAGTTAAGCGCACAGGGCATGAGCTCCACAAAGCTTTACAACTATATCCGCATTGCTTCAAAGGAAAGCGTTAAAGTTCTGCTTTTGGGCGAATACATACTAAACCCATTTTTTAAAGAGTTGCAGAGCCTCTCTTTTGGCATGATTCAAGAGCAAGCCGAGCATCAGATAAAAGTTTTAAAAGAGCTATCTGCTACTTATAAACTAACGATTATTGCGCCTCTTATAGTTGTTAAAAAAGGCAAGGTCTACAAAACAGTAGCTAAATTTGCTCCAACATCTACTTCTTACTATCAGCAACAGCTTCTTATAAACTATCCTCACTGGAATGAAGAGAAGTTTTTTGCAAATGAACAAAAGAGAGTTGAAGCACCGCTTATCTTTAAAATTGACGGTTTTAAGTTTGCGATAATGAACGGATTTGAGATTCACTTTGATGAGATGTTTGAGCATATCTCTTCCAAAAGCGTTGACTGTATTTTGCTTCCGAGCGTATCTACTTTTGACTCTTTTGAGCGATGGAAAACAGTTATACTCTCTCGTGCATTTACGCACAACTGCTACATTTTAAGAGCAAACAGAATAGGTGAATATACAGATAAAGAACATACTTGGAATTTCTACGGTGATTCTCTCTTAGCCTCTCCAAACGGAGAACTCATAGAACATCTCGGCAATAAAGAGGAGCTGATGATAGTAGACATGAGCCACTCTGAGGTTCTTCATGCAAGAAAATCTTGGGGATTTAAAGAGATGATTCAAAAAAGAAATCCGCTATGATGAGCTACTTTCGCCGTCAAGTACAGCTTTGGGGAGAAGATACGCAAAACCTGCTCCAAAGTAAAAAGATAGCGATTATCGGTGCAGGCGGATTAGGAAGTTCACTTGCTTTTGCACTCGGTTCTAGCGGTATCGGCGAGATTCACATGGTTGATTTTGATGAAGTTTCAACCCACAATATCCACCGCCAAATCGCTTTTAAAATCGGCGATGAGGGAAAAAACAAAGCCCTTTTAAACGCAGAGATTATCAGGCAGAGGTGCCCGTTTGTAAAAGCCGTTGCACATGAGTGCAACTTTGAAGAGTTTAGTAAAAAAAATATAACCGTAGATTTGATTATAGACGCAACCGACAATCTCCCTACCCGCGGTGAAATCGATGACTACTGCAAAAACAAAAATCTGCCTTGGATTTACGGAAGTGTGGAGGCTTTTCACGGTCAAGTCTGCTTTTTTGAACACTCATCTTTTAAAGACGCATTCAAGATAACTTCACAAACTCCCGCAGGAATCGCTGCTCCCATAGTCATGCACATTGCCTCGCTTCAAGCAAATTTAGCACTTAGATATTTGGCAGGCTTGAGCGTTAAAAAAGATTGGCTCTACTACCTATTTTTCAACAGTGACGGAGAGTTAATTACCCAAAAATTTGCACTTCCAAAAAATTAAAGGAACATATATGAAATTTTTATCTATCTTATTGTTGTCTGTTTTTACCCTTTTTGGAGCTGAGAGTATTCCTGAATCTAAAAAACCAAAAATTTTGCTTGAATCAATATCAAAGCATGCTATAAAATTCGGCAGTGGCAATGTTAGTGACGTATATGTTTTCTTAGATCCTTTATGTAAATACTCTCGTGAACTTATGAAAAAAATAGAATCAAATAAGATGTTGCAGCTCACAAATAGCTACCATATAATGCTATACAGATTGCCTCGTCTTGAATCTGAAAAAATTATGCAGTACATTTATGAGTCAGATAATCAAAAACAAACACTCATAGATATAATGGTTGATGAAGACATAGTAGATCTTGAAAATTTCACAGCCAAAGAGAATACTATAAAAGCACTTCAAGAGATTACAGAGATCGCCAAAACTCTTGATATGACGCAACGCCCATATATGATCTCATTTGACAAAGATTCTAAATATTGCAGAGTTTCAGAGGGAACTGCTTCATGCCTAGAAGAGCTGGAGTAGATTGTTAACCTGCCCTTTATAGATTTTTGCTATAATCGCGTCAATGAAAAATAGCAGGAAAATAATGAATTTTGAACCATATCCATTTGAAAAATTAAACAATTTACTAAAAAATATCACACCAAACAAAGATTATGAACCGTCTGTTTTAACTATCGGTGAGCCGCAATTTGAGACTCCCGAGTTTATACAAATGGCACTCTGCGACAATGCTTCACAACTTAGAAAATATCCAAAAACAGCGGGAGAGGATGAGCTAAGAACTGCACAAAGAGGATTTGTAAAAACAAGATTTGGCGTTACACTTAGCAATGAGCAGATTATCCCCACTTTTGGAACACGTGAAGTTCTCTTCAACTTTCCGCAGTTTTTACTCTTTGATAAAAAAAATCCGGTTATGGCTTATCCGAACCCTTTTTATCAGATTTACGAGGGTGCGGCAATTGCTAGCAGAGCCAAAGTAATCCACCTAAATCTTACAGAGGAAAATAATTTTAAGCCGGAAATAGATGAAGATATATTATCTACATGTCATCTTGTTATTTTAAATTTTCCAAACAATCCTACAACTTCTTCACTTACCTTAGAAGAGCTTGGCGAGTGGGTAAAGCTGGCTTTAAAACATGATTTCGTACTTTTAAACGATGAGTGCTACAGCGAAATATATACTTCCAAACCGATTCCATCGCTTCTTGAAGCCTCACTCTATGTGGGAAATGAAACATTTAAAAATATTTTAGTCATCAACTCTATTTCAAAGCGTTCATCCGCTCCGGGGCTTCGTTCAGGCTTCATTGCAGGCGATGAAAATATCTTAAAAGAGTACATAAACTACAGAACTTACATCGGCTGTGCCTCCCCTCTTCCGCTTCAAAGTGCTGCGGCAGTTGCTTGGAGCGACGAAGATCATGTAGAAGTTGCAAGAGAGATTTATAAAGAAAATTTTGACTTAGCACATGAGATTTTGGGCATAAAGATTCCAAGCGGAACATTTTATATCTGGCTGAAAGTTGCGAATCCGCTTGAATTTACAAAAAAACTCTATGAAAAATATAATGTAAAAGTTTTACCGGGAGAGTATTTGGCAAGAGAAGATGCAAACGGTATAAATCCGGGTAAAGAGTTCATCAGAATTGCTCTGGTTGAGAGTGTAGAGAAAACAAGAAGTGCGCTTATTAGAATCAAGGAGGCTCTTACATGCAAAGAGTAGAAGAGTTAAAAACAAAAGTGCTAAACGCACAACAAAATGGAGACATTGCCTCTCTTTACGTACTTGAGCAGCAAGCACATGAGCTTTTTGATGAAGATACGATTGGCGGTTTCTATGCAAATATACTTGATTTGGCGTTAGAGAGATTAACAGATACGCTCGAAGCTCACAGAGTGATGGACATGAATGAAGTTCAAGATTTCGCCACAGTTAGGGCACTCTATGAGTATGCAATTGAACACTACAGTGCAGGTAAAATCTCCGATGCAAGCGCACTGTTTGAAGTTCTAAGCGGTTTAACAAATGATAAAAAATTCTCATCGGCTCTGAAATTTCACACTATCGCTTCAAGGGAAGATATCTCACTTGATGATTTCATTGAAAATATTGCGGATATCGAAGCAACGCAGGATGCAGGCACATTTTATATAAGTTGTTTTAATAAAGAGGCACAAAAATTGCTAGATAATTCCCAAATAAAGGGGAGTGGCGAATGAAGATACATTTTATCGGAATCGGCGGTATCGGCATATCCGGTTTGGCTCAGTACATGCACTACAGAGGACATGAAATAAGCGGTTCTGACATCTCAGACGGTGTCATTACCCAAAAACTCCGTAAACTCGGCATCACAGTTACTGTTCCTCATGATGCCTCTGCCATTACAGATCAAGATTTGGTTATCCACTCTGCCATTATCCGCCCGGACAATCCCGAAGTTGTCGCTGCAAAAGCAAAAGGCATTGAAGTTCTAGCCCGCCGTGAAGCACTGCTGCAAATTTTAAACACATCTAAAGTCTACGCTGTTGCAGGCGCACACGGAAAAAGTACGACTACCGCAATTTTAACCTCTATCATGGAAGGCTCGGCAATCATCGGTGCAGAGTCAAAAGCATTCGGTTCAAATGTCAGATATGAAAAAGATAACAATGTTATGATTTTTGAAGCTGATGAGAGCGACGGAAGTTTCTTAAACTCAAATCCGTATTGTGCAATCGTTGTAAATGCAGAGCCTGAGCACATGGAGTATTACGACTATAACTATGAACTTTTTTATAACTCATATAAAACTTTTATTTCATCAGCTCCTTGCCGTGTTTTAAATGCCGAAGATAAATTTTTAAGCACTCTCATAGGTGAAGTAGACGCTAACTGGCTCTACCCAAGCCGTGACATCACAAACATAGAGTTCATTCTGATAAACGACGAACCTCACACAAGATTTACACTTAAAGATTTGGGAAGTTTTGACGTTTGGGGTTTTGGCAAACATATCGCACTTGATGCGGCTCTTGCTATTTTAGCGGCGTATGAGTCGATGGAAATCGAAGAGATAAGAAAAAATATACTCAATTTCAAAGGTATAAAAAAACGTTTTGATATAGTAGGACTACAAAAAGAGAGCGTTATCATTGATGATTACGGTCACCATCCGACAGAGATAAAAGCAACATTTGAATCTGTAAAAGAGTATGCGCTTCTTAAAGGTTTTGACAAAATTACCGCAATTTGGCAGCCGCATAAATACTCTCGTACCATAGATAATCTCGAAGAGTTTATAAAATGTTTTGAAGGGGCACAGGAGCTTATCATCCTTCCAGTGTGGTCTGCGGGTGAAGCAAGCAGAGAAATTGATTTTAAAGAGAAGTTTAAAAGATATAACCTCACGATTGCCGACAATATAACAAGAGCGAACAACACTATTACTGTTATGAAAGACAAAGAGGCACTAAAAATACTTGATGAGGGTCTTATTATAGGCTTTGGTGCAGGAGATTTAACATATCAGATAAGAGGAACGGCATAATGGCATATATAGCCGGAATCGTTGTAGTAGCACTCTTTTTCTTAGCTTTACACTATTTTACAGAACTTACAAATAGACAAAAAGCTGTTATAACGGTTATCGTGTTATCAGTAGTTCTCTCAGCAATTGCGTTTAACAGTTACAGCAATGCCAAAAGCCAAAAGATGCTAGATGTAGTTATGAAGTTTAATCAAAATGGCACTGTTGTATGCAAAGGTGTTAGCGTAAACAACGAAAACTATACTCTAAGCATCGGAACATACACTTTTATAGGCAAAAAAGATACTCCGTTTTATGGTCAGATGATTAGTGCTTCTGTATGCGAGTAGACAGTCCTTCAAAAGTTGATTTACTAATAAATCAACTTGATTTAAATGATCATATAAACTCTTTTAAACACTTCTTCTCACGTGAGAGTTCTCTCTATATCGAAGGAGACCAAGAGCTTCACTACCGCTACATCAAAGCGCTTGATGCTATTGAGTTTAAAGCTCCTCCAAAAGTTGCGGACTTTACAAATATTAAACTTCATCTTCAAAAGCACGGCGTACTCCAATTTGAGCAAATTTTTGAAGTCGTAAAAGTCGTCAGATATTTTCGTTACTTTAAGAACAGAGATCTCGAGGGAATTATCGGCGAATGGATGGATAAATTCATCATTGAGCCGAAATTTTTTGAAGTTGAAAAGTACTTCACACATGACGGCAAATTTGAAGAAAATCTTGATGAAGTACTATTTGGCTTGGGTGCTAAAATAAGAGAGCATAAAGCCAACATGAACAGCTCGCTAAAGAGACTTACATCAAGCCCGAAACTCTCACCCTACCTCATAGACACTCAAGTTCACCTTATAAATGACGAAGAGTCTCTTTTGGTTCGCGGCGGTTTCAACCATGTGTTAAAGGGCGCAATAGTAGGCAGAAGCAGCAGCGGCGGTTTTTATGTTTCACCCGATAGCATACTAAAATCAAAAGAGCAGATTCGCTACATCGTCCAAGAGCGAGAGGCAATTTTTTATAACTACGCAAAAGAGTTCTCATCAAAACTTGCAGAACTTTTGCCCTTTATCACATTTATTGACAAAGAGTTCACAAAGTTTGACAACTATCAAGCCAGAGTTTTGTTTGCAAAAAGCAAAAACCTCCAACTTGTAAAATCCAAAAAAGATTCTAAAATAGTATTGGATGGCTTTATCCACCCTGCTCTGCACCATGCGAAACCCATAAATGTAGATTTTTCAAAAAATATTTTGATGATTACGGGTGTAAATGCCGGCGGAAAAACAATGCTTTTAAAGTCGATTCTAGCCGCGGCTTTTATGGCAAAATATATAATTCCCATGAAGCTAAATGAGCACAAGTCACATGTGGGAAGTTTTAAAAATATTTTAGCGATTATCGACGACCCTCAAAATGTTAAAAACGATATCTCTACTTTTGCAGGGCGTATGCAGGAGTTTTCTAAAATATTCGAAAACAAAGATGCGCTTGTCGGAGTCGATGAGATAGAACTGGGAACTGACAGCGACGAGGCTGCGGCACTCTTTAAAGTTATACTCGATGAACTGGTTTTAAGAGGGCAAAAGATAGTTGTTACAACCCATCACAAACGACTTGCCGCACTTATGGCAGACCGTGATGACGTAGAGCTTATGGCGGCGATTTACGATGAAGCTTCCCGCGCTCCTACTTATGAGTTTATGCACGGAATCATCGGAAAAAGTTACGCTTTTGAAACTGCAAGCAGATACGGAATCTCAAACAGAATCGTAACTGAGGCAAAAGCGGTTTACGGCGACAACAGTGAAAAACTAAACATTCTTATCGAAAGAGGTTCACAGCTAGAACGTGAACTGAAACAAAAACACAAACTTGTCGATGAAAAACTCCAAAACATAAAAGCCAAAGAACTTGAGTTAAAAGAAGAGAAGCAGAGAATTTATGAAGAGCTAGAATATGAGAAAAATGTGCTCAAAGAGAGTTATGAAAGTGCTATAAACGAAGCAAAACTTGCTGCCCGTGCAGGAGACACAAAAGCTATACACAGAGCTATGAATAAAGCCAACCAACAGCTGCCTCAAGAAAAGAAAGAGCCGCAAATCGTTCAAGTTGCAGAGTTCAACATCGGTGATAATGTTAAATACCATAGCAAAAAAGGCGTAATCATCGCTATGAAAGATAAAAAAGAGACGATTGTAGAAGTTGACGGTATGCGAGTAAGAGTTAAGACAAAAGAGCTTAAACATACACAAATCATACATCAAAAACCACGTACGGATGTCAATCTGCAAGTACAAAGAAGAGCTGGACTCAAGTGCGACTTGCACGGCATGAGAGCCGAAGAAGCGATAGAAGAGTTGGACAAATTTATCTCTGATGCACTCATTAACGGCTGGGATGAAGTCATAGTTTATCACGGTATCGGGACGGGAAAACTCTCTTATGCAGTCAAGGAATTTTTAAAAACACATCCAAAAGTAAAAAAATTTGAAGATGCACCGCAACACATGGGCGGTTTTGGCGCAAAGCTTGTTACGCTGTAATAAGAATTGAGAAAGCAATGAGAGAAAAAACTTCAAAACTACGGCTTCTTATTATGGAAGATGACTTGCTGATATGCGATATTATGTCTGAATTTTTAAGTGGATGCGGTTACGAAGTCGTATGCGTGAACGACGGGAGCCAAGCGATAGATAAAGCGTATGAGGAAAACTTCGATGCATTTATTTTTGATGTAAAAGTACCTATGATAAACGGGTTTGATGTGCTCAAAACTCTTAGAAGCACAAATAAGAAAACACCTGCTATATTTGTAACATCATTAGCAGGAATAGCCGACTTGTCTAAAGGATATGATGCCGGATGCGACGACTATATAAAAAAGCCTTTTGAACTAAAAGAGCTTCAGCTGCGTCTTCAAAAACTGATCCAAAAATCTTTCTCTCTTAATAACAGCGATATTATCATGCTCAATGACGAATGGTCATTTGAACCAAACGGCGGGAAACTCTTTAGCAGTGAGAGAGAGCTTTTTTTAACCAAAAAAGAGACAAAACTGCTTAATATGTTAATTTCACATAAAGGTAAAATGATCTCAAATGAGCAGATTATTGCCAATGTATGGAATTATGACGATGAAGCTACAGAAGAAAATCTTCGCACACACATCAAAAAATTACGCAAAATATTGGGAAAAGATTTTATTCAAAATGTGCGAAAACAAGGATATCTGATTGTTACAAGCTGAAAAAAAATCACTTATACAATTTGTGTCTGTTTTTGTTGGACTTAATGTAATTTTTTTAATCATTCTCTCCACTCTCTACTATAACTACCAAAAAAAAATATATACTGAAATTCTGCAAAATGAGATGATTGACTACACCGAAACTGCCTATGAATCAGTATATTATGCACAAAAAATAAGTGATTTTGATGAATATCTGCTGCATCATCCAAAATTCAACATTGCCATGATGGACAAAAATAACAACATCATCTATCCTGCTCCCGCTTCTTTTAATGTAAAATTTAAACAGGGATTTTTTAGAGAAGATGGACACTACTTTTTTATTAAAACCATTGAATTAGAGAGCATAAAAAACATTCACTATCTTGTTGTAAAAGCCGATACGATAGACGAAGAGTTGGATAGAACAAAAAAAACTATCGTTATCTTTTTAATTTTTTCTATTCTCTTTTTTGGCATAGTAATATTCATATTATCAAAAATTTTCCTGCGTCCTCTGCGTCAATATATTGAACTGCTAAATAAATTTATAACCGATGCCGCACATGAACTAAACACGCCTATCTCGGTTCTCTCAATGAGCCTTGAGACGATGGAGATGGATACGCTAAGCCAAAAAAATCTTAAATCCATAAATCGTATGTTAATCGCAACAAGAACACTCTCTCATCTCTATAATGACCTGACATTTTCCATATTTTCTTCAAAACATTACTCTATTCAAAAAATAAGTGTCGATGAGTTGATAATTCAGAGAATTGACTATTTTAGACCGTTGGCTTCCACAAAAAATATTAGCTTTACAACAGAACTAAAACAATGTGAAGTTATGATGAACGAACGGTTTATGGGCAGAATTATTGACAACCTGCTCTCCAACGCAATCAAATATAACAAAAAAGACGGAAATATAGAGATAAAACTAGATGAAAATTCACTCACTATTTCGGATACCGGAGTTGGGTTTGACCAATCAAAGTCACAAGAGATTTTTGAACGCTACGCAAGGTTCAATAACTCAAACGGCGGTTTTGGGCTTGGACTTAATATTGTAAAATCATTATGCGACCTGTACAATATAAAAATCGAAGCAGTATCAAAAAAAGATATTGGAACAACTTTTACATTAACTTGGAATAATTCACTGATAATTCACGCTTAATAATATAGAATTCCTCCACACAAAATGTGTATATACAAAAAAGGATTCATTTATGAAAAAAATTATCGCACTAGCTCTTGTTCTTGGTTTAACTTCAGCATTCGCTGCTGGCACTCCTAAATCTGAAAGAGCGGCAAAAGTAGAAAATTCAGGTAAAACTGTTGATGCTAAAAAAGTAAAAAAAAGCAGCAAAGCTAAAAAAGCTAAGAAAGCAAAAAAAAGCGTAGTAGCTGAATAACTAGTCTATACGGCTAAAAACATCTAAGAGCGACACAATTTCGTCGCTCTTTCTCACTTATCTAACTTAATTTATCTTAACATCCCTCAGATTTATAGTACAATCCTTATAATTTTAAAAAAAGAGTATCTTGTGTCAAAAGAAAAAAAAGTAGCAATCATCGGCGGCGGAGCTTCTGGGCTTTTGTGTGCAATATTTTGTGCCAAAAAATCTATTCTGGTAGATGTTTATGAGCAAAACTCAAAGTGTGCAAAAAAGATTTTGGCTTCAGGAAACGGGCGTTGCAATATCACAAACACAAAGCTCTCTTCAAACGACTACTTCTCACAAAATCCTCACTTTGTGGATTACGCACTTAAGGCGTTTGGGTTTAGCGAGTTTGAGAAATTTTGCCAAAACATAGGGCTTTTACTTGACGCTAAAGATGACGGGCGTGTTTACCCGCTTAGCAATGAGGCAAAAAGCGTAGCATCTCTTCTAATCGCACATGCTAAAAATCTAGGCGTTAATTTCCATACAGATACAAAAATCACAGATATAAAAAAACTCTTTAATGAATACGACGCTGTTGTAGTTGCTACGGGTTCAGAGGCTGCATCTCAGCTTGGAGGCAATAGTGACGGATACAACTTTGCAATAGAGTTTGGGCATAACATCATCCCGACATACCCATCACTAGTTCAGCTTCATCTAAACTCTAAAATCGTAAGAAAAATGAGCGGTGCAAAAGTTGAAGGTGAAGTAACGCTGCTTATAAACAACAAAAAAGAGCTTACACCCCAAGGGGGCGCATGTAGCGGTGATATCCTATTTAGCGATTACGGTGTTTCGGGTTTTGCCATACTTGACATCTCACAAGCCGCAAGCAAAGCACTTATGGAAAAAGCAAATGTGAGCATATCTATAAATCTGCTTCCAAAGTTTGATCTGCAAAAGCTCTCAAACCATATAAGCAAGATTGCCTCACAAGAGCCAAAAATAACAATTTTTGAGATCTTAATCGGGCTTATCCCGATGAAAATCGCTTCAGCAATTTTAGAAGATCTTGGTATTTTAACTTCTATTTGTGCAGATGAGATCAATGTGAAACTGAGCAAAAAAATAGCAAACCAGATCTTAAACTGGCGTTTTGAAGTAACCGACACACATGGCTTTCGTCATGCAGAAGTAAGCGGCGGCGGAGTAGATACGATAGATATAAACCCCAAAACTATGGAATCGCTCAAACAAAAAAACCTATACTTCTGCGGAGAGGTTTTGGATGTAGTCGGTCGCCGTGGCGGATATAACTTCGCTTTTGCATGGGCGAGCGGATTTTTGGCGGCTAGAGATATAACTAGGGTTTGACAATTTTGACTATTTTTTTGCTACAATATAGTCATATTAACTAAAAAGGCTAAATTATGACTAAAGTAAATCTTGCCGAAACAAAAGCTCATCTAAGTAAATATGTAAATATGGCAGAGTTTGCAGGGGAAGAAATCGTCATTCAAAAACACGGTCGCCCTGTTGCTGCTCTGATTAACATTGAACTGTATGAAAAGCTTAAAGAGATGGAATCATCTGCCAACAATGATAAACTTGTATATAAAAAACTCAACTATAAAGAGCATATTGTAAAACCTTCATATACTCTTGATGAAATGTTGCAGTTAGTAGGCGATGAAGAAAAAGATGTAAAGCCTTTTTCAGATGTTGAAGATGTTGTGGCCTTTGCTAAAGAGCTTCGTAACAATGCGTGGAAGCGATAATGGCACTACTTATCGATACATGTATCATCATAGATTATCTACGAGGCAATAGTAAAATTGATTTATCAAAAGAGGAAATTTTGATAAATCCTGTTGTAGAACTTGAGATTTTGCAAGGTGTTAGAAATAAAAGAGAGCAAAAAGATGCACTCCGTCTTATGGAATCATTTGGGCATCTTGAATATTCAACCCAATGTTTCAATTTGGCTAAAATACTGATACTTCGCTACTCACTTTCGCACTCACTTAAACTTCCTGATGCACTCATCGCCGCTTCATGTTTGATTTATGATTTGCCGCTTTGGACATATAACACCAAAGATTTTGCTTATATCGAGGGGATGAGAATTTATCAAGAAGGAAATGATGATGGAAAATGAATTAGAAGAAAAAGAACAGATAAAAGCAAAAATAATTGAAGATATTGATTATCTTAAAGCTAAAGAACAAGAAATTCAAACTGCTTTAGCGAGAATTTTTTCTGATGATGTAGAAGAAGCCGCTTCAGTTGCCAAAGCATTGGACACTATTCAAATTAGTGGTATTTCTTATATAAATAATGAAGTAATTAAAGATTTAAAATCTTTCTACACTAATATTTCACATCCCCTTGCCATCGCATCTAAAGCATTTTTAATAGACATATCAAATAAAAGTTCTAGATATAAGTTAATTGAAGCAGCAAAAGCATTTAATAACATTACAAATAAAATAAGTGAAGCCAATACGACCAAAGACATTAGTGTTAAAACAGAAGGTGGCAGAGCGTTTGTTGTTGGATCGGATCTTGATCGAAAAATTGATGCCTTATCAGAACGCATTGAAAATTTAGAAACTAAACCAGATGAGATTATTGATACACTCAAAAAGACTCTTGAAGATGCAGAATATTCTTCTAGAAACGCCAAAGAATTTGCTGACAAAGCAAAAAGTAGTTATTCTGATACATTCAATTATGTAGACAAGATGAAATATGAACTAAATACTATTATAGTCAAAAGCAACGAAACATTGAATCATAATATCTCAATGGTTTTGACTGAACAATTGCAAGATAAAGCAACAAAGCTTAAAGAAGAAGCTCTTCAAAAACTCGGAAATATAAGTTGGAATCCATTGAAATTTTTAGGTTTTTATGGTGCAATTGAGATAGCTTTAGTTGTAAATATCACTATATGGATTATTTATTTTATTATGACTTGTATTGTAAGTCTGGATTTTTGGCATTTTATGATTTTTAAGTTAACCATAAATATTCCACTATTTGTTTATGTTGCTTTTACACTCAATGAATATACGAAAGCTAAAAAGCTTTATGAAGAATTTGATTATAAGCGTATTATGGCTCAAACACTTATGAATAACTTTGCTCTCTTTAAAAAAGAATTACTTGGAAATGATACGAGTGTTAGCTCTAATGAAAAACTTCTTAACCTTATTAAAACACCATTAGAAAAAATCTTCGATAATCCAGTACACAGCATCTATGGCGATAAAAGCGGAGATAAAAATATAGGCTTAGACCAACTGGAAAAGTTTGCATCTATTTTTGAAAAAATGAAAAAATAGAGAGAGAAATTCAGGGGTTTTTTATAATAAACTTCTTGCGTAATCTAGATTACTTCGTCGCAAACTCCTTGCGATGACGGTCATTACGAGCAAAGTGAAGCAATCTAAAAAGATAGTTATGGAAGAGGTTTAATATATATTGGGGTCGTTCAAAAAACAACGCTCTCCAGCATCCCCAAAACTTTTTCCATTACCTCATCGCTAACTCTCTCTACAAATTTCACTTTTCTAACATTGTAGTCTACAGATTTTATCTGCTCTGTCATTACAAAACCCGTAAGATTGGTGCTATCTAATTTTACATGAAAAGGAAAATTTCTATCGGTGTTGGTTATAGGACAAGCTATTGCCAATCCTACATGTTTGTTAAAAACTTCATTTGAGATAATAAGTGCAGGTCGTCTGCCTTGCTGTTCGTGTCCGGCTGATGGATCGAAGGTTAGTATGACTAAGTCACCTTTTTTTGGTATATACTCTTTCACCACTCTTCTCTTCCGAGTGATGATATAATCTCTTCTTTTGCCTGATAATCTTTTGGAATTTTTGCGACAAGCTCGTTGATATCATATTTTATTTTTTCTTTTTTTATAGGCTCGATTATCGCTTTATTGTTTTGCACAAATATATTCACTTCATCGCCAACAGACAAATGCAGAGTTTTCATAATATCTTTTGGAACTCTAAGCCCTTGCGAATTTCCCCATTTTGAAATAACAGCAGTCATTTTTAACTCCTTAATGTATATCCAAAGTATATCATACTATTGCTAAATTATAAACCCTCAAATCCCCATCCCATTCAGCTGGTTTGCGACATACTTCGCATGATTATCCGTCATGCCGACTATGTAATCGACTACTCTTTGGTATATGTTATATAAACTCTGCGTTTTATGAGGTCTGTTTTCACCCATCAGCTCCAATGCTCTTTTGTTTCTAAAAGAGAGTTTTGACTCATCCTCTTTTTTGTAAAGTTCGTACGAAGCATGCATCAGATTTTCAAGCAGCGTTTCTATGATGTTGTAAGCTCCGAGCTCTAGTTCTATCTTTCTTTTTTCGTTAAATATCTTTGCACTTCCAAGCTTTTTCGCCTCTTTTATGGCAGTTTGAAACTCTTTTTTTGTAAAGAGTTCTATCAAATCTTTTGGCTGATTATCACTTAGTATGGCATCAAAATTTTCTTCAAAAATCTCCATGGTATGAACAGCTAGGTTATGAATAGAAATAGCAACTAGTTTTGAGACTTTTTTTGTATCTTCAATGCACATGTTAGAGTAGACTTTTGCAACCTCTTCTTCGCCGCAAATAAGTGTAAAGATATTTTTTACATCCATAAGCGTTATGATTTTAAGCTCCAGAGCATCTTGCAAATCCAGCAAACCGTAACAGATATCGTCTGCGGCTTCCATCAAGTAAGAGAGCGGATGTCTTTTAAATGTGCCGTCTGCTTTTGAGAGTCCAAGCTCATCAAAAAGAAGTCTAAAAAATTTGGCTTCGCTTTGAAAATAGTTAAATTTTGATTTGCCGATATTTTTGCAGTTGCTTGATGGATGTGGATATTTTACTAAAGCACCAAGCGTTGCAAAAGTGAGATTCATTCCTCCGCCAAAGAGGTTATTTTCTATTTGAGTGACAACTCTGAAACTTTGGGCATTTCCGTCAAGATGGATAAAATCCTCTATCTCGTTTTGTGACAACTCTTTTAAAAAATCCTCATCTTTATTTGAGTAAAACCACTCTTTTATAACCTCTTCTCCTGCATGTCCAAAGGGCGGATTACCGATATCGTGCGCCAGACAAGCCGTTTGGATTATATATGCGACATCATAAGGATTTATCTCTACATGCGGGTATTTTTTACTCAAAAACTCTCCGACTCTAAGCCCCAAACTTCTGCCGACACTCGCAACTTCCAAGCTGTGAGTAAGTCTGTTGTGAACATGGTCATTTTTTGAGAGAGGATGCACCTGTGTCTTTTTTGAGAGCCTTCTAAACGAGTTGGAAAAAATTATCCTGTCATAATCTTTATGAAAACTGCTTCTGTAATACTCCTGATTTTCATCCTCTTTTATCTCATCATCAAAGTAGTATCTTTTTTTTGAAAGCAACATTTGCCACATTTTTATTTCCATATGTAAATTTTTTTATTGTTATACCATTTTTAATTTGATTTTGGGATATTAATTCCCACGAATGTGGGAATTTGAAAAAAGTTTGCCTAAATAAACTCTAACTTTCGAACTTATCATTACATGTATTCATATTAAGCAGAGTATAAAGCGGGCATGTACCCAAAAAAGCTGTTACTATAGGAATAATACCTATAAGACCCAACAAACTGTTAGTCATCATACCAAGAACGATAAGAATCACCCCAACCACAATTCTAGCTGCTTTATCTACCTTACCTATATTTTTTGTCATCCTAAACCTCCAAATATAAATTTTGTACTTTATAACCGCCTACCCTGAATAACACGAACTAAAATTACAACAACTGCTATAACTAAAAGAATATGGATAAACCCTCCGATAGTATTAGAAGTAACTAACCCTAAAAGCCAAAGAACAACCAGCACGACAGCAATAATTTCTAACATGACTACTCCTTTTACTCAATATTAAGGTATGGAGTTTTAACAACATATCTGCAAACACTATACATCTAAGCATCTTAATTAAATATAAATGAATCTTAAAATATTTTAAGGTAAACTATTGCCAACTACCATTAAAGGATTTTGACATGTCGGTAACGCTTATTGTTTTAATTGTTACAGCTCTTATCTTAGTTTTGATGTACAACTCGCTTGTAGCGAAGAAAAATCAGGTTGAAAACATCTTTGCAAGCGTAGATACGGTTCTTAAAAAACGCTACGATCTCATTCCAAATCTTGTTGCATCTGTGAGCAAATACATGGAGCATGAAAAATCACTTCTGCAAGAAGTCACAAAACTAAGAGCGGAAGCAAACAGACCAAACCTAAGCGACGGCGAGAAAATCTCTCTTGATGCAAAAATCAGCTCAGCACTTGGCTCTATCATGGTAGCGATTGAAAATTACCCTGAACTTAAAGCAAATGAAAATGTTATGCATCTCCAGCACACTCTACATGAAGTAGAAGAGCAAATCTCGGCAGCAAGGAGAGCTTACAACCAAGCCGTAACAGACTACAACAATGCTATAGAGATGGTTCCGACAAATTTTATGGCTTCGCTTATGAGTTACAAAAGAAAAGAGGTGTTTGAAATAGCTCTGAGAGAACGCAAAAATATAGATGTCAAAGAGCTTTTTAGTTAAAGGTATTAAAGATGAAAAGCGTAAGCTTTCTTACCGACTTTTACTATAATGATCTCTATCCAACGCTGCAAAAACTGGAAAAAAAAAGAAGAGATATTAAGCATAGAATTATCTTTTCTGCCATTGCATCTACCGCTGTTTTTACTGCTTTAGCCTATACTTTACAAAGCTATTATGAATTTATCATCTTTATCTACATCGCTCTTATGGCTCTACTTTATAAGTTTATGATAAAAGATTATACGCATGAATTTAAGATGAGCGTTATAAAACCGCTAATTCACGCTATAGACAAAACTATGCTCTACTCGTCACAAACACATGTCTCAGACTATTTTTTTGAGCATTCCAAACTTTTTGAAGAAGCGGATAAACTAAGCGGAAACGACTATGTAAAAGGTCAAATTGATGGCATAAATATTCAATTTTCAGACATACATGCACAAAATAAAAATCAAGATTCCAAAGGCAAAGAGAGTTGGGATACCATATTTCAAGGACTATTCATAGTTGCCGATTTTAACAAACATTTTTACGGAGAAACTGTTGTTTTACCCGACAGTGCACAAAACTCTTTTGGAAATGTAATCGGATACTGGCTACAATCAAAAAATGCCGCTAGAGGCGAACTGGTTAAAATGGATAATCCGGAGTTTGAGAAAGAGTTTGTAGTCTACTCCTCAGATCAGATAGAGGCAAGATATATTCTCTCACACTCTATGATGGAAAAACTGCTCTCTTTTAAAAACAAATCCGCTCATCCAATTTATGTCTCTTTTACAGGAACACATATCTACATAGCTATTAACTACGGCAAAGATCTCTTTGAGCCATCGGTGTTTCACTCTCTTTTGGACTATAAAGTAGCGATGGAGTATGTAAAAACCCTCCATTTAGCAATAGGTATTGTAGAAGAGCTAAAACTAAATCAAAAACTATGGAGCAAAAGATGAGCGAAAAAGAGATACTCCTACAAAGCATAAAAGACTTCTTAACCCCGAAAATGCTCAAATACGCACTTGTGCCTTTTATACTCAGCCTTATTGTCATGTACATTATATTTTTTATTATAGCAGGAATCGGTGTTGAGCACTTAGGCACTATGCATGTGCAAAGCTCACAGACGACCATAGAAAACGGCATTCCCCATACCGAGAGTTTGGAAGTACAGCTTGAGAGTTCTGGCATTGTTAAATTTTTAATGAGCTACACCATAACCTCTTGGCTGGCGACTTTTTTAATCTACGCAATAGGCGGTTTTTTAACAATCTACATCTCCATTTTTGTAACAGTCATCATCATAGGTTTTTTAACGCCTCTCATCCTAAGGGAGCTTCAAAAAAGAGACTACATGGATGTTGAAATGATAGGTCATTCCAATATACTTTATGCAATTTTTTCGGCTCTAAAATGGACGGTAACAATGCTTTTTCTCTTCATTTTATTTATACCGTTTTACTTTATTCCGCTCATAAACATAGTGGCAATCAACGTCCCTCTGTACTATTTTTTCCATAAAATGCTTACATTTGACATATCTTCAAATATATGCACAAAAGAAGAAGATAAAAAAATAAAGTTCTTTAGTTCAAACAAAATAGTGATGAAAACCGCAGCTCTGTACACTCTCTCACTCATTCCATTCGCCATATTTTTCGGAGCTATATTTTTTGTCATCTATCTCGGACATACTTACTTTTTGGAAATTAGAAAGATAAGGGCAAAGTAAAATTACAAAAAATCTTTTATGCTCATATCGAGTGCCTTTGCAATTTTGTAAAGATGTTCCAAGTTGAAGTGCTTGCCATATTTATTATTTTCGCAGTTTGAATAAAAAGCAACAGATTTTATACCAATATCCAATGCTAAGTCTAACTGAGTTATATTTTTGCTCTCTCTAAAATATCTAACTTTTTGAGAAACAATTTTATAAAATTGCTCTATCTCATCTCTGGAAGAGTTAGCAAAATTTTCTTCTATCATTTATTTATCCTATAGGTTAAGTTTTAATTAAACTATATAGATATAAAATTCTTAAATCTTTATCCTATAGGATAAAAAGTTCCCTGACTTCGTTTTTGACTAAAATGATGTTTTAGTACCATTTTATATGTTTAGTTTCGTTAAACATGTGATAAATATCTCCTTAATCATTAAGCTTTAGTGCCAAAGAGAGAAGTGTAGCAAATCAGCTCTTTCGTATTCATTTTTTGGGTATCGCTCTGATTGCATTTAGATTAGACTCCTTGCGGAACTCTACAAAGTAAAAAGGAAAAAAGATGTCTTTTTTTAGTAACAATAATAACAAACACTCCCTAAAAATCCAAGAACTCGAAGCAAAGGTTAAAGTGCTTCAAGATGAGTGTGAAAAATTCCGACTTGAAAATGAAGAGTTTAAAAGCCAAGCCAAAGAAGTTAAAAATATTGAACAGGAAAATAAGCTTAAAAAAGAACTTACACACAATCTATCTAATGGTTGTACCAACAATATCCGAGTGATTCAAAACGGTATTGAAAATAACATATCATTTTTAGAAGAGATCGGAAAGTTAACGGATAGTAATGAAGGATTTATGCAAGGCATCAGACAAAATGCCAACTCAATTTTTAACACCGATGCCATTATCCAAATGGCAAATGAGTTAAGAGCAACGGCTGAAGACCTAAACGGGAGTGTTTCTGCCATATCCGAAGTCATAAATCTCATCAAAGATATCTCGGATCAGACAAATCTTTTAGCACTTAATGCTGCGATAGAAGCGGCACGAGCAGGAGAACATGGAAGAGGATTTGCAGTTGTTGCCGATGAAGTGCGAAAACTTGCAGAGAGAACACAAAAAGCAACAGCCGAGGTTGAGATAAATATCAACACACTAAAACAAAATGCCCATATCATGCACTCAGACAGTGAAAAACTAGAGAGTGAGGCGCTAACATCTTCTACTAATCTTGATGATTTTAAAAGAGAACTAGACGAACTGCTCGGCAGTGCACAAATCATCAAAGACGATAACCGACAAGTCCGGTATGAACTATTTATAAACTTGGCGAAACTAGATCATGTACTCTTTAAGATTGGTGCGTATGATGCGGTATTTAACGCTAAGGATGTTGAGATGACAAATCATCACTCATGTAGATTCGGAAAATGGAAAAATGAGCAAGGAAAAGCTCTTTTTGGGGCTACAAAACAATATGATCTAATAGATGCTCCGCATGCAAAAGTGCATGACAACGCCATCGCAGCTATTGCATGCGTTAAAAGCGGAAACTGCCTAGCAGATATCAGCAAAGTAGTTAACCATTTCAAAGAAGCAGAGAATGCAAGCAGTGAACTCTTTGAGATACTTGATAAAATGCTCAAAGAGATAAGATAGATAGAAAAAAATTAGGTTACGTATAGTTTTTAACAGTCGTAACATTTTAAACTTAAAAAAGGAAAAAAGATGAGAATTGAGTTAAAATCAAAACTGCTTTTTTTAACTCTTATTCCCTCTCTGATGATTGTTTTGCTCTCCATAAACAAAATAGTCCATGAATTTGGACATAAAAAAGATCTTGAGCGGACACGACAGCATATCTTTGAAGTAAAAACAATCTCAGATATAGTTCATTTTATGCAGATAGAAAGAGGTCTTAGCACTGGATTTGTAGCCAGAAACAGTGATGCTGAAGATTTGTTACTTTTAAAAGCAAGGAAAGATTTAGATGCGGCTTTAAAAGATTTAGAGCTTATCCGCTATCTACAAAAAGATATAGACTTAAAATTTTCAGAGGGTATTAAATCAACAAGAGAGGGAGTTGACACTCTTTACCTCTCTGCCTCTGAAGTAAAAAACTACTATACATATAAGATAGCAACACTTCTTGATTTTGCTGGAATTATCCCAGCAATGATGGAAGAGAAAAAAGATAGAAACTATATACAAGCTTATGGCTATCTCTCTTTAGCCAAAGAAAATTTAGGTCAGATAAGAGCAGTTTTACAAGAAACATTTACTAATAACTCGCTTACGCAAGAAAATTCCATACATGTGCAAAGATCTCTTTATGTTTACAATGTCGGTATAAGCAGATTTAAACAATCACTTCATGAGTATCCTCTCTACTCTGATTTATATGAAAAAATCATTCAAAAAGAGAGTGTTAAAGAGACTTTTGAAATCATAAACTCTGTACTAAACACAAAAGAGTCGACTCCTCCAAATATCAATCTTATTCACTGGTTTGAGTCGGCAACAAAGAGCATAAACAGCCTTAAAGAACTGGAAGAGAAACTCTTTATAGATGCAGAAAAATCAATTGATTCAAAAATAGAAGATATTAAAAAAACAGTTCTCTTTGTTAATCTTTTACTTTTTTTGCTACTTGGCATATTTGCTTTTTTCATGCATGCGATTGTAAAAAATATTTTATCTTCCGCACATCTTCTAAATGAAAAGTTTGAGAATTCACTTGTGCTTTTGGATCAGTACAAATCTAGCGTAGATGAGAGTTTTATAGTTTCAAAAACAGATGCAAACGGAATTATACGCTATGTTAATGACGCATTTTGCAAAATAAGCGGTTATCCAAGAGAAGAGCTTGTAGGCAACTCATACAAAATAATCCGCCATCCGGACATGCCAAAAGAGATTTTTACAGATTTGTGGCATACTATCAAAGTTCTCAAAAAAACTTGGACGGGGGATTTTAAAAATCTCTCCAAAGACAGATCTACATACTGGCTAAAAGGTTTTATAAAGCCCATTATCGATAAAAATGGCAATATCGTTGAGTATATCGCCATCAAAACAGATATAACGCAACAAAAAGAGATAATGAACTACTTTGAAAATCAGCTAAAAATTACAGAGAAAAATTTTGATGATATGATTCATATCTCAAAAGAGTATGAAAATGCCATCGACAGCAGTACTATCTTATCAAGAATCGATAAAAACAGGAATATAATCTATATCAATGATAAATTTGCAAAAATCAGCGAATACACCCTAGATGAGCTAAAAGGGCAAAGTCATGCGGTTTTACTCTCATCCGATACTGCACAAGAGCAATACAAAGAGATATGGGATGCTCTCTCAAATTCTCATAAAGTATGGCACGGTGTTTTAAAAAATAGGAAAAAATCAGGCAATTTCTTTTGGACTGATACCACAATTCTCCCGATTAAAGATTTAGATGGTAATGTTATAGAGTATTTTATTATAAGAAACGATATCACTCTGATAATCGAACAAAAAATAGAGATAGAAAAAATCGCATATACTGACCTACTCACTGGGTATGCAAACAGGTTTCAACTCAATTTGGATATAGAAAATGCAGAGTCTCCATACATTGCGATTTTCAACTTGGACAATTTTAGACAGATTAATGATTTTTACGGGCATGAATTTGGAAATCTTGTCATAATTTCTGTTGCAAATAAGATTTATGAACTTATATCCCAAGAGAAAGGGTTTAAATTTTATAGACTTCAAGGAGATGAGTTTGCGATTTTAGCAGATAAATTTTTTAAAGAACTCTTTACTCTTCTAGTAAAAAAAATTATAGACAGCATAAAAGAAAAATTCAGTATACAAAATAAAGAGCTTCTCATCTCATGTAGCGGCGGCATCTCATTTGAGGATAAAGAGCATCTTCTATCCGCCGCCAACATGGCACTGAGCACGGCAAGAAGCAAAAATATAGATTTTCTACTCTATAACGAATCAAAATCTCTCAATAAAGTCTATGAAGATAATATGCACTGGGCAAAAAAACTCTCCGATGCTATTAAAAACAACGATATCATAGCCTTTTATCAGCCTATCGTAAACAACTCAAATCTAGTGTATGAAAAATATGAGTGTTTAGTGCGGATGAGAGACGGCGAGGAAATCATCTCTCCGTTCTTTTTCTTAGAAGTTGCAAAAAAGACAAGACAATATTTTGATATCACAAAAGCTGTTATTGTACAAGCATTTGAGATGTTTCAAAACAGAGATGCCGAGTTCTCTATAAATTTATCTATTAACGATATTCTTGAAGCAGATGTAACAGAATTCATCTTAAGTATGTTGGAAAAATATAATATTGGTTCAAAGGTTGTATTTGAAATACTAGAGTCTGAGTATATCGTCAACTTTGAAGGAGTGATTCGTTTTATAGATGATGTTAAAAAATATAACTGCAAGATTGCAATAGATGATTTTGGTACTGGTTATAGCAACTTTGAGTATCTTATAAAACTTAAAGCAGACTATCTAAAAATAGACGGTTCACTTATAAAAAATATCCATAATGATGAAAATGCATATCTTGTTGTCTCTACTATTGTGGAATTTTCTAAAAAACTCGGAATGAAAACAATAGCAGAATTTGTTGAATACGAAGAGATTTTCAATATTGTTAAAGAACTCGGCATAGAGTATTCACAAGGCTACTACTTCTGTGCCCCTAAGGAAGATTTAGAGTAAAAATATTGTAATGACGATACACAAAAACACTATTTCTTTATCTTCAAATATATGCACAAAAGAGGAAGATAAAAAAATAAAGTTCTGTAGATTTGGCATACAGATAGATTCCGTATGCCATTTTTATTATAGTTTTGAGATATATTCCGAGAGAATTTTTATATCTTCATCACTTAATTTAGATGTTTGTCCAGCCATTAAGCCTTTCATCTCTCTACCGTAAGTTCCGGCTTTATATCCATGGAGTGCATCTGCAATCTTTTTGACATCCCAACCTTTTATGATTTGAGATTTACCAAGAGCCGCTTTTGAAGCATCCATACCATGACACCCTGCACAAGGCTGATATAGTGTGCTTGCACTAGTTTGCGTTGAAACTGCCTGCTTTACATCTTCTACCTTTGTAGCAACTTCCTTTTTTACCTCTTCGACTTTTGCACTAACATCAGATTTAATTTCCTGAGCTTTTTGCACAGTCTCAGACTTTGCCTCTTTTACACTTTGAGTCACGCTCTCTTTTGTCTGGGCTACGACCTCTTTAGCTTCTTGCTTGCTTTCACTGCTACATCCTACTAAAAATAACGCCAACGCTGCTGAAATTAAAATTTTCATACCCTACCCCTTTGTGCTATTGGATTATTATACTCCAAATTAAAAAATTTATTGTTGAAAGATTTAGTAAAGTACCAAGTTAAAGTGCTTGCCATATCTAACTTTTTGAAAAACAATTTTATAGAATTGCCATATTTTTCAGAAGCTAGAAAGATAAGAGAGCATTAAAAAGCATAGGTTGCAGAGAGTGTCAGTATATCGTTTGTATAACGGTAGTTTTTTGACTCTCTAAGTTCATACTGCGTTTTGAGAGTTAAAGCCTTGCCTGATTTAGCTTTATAGATAAAATTTATCACATCAATATCGCTTTGTGGCATGATTTTTTCATCCAAATCAATTATTGCATATCCTGCGATTAAAGTTTGATTTTTTAGTCCCATTTTTTGTAAATCATATTTAAAACTTATCTTTCCCATTTTACTTTTGCCAATCGCTGAGAGAGAGTTATCTTGTGCAAACATATATGGCAGAGCAACATATTCAGGGTATCCGCCCCAATTTCCAAAGGCGGTAATTGTTTTGGCATCACCTGTAAAAAAGTTATATGCGAGTGAAGTACTTAAGCCAATATTTTTGCTCTCAAGAGAGAGTTTCGTTCCAAAGAGTTCATAGCTGCCATTGATATTAAGAGTATGAAGAAAATCTTTAAATTTACCTACCTCTCTCACGGCATACCCTTGTGCTTCCAAAGTTGCTATCAAGTCTGAGTTTATCTCATAAGGATATGCTAAATCGATATAAAATTCATCCATGACATCTTTGCAGTAGTAGTTCCACGCTTGAAACTTAAACTTGTCTTCATATACAAACCCGCTCATCCAAACACCATGTTTTCCCGATATTTTTGATATATCAAGAGTATCTCCACTGTTTGCGTCTATCGTTTGTAAATCACGCATGGCTAAGGAGGTATAAGTTTGTGCCGACATACTCTCGAAATGCTTAAAACTGACCAACCCATCAAGTCCGGACATTTTTGTGATGTAAGATAAAGTAATCGTAACATGTGAGATATCTTTGTTTGTAAAAGTATAAGCCTCAAAAAGATTTGGGATAATCCTATAATCGTAAGTCGATACGATTGGCGTATCTATCTCTTGTCGTCCTGCCATAAAAGCAGAGTTGTTGTTTTTGTACTCCAAAGAGGCTTCACCGAGAATAGAGTAAGGTCTTTTGTCTACATCAAACATGTAAGCATCTACTTTTTTTAGATTCGAATCTCTCATGCCTAAATCGCTTGTTATGTAGTAGGCAACTTTAACTTTTAGCCCATACCAATCTCCTGATTCTATGCCGACTTTTCCACCAACTCCAAAGGTTGATTGGTCAAGTTTTGGAGCTGCTCTATCATCATGTACATACATTGTTTTTACATATCCGATGGGTGTAGTTTTTTGGAGGGCATCTAAAAATAAATCTCCACAATAGAGAGAAGAGAATGGTGTTAAAAGGAGTACGGCATAATGTACATTGATATTTTTAAATATTTTAAATGTATTCATTATGCTCTCTTATTTGTTATCATCATACATTCTTAATATCATATTCTTAAATTTTAATTGTAATTTAAATAAATTTTTATGAGTGCACCACTGTTTTTATTTGATATTATACACAATCGTACAAGCTATATATCTTCTCTGACTTGTTATTTTTCAGAGCTATTTTTTTTGTCATTTACTAAGGGTATAAATATCTTTTAGAAGTTAAAAAGGTACTTTCACCGGATGCGGTGAAAGTACGAAGAATACTAAAGAAATTTATAATGAAAAATCCCAGTCTTCTTTACTTTGATAAATCCCACTAAGCTCAACAGAGTCTATAAAACCTTCAACTGCCTGTTCAAACGTCATACCTGCATTTATGGCATCAACCCAGTAAGCTTTTCCGATTTCATCCGAAGAGCGACCTAAGAGTGCTTCGTAAAACTGTTCTACTTTTCCTGATACATCCAATGTTTCCCAGTTAACTCCGCTGTTTGTCTTATACTCAACTGATGTTATAAAACCTAATGCGATA
>Ga0208371_1000072_pt1 | contig 48748 bp, 48 predicted proteins | sample SubbioCR12Aug_1A_FD_184827 | JGI IMG/M metagenome (GOLD analysis project Ga0208371, IMG submission 184827) | Serpentinite rock and fluid subsurface biosphere microbial communities from McLaughlin Reserve, California, USA - CR12Aug_1A (SPAdes) | ecosystem: Environmental > Terrestrial > Deep... | reverse complement strand
TGACGCCCATGTCCATGCCGCCGATCTTGAAGGTCACCGGCTTGGACGTGTCACTGCCGGTTGACGGCGTGGGCAGGTTGATGGTGGCACCGCTGGTGCCGTCGGTGACGGTTAACGTACTACCTTCGCCGGCTTCAACCGGGGTTGAAGTATTGCCGATGGTGGATGTGCCGCCGGGGGCGACGGTGGTGGTAGTCGGTGTGCCGGAGGATGAAGAACCCGAACTCGGCGGCGTGTAGGCCGGCGTCGGGTCGGCCTGGGTAGTGAATTTCCATGCGATCGCACTGGATATCCCGGCGTAGGGATTCGGTGTGGTAGCCTTGTCGACGAATGCGCCGGCATCGATCGTCACGTAATAATCCGTCGAATAGGCCAGGTCGGCGGCGGGGTTGATGGTGACCGTGCCGCCGAACACCGTGACCTTGGACGTATCATCCGCAGCGATGGTTTCCACTGCCGAGCCATCGGAAACTTTCTTGATGGTGACGTTCTTGCCCGCCACCGCAGTCACTTTTTCCGAGAACACCACGACCAGATTGGCGCCCGGTTGCGCCGAGGTGGCGCTGTTCGAGGGCGTCAGGCTGTAGACGGTCGGTGCGGTGGTATCGGCAACCGTAGTGAATGCCCAAGTGGTGGCATCGGCGATGCCCGCGTAGCTCGCTCCGGAAACGGCGCCGACAGCGGCTCCGGCATCGATTTGCACGTAGTAGCCGCCCGGTGCCAGGGTAGCGGAAGGCCAGATGGCGAGATAGTAAGCGCCGGAAAGGCTACCGATGCCAATCTTCGCCGTATCGTTGGCGGCGATGCTTTCTACCAGGGAGTTGTCGGACGACTTGTAAATCCGGATGGTCTTGCCAGCGACCGGCGTCACGTTTTCACTGAGCCACAAAACCAGGCCGGCGGTTTCCGGAAAATTGGTTGCGCCGTTGGCCGGGTAATAGCTGGTCACAGTCGCGCCTGCCGCCGTGGTGAAGTTCCAAGTGGTGGCATCGGCAATGCCAGCGTAGGGGTTGGGTGTGGAAGCAGTATCGACGAACGCGCCGCTATCGATCTGCATGTAATAGCCGGTGCTGAGCGCCAAGTCCGCCGCCGGGTTTATCGTGACCTTGGAGCCGGACACCGTCACCTTGGCGGTATCGTTGGCGGCGATACTTTCCACCAGGGCATTGTCCGATGCCTTGTAAATCTTGACGTTCTTGCCGGCAACCGCTGTCACGGCTTCGTTGAAATACAGCTTCAGATCGGCACCTGGTGCAATGGCGGTGGCGTTGTCCGCCGGCACATAGCTGGACGCGGTCGGCGCGGCGGTGTCGGCGACGGTGGTGAAAGCCCAGGTGGTGGTGTCCGCAATACCCGCGTAACCGGCGCTGGAGGTATTACCGGTGAAGGCACCCGCGTCGATCTGGACGTAGTAGCTTCCCACCGGCAAATTGGCGGCGGGGTTGATGGTGACGCTGGCACTGCCCTTGGAGGAAGAAATCGTCACCTTGCTGGTATCGCCGGCGGCGATGGTTTCCACTACGGAGTTGTCCGAAGCCTTGTAAATCTTGATGTTCTTTCCCGTGACCGCCGTTACGCCTTCACCGAAATTCAAAACCAAGTTGGCTGTTTCCGAAAAATTGATGGCGCCGTTCGTCGGCGTGGAGCCGGTGATGGTCGCCCCCGCCGCCGTGGTGAAGTTCCAGGTGGTGGCATCGGCAATGCCCGCGTAGGCATTGGGCGCGGTGGCGGTATCGACGAACGCGCCGCTGTCGATCTGCACGTAATAGCCGGTGCCGAAGGCCAGGTCGGTTGTGGGATTGATGGTGATGGCGCCCTTCGAGCCGGATACCGTCACTTTGGCGGTATCGTTAGCGGCGATGCTTTCCACCACTGAATTATCCGACGATTTTTTGATGACGATGTTTTTGCCGGCCACCGCCGTGACGGGTTCACCAAGGGAAAACGACAGATTGGCGGTGGGCGAAATCCCGGCGGCGTTATCGGTCGGTGTAAAGCCATACGCCGCCGGCACGGTGGTATCGGCAACCGAGGTGAAAGCCCAAGTCATCGTATCGGCGATGCCCGCGTAGCCCGCGCCGGAAGTGTTGCCGGTGAACGCGCCTGCATCGATCTGGACGTAATAGCTTCCCGCCGGCAGGTTGGCGGCGGGGTTGACGGTGACTGTTCCGCTGGACACCATGACCTTGGTCGTATCGTTGGCGGCTATGGTTTCAATCAGGGTGTTGCTCGAATTGTAAACTCTGATGTTTTTACCCGTAACCGCCGTCACGTTCTCGCCGAAAGTCAGCGACAGATTGGCGTTCTCGACGAAATTGGCGGCGCCGTTGGCGGGGCTGAAGCTGGTGGGCGTCGCACCCGCCGCCGTGGTGAAGTTCCAGGTGGTGGCGTCGGCAATGCCCGCGTAGGCGTTGGGCGTGGTCGCGGTATCGACGAACGCGCCGCTGTCGATCTGGACGTAGTAGGCGGTGTTGAAAGCCAGATCGGCGGTCGGGTTGATAGTGACGTCGGTGCTGTTTCCGGAGAACCCAGCGGGTGTAAGCGTTACCTTGCCGGTGTTGTTGGCAGCGATGGTTTCTACCAGCGTGCCGTCCGACTTGTAAATCGTGATGTTCTTGCCCGCCACCGCGGCGACCACTTCGTTGAAAGATAGCACCAGATTGGCGCTGGGAGTAACGCCGCTGGCGTTGTCGGCGGGGCTGAGTGTTGTGGTTGGCGCGGTGGTATCCGCTATGGACGTGAAAGCCCAGGTAGTGGTGTCCGCAATACCTGCGTAACTGGCACTGGAGGTATTACCGGTGAAGGCGCCTGCGTCGATCTGGACGTAGTAGCCTCCCGCCGCGAGGGCGGCGGCGGGCTTGACATAAACGGTCGAGCCGGACACCGTGACCTTGGTTGTGTCATTGGCGGCAACGGTTTCCACCACGGAATTATCCGACGCCTTGTAGATCGTGAGGTTCTTGCCGGCAGCCGCCGTCATGGCCTCGCTGAAATACAAGAACAGCTTGTCGTTTTCCGGGAAATTGGTGGCGCCGTTGGCGGGGGTGTAACTGGTGACGGTAGCTCCCGCCACAGTAGTGAAATTCCAGGTGGTAGCGTCGGCAATACCGGCGTAGTCCTCGACGCTGGCGTTCCTGAATGCACCGGCGTCGATTTGCACGTAATATCCCGTGGACAGGCCAAGGGTGGCGGCGTGGCTGATGGTGGCCTTGCCGCCGGACACCGAAACCCTGCTGGTGTTGTCGGCGGCGATGGTTTCCACCACCGAGTCGTCGGCGCTTTTCTTGATCACGATGTTCTTGCCGGTGATCGCTGTCACATTCTGGTCGAAGGTCAGTTGCAGGCTGTACGTGGTTCCCGCGCCCGTCGCGTTGTCGGCGGGCGAGTAGGTGTTGACCACCGGCGCGACGGCAAACGCCGCATTCGTTCCCAAACCCAATGCGGATGCCACCGCCAGCGCCAGCGCCGAACGTTGCCATTTGTTGGTGGTTGCCTTCCTGGTATTGCTTTTCATCTTCAATTCCTCCACTGAGTAAATCATCAAACAAAAAAATCGTTACAGAACCTTGGGTTGTGGGCCTATTCAGAGGCAAGGTGGGGTTGCGCGATAAGGCCGCTTAACCCAACCACCATTTTTTGCGTATGCCAACCTATTCATGTTTCCCCACCGTCACATCCCGCCCCAACAAGCGCTGCGATAACTTCGCCAGCCGCCGGTTGGCGCGGAAATCCGCGACCGTCAGGCCGTTCTCGAATACCCCCAGATAGCCGCCATCCGCCGTGCGCAGGTGTTGCGGGCGATAGCCTTCCTGCTTGAAACCGAGTTTCAGGGTGTTGTGCTGGGCAAGGCCGTTGCCTTCGTAAACCAGCGAGGTGAGTTTGTTGAGGCGGGCCTGGTTGAAGGCGAAGTCCGCCGCCAGCAGAGTTGCCTCCAGTCCGGCCCCGGATTGGCGCTGCGGGCCGGCGGGAATGCCGATCAGCAATTCGGCGCGGCGATGGTGCAGGTCGAGGTCGGCCAGGTTGGCGAGGCCGATGGGCTGTTCGATTTCGCCACGGCGATAAATCACCCAGTCCGCCGCGCGACTGCGCCACGGCAGAATCCGCGCCGATTGGCGCAGCGCGGCGGCAAGCTTCACCTGGGGTTCGCTGGTTGAGAGGAATTGGTGGTAATGCGCCATGAAGCCGGCATTGCAGAAGCAGGAATGCAGAAACGGCGCGTCGTTCTCGCCGTAAGGGCGCAGGACAAGGCGCTTGCCCGGCAACGGCGCGCGCCAGAACGCGGCGACCTGTTCGAGCTGTTCGGCGGCTTGCGGGTAATCCGGGTTGATCTGCAAAACGCGCTCGAAACAGAAACGCGCTTCATCAACCCTATCCAGCTCCTTGAGGGAAACGCCCAGATTGAAGCCCGCTTCGGCATAGGCGGGTTGCAGGGACAGCGCTTGCCGGTAGAAAGGCAGCGCCTGTTCCGGCAGGCCACGTTCCTTGAGGACATTGCCGAGGTTGTTGTGGTGTTGCGGATTGCCGGGCTGGACTTGCAGGGCGCGGCGGAACGCCTGCTCCGCGCCGCTCAATTCGCCGAGCGCGTAGAGCGCGCTGCCCAGTCCGTTGAGGGCGGGAGCGAAGTCCGGATGCTGGTCGAGCACCGCGCGGAATATTGCTGCCGCCTGTTCGCTGTCGCCGCTTTCATGCAGGGAAAGCGCGTAGTTGCAGCGGAAATCGTGGCGTTGCGGTGCGAATTCGATCGCAGCGCGGAAATGGGCAAGGGCATCGTTAAAGCGCTTTTCCCCGGCCAGCAGGACGCCCAGCAGGTGGCGCGTCTCGGCGTGCTCCGGCGCGGTTGCCGCTGCTGCCTCCAGCCACTCGCACGCTGCGGGGAAATCTCCCCGACGGTAGGCGTCGATGGCCTGGACATAAGGGTAGGGCTGTGCGGCCCACTGGGCTTGCATACTTCGTTTTCTCCGTTACCTGCGGCTGATTAGTGCTTGTAATGAAAACAAAATTTTTGTTCTGGGGTAACTACCAAAAATTGTAGTTTTTTGCATAAGTTGCCGATTACGGATGGTGTTCTTCACGAAGTTTGGCTTTTCGACAACAAGAGCCTCCAAGCCAAATACGTGGGAAGTATCGTTGAAAGTTGCATATTGTGCAATATTTTGCATGACGTGCATTGCCCGAATTTCGGCAAGCCGCAAAATCGGCGGCATGTATAAAGCGCTTGGTGAAGTTCTCAAGAAGTTGCGGATTAAACGTGGCTGGACGTTGGAATATCTGACCGGACAACTCGGCGATATCCGTGGGGCAGATAGTTCCGGTATTCAGCGTATCGAGGCCGGAAAGAAAAAAGCGCCTTTGGAACTCTATGTCGCGCTTGCTACGGCATATGAATTGCCGTTGTCGACATTGATTGCGATGGCGGAACAAATACCAGGTGCCATAGACGATGCGTCCGTCGATGAGGAAGAAAGCCTGATTGCCTCCTACCGTGCCATGGAACCATCCCAGCAATCGGTTTTTCGCGAATTGGGCAAGGTCATGGCCCGAGGCAAAGGGCTGGATTGAATTTGATGAGGTTTATCCGCGCTCGGCGTCAAGCTTTTGATGCGACTTTATCAATCCTAGGGTGATGGCAATCGCAACAGCCTCGGTTCGGTTGGATGCGCCGAGCTTGCGGCAGGCGTTGGAGAGATGAAACACCACGGTATCGTAGGTAACATTCAGCATTCGGGAAATTTGCGATGCGGTTTGTCCGTGCGCCGAATGGAGCAGGCATTCTTTTTCCCTTCTCGTCAATATCCTTGTTTTTCGTAGCGGTGCGGTCGTCACCTTTGCTCCCCATAACGCAGCTCTATTCTTGGTGCGTTATGAAAGCAAAAGACGGCGCGCGAGGTAACTACAAAAACTTGTAGTTTTTGCGCTAAATCACGGAAAAATTGCGTTTTTCGGTCAAGGCTGAATTTGCGCGGTTGCGTTCAAGGTACGATCAATCCACGCGACATGGCAATGGCGACAGCCTCGGTAATATTGGCGGCGCCCAGCTTTTCTTTTGCATTCCCAAGGTGGAACACCACATTATCGTGACTACGACAAATGATGGCGGCGATATCCGCATAACTATTGCCGTGCGCCGCGTACAGCAGACAATCGTACTCGCGAGGCGTCAATTTAATGGTCGGGAGACTTTTTGACGATGTGGAGGAAGCGATACGCTGCATTGCCGTATCGACTTGGGCGACCAGAAACATCCCGTCCCCCAGAGTCTTCCGTGCAAAAGGCGCCGCCTTGTCGGTGTCTTGGGCGCGGGCCAAACTGAATACCCCCACGCCGGCGCGCCCATTGCGGGGAATCGAAAAAGTAGCGCCGCCGCTAACGCCAAGTTCGACGCTCTCGTGGTGCATGTCAATTATCTTGGGGGCAGTAAACAGTTTATGCGTCCAAACAATTGGAACGCTACTCTTGGCGCAGTGCAGAAAGGCCGGGTCGATAGCCTCATATTTTTGGTTGGCATATTGCTGGTACCAGCGTTCCGGCATGGTGCCAAAGAAAAAGATATCTGGTTCGACTTTTACTTTCGTTTTCGCTTTGACGCCCTTGGAAAAATAGTAGACAAAGGTTTCATACCCAATGTACTCGACTACGCGCTGGGTTTTTACAAGCAGGTCATCCTGGTTTTCCGCCTTGAGAATGTCTTCGCAGAGATACAAATCCATTGGGGCTTCCTTTCGAGGATGGTGAACAGAACCTTTATCGCTACTTCGCCTCGCGCACCTCGTCGAGGATAGCGAGCAGGTCTTTTTCCCAGCGCTCGAATATCGGCTTCAACTCGGGATCGGGGAAAAATTCGGCGAACACCGTGGGCCGCACCGCGGTAACGACAGTGTTGGAATCTTCGGCGAAGATCACGATGTTGAGCGGCAGGTAGGGAATCAACTCAGGGTGTTTGCGCGCCAGCCCGGCGGTTTCTTCGAGGTTGCCGTAGAACACCACCTTGTAATAGTCGATGGTATGGCCGGTCTTGCTTATCCCCACGTCGATGTTCTGCACCCGGGTAATCTTGTAGCCGCGCGAGGAAATCGCCGCCTGGAGGGTCGACATGGCTTCCGGGTAGGACTGCGGGGCGCGAATGATCTGTAACTTATCGGCTTGGGCCGGGGCGCTGCAAGCCAGCGCCAGGAGGAGGATGGCAAACAGCTTTTTCATAGCGCCGCCTCCTCCATGATGGATATGTAGCGAACCGCCATCTCGTCGCACATGTTGTTGAGTTCCGAGTTGTTGAAAACCGCGCTGAGCTTCTTGGGATTGATGGTCATCATTTTCACCTTGCCGTCCTGTTCCACCACGGTGATGCGGCACGGCAGGAACATCCCGACACGCGGATCGGTGATGATGGCCTCGTTCATCTGGTTGAAATTGCAGAAATACACGATGTGCTGCTTGGGGTCTTCCGAGCCTTCCGCGGTCATTCCGTAGGTCAGGGGTTGTTCGCGGATGAACACGTAGTTGTTCGAGCCGACCGCGCGCTTGATGTTCTCCACCGTGGTTTTCAGGTCGTAAGGCGAATCGACGGTAAATACCGCTTCCTCGGAACGCAGCAAAGTGGCGCTATCGGCACGAGCGGTGCGGGCGAAGCTGCGCACGAAGGCGACGACATCGTTGACATCCTTTTCCTTCAGACCTTTCTTCAGGAAAGAAATCATCGGTGTGCCGGCGCGGCCCTTCATCAGGGTGTCCTTAATCATCGAGTCGGTGGCGGAAGCCAGGAAGCCGGGGTTGTTGAGCGCCGGGGCGACGATGCTGGTGACCCGCGGACGCGGCAGGGTAATCCCGGTGCCCTTGCCGCCGCCGCCGGTTTCGCCATGACAGGCGGCGCAGTGTTTGGCGTACAATTGCCTGCCGTGCGGGATGTCGCCGCGCACCGGGGGCCGCAAATAGGTAAGTGCGGCGCTCTTGTTCCAGCCGCGCACGAATTGGACGATGGCATCGACCTCGGCGTCGGAGAACGTCGGGAAGGCCGGCATCACCCGCCCCGGCCGCCCGTTACGGATGGAACGGCGCAAATAGCCGTCGTCGATGGTGGCCTGGAAAGAAGGCAGCGAGAGCGGCACACCGATGCCACCCGACCCGTCTTCACCGTGACAGGCACCGCAATGGCGGGAAAACAGGACCGCCCCGTCGGGTTGCGCGCCAGCGAGCGCAGGCAACCACAACAGAACCAGAAGAAGTGCGCCATGGAATCGCATCGCTGACAAGAATCCCAATATTTTTATGAGCTTGGATTATAACATGAGCAAACTTGTAATCACCCGCCCCGACGATTGGCACCTTCACCTACGCGACGGCGCGGCCATGACCAGCGTCCTGCCCGACACCGCCGCGCGCTTCGGGCGCGCCATCGTCATGCCCAATCTGCGCCCCCCGGTCACCACTACCGAACTGGCGCTCGCCTATCGCGACCGGATTCGCGCCGCGCTGCCGACGGGAATGGCGTTCGAACCACTGATGACTCTGTATCTCACCGACAACACCCCGCCCGACGAAATCGCCCGTGCCAAAGCCAGCGGCGCGGTGCATGGAGTGAAACTCTATCCCTCCGGTGCCACCACCAATTCCGACAGCGGCGTGACCGACGTGGCGAAGTGTCGCACCGCTCTGGAGGCCATGGAAAAGCACGACCTACCTTTGCTGGTGCACGGCGAAGTCACCGACCCAGCGGTCGACGTGTTCGACCGCGAGAAAGTTTTTATCGACCGCACCCTCGCGCCGCTGGTGCGCGATTTCCCCGGCCTGCGAGTAGTGCTGGAACACCTCACCACCCGCGACGGCGTGCAGTTCGTGGAGGGGGCGTCAAGCAAGGTCGCCGCCACCCTCACCGCCCATCACCTGCTGATGAACCGTAACGCCATGTTCAGCGGCGGGATCCGTCCCCATCATTACTGCCTGCCGGTACTGAAGCGCGAAGAGCATCGCCAGGCGCTGGTTGCCGCTGCCACCGGCGGCAACCCCAAATTCTTCCTCGGCACCGACAGCGCCCCCCACGCCAAGGGCGCCAAGGAAACCGCCTGCGGCTGCGCCGGCATGTACACCGCCCACGCCGCCATCGAACTCTACGCGGACGCCTTCGAGCAGGCCGGCGCCCTGGAACGCCTGGAAGCCTTCGCCAGCTTCCACGGCGCGGATTTCTACGGCCTGCCGCGCAACCTCGGCAAAATCACCCTGCTCAAGGAAAACTGGACGGTGCCCGCCGAACTGCCGTTCGGGGATGCGACGCTGGTGCCGCTACGGGCTGGGGAAACGCTGGGATGGCGGTTGGCGTAAGCCGGCCAGATCAGGTCTTGCGGACTCTCAACCATCTGCCGATAAATCAGGCTGTACAGGTCGTGGTAGCCGCAAGCGCTGTACTCCCCACACTTGATCTCGTCCATGTATAGATGGTCCGGACCATAGGCCTCCCACTTGACCCAGAGCCGCTCCCGGCAACCCGGGTCGAGCGCCCTTATTTTTGGGGAAAGACTCAGGGAGAGGCCGCGGCGGGGTGGGATAAATCCGTGACCTGCCCCTCGCCGCACCTGTTACAATGCCGCCGGGAAGTTAGCCAGGCAGTCGCTGCCCGCGCAAGCGGGGAGAGGAAAGTCCGGGCTCCATAGAGCAGGATGCCGGTTAATGGCCGGCCGCCGCGAGGCGAGGAATAGGGCCACAGAGACGAGTAAACCCCGGTTTCGGCCGGGGTGGACGTGAAACGCGGTAACCTCCATCCGGAGCAAGGCCAAATAGGCAGGCTGTGACGTTGCTCGCCGAGCCTGCGGGTAGGCTGCTTGAGCCTTGGGGTAACTCAAGGCCTAGAGGAATGACTGTCCACGACAGAACCCGGCTTATCGGCTGACTTCCCCCCATCCCTATACAACAATTTCCCTTTCCAATTCATGCCGCTGTCATGGCATGGCGCCTTATTAGGGGATCGGCTGCACTTTTCTTCCCACAAACATCCCACCGCTTCAGAGCGCAATCAAATTTTCTATTTTTTTCAGTGCATTGCAGCACTCACCTCACAACACATTCTAATAAGTTACTTTCACTTATTGCGCTATCTTGTTATTTTTTAACAAGAATAAAATTAATTGAAAAAACCATCGTAACTGCTTGTCGTTAAAAGGAAATTTCCACAAATAATCTTGACCGGGGTTATTTTTGCCGATATAGTGGAAAAAAGTAGGGCAAGGTGGGACGAAGTGGATATTCTTTGGTCCCAAACCAAGTTGAAAAGGGGTCGCATGTTCCGTGGTGCAGCAGCGTTAAATCTCGATGCCAAGGGCCGTCTATCGGTCCCCAGCAAGCATCGTGACGCGCTTCAGGCACAGTCGGGCGGACGCCTGGTGATGACTGCCCACCCCCATCGCTGCGTGCTCCTCTACCCTCAACCCGCCTGGGTTCCCATCGAAGACAAAATCAATTCCCTGCCCAGTTTCGACCCCGTCGCCAGTGCCTGGAAGCGCCTGTTGCTCGGCCACGCCGAGGAATTCGAGCTGGACGGCTCGGGACGTCTGCTGGTACCGCCGGTGCTGCGCGAACTGGCCGGATTGGAAAAAGAAGTGATGCTGGTGGGGCAAGGCAACTATTTCGAACTGTGGTCCAAGGACGGCTGGAGCAAGCAGATGGACAAGGCCTTCGCACCGGATGCGGTGCCGCCGCCCTCACTCGGGGAATTTTCTCTTTGAGCGAAGCGGCGCGGCACGTCACGGTGCTGCTCGACGAGGCGGTAGCCGGGCTGAATATTCGCCCGGACGGGACTTACGTGGATGGCACCTTCGGGCGCGGCGGGCATAGCCGGCTGATCCTGGAGCAACTCGGTGCTGCCGGGCGGTTGATCGCGCTGGATCGCGACCCCGAGGCGATTGCCGCGGGACGGCAAATTGCCGATCCCAGACTGACCTTGGTGCACCGACGTTTTTCGCAATTGAGCGAAGTGCTGGCGGAACTGGAAATAGCCCGCGTAGACGGGATTTTGCTGGATTTGGGGGTGTCTTCGCCGCAGATCGACGATGCGGCGCGAGGCTTCAGCTTTCGTTTCGACGGCCCCCTCGACATGCGCATGGATACGGCGTCAGGTGAGACTGCCGCAGAGTGGCTTAACGGCACGACAGAGCAACAACTTTATGAGGTAATCAGAGATTATGGCGAAGAACGGTTTGCTAAACAGGTTGCAAGAGCGATTGTTGCGGCTCGGCAGGATGGGATTATCTCTACCACACGAGAGCTTTCCCAGGTCGTGGCTAAAGCGGTCAAAACCCGCGAGCCGGGTCAGGATCCGGCAACGCGCACCTTTCAAGCTATACGGATTTTCCTCAACCAAGAGCTTGAGGAGCTGTCGCTAGTGCTTCCTCAATGCGTCGAAGCGCTGGCGCCGGGCGGCCGTCTGGCGGTGATCAGTTTCCACTCGCTGGAGGATCGGCGGGTGAAGCATTTCATTCGCGACCTGGAAAAGCCCGACACCCTGCCGTCGCGCCTGCCGGTGCGCGCCTGCGATTTGCCGCAGCCGCGCCTGGTTGCGGTGGGCAAAGTGCACAAGGCTTCCGCCGCGGAAACCGCCGCCAATCCGCGCGCGCGTAGCGCGGTGCTGCGCATCGCGGAACGTACCGGAACCGCCTGACATGACGCGCCTCAACCTGCTCCTGGTCCTCATCGCGGTGCTCTGCGCCGTCGGCGTGGTCACGTCGCAGCACAAGGCGCGCAAGCTGTTCAGCGAATTGCAGCAGGAGCAGGCCGTCGCCCGCCAGATGGACGTGGAATGGGGACAGTTGCAGCTCGAACAAAGCACTTGGGCAATGCATACCCGCATCGAGAAAATCGCCACCTCGCACCTGGAAATGCAGGTGCCGGATGCTTCGCGCATCCAGGTGGTGCCGGCGGAAAGCGGGAGGATGAAGCCGTGAGCATCGCCCTCAATCAGTTCAAGGCCGGCAGCGTCGCCAATTTCTTCCAGGGTTCGGGCGGCCCGCGCCATCCCGAAGTACTGAGCCTGCCGATCTGGCGCATGCGCATCCTGGCGATCGTGCTGCTGCTGTGGTTCCTCGGGCTGTTCGCCCGCGCCCTCTATCTGCAAGGCCTGAACAACGACTTCCTGCGCCAGAAGGGCGACGCGCGGGTCAGCCGGGTGGTCGAGATCAGCGCCCATCGCGGCATGATTACCGACCGCAACGGCGAGCCGCTGGCGATCAGCACCCCGGTCGAGGCGGTGTCGGTCAGCCCCCGCGACCTGGAAGTCACTCCCGCCAAGCTCACCCAGTTGGCGCAGGCGCTGGAACTCGACAAGAGCGAGATGACCAAGCGCATCAATCAGCCGCAACGCGACTTCGTTTATCTCAAACGCCAGATGCCGCCGGAACACGCGGCAAAAATCATGGAACTCAACATTCCCGGGGTCTTCCTGCAACACGAATACCGCCGCTATTACCCGGCGGGCGAAGTGGTGGCCCATCTGCTCGGCTTCACCGGGGTCGACGACAACGGCCAGGAGGGGCTGGAACTGGCCTGGCAGGACACCCTGGCCGGCAAGCCGGGAAGCCGGCGGGTCATCAAGGACCGCCTCGGCCACATCATCGAAGACGTCGAAAGCATCCGCGCGCCCCAGGAAGGGCGCGATTTGACGTTAAGCATCGACCGCAAGATCCAGTACCTCGCCTACCGCGAACTGAAAGCCGCCGTGGCCGAACACAAGGCCAAGGCCGGGGCCGTCGTCGCCATCGACGCCAAGACCGGGGAAATCCTGGCGCTCGCCAACCTGCCCGCCTTCAACCCCAACAACCGCGTCAAGCTGAATCGCAACACCACCCGCAACCGGGTGCTCACCGACATCTTCGAGCCGGGTTCGACGATGAAGCCGATCACCATCGCCACCGCGCTGGAGGCCGGCATCGTCAAGCCCGAGACGCCGATCCAGACCGCCCCCGGCCATCTCACCATCGGTGCGGCGACCATCCATGACGCTCACGCCGGCGGGACATTGTCGGTCGCCGGGGTGATCCAGAAATCCAGCAACGTCGGCGCGGCAAAAATCGCCCTGTCGATGAAAAGCGAACAAATGTGGGACATGTTCAACAAGGTCGGCTTCGGCAGCGCACCGAAAACCGATTTCCCCGGCGAAGCGTCCGGCAAGCTGCGTCCCTGGAAAACCTGGCAACCCATCGAGCAAGCCACCATGTCTTACGGCCACGGGATTTCTGTGAGCCTCCTGCAACTGGCGCGCGCCTACATGATGTTTGCCGGTGACGGCGACATCAAGCCGATTTCCCTCACCAAGCTGGACGCCCCGCAGCCGGGAGTGCGGGTGATCTCCCCGGAAACCGCCAAGGCCGTGCGCTCAATGCTGGAACTGGTGGTTCTGCCCGGCGGCACCGCGCCGCGCGCCCAAGTGGTGGGCTACCGCGTCGCCGGCAAGACCGGCACCGCCCACAAACAGGAAAACGGCCATTACCTGGAAGACCGCTACGTCGCTTCCTTCGTCGGCTTTGCCCCGGCCAGCGACCCGCGCCTAATCATCGCAGTGATGATAGACGAACCGTCCAACGGCCAGTATTACGGCGGCACGGTGGCCGCCCCGGTATTCAGCCAGGTGATGGCGGGCGCGTTGCGCCTGCTCTCCGTGCCGCCGGACGCGCCGACCCGCAACATCATCATGCCGCCGGAAGGCGCTCCGGAAGTGAAGGAAGTGGTATGAACCCCGCCACCAACAGCGCCTTTCCGACTTTCGATTTCGCCGCGCTCGACGCGCTGGGAGTGAACATTACCCGCCTTACCAGCGACAGCCGCAAGCTGCGCCAGGGCGACGCCTTCCTCGCCTATCCCGGCGAAAGCGCCGACGGACGCCGCTTCATCCCCGCCGCCATCGCCGCCGGCAGCGGCGCGGTGCTGTGGGAGCGTGAGGAATTCGAATGGGATCGCGACTGGAACACCCCCAACCTGGGCGTGACCGGTTTGCGCGGCAAGGTCGGCGTGATTGCCGAACGAATCTACGGTAATCCATCCGAAAAACTGTGGATGATCGGCGTCACCGGCACCAACGGCAAGACCTCGTGCGCCCACTGGCTGGCCCAGGCATTGACTGAACTGGGCCGCAAGAGCGCGCTGCTCGGCACCCTGGGTAACGGCTTCCCCGGCGCATTGACGCCTTCGCCCAACACCACCCCCGACCCGGCGGAACTCCACCAAAGCCTGCGCGCTTACCTCGACGCCGGTGCCCAGTGCGCCGCGATGGAAGTGTCCTCGCACGGACTGGCGCAAGGGCGGGTCAACGGCGTGCATTTCGACGTGGCGCTCCTCACCAACCTGACCCGCGACCATCTCGACTACCACGGCGACATGGCGTCCTACGCCGCCGCCAAGGCCGGACTGTTCGGCTGGCCGGGGCTGAAATACGCGGTGCTCAACCTCGACGACCCGTTCGGCGTGGAACTGGCCGCCAGCCTGGGGTGCAGCGGCGTGCAGACGGTCGGCTACGGTTTCGCCGGACAGCGCGACAATGTTCATTTCGTGGTGTTGGGCCGCAATCTCACGGTAACCGCTGCCGGAATCAGCTTCGACGCGGTTACCCCGTGGGGCAGCGCCACGCTGTGCAGCCCGTTGCTGGGCCGGTTCAATGCCCACAATCTGCTCGGCGTGCTGGCGACCTTGCTGGTCAGCGGCGTCAAGCTGGGCGACGCCATCGCCGCGCTGTCCGCCATCAACGCCGTGCCGGGCCGCCTGCAAACCCTCGGCGGCGCCAACCGGCCGCTGGTGGTGGTGGATTACGCCCACACCCCGGACGCCCTCGAAAAAACCCTGCAAACCCTGCGCGAAACCACCAACGGGCGGCTGATCTGCGTATTCGGCTGCGGCGGCGGACGCGACAAGGGCAAGCGCCCGCAGATGGGAGCAATCGCCGCGCGGCTGGCCGATGAAGCCATCGTCACCAGCGACAACCCGCGCTTTGAGGCTCCCCAGCTCATCATCGACGAAATCGTCGCCGCCATGACCGGCCATTATCACGTGGTCGAAGACCGCGCCCTGGCCATCGCATCCGCCATCCGCCGCGCCGCGCCCGGCGACGTCGTGCTGGTTGCCGGCAAGGGCCATGAGGATTACCAGGAAATCAACGGCGAGCGCCTGCCCTTTTCCGACGCGGAAGTGGTGGCACGCTGCCTGACGGAGTACCCGACATGCTGAATCTCACCGAGGCCGCCACCCTGATCGGCGCCCAGGCCCACGGTCCAACCGCGACGTTTAGCGGCGTCACCAGCGACAGCCGCAACATCGCTGCGGGCGACCTGTTCGTCGCCCTGCGCGGCGAAACGTTCGACGGCCACGACTTCGTGGCGCAAGCCATTGCCCAAGGCGCGGCGGCAGCCATGGTCGATGGCGTGAAGCCGGAGTGGAGCGGCTTGCCGCTGCTGGTGGTGGACGACACGCGCCTCGCCCTTGGGCGACTGGCCCGCCAATGGCGCCTGAAGATCAATCCGGCCGTGCTGGCCATTACCGGCAGCAACGGCAAGACCACCGTCAAGGAAATGAGCGCCGCCATCCTGCGCGCCGCCGCCGGCCCCGACGCCGTGCTGGCGACCGCCGGCAACTACAACAACGACATCGGCCTGCCGCTGACCCTGCTCAAGCTGCGTGCCCCGCATCGCTACGCGGTGATCGAGATGGGCATGAACCACCCGCGCGAAATCGCTTATCTCACCAAACTGGCGCGCGCCGACGTGGCCTTGATCAACAATGCCCACCCCGCCCATTTGGCCGGCCTCGGTACGGTGGAAGCGGTGGCACGCGCCAAGGGCGAAATTTTCGAAGGACTGGCCGAACACGGCAGCGCCATCGTCAACGCCGACGATCCCCATGCCGAGTTGTGGCGCGAACTCGCGCACCAGCACAAGGTGGTCACCTTCGGCCTGAACAGCCCTGCCGAGGTCAGTGCGGACTACCGCCTCGACCCGGATGGAAGCTGGCTGAAGCTTTCCACCCCGCGCGGCGAAATCGAACTCGTACTGCACGCCCCCGGCCTGCACAACGTCCGCAACGCCCTCGCCGCCACGGCGGCGGCGCTGGCGCTGGACGTTCCGCTGGGGCGCATCGCCCACGGCCTGGAATCCTTCACACCGGTGAAAGGGCGCCTGCACGCCAAACCCGCCGTGCACGGCGCGCAGTTGATCGACGACAGCTACAACGCCAACCCCGGTTCGGTACGCGCCGCCATCGACACCCTTGCGGCATGGCCGGGCAAGCGCGTGCTGGTGCTCGGCGACATGGGGGAATTGGGCACGTCCGGCCCGCGCCTGCATGGAGAAATCGGTGCCTACGCCAAACAGGCCGGCATCGACCGCCTGCTCGCCCTGGGCGAACTCAGCATCGCGGCGGCGCGCTCCTTCGGCAGCGGCGGCCAGCATTTCGAAACCATCGAAGATCTGCTCCATGAAGCCGAAAACCAGCTCGCCCCCGACGTGGTGATGCTGGTCAAGGGTTCGCGCTTCATGAAAATGGAACGGGTAGTAATTAGTTTGGAAATGGGTAACGAGCAATGAAACCTAGTGATGAGGGATGGGTAATGGGTAATGGGAAAAAACCGCTGGTGATTTCACTTGCCATTGCGTCGCCAAGCGGTTCCAGCTTGGCGCGGGCCGCCTTTACCCATCACCCATCACCCATCACCCATCACTGCATTGGAGGCCGCCCATGTTGCTAGCGATATTCCAGTGGCTCGGCCAGGACATCCGCACCTTCAACGTGTTCAGCTACATCACGTTGCGCGCGGTGCTCGCCACGCTGACCGCGCTGGTGATTTCCTTCATGGTCGGGCCGACCATGATCCGCAAGCTGACCGCCTACAAGATCGGTCAAGCGGTGCGGGACGACGGCCCGCAGACCCACCTGGTCAAGGCCGGTACACCGACCATGGGCGGCGCGCTGATCCTGGTGTCCATCGCCGTCTCCACCCTGCTGTGGGCCGACCTGCACAACCGCTACGTGTGGGTGGTGCTGATCGCTACGTTGGGCTTCGGAGTAATCGGCTGGGTCGACGATTACCGCAAGGTGGTGCATCGCAACCCCAAGGGGCTGCCGGCACGGACAAAAATGTTCTGGCAGTCGCTGATCGCCCTGGGCGTGGCGTTTTTCCTGGCCGGCACCGCCACCGTGCCCGCGCAGACCGAACTGATCGTGCCGTTCTTCAAGCTGGTGACCATCCAACTGGGCGCCGTCGGTTTCATCGTGCTGACCTATTTCGTGGTGGTCGGCAGCAGTAACGCGGTGAACCTCACCGACGGTCTCGACGGCCTGGCGATCATGCCCACCGTAATGGTGGCGAGCGCCCTGGCAATCTTCGCCTACCTCGCCGGCCACATGGTGTTCGCCCGTTACCTGGGGATACCCTACATCCCCGGCGCCGGCGAGTTGACCATCTTCTGCGCGGCGATGGCCGGCGCCGGCCTGGGTTTCCTGTGGTTCAACGCCTACCCCGCCGAAGTATTCATGGGCGACGTCGGCGCGCTGGCGCTGGGCGCCGCGCTGGGACTGGTAGCAGTGATCGTGCGCCAGGAAATCGTGCTGTTCGTGATGGGCGGGGTATTCGTGGTGGAAACCCTGTCGGTGATGCTGCAAGTGGCGTCGTTCAAGCTCACCGGCAAACGGATTTTCCGTATGGCACCGCTGCATCATCACTACGAATTGAAGGGCTGGAAAGAGAACCAGGTGGTGGTGCGATTCTGGATCATCAGCATGATGTTGGTGCTGGTTGGACTTTCGACGTTGAAACTGAGATGAATACCGCGAATTACAAGGACAGGAAGGTTCTGGTGCTGGGCCTCGGCGACACCGGGTTATCCCTGGCGCGCTGGCTGAGTGCCAAGGGCGCCTGGGTCACGGTCGCCGACACCCGTGCCGCACCGCCCCATGCCGGGCGCCTGCGCGAGGAAGTCCCGCAGGCCGCGCTGGTGACCGGGCCATTCCGTCCCGGCGATTTCGCGGCGGCGGAACTGATCGCCATCAGTCCCGGCGTCCCCCTCGCCGAGCCGCTGGTCGCGGATGCCCTGCAACGCGGAATCCCGGTCGTTGGGGACGTGGAACTGTTCGCCCGAGCACTCAACCAACTCTACGCCCAACGCCCAACACCAAAAACTGCGGTTCTGGCGATTACCGGCGCCAACGGCAAGAGCACCGTCACCGAAATGGTCGGGGCGATGTGCCGCAAGGCCGGCCTGAAAACCATGGTTGCCGGCAACATCGGCCTGCCGGTGCTGGATGCCCTGGGCGATGCCGAGCGTAGCGGTGCCCAGCCCGACGTGTACGTGTTGGAACTCTCCAGCTTCCAGTTGGAATCCACCTCCAGCCTGAATCCGGCGGCGGCAACGGTTCTGAATGTCACTGAAGATCACCTCGACCGCTATCCCGGCATGGACGAATACGCCGCCGCCAAGGCGCGGATTTTCGCCGGCAACGGCGTGCAGTTGCTGAACCGCCAGGACGAGTGGAGCACCGGCATGGCGCTGGCGGGCCGAAAAGTCGTCACTTTCGGCCTCGACGCCCCCCTCAGTCCTCAGTCCTCAGTCCTCAGTCCTGATAGTTGGGGGATACGCGAAGTAGCAGGCGCCCCCTGGCTGGCCCACGGCGCGGAAAATCTGCTGCCGGTCGGCGAACTGCCTCTGGCGGGCTTGCACAACGCCGCCAACGCGCTCGCCGCGCTGGCGCTGTGCACGGCGCTGAAACTGCCGATGCCGGCCTTGCTGGCGGCACTACGCGAATTCAAGGGACTTCCCCATCGCGTCGAGAAGGTCGCGAGCGTGGCGGGGGTGACCTACTACGACGATTCAAAAGGCACCAACGTCGGGGCGACGGTGGCGGCGTTGTCCGGCTTCGCCGACAAGGCCGGCAAAGCCGTGCTGATTGGCGGCGGCGACGGCAAGGGCCAGGATTTCTCGCCGCTACGCGCCGCCGTGGAAGCCCACGCCCGCGCGGTAGTGCTGATCGGCCGCGACGGCCCGCAGATCGCCGCGGTGCTCGACGGTTGCAGCGTACCGGTGCTGCGCGCCGCCACTCTTGAAGATGCGGTGGAAGTATCCGCCGCCCAGGCACAGCCCGGCGACGTAGTGCTGCTCTCACCGGCTTGCGCAAGCTGGGACATGTTCCGCAATTACACGCATCGCGCCGAAGTGTTCATCGCTGCGGTGCAACAACTGGCAAGCAAGGACGCAGCATGAGCTACGTCTCGCCGCTCGCCGCCCAACACGCCAAGCCGGATTACGACCGCGCCTTGCTGTGGGCGACTATCCTGCTGCTGGGATTCGGGCTGGTGATGGTGTATTCGGCGTCGATCGCGATTGCCGCCAACGACCGCCACACCGGCTATCAGGAAGCCTATTTCCTGGTGCGCCAGGGCGTTTACGTATTGGTGGGGCTGGCCGCCGGATTCCTGGCCTTCCAGGTGCCCCTCAAGATCTGGCAGGAATTCGCCCCCTGGTTGTTCCTCGCCGGCATCCTGCTGTTGCTGGTGGTGTTGATTCCCGGGATCGGCCGCGAAGTCAACGGTAGCCGGCGCTGGCTGTCGCTGGTGGTGGTTAATTTGCAACCTTCGGAACTGATGAAGCTGTTCGCGGTGATGTACGCCGCCGACTACACGGTGCGCAAGGCCGCCTACATGGACAACTTCAAGCGCGGCTTTTTGCCGATGTTGATCGTAATGCTGCTGGTCGGCGCGCTGCTGCTGCGCGAGCCGGATTTCGGGGCATTCGCGGTGATTACCGCAATCGCCATGTCGGCGCTGTTCCTCGGCGGGCTGCACTGGAAACAACTGGCCGGCCTCGCGGTGCTGCTGGTAGTGGGCTTCCTCCTGGTGATCTGGACTTCGCCGTATCGGATGCAACGGGTGATCGGTTTCATGGACCCGTGGGCCGACCCGTTCGGCAAGGGCTACCAGCTCTCCCATGCGCTAATCGCCTTCGGGCGCGGCGAATGGTTCGGAGTGGGGCTGGGCGGCAGCGTGGAAAAACTGTTTTACCTGCCGGAAGCGCATACCGACTTCCTGCTCGCGGTCATTGCCGAGGAACTGGGATTTGCCGGGGTTTGCGCGGTGCTGTTCATGTTCAGTTGGGTAGTACTGCGCGCCTTCCAGATCGGCAAGCAAGCGGAAGAGGAAGACGAACATTTTTCCGCGCTGGTCGCTTACGGCGTCGCAGTGTGGATCGGCGTGCAGTCGATCATCAACATGGGCGTGAACATGGGGATGCTGCCTACCAAGGGACTGACCTTGCCGCTCCTGTCTTTCGGCGGCAGCGGCATCGTCGCCAACTGCATCGCCATCGGCGTGGTGATGCGGGTGGACTGGGAAAGCCGCCAGAAGCAGCGGGGGTATTCGGTGTGATGGGTAATGGGTAATGGGTAATGGGTGATGGGTGATGGGTAACGGGTAACGGGTAACGGGTAATGGGTAATGGGTAATGGGTAACGGGTAAGAAGTGTGGTCTTTGGAGAGCCAAATGAGCAACAGGATTGATGGTAAAGGCGGTGATGGCGATGGAGACGATTTGTCCCATCACTCATCCCCCATTGCCCATCACCCAAAGACTTTGCTGGTCATGGCCGGCGGCACCGGCGGCCACGTATTCCCGGCGCTGGCGGTGGCGGACTGGCTCAAGGAAAAGGGCTGGAGCATCGTGTGGCTGGGCACTCCCGGCGGCATGGAAGCGCGGCTGGTGCCGCAACGCGGCTACCCCATGGAATTCGTGCGATTCGGCGGGGTGCGCGGCAAGGGGCCGATGCGCATGTTGATCCTGCCGGTGCAGTTGCTGTTGGCGTTTATGCAAAGCATCGGGGTGATCCTCCGGGTACGTCCCGACGTGGTGTTGGGGATGGGCGGCTTTACCGCGTTTCCGGGCGGGCTGATGAGCGTGTTGCTGGCCAAGCCGCTGGTGATCCACGAGCAGAACTCGATAGCCGGGATGACCAACAAGGTATTGGCGCACCTCGCGAACCGGGTACTGACGGCGTTTCCGACACCGTTCGGCAAGCCCAAGGGGGAAATGGTGGGCAACCCGGTGCGCGCCGACATCGCCGCGCTGCCCGCGCCGGCACAACGTTACGCTGAGCGCAGCGGCAAGCTGCGCCTGCTGGTGGTGGGCGGCAGCCTGGGGGCTGCGGCCTTGAACGAGGTGGTACCGCAAGCGCTGGCGCTGCTGGACGAAGCGGACAGGCCGGAAGTCATTCACCAGTCCGGCGCAAAACAGATCGACGCACTTCAGGCGAATTATGCAAAGGCCGGGGTGAGCGCGGATTGCCGCGCCTTCATCGACGACATGGCGGCGATGTACGGCTGGTGCGATTTGCTGGTGTGCCGCGCCGGCGCCCTGACGCTGGCGGAAATCACCGCCGCCGGGGTGGCGAGCGTATTGGTGCCGTATCCCCACGCGGTGGACGACCACCAGACGCACAACGCCAAATATTTGAGCGACAACGGCGCGGCGCTGTTGCTGCCGCAGCCGGAATTGACCGCGGAAGGAATCGCACAACTGCTGCGCGGCTACACCCGCGACAAGTTGCTGACCATGGCCGAAGCCGCGCGCAAGCTGGCGAAGCCGGAAGCGACGGCGCGGGTGGCGGAAGTTTGTATTGAATTGGGTAATGGGTGATGAGTAATGGGGAATGGGTGGGACATCGGGTGAGCATCGGAGAGTCGGTCTTCTCCCATCACTCATCCCTCATTACTCATCACCAAAGCGGGGCGATATGAAACACAAAGTTAAAAAAGTCCATTTCGTAGGCATCGGCGGCGTCGGGATGAGCGGCATCGCCGAGGTGTTGCTCAACCTCGGCTTCGAGGTGAGCGGCTCCGACCTGGGCGACAATACCGCTACCCGTCGCCTGCGCGAGCTGGGCGCGACGGTGATGCACGGCCATGCCACGGAAAACCTCGACAGCGCCGACGTGGTGGTGGTGTCCACCGCCGTCAGCGAAGATAACCCGGAAGTCGTGGCGGCGCGCGCCAAGGGCGTGCCGGTGGTGGCGCGCGCCCTGATGCTGGCCGAACTGATGCGCCTGCGCCAGGGCATCGCGATTGCCGGCACCCACGGCAAGACCACCACCACCAGCCTGATCGCCAGCATTCTCGGCGAAGCGGGACTCGACCCGACTTTCGTGATTGGCGGACGCCTGGAAGCGGCGGGGTCGAATGCCCGCCTGGGCAAGGGCGAATTCCTGGTGGCCGAGGCCGACGAGTCGGATGCCTCGTTCCTTTACCTCACCCCGGTGCTGGCGGTGGTGACCAACATCGACGCCGACCACATGGAAACCTACGGCCACGATTTCGAGCGTCTCAAGACCGCCTTCGTGGACTTCATCCAGCGCCTGCCCTTCTACGGCCTGGCCGTGCTGTGTTACGACGATCCCAACGTGCGCGCCATCCTGCCGCGCATAGCCAAGCCGATGGTGACTTACGGCGTCAGCGAGGGCGCCCAGGTGCGGGCCAAGAACATCGCCCACTCCGCCGGGCGCATGCATTTCAGCGTGGAACGCGAAGGGCAACCCGACCTGCCGGTAACCTTGAATCTGCCGGGCCACCACAACGTGCTCAACGCCCTGGCAGCCATCGCGGTGGCAATGGAAGTGGGCGCAGAAGACCAGGCCATCGTCAAGGGATTGGCGGAGTTTCGCGGGGTGGGACGGAGGTTCCAGCGGTATGGGGAAATCATGCTGCCGGACAGCCCTCTCTCCAACTCTCTCCCGACATCGGGAGAGAGAGCAGACGTTTCCTCGCCTGAAAACCGGCGAGGAAGCTTTACTTTGATCGACGACTACGGTCACCATCCGGTGGAAATGGCGGCCACCCTCGCGGCGGCGCGCGGCGCATTCCCCGGCAAGCGCCTAGTACTGGCCTTCCAGCCACATCGCTACACGCGCACCCGCGACCTGTTCGAGGACTTCGTGAAAGTCCTGTCGACGGTCGACGTATTGCTGCTCAGCGAAGTGTATCCAGCCGGCGAAGCGCCCATCGTGGCGGCCGACGGGCGAGCGCTGACGCGGGCGATCCGGGTGCACGGCAAGGTCGAACCGATTTTTGTGGAAAACGTCGCGGACATGCCGCAAGCCATCCTGGATGCGCTACGCGACGGCGACGTGGTGCTGACCATGGGTGCCGGCTCGGTCGGCCAAATCCCGGGAATATTGGCGCGTGGACAACAGTGAGGAGGATAGCGAGATGAATCTAGCCCTGGCGGTAGCGCCTGCACCCTTGCGCGGCGTGATGTTGAACAACGAGCCGATGAGCAAGCACACCAGTTGGCGGGTAGGCGGCAAGGCGGAATACGCCTATATTCCCGCGGACCTGGCGGACCTCACCAACTTCATGGAAAGCCTGCCGCACGACGAACCGGTACATTTCGTCGGGCTGGGCAGCAACCTGCTGGTGCGCGACGGTGGCGTGCGTGGCACGGTGATCCTGTTGCACGGCGCACTGAACCAGATCAGCCCGTGGCACGAAAAGGACGGCGAACAGCCGGTAGTGGCGGGCATCTACGCCGAAGCCGGGGTGGCCAGCCCGAAAGTGGCGCGCTATGCGGCGCTCAACGACCTGCAAGGCGCCGAGTTCCTGGCCGGAATTCCCGGCACGATGGGCGGCGCGCTGGCGATGAACGCCGGCTGCTACGGCGCGGAAACCTGGGGCCGGGTCGCCGAGGTGCTGACCATCGACCGTTTCGGCCAACTGCGCCGCCGCACCCCCAAGGAATATGTGATCGGCTATCGCCACGCCACCCTCAAGGAAAGTGGCGAGGAATGGTTCGTCGCGGCCTGGCTGCGCTTCTCCAAGGGCGACGGGCAGGCGTCCCGCGAGAAAATGCGCGAATTGCTGGAAAAGCGCGTGGCCAGCCAACCCCTCAGCCAGCCCAATGCCGGCTCGGTATTCCGCAACCCGCCCGGCGACCACGCCGCGCGCCTGATTGAAGCCACCGGGTTGAAAGGGATGCGCCTCGGCGGTGCGGAGGTTTCGCAAAAACACGCCAACTTCATCGTCAACACCGGCACCGCCACGGCGGGCGATATCGAGGCGCTGATCACCAAGGTGCAGGATAGGGTAATGGAAAAACACGGCGTGGCATTGGTACGTGAAGTGCGGATTATCGGAGAGACGGCGTGAGCGGATTGGGCAAAGTAGCGGTATTGCTGGGTGGCCAATCCGCCGAGCGCGAGGTATCGCTGAAAAGCGGCAATGCCGTCCTGGCGGCGTTGCGGCGCGGCGGGGTGGATGCCCATCCCTTCGACCCCGCCGAACGGGCGTTGGGCGAGTTGCTGAAGGACGGTTTTGCACGGGTGTTCATCGCCCTGCACGGCGGCTACGGCGAGGATGGCACCATCCAGGGCGCCCTGGATTTGCTGGGACTGCCTTATACCGGCAGCGGCGTGCTGGCTTCGTCGCTGGCGATGGACAAGTGGCGCACCAAGCTGATCTGGCAAGCGGTCGGCCTGCCGGTGCCGGACTTCGCCGTCCTCGACGCGGCCAGTGATTTCGCGGCAATCGAACAACGCCTGGGCTTGCCGATCTTCGTCAAACCGGCGCGGGAAGGGTCGAGCATCGGGGTAGTGAAGGTGAAGACGCCCGGTGGCCTGCGTGCCGCTTACCAGGAAGCCGTCCAGCACGACGATCTGGTGATCGCCGAGGCCGGTATCGGTGCAGGGGAATATACGGTGGGTATCCTCGGCGACAAGGTGTTGCCGGTCATCAAGATCGAACCGGCCACCGAGTTTTACGATTACGAAGCCAAGTATTTTCGCGACGACACCCGCTACCTGTGTCCGTGCGGCTTGGCGGCGGAGCAGGAGGCACGGATACGCGCCCAGGCTGCCCAGGCATTCGCGGCTATCGGCGGGCGCGGTTGGGGTCGGGTGGACTTTTTGATGGATGAAGCAGGGAATCATTATTTCCTCGAAGTGAACACCGCGCCGGGGATGACCGACCACAGCCTGGTGCCGATGGCGGCACGCGCGGCGGGGATACCCTTCGAGGAGTTGGTGGTAAAGATACTGGAACTGGCGAAATGCGGCGGACGCTAGCAGCCCTTGCCCTGTGACGATGTGGGACAAGACGCTCCTGACATTACGGATTGCGCATCTGCTGTTCGCTCTGGCGGCAGTGATGATGTTGTACGCGGGATTTTTCCTGGTAATCAATTTACCGGTATTCCCGCTGAGGAAGATTGACGTGAACGGACACCTCGACCACGTCAACCGCGAACAAGTGAAGCTGATCGTTCAGCAGGAGATGAAGGGAAATTTTTTTACATTGGACATCAAGCGGATACGGGGTTCTTTCGAGAAACTGCCGTGGGTGCGCACGGTGAACGTGCGGCGCCGCTGGCCGGATCGTCTCGAAGTCGCGCTGGAAGAGCATCAGGCTCTGGCGCGCTGGGGCGGCATCGGCCTGGTAAACACCCGCGGCGAGGTTTTCCAGGCGGCCTCGGATGGCGATTTGCCCGAATTCATCGGGCCGACGCCGGAATCCGCCAAGGACATCACCGAGCACTACGGGCTGTTCAAGGCGACCCTGGCGCCACTGGGGCTGCCCCCGGTGCAGATGGTGCTGAGTCCGCGGCGCGCCTGGCAGGTGCGTCTGAAAAACGGTTTGACCCTGGAATTGGGCAGGGAAGAAGTGGAAGCGCGGATGTCCAGGTTCGCCGAGGTTTACGACCGGACGGTGGCGAAGCTGCCGGCATCGGTAAATTACGTCGATCTGCGTTATCCCAACGGATTCGCAGTTCGCTATCCGGAACTGGCGACACGCAAGGCGACAGGTACGAACAAGCAAGGAGCAAAACATGGCTAAGGCCAGGGACAACAAGAATCTAATCGTCGGTCTGGATATCGGTACTTCCAAGATCGTCACCATCGTCGCCGAAGTCCTGCCGGAAGGGAGGCTGGAGATCATCGGCATCGGCCAGCATCCGTCGCGCGGTTTGAAGAAAGGGGTGGTGGTCAATATCGAGGCGACCGTCGCCGCCATTCAGCGCTCCCTCGAAGAAGCCGAACTGATGGCCGACTGCAAGATCCGCGAGGTGTACACCGGTATCGCCGGCAGCCACATCAAGAGCATCAATTCCCACGGGATGGTGGCGATCAAGGACAAGGAAGTCACCCAGTCCGACGTGGACCGGGTGATTGAAACGGCGCGCGCGGTGATCATCCCGGCGGAGCAGCAGATCCTCCACATCCTCACCCAGGAATTCATCATCGACGGTCAGGAAGGCGTGCGCGAACCGCTGGGGATGAGCGGGGTTAAATTGGAAGCGCGCGTCCACATCGTCACCGGGGCAATCGCCGCCGCCCAGAACATCATCAAGTGCGTGCGGCGCTGCGGCCTGGAAGTGCGCGACCTGATCCTCCAGCCGCTGGCTTCCAGCCACGCGGTGCTGACCGAGGACGAAAAGGAATTGGGGGTGTGCCTGGTGGACATCGGCGGCGGTACCACCGACATCGCCATCTGGATCAACGGGGCAATCCGCCACACTGCGGTGATTCCCATCGCCGGCGACCAGATCACCAACGACATCGCCATGGCATTGCGCACCCCGACGGTCGAAGCCGACGACATCAAGCGCCGTTTCGGCTGCGCCCTGCGCCAGTTGGCCGACCCCACCGAGATGATCGAAGTGCCCGGCGTCGGCGAGCGCGAACCGCGCCAGATGTCGCGCCAGACCCTCGCCGAAGTGATCGAGCCGCGCGTCGAGGAACTCTACACCCTGGTGCAGGCGGAACTGCGCCGTAGCGGTTTCGAGGTGTTGATTTCCTCGGGCATCGTGATTACCGGCGGCTCCGCGGACATGCAGGGCATGATCGAACTGGGCGAGGAAGTGTTTCACCTGCCGGTGCGCCTGGGGCGCCCCCACTATGTCGGGGGACTGGCGGAACTGGTCAACACGCCGCGCTTCTCGACTGGGGTGGGACTGTTGATGGCCGGCACCGAACAATTTCAGCGCAACCAGTTGGCCAATACCCAGACCGGTTCGCTGGCACAGGTTTTAAACAAGATGAAGAGTTGGTTCAGTAATTTTTGAGCATTGGGGAAGGTAGTTTCGGTTTTTAGGAATAACTTGGGATAGTCAAAGGAGAATAAACATGGCAAGTATGTTCGAAATCGTCGAAGTGGAAGAGACCAAGCCGGTCATCAAGCTGATCGGTGTAGGCGGTTGCGGCGGCAACGCGGTCACGCGCATCATCGGCGGCGGCCTGAACGGCGTCGAATTCATCAGCATCAACACCGATGCGCAAGCGTTGAAGCGCAATTCCGCACCGACCCAGTTGCAACTGGGCAAAGGGCTGGGCGCAGGCGGCAAACCGGAAGTGGGTCGCGAAGCGGCAATGGTGGATCGCGAGCGTATCGCCGAATTGATCGAAGGTGCGGACATGCTGTTCATCGCGGCCGGCATGGGCGGCGGCACCGGTACCGGGGCAGCTCCGGTGGTGGCGCAGATTGCCCGCGACATGGACATTATCACCGTCGCAGTGGTCTCCAAGCCTTTCGATTTCGAAGGCGGCAAGCGCATGAAACTGGCCATGGCCGGCATGTCCGAACTGGAAAAATTCGTCAACTCGATGATTATCGTGCCCAACCAGCGCCTCCTCGAAGTCCTCGACGCCGATATCTCGATGGCGGAAGCCTTCCAGGCGGCGGATGGCGTGCTGCATAGCGCAGTGGCCGGCATCGCCGAGATCATCAACAACCCCGCCGACGTCAACGTCGATTTCGCCGACGTGAAAACCATCATGTCGGAAAGCGGCAAGGCCATGATGGGCACCGCCACCGCTTCCGGCCCGGATCGCGCTCGCGTCGCCGCGGAATCCGTGGTGCGCAGCCCGTTGCTGGAAGACGTCGATCTGTCCGGCGCGCGCGGCGTGCTGGTCAACATCACCGGCGACATGAGCCTCAAGCTCAAGGAAGTCACGGAAGTGATGAACACCATCCGCGAATCCATCGCCGACGACGCCACCGTGATCTACGGTCAGACCATCAGCGAGGATGCCGGCGACATGATCCACGTCACGCTGGTTGCCACCGGCCTGGGCCAACCCAAGCAGCCGGTACGCCAGCAGCCGACCATGACCATCATCAAGACCGGCACCGACGACATTCCGATGGAAGTCAATTACGACGACCTCGACACCCCGGCAGTGATGCGCCGTGGGCGCGGCGGGTTGAGCGACAGCGGACGCTCCTCCTCCAGTGCGGACCTGGAAATCCCGGCATTCCTGCGCAAACAGGCGGACTGATGCCGGCTGGCTAAACGGGAGGGGGCGTGATAAAATCCTGCCCCTATCTAACCGACTGACGCCACTAGGGATTTTCATGATGCTCAAACAGCGGACGCTGAAAAACGTCATCCGTGCCACTGGCGTGGGGTTGCATACCGGCGAGAAGGTTTTTCTCACCCTGCGCCCTGCCGCCGTGGATACCGGTATCGTGTTCCGCCGCGTCGACCTGGAAAACCCTCGCGAAATCAGTGCCGCACCGAACCACGTCGGCGATACCCGCCTGTCCTCCACGCTGGAACTGGACGGGATCAAGGTCGCCACGGTGGAACACCTGATGTCGGCTTTCGCCGGCCTGGGCATCGACAATGCCTACGTCGATCTGACCGCCCCGGAAGTACCGATCATGGACGGCTCGGCATCGCCGTTCATCTTTCTGATCCAGTCGGCGGGCATCGAGGAACAGCCGGCACCGAAGAAATTCATCCGCATCAAAAAACCCGTGCAAGTCACGGAAGGCGAAAAGTGGGTGCGCTTCGAACCCTACGAAGGCTTCCTGCTGGATTTTGCCATCGATTTCGCCCATCCGGTCTTCGCCAAATCGCGCCAGACCGCCCGCGTGGATTTCTCCACCACCTCCTACATCAAGGAAGTGGCGCGCGCCCGCACCTTCGGTTTCATGCAAGACGTCGAATACCTGCGCTCGCAAGGCCTGGCCCTGGGCGGCAGCATGGACAACGCGGTGGTGATGGACGAATACCGGGTGCTCAACAACGACGGACTGCGCTACGAAGACGAGTTCGTCCGCCACAAGGTGCTCGACGCCATCGGCGACCTGTACCTGCTCGGCCACCCGCTGATCGGCGCCTTCCACGGCTACAAGTCCGGCCACGCCCTCAACAACAAGCTGTTGCGCCATCTGATGGCCAATGCCGAAGCGTGGGAATACGTCACTTTCGAACGCGCCGAGGAAGCTCCTCCGGCGTTCCACCGCCTCCAGGCCCAAACGGCCATTTGACCGGGATGCTCAAGCCGTGATCGTCGTCCGGCTACTCCTGATCCTGATCCTGATCGCGGTCGGGATTTCCCTCATCATGTACGTCGTCACCCGCAACAAGGGGTATGTCCGTTTCGCCTGGCAGCTTTTCAAATTCGCCCTGTGGCTGGTGCTGGTGTTCGCCGCGCTGGTGACGATGGGGCGGATTATCCTATACGGGCTTTGAATGACGCCGCACCAGCCGCGCCAGGGCGGTTTTGAGCGGCGAATCCTCAAGGCTTTCCGCGAGGTGACCGAGTTCCTCCAGGCCGCTTTGGCCGATGGCGATGTCCTTGGCCGGTTTGGCCGGCGGCGCGCCGCTGTCGGCTTGCACTTCGAATCGAATTGAAGTAACCTCGACGCCCGCTTGGCGCAGTTTCTCCGTCAATCTCGCAGTTTGTTGCTTCAACTTGGCGGCAACCGCGCCATTATCGGCGAAAATCGTCAGAGTGCCTTGATGCAAGGGACCGGCGTGGCAGGCATCGAGCAACGCGGTAGGCGCGGACCTCTCCCAGGCGCGCTGGATAGCCGCGATTTTCCGGGTCTCCTGAACCAAGGATTGGAGACTGGACGAAGCTCCAAGGTAGAATTCAAAGCGCTGAGCGGTCATAAATATAAAGACAGGGACGAGATAAGATGAATATTATTCTGGTTTCCAACAGTTTGGCAAAACGCGGGGCATTAACCCTCAACCATGGTCAGACCATCCTGCTCGGCATCGCGATGTTGATGCTGCCGTTGTTGCTGGCTGCGGGCCTGACCTACATGGCTCTCTTTCACGCATCGCTGCTCCCCCACCCTTTTCTGCAATCCCTGGTATTGAGCGCCCAGCAGAACGAGCTGGATAAAAACCGCGAATACGTCCAGGAAAACCTCAACGCGATGGCGATCAAGCTCGGCCAGATGCAGGCCCAGATGCTGCGCCTCGACGCGATGGGCGACCGCCTCGCCAAGCTGTCCGGAATCGGTCGCCAGGAATTCAACTTCACCGCCAAGCCCGGCCAGGGCGGTGCCGAACCGAGCATCCAGAAAGTCCTTTCCCCAAAAGAATTCAGCCAGCAACTCGACACCCTGATGAGCAAGCTCGACGAGCGTGCCGACCAGTTGGGACTGATGGAGGCGATGCTGCTCCAGCAAAAGGTGAAAAAGGTCGCGTTGCCCAACCAGCGCCCGGTTCAGTCCGGCTGGTATTCATCGAATTTCGGCTGGCGCATCGACCCGTTCACCGGCAAGAACGCCTTTCACGAAGGCGTGGATTTCATGGCCGACGTCGGCTCGCCGATTCATGCTGCGGGTGGCGGCATCGTGATTTTCGCCGACGTGTACGCGGGCTATGGCCGCTTGATCGAAATCGACCACGGCAACGGGCTGGTGAGCCGCTATGCCCACGCCTCGAAGATTTTCGTCAAGGAAGGCGACGTGGTGCTGAAAGGCCAGAAAATCGCCGAAGTCGGCAGCAGCGGGCGCTCCACCGGCCCGCACCTGCATTTTGAAGTGCGCCATCAGGGCGCACCGCAAAACCCCGAGCATTACCTGAAAGCAAACGGGTAATCTGGATATCTGTATAATGTCCCCCGATTTGACGCCCGCAATTTAGCGGGCGTTGCGGTTTATAAAGAGTGAAGCCTAGCCCCTATGCTAACCAAACTGGTCAAGAAAATTTTCGGCAGCCGCAATGATCGGCTGATCAAGCAATATTCCTCGACGGTGCGCGCCATCAACGCACTGGAACCGCAGATCGCCGCGCTTTCCGACGCGGAGTTGCGCGCCAAGACCGACGAGTTCAAGCAACGCCATGCCAACGGCGAATCGCTCGACGACCTCCTCCCGGAAGCCTTCGCGGTTGTGCGCGAAGCCGGCAAGCGGGTTTTGGAAATGCGTCATTTCGACGTCCAGTTGATCGGCGGGATGGTGCTGCATTACGGCAAAATCTCGGAAATGCGCACCGGCGAAGGCAAAACCCTGGTCTCGACCCTGCCGGCCTACCTCAATGCCTTGTCCGGCAAGGGCGTCCACGTAGTGACGGTGAACGACTATCTGGCCAAGCGCGACGCCGAATGGATGGAACGCCTCCACGGCTTCCTCGGCCTGACGGTGGGGATCAACCTCTCCCAGATGGATCACGAGGCCAAACAACGGGCCTACGCCGCCGACATCACCTACGGCACCAACAACGAATACGGCTTCGACTACCTGCGCGACAACATGGTCTACGAGCCGGCGGAACGGGTCCAGCGCGGCCTGAACTTCGCCATCGTCGACGAAGTCGATTCGATCCTCATCGACGAGGCGCGCACCCCGCTGATCATCTCCGGCCAGGCCGAAGACAACATCGAACTGTATTACCGCATCAACGAATTGCCCGCCAAGCTGATCCGCCAGGAAGAGGAAGAGGGCGAGGGCGATTACTGGGTCGACGAGAAATCCCATCAAGTACTGCTTTCGGAAGCCGGCCACGAACACGGCGAAATTCTCCTCACCCAGGCCGGGCTGCTCGCGCCGGGATCGAGCCTGTACGACGCCAGCAACATCGCCCTGGTGCATCACCTGTATGCCGCGTTGCGCGCCCATGCTTTGTATCACCGCGACCAGCACTATGTGGTGCAGGACGGCGAAGTCGTCATCGTCGACGAATTCACCGGACGCATGATGACCGGACGGCGCTGGTCGGACGGCCTGCATCAGGCCGTGGAAGCCAAGGAAGGCGTGACCATCCAGAAGGAAAACCAGACCCTCGCCTCGATCACCTTCCAGAACTATTTCCGCATGTACGGGCGGCTCTCCGGCATGACCGGCACCGCCGACACCGAAGCCTACGAATTCCAGCAGATCTACAGCCTGGAAACCGTGGTGATCCCCACCCACCGCGCGATGGTGCGCGACGACCGCATGGATCAGGTGTATCGCAGCGCCAAGGAAAAATACAACGCGGTGATCCTCGACATCAAGGATTGCCAGGCGCGCGGCCAGCCGGTGTTGGTCGGCACCACTTCCATCGAAACCTCGGAATACCTATCGGGTCTGCTGACCAAGGAAAAGCTGCCGCACCAGGTGTTGAACGCCAAGCAACATGCCCGCGAAGCCGAGATCATCGTTCAGGCGGGCCGTCCCAAGATGATTACCATCGCCACCAACATGGCGGGCCGTGGTACCGACATCGTGCTGGGCGGCAACATCGAGCCGGACATCGACAAGATCCGCCACGACGACAAGCTCAGCGCCGAGGAAAAGGACAAGCTCATCGCCATGCACAAGGCGGATTGGCAGAAAGTCCACGAGCAAGTGCTGTCCGCCGGCGGCTTGCACATCATCGGCACCGAGCGCCATGAATCGCGGCGCGTCGACAACCAGTTGCGCGGACGTGCCGGACGCCAGGGCGATGCGGGTTCGAGCCGTTTCTACCTGTCGCTGGAAGACCCGCTGCTGCGCATTTTCGCTTCCGACCGGGTAGCCTCCATCATGGATCGCCTCAACATGCCGGAAGGCGAAGCCATCGAGCATCCATGGGTGACGCGCGCCATCGAGAACGCCCAGCGCAAGGTGGAAGCGCGCAACTTCGACATCCGCAAGCAGTTGCTGGAATACGACGACGTCGCCAACGACCAGCGCAAGGTGATCTACCAGCAGCGTAACGAGTTGCTGGAAGTCACCGACATTTCCGAAACCATTCAGGCGATGCGCGAGGACGTGCTCGGCGAACTCATCAGCCAGAACATCCCGCCCGAGTCCATGGAAGAGCAATGGGACGTGGCCGGCCTGGAAAAACTTCTGGCCGCCGAACTCCACTTGCAACTGCCGCTCCAGGAATGGCTCGAAAGCGACAACCGCCTCGACGAACACGGTCTGCGCCAGCGCATCGCCGACACCGCGCGCGCCGGCTACCAGGCTAAGATCGACTCGGTCGGCGTCGAAACCATGCACAACTTCGAGCGTGCGGTGATGCTGCAAACTCTCGACAACCACTGGCGCGCCCACCTGGCGGCGCTCGACCATCTGCGCCAGGGCATTCACCTGCGCAGCTACGCGCAGAAGAATCCCAAGCAGGAATACAAGCGCGAAGCCTTCGAACTGTTCGCCGCCCTGCTCGATACCGTCAAGCGCGAAGTCACGCAAATCGTCATGACCGTCCAGGTTCGCGGCGAGGAAGACGTGCAGGCCGTGGAAACCCCCTCCATGCACAACGTGCAATACCACCACGCCGATTTCGACGAGGCGCTGGGCACGGAAAGCGGCGAAGAAGGCGACCCCGAGCATCATCCCTTCGTCCGCGCCGGCGACAAGGTGGGGCGCAACGATCCCTGCCCGTGCGGTTCCGGCAAAAAGTACAAGCAGTGCCACGGCAAGCTCAGCTAAACGCCGCCGTGACCCCTGCGTCTCACGAAAAAGCGCCGGCCAGCCGGCGCTTTTTCGTTGAACCGGCATCGCCATGCTCCAAACCGAGCGCCTGACCCTCACCGTCCCCGGTCGCACCTTGTGCGAGGGGCTGAGCGTGACCATCGAGGCCGGCCAGTGCTGGGCCATCCTCGGCGGCAACGGCAGCGGCAAGAGCACCTTGCTGCACGTCCTGAGCGGCCTGACGACCGCGCACTCAGGACACGCCAGCCTTGACGACAAGCCGTTGCACGACTATTCCCGCAGCGAACTGGCGCGCCGAATCGGCGTATTGCTGCAGGACGAAGCGGCGGGCTTTTGGGGAACCGTGGCGGAATACACCCTACTCGGACGCTTTCCTCACGGCGACCGGGATACCGAGATCGCCAGCGCTGCCCTGCACCGTCTAGGCCTAGCAGTCTTGGCGGAGCGCCGCTATCCCAGTCTGTCGGGCGGCGAACGCCAGCGCGTGCGAATTGCCCAGTTACTTACCCAAAATCCGCGCCTGTGCCTGCTCGACGAACCCCTGCAACATCTCGACCTGCGCCATCAAGCCGAAGCGATGGCCTTGTTCCGCGACGTGGCGGCACGGGAACAGCGCGCCGTGGTCCTGGTGCTCCATGAACCCTGGTGGGCGGCGCGCTTTTGCAGCCACGTCCTGCTCCTCTACGGCGACGGCGAAACGGCTCACGGCTTGACTGCCGAGATGCTTACCCCGGCCAACCTGGAAAGGCTCTACGGCTATCGCCTGCCTGCCGACTGGATGGGGATTGCGCCGGTAACGCCATGAAATGTGTATAATCCTAAATTCCTCAGTTGACCGCCTGCCATGAGGTTCCGTGTCCTGGTTCCAAGCGGCTTTGTCAAAATTTTACGTTCACTACATATGGTGAAATCGCTACGGGCCGGATTGCACGGTTTTGCAGGCGCATGGCTGCGTTGCAACTCCTCGGAATGGAATAGCCATTCGTCGTCGTTGCGCCTTGCCCTGCACCTGCGAAACCGCACACTCCAACCCGTCCAACTGAGGATTTTAGGATAATCCTGCCCAATAATGATCCGTAAATTCCTCCATCGCGTTTTCAAGAAAGCGCTCCCTTCCCGCGCGGAAGGTCACGACCCGCATATCATCCCGCTCAAGCAGCACGGCATTCGCCCCGAGCACATCAGCCCGTGCGCGCTGAAGGTCACCGAAGGACTGCGCCACGCCGGCTTCAAGGCCTTCGTGGTAGGCGGCGCGGTACGCGACCTGCTGATCGGCCGCGAACCCAAGGACTTCGACGTCGCCACCGACGCCGAGCCGGAACAGGTGCGCCAGTTGTTCCGCCGCTCGCGCATTATCGGGCGGCGCTTTCGCATCGTCCACGTAATGTGCGGCTCGGAAACCATCGAGGTTTCGACGTTCCGCGCCATGCAGGCCAGCAGCGACGACGACGACCACAGCACCGACCAAGAAAGCGGGCGGATCCTGCGCGACAACGTGTTCGGCAGCCAGGCCGAAGACGCCATGCGCCGCGACTTCACCGTCAACGCCCTGTATTACGAACCGCACAAGATGGAGATTTGGGATTACTGCCACGGCGTCGCCGACCTCAAGGCCGGTCTGCTGCGGGTGATCGGCGACCCGGCGCGGCGCTACCGCGAAGACCCGGTGCGGATGCTGCGCGCCGTGCGGCTCTCCGCCAAGCTGGGGCTGAATCTTGACGCGGCATCGCGCAAGCCCATCCACACCCTCGCCGAGCGCCTGCAGGGCGTTCCGCCGGCGCGAATCCTGGTGGAAATGGAAAAACTCCTGCTCTCCGGCCACGCCGTGCAGAGCATCGAACAATTGCGCAAGGAAAACCTCCACCACGGCCTGCTGCCCTTGCTCGACGTGATCCTCGAACATCCGCAGGGCGAACGTTTCGTCATGCTGGCCTTGCGCCGCACCGACGAGCGCGTCGCCCAAGGCAAGCCGGTGCTGCCTGCCTACCTGTTCGCTGCGCTGGGATGGCACGAAGTGTTGGGTGCCTGGAAAATATTCCAGGACGGCGGCGAACGCCCCCTGCCCGCGCTCAACCTCGCCATGGACCAGGTACTCGACGCCCAGCGCGAAACCCTCGCCGTGCCGCGCCGCTACGACGTAATCATCAAGGAAATCTGGAACCTCCAGCCGCGTTTCGCCCAGCGCGGCGGCCAGCGCCCCTACCGTCTCCTGGAAAACCCGCGCTTCCGCGCCGGTTTCGACTTCCTGCTGATGCGCTGCGAAAGCGGCGAAATCGACGCCGAACTGGGAGACTGGTGGACGGAATTCCAGAACGCCTCCGACGAGGAACGCAAAGTCATGCTGCTCCCCGACGACGGCCCGAAAAAACGCCGGCGCCGCCGCAAGCCCAAGGGACCGGGCGGTGACGCCGGCTCCACCCAGGATTCGGCCTCTTGAACGCCCCGCAAATCGCCTATGTCGGCTTGGGCAGCAATCTCGCCGATCCGGCATACCAGATCGACCAAGCATTCGCCGAACTGGCGCGCCTGCCGCACACCCGCCTGCTTGCCTGTTCCTCGGCCTATCGCAGCGCCCCGGTGGGCTACGCCGACCAACCCGATTTCGTCAACGCCGTGGCGCAGATCGAAACCAGCCTGCCGCCCCATGCCCTGCTGAATGCCCTGCTCGAACTGGAACACTGCCACGGGCGCGAACGCACTTTCCGCAACGCCCCGCGCACCCTCGATCTCGACCTGCTGCTCTACAACGGCCTGATCTGCCACGAAGCCGGCCTGACCCTGCCCCATCCGCGCATGCACGAGCGCGCTTTCGTTCTTCTGCCGCTCCTCGAAATCGCCCCGCACTGCACCATTCCGGGACGCGGCGCCGCGGCGGAGTGGGCGCAAACCTGCCATGACCAGCAGGTGGAACGGCTCGACAGGCGGGAGGCACCGAGGAGAGCCAGCGCCTAGGCCCGTGATGGGGGATGGAAAACCCCAGCACGCCTCCCATTACCCATTACCCATTACCCATTACCCATCACTCATTACTCATCGCCCGATCATGAACCAGCAGGAACTACGCAAAATGGCCGCCGCCGGCGAAAAAATCGCTGTGCTGACCTGTTACGACGCCAGTTTCGCCGCCCAACTCGACGCCGCCGGGGTGGAAGTGCTGCTGGTCGGGGATTCGCTGGGCATGGTGGTGCAAGGCGCAACCACCACCCTGCCGGTAAGCATGGACGACATGCTCTACCACACCCGCTGCGTGACGCGCGGCGCGCAGAAAGCATTCATCGTTGCCGACATGCCGTTCGGCAGTTACCAGGAAAGCCCGCAACAGGCTTTCGCCAACGCCGCCAGGCTGATGGCAGTGGGCGCCCACATGGTCAAGCTGGAAGGCGGCGCGGCAATGGTGGAAACCACTCAATTCCTCACCGAACGCGGCATTCCGGTGTGCGCCCACATCGGCCTGACGCCACAGTCTGTCCATCAACTAGGCGGCTACAAGGTACAGGGCAAGACCGACCACGCCGCCAAGAAACTACTCGACGACGCCCTCGCCCTGCAACATGCCGGCGCGGGAATGATCGTGCTGGAAGCGATTCCCGCCGACCTGGCGAAGGAAGTCACCGCCCGCCTCACCATCCCCACCATCGGCATCGGCGCCGGCCCCGACTGTTCCGGGCAAGTGCTGGTGCTCTACGACATGCTGGGCGTCTACCCCGGCAAGTCGCCGAAATTCTCGAAGAACTTCCTGGTTGGCCGCGACTCCGTGCGCGGTGCCGTGGAAAGCTACATTAGCGCCGTGAAAAGCGGCGAGTTTCCCGCCGCCGAACATAGCTTCTGAGCCAGTCTAGCCCGCCTTCTTGGCTTCCCGGCTCGCCCCGGCTTCCGCCATGCGTTCCAGGTAGCGCGCCCACAGGGCATCCTGATTGATGCCGATATCGTAGAAATAGTCCCACGAATAAATCCCCGAGTCGTGCCCGTCGGAGAACACCAGCACCACGGCGTAGTTGCCTACCGGCTCAATGCGGGTGATTTCCACGTCCTTTTTGCCGACCTGCAAGACTTCCTGGCCGGGACCGTGGCCGCGCACTTCGGCGGACGGCGAGTAGACGCGCAGGTATTCGCAGGGAAATTCAAAGCGCTTGCCGTCGGCGAAAGCGACTTCGAGGATGCGCGAGACCTGGTGCAGTTTGATTTCGGTAGGCATTGGAGTGCCTTGATCGAGTCCGGCCATGTGGGTTCCTTAGTCAGCAAATTGCAAAAGTGTGGATTCTACCTCGGCTTATTCCGTGCGCAGCTACAGATTTGTAGCCTGGATGAAGCCAACGCGGAATCCAGGGGCGCCCGCCAGGACGCGGCGGTAGCGCAGGACCGAACACCCCACCTTCGGCGGCCCCGGATTCCGCTCGCGCTTCATCCGGGCTACTCCGTGCGCACCGGCTGTTCCCAGCCGTTTTCGTAAAACAGCACGCCCAGCGGGGTGCGCGCACGCGGGGCGGTTTCCAGTGTTTTAAGTTCGTCGTCGAGAACGGATTCCTCGGCCTGGTAGCCTACCGCGATCATCGCCATGCAGGCATATTGGGCGGGAATCGCGAAAGTTTCGCGGACTTTGGCTTCGTCGAAACCGCCCATCTGGTGTGCCGCCAAGCCCAGCGCCACGGCTTGCAGGCAGAGGTTTTCGGCGGCGGCCCCGGTGTCGTATTGCCCCCAGCGATTGGGTTGACCGTTCTTGCGGAACAGGCTGTTGGCGGTGGACAGCAACAGCACCGGGGCATTTTTCACCCAGTTCCGGTTCCATTCCCCCAGGCAGCCGAAGGCTTTTTCCCAGGCGGCGCGGTCGCTGTTCCGATCCCACACCATGAAGCGCCACGGCTCGTCGCCGAAACACGAGGGCGCCCAGCGCGCCGCTTCGAGCAGCGAAACGAGGTGGGCGCGGCTCACCGCTTTGGCGGCATCGAAGGCCCGGCAACTCCAGCGCCGCTCGATGATGTCGTGGACGGGTTCGAGGGTTTGGGCGGTTTTATGCTGCATGGATTCTCCTGCAATAGGCCGATTCTTGAATTCGGATCGATCAGTTCTTTATCACGCGGATGTCTTCGATCACCACGTTTTCCAGCGGCACGTCGGAGGCGAAAGGCTCGCGCGCGCCGGTCGGCACCTTGCCGATCTTGGTGGCGATTTCCTGGCCTTTCACCACCTTGCCGAACACCGTGTAGCCCCAACCTTTTACGGTCGGTTCGGTGAAGTCGAGGGACGGATTGTCCTTGAGATTGATGAAGAATTGCGAGACCGCCGAATGCGGATCCTTGGTGCGCGCCATGGCAAGGGTGAAGGCTTCGTTCTTCAGACCGTTCTTGGCTTCATTATAAATGCGCTTCCAGGCGGTCTTCTCGCGAAAATAAGTATCGTACCGCCCACCCTGAATCACGAAATTGTCGATTACCCGGTGGAATACGCTGCCCTTGTACAATCCATTTTCAACGTAACCGAGAAAGTTTTCCACGGTTTTCGGCGCCTTGTCGGGATACAGTTCCAGGACGATCATCCCTTGCGAGGTTTTCATTTCGACTTGCGGGTTGGCGGCGACGGCGGCGCAGGACAGTCCCAGCAGGAGCAGCAGAAGCAGCAATCTCGATTTCATGGTTTTCCTCGGCAATAGTTCAGGCGAGGTCGAATAATAACACTTCCCCCTGGCTGCCGGACTCCACGCGGATGGCGTTCTCGCCCTCTACAGCCGCGCCGTCGCCGGCCTGAAGCTCGATCCCGGCCAAGCTGACGCTGCCCTGCGCGACATGCAGCCACAACCGGCGCGAGGAAGCGACGGGATAATCGAGCGGCGTGCCGCTATCGATCAGCGCCGCAAAAAGCCGGGCATCCTGGCGGATTTCCAGGGAGCCTGCCGCCCCGTCCGGGGAGGCAATCAGACACCATTTGCCGCGCTTGTCCGCGGCGGAGAAATGCTTTTGCCGGTACAAGGGCGGCAGGCTTTTTTCCTTGGGGAAAATCCAAATCTGCAGCAGATGCACCATCTCCTGGGCGGAAGCATTGAATTCGCTGTGGGTCACCCCGCTCCCGGCACTCATGTACTGCACGTCGCCGGCCTGGATCACCGAACCGGTGCCCATGCTGTCCTTGTGCGCCAACGCGCCCTGCATCACGTAGGTGATGATCTCCATGTTGCTATGGCCGTGGGTGGGAAACCCGGCGCCCGGCGCGACCCGGTCGTCGTTGATGACGCGCAGCGTGGAAAAACCGACATGAGCGGGGTCGTGGTAATCGCCAAAAGAGAAGGTATGCCAGGTATTCAGCCAGCCGTGATCGAAATGGCCTCGTTCGTCGTGTTTGCGGATGCGGATCATCTTGGGCACCTCCAGAGCAATGTCGGTTAGTCCGCACCAGGGTGGTGGGGTTCCGCAAATTTAAATGGCTATTGGAATGATTGTAGTCCCGTTATGCGCAACCGCAACCCGGTCCACCCCGGGCCGCCATAACGCTTTTCAAGTCATGTTTTATCCGGGCACAAAACATTTTCTTGTCACGATACAAACAGTGTGTAATTATCGCTACATGAAAAACGCACAATCAGTGCACTGGCTGGCCCTGGTCGCATCGCTTGCCACCCATAGCGCCACGCCGCGCATGAGGCTGTGGCGTGCGGTGAAGGCCGGAGGCTGTGCGGTACTGCGCGATGGCGTGTATCTGCTACCGCGCTGCGAAGGCGCGGAAAAGTTGTTCGGCGAGTTGGCACAAGATGTCGAGGAAAGCGGCGGAACCGCCTATCAGTTGGGCATCGCGGCACGCGACGAAGCGCAGGAGACGGCTTTCCGGGCGCTCTTCGACCGCACCACGCAATACGCCGAACTGGCCGGGGAAATCGCCGGAACCCAGGCGGCATTGCCGCCTGCGGAAACCCCGGCGCTGCGCAAGGCCATGAAAAACCTGCGCCGCGATTTCACCGCGTTGGCTGCCATCGATTTTTTTCCCGGTGCCGCCAGGGAGCAGGTCGAAAGTGCCTTGGGCGAACTGGAAGGCGCCGTACAGGCACGCTTTTCCCCCGGCGAACCGCAACCCGCCGCCGGTGAGATTGCCCGCCGCGACCCGCTCGACTACCGGGGGCGCGTCTGGGCCACCCGACGCCACCTGTGGGTGGATCGCATGGCGAGCGCCTGGCTGATCCGCCGTTTCATCGACCCGCAGGCGCGCTTCGTGTGGCTGGAAAGCCCCGCCGATTGTCCGCCCGAGGCACTCGGCTTCGATTTCGACGGGGCGGCCTTCACCCACGTCGGCAACCGAGTCACTTTCGAAGTGCTGGCGGCGAGCTTCGCCCTAGGTGCCGACCCGGCACTCGCCAAACTGGCGGCGCTGGTGCATTTCCTCGACGCCGGCGGTATCCCGGTAGCCGATGCCGCCGGGGTGGAAACTCTGCTGGCCGGCCTACGCAACCGCTGCGCCGACGATGACGAACTGCTCGCCGAAGCGTCGCGGCTTTTCGATTTGTTATATACGGCCTACGCTGAATAATTCAGTGTTTAGTGCTTAGTGCTTAGTGCTTAGTGTTGAGTGTTTAGTTGTGGAATGCGCTTTGCGCATGAAACAAATTCCGCCGCGCGCAGCGCGGCGACATCAACTAAACACTAAGCACTCAACACTAAAAACTTTCTAAGGAGCCCTCATGTCCGACCACCTCGCCCCCCCCGCCCCGCCTACCCTCGGCGAAGCGCTCAAATACTGGCTCAAGCTGGGTTTCATCAGCTTCGGCGGCCCCGCCGGGCAGATCGCCATGATGCATCAGGAACTGGTGGAAAAACGCCGCTGGATCTCCGAGCAGCGTTTCCTCCATGCGCTCAATTTCTGCATGTTGCTGCCCGGCCCGGAGGCCATCCAGCTTGCCATCTACATCGCCTGGCTGATGCACGGCATCAGAGGCGCCATCATGGCCGGGGTGCTGTTTTTCCTGCCGGCTTTCGCTTTGCTATCGCTGCTCGCCGGCGTCTATCTCTCCTACGGCGACCTGCCGCTGATGGCGGGCATCTTCTACGGCATCAAGCCGGCGGTGGTGGCGGTGGTGCTGTTCGCCGCCTGGCGCATCGGCTCGAAAACCATCAAGAACGGGCTGCTGCTGGCGATTGGCGCGCTGGCCTTCGTCGGCATTTTCTTTTTCAACATCGACTTCCCGTGGATCGTCCTGGCTGCCGGCACCCTCGGCGCCATCGGCGGCAAGTTCGCCCCGGCCAAATTCAAGGGCGGCGGCGGCCACGGCGCGTCCCACAAGCAATACGGCCCGGCGCTGATCGACGACGACACCCCGCCCCCCGCCCACGCCGCCTTTTCGTGGGGCAAGACCCTGGTTACCACCGGCATCTTCGCGATCATCTGGGGCTCCGTTATGGCAGTCATCGGCGGCCAACAAATCCTCGCCGACATGGGCGCCTTCTTCACCGAAGCGGCTTTCCTCACCATCGGCGGCGCCTACGCGGTGTTGCCCTATGTTTACCAGGCCGCAGTCGAACATCACGGCTGGCTGACCGGCGCGCAAATGATCGACGGCTTGGCGCTCGGCGAAACCACGCCGGGGCCGCTGATCATGGTGGTCACCTGGGTCGGCTATATCGGCGGCGTCACCAAGCAAGTATTCGCCGACCCGCTTGCCGCCGGTCTGGCGGGCGCGGCAGTCGCGACCTTTTTCACTTTCCTGCCGTCGTTCCTCTTCATCATCGCCGGCGGCCCGGTGGTCGAAGCCAGCCGTGGCGAACTCAAGTTCACCGCCCCGCTCACCGCCATCTCCGCCGCCGTGGTGGGCGTCATCATGAACCTCGCGGTGTTCTTCGCCTGGCACACCTTTTGGCCCGCCGCCACCTACGCCGTGCCCTTCGGCGGGAGCTTCGAATGGCTGCCGGTGCTGGTCGCCGCCGCCAGCTTCGTGGCCCTGTGGAAATACCAGGCGGATGTCATGAAAGTGATCGGTGCCTGCGCCCTGATTGGCTTGGTTTACACACTGATCGTTTAAGGAGAAAGCCATGCAATGGATCACCCGCGAACGCCCCAAGATCGACCGTATCGCCTGCCCCTGGCTGGTAGCGCGCTTTATCGACGAAAATCCCGAGTTTCTTTACGTGCCTGCCGGCGAGGTAATGAAACTCGCGACTGAAACCGGCGCGATTCCCTACGACGTTGCAGGGGTGGAACTCGGCCACCACGGCGACCAGTGCAGCTTCGACGCCTTCATCGCCAAATACGCACTGACCGACCCAGCCCTGCTCAAGCTCGCCAAAATTGTTCGCGCCGCCGATACCGGCAAGCCCGAACTGGCGAAAGAAGCGGCAGGACTGAAAGCCATTTCGCTGGGCCTGTCGCTGAATTTCGCCGACGACCACGAAATGCTGAAAGCCGGCATGGTGATGTACGACGCGCTCTATGCTTATTGCGCGGAGACGCCCTTGCAGAAGGCGGGACGGCTGATCAAGCGGGCCATGGCACGCTGAACCAGGGTGAGGAGGGAGACTGTGCCAAAACATCCCGAACAGCAAATCGAGCGCTCCCGTGCCTTGCGCGCGACCCAAAAGCGATGCGGAGAAACGTCTGTGGCAAAGGCTGCGCAATCGCCAACTGGATGGATGCAAATTTCGCCGCCAGCATGGGATGGGGAACTATATCGTCGATTTCGTGTGTATCGAGGCACGACTGATCGTCGAACTGGATGGCGGGCAGCACGCCGAACAAGTCGATTACGACCGACGTCGCACCGCGTGGCTCGCCGCCGCCGGCTATCGAGTGCTGCGTTTCTGGAACAACGAGATGCCGGAAAATCCGGAGAGCGTGTTGGAATGCCTGCGCATCGCGCTCTCCCCTCACCCCATCCCTCTCCCCGCTGGGGCGAGGGATGGGGTGAGGGGAAGGTTCACTCGCACAACGCGGCTTCCCACCGCCCATTGACCAGCCGCCTGGATAACGACCCATGCTCCGCGACCGCCGCCTGATCTTCAGCGCAGCATTCCTGCGTGCCGTGGCCACCGGCATGATGGGGGTGCTGCTGGGCATCTACCTGGCGCGTCTGAATTTCTCCCCTGCCGCCATTGGCCTGACCATCAGCGCTGGATTGGGCGGGGCCGCCGCTGCCGCACTGCTGGCAACCTTCGCCGGAGATCGCTGGGGGCGGCGCCGGATGCTGCTTGGCCTGGGGCTGCTGGCGGCGCTGGGCGGGGCAGTGGTCGCCTGGACCGGCGGCGAAACGCTGATGCTGCTCGCGGCGTTCCTGGGAATGCTCAACGGCCAGGGCCGCGACCGGGGCGCGGCGCTGATCCTCGAACAAGCCATGCTGCCCGCCACCAGCGACGCCGCGGGACGCACTCAAACCTTCGCCTGGTACAACCTGTTGCAGGATATCGGCCACGCCCTGGGCGGCCTGTTGGCCTTCGTGCCGACTGCGGCGCGCAGCCTTGCCGGGATGGCGGAAATTCCCTCTTTCCGCCTTGGCGTGGCGCTGTATGCCGTGCTGCTGTTGGCTTCCGCGCTGCTTTACCTGTTTCTTTCCAAAGCCACCGAAGTCCCCGTGCAACGCCCGCTTCTGCAATTGGCTCCGCAAAGCCGCAGCGTCTTGTGGAAAATCTCGGCGCTGTTCGCCATCGACAGCATTGCCGGCGGATTCCTCGGCACCGCCCTGCTTTCCTATTTTTTCTACGAGCGTTTCGGCGTCGGCGAAGGCGTGATCGCCGTGCTGTTCTTCGCCGCCCGGCTCGCCAACGCCGCCTCGCACCTCGGCGCGGCGTGGCTGGCGCAGCGCATCGGCCTAGTGAACACCATGGTGTTCACCCACATCCCCTCCAGCCTGTTGCTCGCCACGGTCGCCTTCGCCCCGAATTTCTGGGTCGCCGCCGTGCTTTTCCTGCTCCGCGAAGGACTGGTGGAAATGGACGTACCGACCCGCCAATCCTACGTGATGGCGATGGTCAGGCCGGAGGAACGCACCTTCGCCTCCGGGGTGACGCACCTGGTGCGCCTGGGCGGCTGGGCAATCGCGCCGGGCTTCGCCGGCATTTTGATGGAGGGACTCGCGCTAGGAACGCCGCTGTTCATCGGCGCAGCGATGAAAATCGCCTACGATCTGCTGTTGTGGCGAGCGTTCAGTCACGTCAAACCGCCTGAGGAACGCTGATTTTCAGCAGGCGGGGGGCATAGACAAACAGTCTGGATGAGGCGACGCGCCCCCCCCCTGCAGCGCTGAATTCACCAGCCTTGGGCGGTTTTATGTGCGAGTCGGAGGAATGATGGGTTGGGGGGAGCGGCATCAGCCACAGCCGCAGGCAGGATCACCTTGAGCAGCGACAGCCTCTCCTGCTGTCGGATGACCATCGCGCTTCCACCAATCAAGCCCCCCCATCAACTCTTTGACACGGAAACCAAGTTTCGTCATGTTCAGCGCGCCCTTGGTGGAAGCATTGCAACCGATGCCATCGCAGTATGTGACGATGAGAGCGTTTCGATCCAGGGCAACCGTAGTTGCATCGTTCATGGTGCGGTGAGGAAGAGATATTGCACCGGGAATGTGCTCGGCAGCGAATGCTTGGGACGAGCGCGCATCAATGACGACGACGTTGCCTTCGTTCTCAAGCAATACCTTCAAATCCCATGAATCTATTTCGTAAGCGAGCTTATTCGAGTAGTAGCGGAGTTGGTCGCTGTCCATCGTATTCTCCAATAACTGAACGGTCTGGCGTAGGGAAGGCTTGAAGCCACCAGCGTTCTAGCTAGCCATTTCTTCAAGTATGCGAGCAGCAAGTTCTGCGGCCTTGCCCGTGTATTTGGCGCACTGCCGCCCCAGCTTCTTTTCGCGAAACATGGCTTGGCCTTCCGGCGTGGCAAGATCGCACCCCAACAAGACGTGACAGTCTCGGGCGCCAAATTCTTTCTCGAACTCTCGAATGAGACGCTCAGTGGCAGTGTATGACGGCTGCACCGGCTCACTGGCTTCGGTGCGGCCAAGCGCGAGGCTGACGCCCATGATTGCACCGGTGAGCGCGCCACAAGTGCCGCACGTGCGGCCCATGCCGCTGCAAAAGGCAGTAGCGACTTTGGGCAGAAGCTCGGACTCAACGCCTTGAGCATCTGCGAGAGCGAGCACGACGCTTTCCGCGCAATAGAGGCCGGAAGCGAAAGAATCCTCGGCAAACCTACGAACGTTCAGGACAAACTCGGATTCTACAAGTGGCTCCGGAACGATAGGTGAAATGGCATCTGTGTCATAGCGATCAATTCGTACCAATGCCAAGTCACCAACCCTCTCGGTTGATACCTGCAATGCGTAGTTTCTTGTCCCGTTGGCCTTCCTGATTGCCAATTCGGTCGAAACGCCGTTGTGTGCCTTTGCCGTAGTAAATGTATCGACGATTGCATTCTTGATCTTGCAGTGTTCGCAGTTGATGTCTTTCCCGCAGCCTGCTTCGGTAAAGGAATGAACGCAGTCGAAAACTTCTCCACCTCTATGCCCTTCGACGTCATGGAACTCCTTCTCGAACAGCTTGAGAGCGCGATGATTGGCTGTAACAACTTGCCGTGGACTCCCCTGCATCAAGAGAATTGGCGCGTCGATTGATTCAAGGAACTCGTGGTAATCCGAAGTGCTGGACACCCGAAGAACGCAAGCCTCACAAACCCCGTGGGTGATGCCGCCTCGTTCCACTTGACTGGTCGGTGCAATCTGTTTAGCGCATATCCGACAGATGATCGTCATGTCACCTCCATGATCGTTGGGATGTGGGGCAATGCTTTGCCGTCGGCAGTTAGCCCCAGGTTGGGTTGCCTTTTGTCCATGCAACGTTCATTGCGCGGGCGGTGACCCATATTTCTTGTTTGATGGAATCGGCAAAGAAAACCATTGGAACTACTCCTTGCGCCTCGAAATGTCGCAGGCCAGCGGCTCATTCCTGAACCCAATTTTGTTCCAGAAAATTAGCCCAGGGCAAATACCCGTGACACCAGCGAACGAGAGAAACGCAACCGGGAAATACAAGACCCAGTGAGCTTTGTCGAAACCGGTTAGCCAGATGCCAAGCAAAACCATTCCAGCCACGGACAGGAACAACATTCTGAGAGCGTTCATTACTTCCTCCTTCGGGTTGATGATGATGGGTTGGGGGGGCGGCATCAGCCACAGCCGCAGGCAGAGCCGCCTTGAGTAGCGACAGCCTCTCCTGCTGTCGAATGACCATCGCGTCTCCACCAATCGAGTCCCCCCATCAACTCTTTGACACGGAAACCAAGTTTCGTCATGTTCAGCGCGCCCTTGGTGGAAGCATTGCAACCGATGCCATCGCAGTATGTGACGATGAGAGCGTTTCGATCTAGGGCAACCGTGGTTATATCGTTCATGGTGCGGTGAGGAAAAGATATTGCACCGGGAATGTGCTCGGCAGCGAATGCTTGGGACGAGCGGGTATCAATGACGACGACGTGGCCTTCGTTCTCAAGCAATACCTTCAAATCCCATGAATCTATTTCGTAAGCGAGCTTATTCGAGTAGTAGCGTAGTTGGTCACTGTCCATCGTATTCTCCAATAGGCGATTCAAAATTGAGGAGCAGCCCGCTTCTGGCCTTGTGGCATTAGCCTCGCCCCGGTCATTCCCGCCCCTCCGGTTTTTGGCGCCACTGTTTGTTGGCAGTCCATCCCTCGCTTGCAGAAGGAATGGCGTCGTATTTTGGAATATATGGCTTGATGTCCAACAGAGGGGTTTCGTTCAGCATATCGGCGCCCTCGACAACAAGAACATTTCCATCTCTACGAACCAATTTGACGATGGACATGCCGATACCATTCGGCCTGCACGGATGCCTGGAAGCATAGATGCCGTGGGGGGTGTCATCCAAAAAGGTTGTGCGGACAAGTTGAATGGCATCGGCACGATCAAATTGGTAAAGCAGATAGAGGTGCGAAAACGTCTCGACATCTTTCAGGCCGTCAGCATACCGTTCAAATACTTCGACGTAAGCGGGGTTATCAGACGTGTAAAGCGGCTGAATCGGACAGTCCTGCTTTGTCTTGTATGGGGTACGAATAATGCCGATGGTATCCATAGGTTTTGGAAGGCTAACGTACTTGCCCAGGGGCGCGCCGTTTGCGGCGAATCCCTGAGCGTAGGGTTGGACGAAGCCGCTGCGCGGAGGATCCCCCATCCGCATCCACACGACGTATGCTGCACGTTCGTCCCCTTGTTTCATGAGGGGTTGATTGTGCACAACTTTGTGAGGATAAGCCAGCATGAACACAACCATTGCCGCGCACTTTGACCGGCAGTACCAGACGCATCTCAAGCATCTCAAACTCAAGGGATTGCAACCGAATACCATCGAAGCCTACTCCCGCGCCATCCGCCGTATCGGTGGCTATTTCGAGCACCGGATCGACGATCTTACCGAAGCGCAACTCACCGACTATTTTGCCGATTTGCTCGCATCGCACTCCTGGACGACGGTCAAACTCGATCTCTACGGCCTCAAGTTTTACTACGCTCACGTCCTCAAGAAACCCTGGCCGGCACTCCACCTCATTGTTAATCAGCGTGCAAAACTGACCTGGAAACCGGGGTAAACAGCGTCCAAATTTGACCACCCCTGTTGTGCCATTATCCGGCCATTTTGGCTGGAGCAACCTGGAGTGATCTGCATGGAAACCATCGGTAAAATACGCCGTCGCCACAAGGTCAAGGGCGAGAGCATCAGTTCGATAGCCCGCGACCTCAATCTGTCCCGCAACACCGTCAAGAAATACCTCAATACCGAGGCCGATCCGGTCTATCAGCGCTCCCACCAACCAGCGCCCAAGCTGGGCGCAATCCAATCTGTGCTGGAAATTTGGCTGGAGCAAGACAGCCAGCGTCCCAAGCGGGAACGCCGCACCGCCCAGCGCCTGTTCGAAGACCTGCAACGGGAAGGCTATAGCGGCGCCTACGACCTCACCCATAGCCGCCAGATGTTCCTGGCAGCCTATCCGCGCGAATCCCAGGAAATGGTGTTCGATGCCCACAACCGGGCCTTCGCGTTCTTCGGCGGCGTTCCCAACCGGATGATCTACGAAAACGAGCAACGCGAGTTTCAGTGAAGGCTAATGCGCGAAGCGCGTTATGCCGGAACTA
>Ga0208371_1000070_pt1 | contig 56058 bp, 64 predicted proteins | sample SubbioCR12Aug_1A_FD_184827 | JGI IMG/M metagenome (GOLD analysis project Ga0208371, IMG submission 184827) | Serpentinite rock and fluid subsurface biosphere microbial communities from McLaughlin Reserve, California, USA - CR12Aug_1A (SPAdes) | ecosystem: Environmental > Terrestrial > Deep... | reverse complement strand
ATCTCCACCGGAATCTGCTCAATGCTCATGCCATTGCTCCAGTAATGCGTGGATGGCCGCACAGGCGGCAGGTATGGCGGCTGCCACCGGGGCGCTGGGCAACTCGCCCCAATCGACCACCATGGGCTGAATCGCCACCAATGCACGGCGCTCCGGCCAGTGCCCGGTCAGCAGGGCAATGGCACGCAAATCGGTCAGCCCGACTTCATGCACGCTGGATTTGCGGTTGTTCACCAAGAAGTCATCCATGTCTTGCCCCAGAAAAACCTGCAAGGTACCAGGGGGGGATCTCAGGTTGGCCGCATCCACCACGATCAGCGTATCGGCCTCCTGAATCGAGGCGGCCAGGGTAAATGACAGGGTGCCACCATCCAGCAGCGTCACCCCCTCTGGGAGCACTCCGGTTTGCAAGTGCGCAAGCACGTGGATACCCACGCCTTCGTCGCTGAGCAGGGTGTTGCCGATGCCAAGTATCAGGGTTTTCATGTAGCCAGATTAAGCAGCACGTTGACGAATAACAACTGAGGAATCTGCTCTGGCTTTTGTCAAACACGCGCTCGTCGGGCGGGCCTATACTGGCCCTCGGAACCTCAGGAGCCATGCTCATGTGCCTTGCCATTCCCATGCAGATCACCGCCATCGAGGGCTTCAATGCCCGTTGTGAAGCCAAAGGCGTGTTTCGTGATGTTTCCCTGTTCATGTTGCAGGACGAGCCGCCGCAGATCGGCGACTTCGTCATGGTGCATGTCGGCTATGCCATCCAGAAGGTCGAGGCGACTGAAGCGCGCAGCGCTTGGGAACTGTTCGACCAGATTCTGGAAGAAATGGCCGACGAACACGCGAAAGCACACGATCGTGCATGAACTTTCCCTGGCTCAGGCGTTGGTCGAACAGGTGGATGCGCTGGTCGCCCAATACCGGGCGCAACGCGCGATCCTCATCCATCTGCGAGTCGGCCCGCTGGCCGGCGTCGTGCCGGAACTCCTGGCCGAAGCCTTTCCCCTCGCTGCGGCGGGCAGTGCGGCGGCCACCGCCCAACTGGCATTCACCCCTTCGCCCTTGCGGGTGCGCTGCCTGAATTGCGGCGGCGAGGGCGAGGCTTCTCCCAACCATCTGGTCTGCGCGCAATGTGGTGACTGGCATACACAGGTCATCAGCGGCGATGAGTTGCTGCTGGAAAGCGTAGAGCTGGAAGGCGTGGACTGATCCGATTCAGGAAAAAACATCATGTGCGATACCTGTGGCTGCAACCTCACACCGGGCAACCGGCACTTGGCCTATCAACCTGTCAAACCGGGCACAACCGCTGTCTCGGTGCTGAAGGGACTGCTGAGCAAAAATGATGATCAGGCGGCCCATAACCGCGCCCATTTCGACGCGCGCGGACTCTTGGTGATCAACCTCATGTCCTCACCCGGCTCGGGCAAGACCGCCTTGCTGGAAGCAACGCTCGCCGCCTTGAGAGGGGAACTGACCTGTGCCGTGATCGAGGGTGACCTGGAAACCGAGAACGATGCCGAGCGCATTCGCGCCCAAGGCGTGCAAGCTCACCAGATCGTCACCGGCACGGCCTGCCACCTTGACGCCCATCTGGTTCACGAGGCGCTGCACCACATGAATCTGGAGGGGGTCGATGTCCTGTTCATCGAGAACGTCGGCAATCTGGTCTGCCCGGCGAGTTTTGACCTGGGGCAGCACCTCAATCTCACCTTGCTGTCGGTGACGGAAGGCGATGACAAACCTGCGAAATATCCGGTCATGTTCCGCGCTGCCGATGCGGTGCTCATCACCAAAACCGACTTGCTGGCGGTGCTCGACGATTTCGATCCGGCCAAGGCAGAAGCCTGTCTGCGTCGGCTCGCCAGCACCGCGCCCGTGTTGCACCTTTCCCCCCGCAAGGGGCAAGGCATGCCTGTCTGGCTCGATTGGCTGCGTGCGCAACTGACCGCACACCGCACCCGTGTCGCACAAGGCAAAACACATCGCCCGGCCATTCAGCCCGATGGCGAAACCCTGCATACCGTTCTCTGAAAGCCTCGCATGCACGATGCCCAAACCTGGCTGGCACGTATTCGCGCGCTGAAGCTCGACCACCCCATCAAAATCATGAACGTGTGCGGTGGGCATGAGCGCGCCATCACACACGCCGGGCTGCGTGGCGTTCTGCCCGAAGAGATCGAACTCATTCCCGGCCCCGGATGTCCGGTATGCGTGTGTCCGGAAGAAGATATCTATCAAGCGATCCAACTGGCCCTGCGTGAAAAGGTCATCCTCGTCGCCTTCGGCGACATGCTGCGCGTACCGGTGAACGTGCCCAAGGGCGAGGTGCGTTCCCTCGTCGAGGCGCAAGCCGCGGGGGCCGATGTGCGCCCCATTGCCAGCCCGGCCGAAGCGCGGCGCATTGCCCACGACAACCCGACGCAACACGTGGTGTTTTTCGCCGCCGGTTTTGAGACCACCACTGCACCGGTCGCGGCCCTGCTGGCCGAGGGCCTGCCGGACAATCTCTCCGTTCTGCTTTCCGGTCGTTTGACCTGGCCCGCTGTGGCCATGCTGCTCGATTCGGGAGAGCCAGGTTTCGATGCTCTCGTGGCACCGGGCCATGTCTCCACCATCATGGGGCCGGAAGAATGGCTGTTCGTGCCGGAAAAACACCATCTGCCCGCGGCGGTGGCCGGGTTTGCACCGGAATCGCTGTTGGCGGCATTTCATTCGGTATTGCGCCAGCGCCAGGAAAATCGCCTGTTTCTCGACAACTGTTATCCGCAAGTCGCACACCCCGGTGGCAACCCCACCGCCCGGCGTTTGCTGGCAGAAACCCTCGATGTCGTGGACGCCAACTGGCGCGGCATTGGCATCATTCCCCGCTCGGGCTATGCCCTGAAAGCGGCCTTTTCCAGCTGGGATGCGCGTCTGAGATTTCCCGACCATACCGATCATGCTCGCCGCCGTGCCGGTGCCATGCCCCCCGGCTGCGATTGTGCCAAGGTCGTGCTGGGCAAGTTGTATCCCAACCGATGCCGACTCTATGGCACTGCCTGCACGCCGCGTACCCCGGTCGGCCCCTGCATGGTTTCAGACGAAGGGGCCTGCCGCATCTGGTGGGCAGGCGGCATACGCCACACCACAGAGGCAAAAAACCAGCCACACCAGCATGTGTCTTGAGTCAGGCTGTGCAACAAATCACTGTCATTCCTGGCGCTGACATGGAGAATGGCGACCCCCTCGACATGTCTCATACCCAGTTTCAGGAACCCCGATCATGGTTTTGTGCAACCCGGACTTTTTCATTCACGCCACCTTCTCTGTGCGCCAAAAAGATGGATTGCTAAAAAAAACACAGGCAAAACAATGTGCTGTGGATGTTCTGCAAGAAACCAAAAAAATCTTCCGGCTCAGCGTGGCCGGATATCTGGTGTTGGACGACCGCGTGGAATGGCTGTTTTCTTCGCCTCGCGGCAACAAGTGTTCGGCCATTTCGCGTTTCTCAAAAAGTGCCCTGCAACGCGTCTGCGGTGCAGAAGTGCCCACTCAGAGCAATCCGCACCTGTGGGTCTGTGGCGTCAAAAAAGTCATGCGACGCGGCACACTGGAATTGCGCCAACAGCTCGATAACCTGCATTCCGAACCGGTACGCCTGGGGCTGGTGGAGCGTGCAGCAGACTATCGCTGGTCAAGTTTTCCGTCGCGCGTCGACGAGGGCCGCTTCGCGCCGGACTGGGACAGGCGGGATGAAACACGCCGCAGCTATTTTGAAACCCGGTACACCACTACGCAGTTACGCCCGAACAAGCCACACGATTAACCCGGATGCACCCTCATGTGTGTATCTGTGTCTGATCTCACTGTTTTACGCGTGGTTTTTTGCCAGAGTCACCTCCCCCGTCAGGCAACGTCTTTTGCAGGCCTCCCATGATTCTGTGCAATCCCGACTACTACGTTTATGCCACGCTGTACACGCGGGATGAGCGCGGCCTGTTACGCAGCAATGAAGCCAAAGAGCAGGCCGTCCAGGTCTTGCTGGAAACCAAACGGCTGTTCCGCCTCAGCATCGCCGCTTATGTGGTCATGGATGATCGGGTGGACTGGTTGTTTTCGTCGCCTCGCGGCAACAAATGCGCCGCGATTTCGCACGTCTTCAAGGAAGGCATCCTGCAAATCTGTCAGCAATCGCTCACCGATGAAAACGAGGAGCCGATCTGGATCTGCGGTATCAAGAAAATTGCCCGCCGGGGCAGCCTGGAGCTACGCCACCAGCTCGACAGCATTCACGCGGAACCCGTGCGCATCGGGCTGGCTGAGCGTGCGGCCGATTACCCCTGGTCAAGTTTTCCATCGCGGGTGGGCAAAGGGCTGTATTCACCCGACTGGGATCGACGCGACATGAACAAGCGCAAATATTTCAACGCCCGGCTCAAGCACACCAAACATCGTTTGGTGCGGGTGCGTTACGCCTCGTTGTGTTCACAACTGCAGCGCTCCGACGATATTCCCCCCGCTAGCTGACGGGATAAGGCAAGGGGCGAAACTGCAAACGCGCGCCTTCGCGGTTTTTCAGGCGAACTTCGCCCGCCTCGACGCTGGGAATCAACGCCACGGCCAGCACGTCCCAGCCACCGCCCGGAGCGGGGGCCACATTGGCAATCAGACCGCAGGACTGATCCGCAGGCTCGGGCGCAAACAACTCGTCACCGGGCTCGGCAAACTGCTCCACCCTGGCCAGAAAGAGCCGACGTTTCACCTTGCCCAGATACTGGCTTCTCGCCACGATTTCCTGTCCGGGGTAACAGCCCTTGTTGAAGCTCACCCCGCCCAGAATTTCCATGTTCGCCATTTGCGGCACGAAATGATCCTGGGTTTGCGACAACACGGCAGGAATGCCGCCATTGATGAGTAACCAGTCCCAGGCAGGTGCGCCCACCGGACGGGCACGCTGACTCAGTTTCTGCCAGAGCACCGCAGCTGCGTCCGGCGCAACGAACAGATCGAAACGGTCACTACCCAGCCGCAACACACTGACAGGCCCGGCATGCGCCATGCCCATGATGCCTTCCGGTAAAGACACGCCCAATGCATCTGCAATACCTGCCGCGGCGTCGGGTCCAGCAAGACCGAGACGCACCCATTCCTGGCTGGCATCACGCACCTTGACCTGGGCACGCAAAATGAAGAGGCCCAAGCGTTTCTGAACGGCCTCGCGCAAACTGGCTGGCAGCATGAGCAGCATGTCGTCACCTTGCCGCATCACCAGAAAATTGGCCAGCATGCGCCCCTTGGCCGACAACCAGGCAGCGAACACGGCCGCCTGAGCGTTCAGATTACGCAAGTCGTTGGTAATTTGCGCGTGCAAAAAACTCTGGGCATCCGCTCCGCTGAGCGCGATCAGGCTGTAATGGGAAAGATCAGCCAGCACGTTGCTGCCATCGGTCGCAGCAAGCTCGGCTTCAGGATGGCCGAAATGCTGTACACCGGCATGCCCCCAAACGGCACCCTGGGTAGAGAGAAAATCGATCCAAGCAGTCATGAGCGGCCTCGCGCGAGAAAAGTGGGGAGCAGATGCGGACATCGCCGGGAGATTCAAGCCCGGTCAAGACAGGCGCTCTACCCTCAGGGTATGCAGACGACGGCTGTCGGCATGCAAGATATGAAAACGGAAACCACCCACTTCGATTGTCTCGCCGCGTTTGGGCAAACGTCCGAAAGCATGCGTAACGAATCCGCCCACGGTGTCAAATTCGTCATCGGAAAACTCGGCTGACAGGGTCTGATTGAAGTCATCCACCTCGGTCTGGGCCTTGACGCGATACACACCCGCCGCTTCTTCGAGGATGTTGTCTTCCGACTCGTCGTAGTCATATTCATCAGCGATGTCACCGACGATCTGCTCAAGGACATCTTCAATGGTGACCAACCCGGCTACGCCGCCGTATTCATCCACGACAATGGCAATGTGATTGCGCGAGGCCCGGAATTCGCGCAGCAATACATTGAGGCGCTTCGACTCGGGCACAAACACGGCCGGGCGAAGCATGTCACGCAGATCCACCTCTTCCCCCACCGACAGACGCAGCAGATCTTTGGCAAGAAGAATACCAACGACGTTGTCACGCTCACCATCGATGGCGGGTAGGCGTGAATGCGCGGTTTCAATCACGAAAGGCAGGATTTTTGCGGGTGCTTCGTTGATGTCCACCACATCCATCTGCGCGCGCGGAATCATGATTTCGCGCACCTGCATTTCGGAAACCTGCATGACGCCCTCGATCATGGCAAGCGCATCGGCGTCGAGCAGATTCTTTTCGTAGGCTGCGTGGAGCAGTTCGAGAAGCTCTTCCTTGTTATCCGGTTCGCGGGAGAGCCAGGCGGTAAGACGTTCGATAAAACTCGGTTTTGAACTACTGTCGTCCATCATAAGGATCGGGAAAACCCAACTTTTGCATGATAAAGGTTTCCACCGCTTCCATGGCGATGGCGTCGGTCTCACCCGTTTCGTGGTCGTACCCCTGCAGGTGCAACAAACCATGTACGGTCAGGTGGGCATAGTGTGCTGCCAACGGCTTGCCCTGTTCTGCGGCTTCACGTTCGACAACCGGCGCGCACAGCACGATGTCGCCGTTCAATGCCCCGGTTTCGGGGTCGGGGCCATATTCAAAGGTCAGTACGTTGGTAGCGTAGTCCTTGCCACGATAGTCACGATTGAGGGCCTGCCCCTCGTCCAGGTCGACGATACGCAAGGCGGCAGACACATCGCCCTGTAATGCGGCCTTGGCCCAACGACGAAATTCAGCACGCGCGGGCAGATCCGCCTTGAGGGCAAACTGAATGGATAGCTCCAGCTTCGGCGCATTCATGGTTTACAGCACGTCAGGCTTACAGCACATAACGCGCCAGATCCTCGCTGGCCGCGAGTTCACTCAGACGAGCATCCACATACGCACCATCGATCTGCACGGCATCGCCGCCACGCTTGTCCGCTTCGAAGGAAAGTTCATCGAGCAGGCGCTCCATCACGGTATGCAGGCGACGTGCACCGATGTTTTCGGTGCGCTCATTCACGCTCCAAGCGATTTCGGCCAGACGGTGGATGGCGTCGTCGGTAAACGACAGTTGCACGCCCTCGGTTTCCAGCAACGCTTGATACTGGCGGGTCAGACAGGCATCGGTAGCCGTGAGGATGCGCTCGAAATCGGCCACACCGAGACTGTTGAGCTCGACGCGGATGGGAAAACGCCCCTGCATTTCCGGGATGAGGTCGGATGGCTTGGAAAGATGAAAGGCCCCACTGGCAATGAACAAAACGTGGTCTGTCTTCACCATGCCGAACTTGGTGGAGACCGTGGTGCCTTCCACCAGTGGCAGCAGATCGCGCTGCACCCCCTGACGTGAGACATCCGTGCCCTGGCTGCTGGCGCGCGCGGCAATCTTGTCGATTTCGTCCAGGAAGACGATGCCGTTTTGCTCGACATTGCGTAGCGCCGCCAGCTTGATCTCTTCTTCATTCACCAGCCGCCCTGCTTCTTCTTCAAGCAGATGCTGTAGAGCTTCGGCAATTTTCAGCTTGCGCTTCTGGGTGCGCTGCCCCCCCAGATTTTTGAACATGCCTTGCAGCTGGCTGGTGAGTTCTTCCATGCCGGGTGGGGCAAAAATTTCTGCCTGCACACTGGGGGCCGTGACATCCAGTTCGATCTCTTTTTCGTCCAGAGCGCCTTCGCGCAGCATCTTGCGGAATTTCTGGCGCGTAGCCGACTCTTCCCGGGCAGAAGGGACACTCTGACCATCCAGCTCCCAGGCATCGCGTGCGCCGGGCAACAAGATATCGAGGATGCGTTCTTCTGCTGCTTCTTCAGCACGCAGACGCACCTTGCGGGTGGCGCTTTCGCGTTCCTGTTTGATGGCGATTTCCATGAGATCACGAATGATGCTGTCGACATCTTTGCCGACATAGCCCACCTCGGTGAACTTGGTCGCCTCGACCTTGATGAAGGGGGCTCCCGCAAGCCGTGCCAGCCGCCGGGCAATCTCGGTCTTGCCCACGCCGGTGGGGCCAATCATGAGAATGTTCTTCGGGGTGATTTCCTGGCGCAGTCCTTCGGGAACCTGCATGCGCCGCCAGCGGTTGCGCAGGGCAATGGCACAGGCGCGCTTGGCAGCCTGCTGGCCGACGATGTGTTTGTCGAGTTCGTGGACGATTTCTTGCGGGGTCATGTGCGTCATGATGAAAAGGGGCCGTAACGTTCGCAGAGGCGCGAGACTATAGCCTTGATCCGCGTTCGACGATGATGCCCAACTCTTTCACGCCACGCAGAATGGCCAGCTTGCGCACCGCCACACGCACCCAGGGCGCACCGAATTCGCGGCGGACAATGTCGGCAATCAGCTCTCCCAGAGTTTCCACCAGACGAATTTCGCGTTCGGCCACCACCTCCTGGATACGCATGGCCACCTGGCCATAATCGATGGTGTCCGCCACGTCGTCGGTATGGCCCGCTTTGTGGTCATACAGACCAATTTCCAGATCCAGCATCACGGGTTGCGGCGCTTTGCGTTCCCATTCGTACAACCCGATCACGAGTTCGAGGCGGAAGTCCCGCAGAAACAGAATATCCATGACAATGTCGGCCTGCCGTTGAACCAAAGGGCCGGGATTGTACCCGCCAACCATGCAAATGATTGAATCCACGCTGCTTTTCACCATTGCCTATCTATTGGGCTCCATTTCGTTCGCCATCGTCGTCGCCCGCCTCTACGGCCTGCCCGACCCACGCAGCCACGGCTCGGGCAACCCCGGTGCCACCAACATGCTACGCACCGGCAAAAAATCTGCCGCAGTCATCACCCTGATTGGCGATGCTCTGAAAGGCTCGGTGGCCGTCTGGCTGGCGCAGTGGGTTTCCAGCGCCTATGGCCTGCCGCCCTTTACGCCCTATGTCGCTGCGCTGGCGGCATTTCTCGGTCATCTCTTTCCGGTATTTTTTGGCTTCAAGGGCGGCAAGGGCGTGGCTACGGCGGTGGGCGTGCTGCTGGCGCTGGATGTTCAGGTCGGCGGGCTGGTGATTCTGGTCTGGGCGAGCGTATTCGCAGTGACCCGGGTTTCCTCGCTTTCGGCTCTGCTCGCTACCGCCCTGTTACCGCTGTTTGCCTGGTTGCTGTTGGGCACCGGCATCGAAACCGCGCTGTTGAGCGTACTGGCAGTTTTGGTGCTGATTCGGCATCACAGCAATATCCGCAGGCTGATTTCCGGCGAAGAAACCGCTTTCAAAAGGCGCTGACCATGTTCGAAAAAACCATTGATTACGCCCGCGAAAGCCTCATCGCTGCATCCGAAGCCGCAGTTGACCGTGCTGGAGAACGCCTCGGGCAAGTCGTGGACAACGCCAGTCGCGCCATGGATGAGAAGCTGGACAAGATTTCCGATGAGCTGCACAGCCAGCGCAGCATGACCAAGGAAGACGTGCGCGAGCTGGTGGATTACGCCACGGACAAGTTTTCTGCCGCCCTCGACCAGCGCATCGCCGTCATGCGCAAGGAAATCACCGGGCTGGTGCAGGAAAAAACCGAGTATTTCAAGACGGAAATCGACGCTTTTTTCATTCAGCGGCAGCACGATCTGGCGCGTGAACGTCGCCGCCTGCTTATCAACATCGTCCTGGCTGCGGGCGCTGCCCTGTCTGTCGGCGCGGTTTCCCTGTTTTACAAGGGTGTGCAGAACTGGGATCTGCTTACCGTCTTTCGCGTCGTTCTGGCCGCACTCGCTGGAGGATGGGGCGTCTGGCTGGCAGTCAGCCTCACTCGCCGCTGGATGCTCATGTCGGAACACCGCAAGGATCTGGTTTTTCTGGCCGCACGTTACTGGGGCTGGCTGCAGCCAGCGAGCGTGTTCTCAACCTTGCTGGTGTTGGCCGTGCTGGTGGTGTTGAGTCTGGCTCTGGCTTTTCCCAACGAAGCCTTGCACCTGATCGGCCAGCCCATTCTCAAACCCACACCGTAAGCCTCCATTCAGTGGAAGGTCATGCGTCGTTTGCCGCAGGCTCCAGCGAAGACAGTTCCCAACGGGGACGCACGCTGAAACGTCCTTCTGCGGCATGCGGGGGGGCAGAAGCCTGGGCCATGAGCCGCATAGCACCGGCATACGCAATCATCGCGCCGTTGTCGGTACACAACTCCAAAGGCGGGTAAAACACGGCAAACCCGCGATGCGATGCCTCTTCGTTCAAGCGGGCACGCAGGGCGCGGTTTGCACCGACCCCTCCGGCAATGACCAAGCGTTCCAGACCGGTCTGCTGCAAGGCCGCCAGACACTTTTCGGCGAGTACGTCGACCACGGCGGCCTGAAACCCGGCGGCAATGTCGGCGCGGGCCGCCTCCCCCTCCTTTTTGACCCGTGTCAGTACCGCCGTCTTCAGGCCGGAAAAACTGAAATCCAGGTCACCGGAGTGCAGCATGGGACGAGGTAATTTGAAGCGTTTGGCATCCCCGTCGTCGGCCAGTTTCGACAAAGCCGGGCCACCGGGGTAACCCAGGCCAAGCAACTGCGCGGTCTTGTCAAAAGCCTCGCCCGCTGCATCGTCAACCGTTTCACCCAACAATTCATACGCCCCCACCCCTGCCACACGCATGAGCTGGGTATGCCCGCCGGAAACCAGCAGCGCAACAAAGGGAAATGCGGGTCGAGGCGTCGCCAGCAAGGGCGAAAGCAAGTGACCTTCAAGGTGATGCACGCCCATGGCGGGAATCTCCAAAGTGGCTGCCAGCGAAGTGGCATACGCCGCGCCCACCAACAATGCCCCCGCCAGCCCCGGCCCCTGGGTATAAGCGATGGCGTCGATCTCCGAGAGGCTGACCCCCGCTTCCACAAGCACTTTGCGGGTCAGGGGAATGACACGGCGAATGTGGTCGCGCGAGGCCAGTTCCGGGACTACGCCGCCATACTCGGCATGCATGACAACTTGAGAATGCACGGCATGCGCCAGCAAACCGCGTTCGGTATCGAACACCGCCAGCCCGGTTTCATCGCAGGAAGATTCCACACCCAGTATTCGCATAACTCACAGCCTGAAAAAACAGGCAAAAAAGGGGAACAAGCCAGCAATTCTATTGAAAGCCCGGCAAAGGCTGGTATAGAATCCGCCCTCTTTATTTTGCTTTCCCTGTCAGGTAATCGTTATGCCTAGCGTTCGCGTCAAAGAAAATGAGCCCTTTGAAGTTGCCATGCGCCGTTTCAAGCGCGCTATTGAAAAGACTGGTCTGTTGACCGAACTGCGCGCCCGCGAGTTCTACGAGAAGCCCACACAGGAACGCAAGCGCAAGCTGGCTGCGGCCGTGAAGCGGCAACACAAGCGTCTGCGTGGTCAGCAGCTTCCCCCCAAGATGTACTGATTTCTCCCTCACGGGATTGTCATCGGGCCTGCAAGTCAGGCCCGATTTCATTTGTATCGCCCTATTTGTATCGCCCCTATGGTATCGCCCGTTGTCCCGCCCTCTTTCTCAGCAAGGAAACGTCCATGACGCTCAAAGCCCAGATCAGCGAAGACATGAAAACCGCGATGCGCGCCAAAGACAGTGAGCGCCTGTCCGCCATCCGCCTGCTGCTTGCCGCCATCAAACAAAAGGAAATCGACGAACGCGTGGAGCTCGATGACGTGGGCATCACCACCGTCATCGAAAAGATGATCAAGCAGCGCAAAGATTCCATCAGCCAGTTTTTGACCGCCCAGCGCCATGACTTGGCAGATAAGGAACAGGCTGAAATTGGTGTACTCAACGCCTATATGCCGCAACCGTTCAGCGCAGAAGAAATCGCCGCATTCATCCATGACGCCATCGCGGAAACGGCTGCCAGCAGCGCCAAAGATATGGGCAAGGTGATGGCCTGGCTGAAGCCCAGGTTGGCCGGACGTGCAGACATGACAGTCATCTCCGCCCAGGTCAAAGCCGCCCTCGGCTAAAAACCATTTCCGCAGAGCCCCATTAGAATCCTGCCCATGGGGCGGATTCCTGAAGACTTCATCCAGCAGGTACTCGACCGCACAGACATCGTTGCGGTCGTTGACCGCTATGTCCCGCTCAAAAAAGCGGGCATCAACTATCAGGCCCGCTGCCCCTTTCACAGCGAAAAATCCCCCTCTTTCACCGTCAGCCCCACCAAACAGTTCTACCACTGCTTTGGTTGCGGGGCCCACGGCACCGCCGTGACCTTTCTCATGCAGCATGCGGGATATGGTTTCGTCGATGCCATTCGCGAACTGGCCGGCAACATCGGTCTGCAGATTCCCGATGAGGGCCAGCACCGCGAAGAAGACGGGCAACGACAGCAGCTTCTCGCCCACCTCGACACAGCCGACCGCTTCTACCGGCAAACGCTCAAAAACGCCCCTCGGGCAATCGACTACCTGAAAAAACGCGGCCTGACGGGAGAAACCGCCGCCCGCTTCGCCATCGGCTATGCACAGGATGACTGGCAAGCCCTGAAAACCGCCACAGGCGATTATCAAGATGCCGCACTGGTTGAAGCCGGGCTGGTCATCGCTCAGGAAGGCAAACGTTACGATCGTTTTCGCGACCGGATCATGTTCCCCATTCGCAACGACCGTGGCCACGTCATCGGCTTTGGCGGACGAGTGCTCAACAGCGGCGAACCCAAATACCTGAATTCCCCGGAAACCCCGGTATTTCACAAAGGCCGGGAACTTTACGGCCTACACGAACACCGCCGTGCCATCCAAAAAGGGGACCGGGTCATCGTCGTTGAAGGCTACATGGATGTGCTCATGCTCGATCAACACGGCGTTGATAACGCTGTCGCCACATTGGGCACCGCCATTACCAGCGACCAGGCCGGACGCCTGTTGCGCCTGGCCGACGAAGTGATTTTTGCCTTCGACGGTGACAATGCCGGGCGCAAAGCTGCCTGGCGCGCACTCGAAAACAGCCTGCCTCAAGCCCAGGACGGCAAACGCCTAACCTTCCTGTTTCTGCCAGAAGGCGAAGACCCCGACAGCTTCGTGCGCACGCAAGGGGGCAGTGCCTTTCAGCAACACTGCAACCAGGCTGTCCCCCTCTCTGATTTCCTGTTTGATGAACTGACCCGCCAGACCGATCTCACCTCGGAAGAGGGGCGGGTGCGACTGGCCAAACTGGCCGAACCCTATCTGGAAAAACTGGTGCAGGCCCCCCTGCTCACCCGTGCCCTGCGCCAACGGCTGGGAGAACTGACCGGCTTGGCTCCGCGACAAAACCGCACGCAGCCACACCCCCGCCCCGCCGCACGCACACACGTCACACCCACGCCATCGGGTGGACGCCATGCACCGCAAGCCTCTCCCTGGAAGTTGCTGCTCCAGACACTGCTGCATGACCCCGCACGCGCCGCACGCATGCACGCGCTCTCAGAAAAAATCGTCGACCTCCCCCACCCCGAAGCCCATCTGCTCATGACCACCCTGGCCATCATCCGCGAGCACCCCGAATACACAGCACGGGACGTGGTGGAACACTTTCGTGGGCACCCCGAACAAGCTGCGCTCGAACATGCTGCCGCCAACCTGCTGCAATGGGATGAGCAATACGATGTCGAATCCGATTTTCTGGGCGCACTGGCTGCTGCCCATCATGAAACTGGCAAAAGCATCCTGAAAAAGCTTTCCGGCAAACGCCCCAGCGACCTCACCCCCGAAGAGCGCACACAACTGCTTGCCAGCCTTGCGCAAAGAAAACCCACACCCTAGCGCCCCGATCAGGAATGCCGGGAAGGGCTTTCACTTGTGTATAATTGCGCGTTTTTCTGCGGTTTCTCTCGGAGTGTTTTGCACAATGGCGACTGACAAAAAGACCTCAACAACGGCCACCCCAGCCGCTAAAGGCCCCGGCAAGGCCGCGGCCAAGCCAATCTCCAAGCGCAAAGAAGCTGCCAACAAGGCCGCCATCCTCGCCCAGGTGCTGGAACAAGACAGCAAAATGGACGTGGAAGAGCGCCGCACACGTCTGCGCACACTCATCATGCTGGGTAAGGAACGGGGCTACCTGACCTACGCCGAAATCAACGACCACCTACCCGATGAAATGCTCGACGCCGAGCAAATCGAAGGCGTCGTCAGCATGATCAACGACATGGGCATTCAAGTCTTCGACCAGGCCCCGGCCGCCGAAGACCTGCTCATGTCGGAAACCCCCGCACCAGTCGCCGACGACGATGCCGCCGAAGAAGCCGAAGCCGCGCTTTCCAGCGTGGACGCCGAATTTGGCCGCACGACCGACCCCGTGCGCATGTACATGCGCGAGATGGGCACCAAAGATCTGCTGACGCGCGAAGGCGAAATCGAGATCGCCAAGCGCATCGAAGAAGGTCTCAAACATATGGTGCAGGCCATCGCCGCCTGTCCATCGACCATCGACCAGATTCTGCTGTTGGTCGACAAGGTCGAAACTGACGAACTCAAAATTGACGACCTCGTCGACGGACTGATGGACAGCTCCGGCGAAGACATCGTCATGGAAACGCTGCCCGTCGCCGAAGAAGCCGAAGACGAAGATGACGACGAAGATGAAGAAGGCAACGAAGGCGGCAGCGGCGTGGGCGCAGTCAATCTGGCCCAACTCAAGACCGATGCCCTGGAGCGTTTCACCAAGATTCGCGCCTGCCACAAGAAAATGAAAACAGCGCTGAGCAAACATGGTTTTGCCAGCAAGCAATACCAGACCCTGCTCGAAGAAATCTCTGGCCACCTGCTCGGCATTCGTTTTACCGCCCGACAGGTCGACAACCTGTGCGACTCGGTACGTGCCATCGTCGAAGAAGTCCGCTCGCATGAACGCGCCATCATGGACATGGCTGTCAACAAATGCGGCATGCCCCGCGCGCACTTCATCAAGACCTTCCCTGGCCTGGAAGGCGACCCCGCCTGGATCGCCAATGAACTTGCCGGCAAGCACACCTACAACGAACTGCTGTTGCGCCACCAGTACGACGTAGCCGAACATCAGGACAAGCTCAAAACCCTGCAGGAACGTGCAGCGGTTTCTGTCAAGATCCTGAAAGACATCAACAAAAAAATGTCCACGGGCGAAGCCAAGGCCCGGCGCGCCAAGCGCGAAATGATCGAAGCCAACCTGCGTCTGGTCATTTCCATTGCCAAGAAATACACCAACCGTGGCCTGCAGTTTCTCGACCTCATCCAGGAAGGCAACATCGGCCTGATGAAAGCGGTGGACAAATTTGAATACCGTCGTGGCTACAAATTCTCCACCTACGCCACCTGGTGGATTCGTCAGGCGATTACCCGCTCCATTGCAGACCAGGCACGCACCATTCGCATCCCGGTGCATATGATCGAAACCATCAACAAGATGAACCGCATCAGCCGTCAGATTCTGCAGGAAACCGGGCTGGAACCCGACCCGGCCACGCTCGCCGAAAAAATGGAAATGCCGGAAGACAAGATCCGCAAGATCATGAAGATCGCCAAAGAGCCGATCTCCATGGAAACGCCCATAGGCGACGACGAAGATTCCCACCTGGGCGACTTCATCGAAGACCAGTCCACCCTGGCACCTGCCGACGCCGCGCTGTACTCCAGCCTACAAAACGTCACCCAGGAAATCCTAGACAGCCTCACCCCGCGCGAAGCCAAAGTACTGCGCATGCGTTTCGGCATTGAAATGAACACCGACCACACGCTGGAAGAAGTCGGCAAACAATTCGATGTCACCCGCGAACGCATTCGCCAGATCGAAGCCAAGGCCTTGCGCAAACTGCGTCACCCGTCCCGTTCAGAGCGTCTGCGCAGCTTTCTGGATTAACACACGGCAGTTTTCGGGCCTCTAGCTCATGCCTGGTTAGAGCAGCGGACTCATAATCCGTTGGTGCCGAGTTCGACTCTCGGGGGGCCCACCAAAAAACAAAAGGACTTACAACGATGTAAGTCCTTTTGTTTTTCTGCCCCCCCCGGCATCCTCAATGCCGCAGCCAGTACTCCAAACGCGCATATCTGTGTAAATCGCTGCGCAGTGCCGAGGTGCGGCCTCGTCTGAAAAAACCCGGCAAACGTTGTGCAGTCATGCGGGTGTATTTCTTCAGATACCCCTTGCAGGCCCCCCAAGGCGTATCGCCTGGGTGAAAAAAGGCCGACACAGCTTTCCTGGCCGGAAAAGCACGGGAATACAGAAAACGGATTTTTTCAGGCCAACGCATTGAAGCCAGAGCCCCCAGCAAGGCCACATCGCCACGCGCAGACAGTTCGCCCAACATCAAGCGCAGGCTGTCATGCGCCAGGCCTTCAAGCTCGGCGCGCATGCCAGAGTCATGCAAGGGCAACGCAACGGGGGTACCAAAATGACTTTCAACCATGCACAGCAACAACAAACACCCCTGCCGCCACCCCCCTTCATCAGCCAGACGCCAGAACAACGGCCAGTCGATTGCATCGCGCGCCATGAGCTGATGTACATCCAGCAGGGTCAGAGGGCCATTGTTGAAATGGTGGTCGTACACCGCATGCACCACGAGGTGCAACAGCAGATCGGTGGGCGAAAGATAGCGCAGCGTCTCGCCCGCCACGAGGCGCGTGACGCTACGTGCCCAAACTCCCGCCTCGTCCACTTTGCCCGCATGCGTCGGGTCAGGGTCAGGGTCAGGCTCATGCAACTGCACATGCAGTTCCAGATGCACCTCCCCCGTGGCTGAGCATAACGGCGGCAGGTGTTTGGAAATTTCTGCACAGATCTTGGGGTCACCCTGAAATCCCGGTTCGCGCTGCCAGCCTGCATCGAGCAATGCCTGCCAGGCTGTCAAAATCTGCTCACGCGGCACGAGTACATCCAGATCGCGCAGTGGACGCAATGCCGGGTGGGCATACACATGAAACGCCAGATCGCTCCCTTTCAGTGCAATACCCGGCACCCCCGCCGCAACGAGTACGCGGTTTGCCTGTACGAGTTCACGCTGCATGCGCAAGGCACGCAAGGCCGCGTTTTTGTAGGCCCTCGCAGCCACCTCGGCGAGTTCTCTAGCCTCGGGCGGCCAAATCTGCGCCAGATGGGCATGCAATTGCGGCAGCAATCGGTGCTGGCGAGCCAGACTCAGCCATTTCCGCCGGTCATCGGCATCCAGCCGCGCGAGTGCCACTGCGGCTTCGCGGGCACGAGGAGACAATGCTGCCAGCAAGATTCCGCGCAATTCATCGTTGGAAATCGTCATATCGAACCTGTCATATCGAACCTGTCCATATCGAACCCGTTATATCCACACCCATCCCGGATCAAATCTCGCGCCGCAGGTATGCCTCCACGGCACGCCAATCGCCTTGCGCCACCACGCAGCCTTTTTCCAGCGCCACCACCTGATCGGCATGCTCCAGTGTCGCCAGCCGATGCCCGATGATGACCACGGTCAAACCGCCATGCAGCTTTTCGATGGCATCACGAATGCGCCGCTCGTTATCCACATCAAGCGCACTGGTCGCTTCATCCAGAATCAGCAACGCAGGCCGCTTCAGCAATGCCCGCGCCAGTGCCAGACGTTGGCGCTCACCACCAGAAAGACGCACGCCGCCATCGCCAACCACCGTATCCAGCCCCTGTGGCAGATCGAAGACGAATTCCGCCGCAGCCTGATGCAAGGCCGTGCGCAGGTCGGCTTCGCTGGCATCGGCCCGCCCCCAGAGCAGGTTTTGGCGGATGCTGTCATGAAACAGGAAGTTTTCCTGCGGCACATAGGCCACCGAGCGCCGCCAATGCATGCGCGTGCCACCCGTCAGAGGCTGCCCGTCCACGCAAACTTCACCGACATCCGGCAACAGCAGCCCCATCAAAACATCTGCCAGTGAACTCTTGCCCGCCCCCGATGGCCCGATGAGCGCAGTAGTCGTATTCACAGGCAGCGTGATCGACACCCCCTCAAGCGCAGGACGATCGCGCCCCGCGTGGCACAGCGAAACCGAGTGGAGCTCAATGGCCGTGCGCAACAACCACGGGGAAGGCGGACCATCGTCATCCGGCTCCGCCGCAAGACGGCAGGACTCCAGCAGGGCATCGACCTCGCGCAGGGCCGGATAAGCATGCAGGCAATGGTGATACTGCTGCTGCATGTTCATGAACAAAGGAATGGTGCGAGCGAATACCAGCACCAGGGTGAGCAGTTCCGGCGCGGGCGTCTGCCAGACGTTCACCCCGGCAAACAGAAAAACCGCCAGCAACGCCGCGCCAGCCACATGAAACAGGGCACGGATGGCGCTGCTGCTGGCGACGAAGCGCATCTGTCTTTCTCGCAGCGTGGCCATCACCGCCATGAAACGGTCGAGATGACGGCGTTCGTTACCCAGAATCTTGGACAGCTTCATCCCCGCCAAGCTTTCCTGGACATCAGCCTGAATGGCGCGGTTGGCCATGCCCAGCTCATGCCCCAATGTCAGGGCATGGCGACGCTGCCCGGCCAACAGCGCCAGCAGGGCCGCACCGCTTGTCACGGCCAGCAACGTAACCGGCCACGACAGAAACAAGGCTGCGCCCAGATACGCCAGCAGCGTCGCTGCAGACGCCAGCAGACTCAGGGCGAAATTCAGGCCGACACCGATACGGGCGATGTCGGCAAGCAACAGGCTGGCGTGATCCGACGAACGTCCGCCAACCAGCCAGCGCCATTCGCTGTGCAAAAAAGCGGCGAAGCAGGTCTGGCGCAGACGATCGACCAGCTCATGCTGAAAATGCGCAGCGCGCACCTCGCGCAGGTATTGCACCGCACTGCGCACCCCCACCAGCAGGACAAACACCCCCAGCAGCCCGGCCACCGAAACCGGTATGCCCAGCGACTGAAAGAGCGTGTAGAAAGCCTGCCCCACGCCTCCGCTCCGGTCTGCACCGTTTTGCAGCAAATGCAACAAAGGCACGAGCATGAGCAGGCCGATGCCCTCGCTCAGACTGGAGAGCAACATCAAAGCCAGCAAGCCGATGGCATGTCCGGGCCGGATCAGAGCCCACAATCGCATCACGGGCGACAGCGTCTCTCCTTTTGGCAAGGCATTCGCGACCACGGCGCTCAGGTCAACCAATCGCGCAGGCTGCCGAACAGTGCCGTCGCCAGCTCATCCACCGAGCGCACGCTCAAGGCATGGCGGTAATACCGCGCCACGGGGTGGCCGATACCGATGGCGCGCAACATCAGGCCGGGCTGTTTTTCTGCCCAAGCCACGACCTGATGCAAATGCTCTTCCAGATAATGGCGCGGGTTGGCCGCCAGTGTGGACTGGTCCATGGGCGCACCATCGCTGAGAACAATGAGCAACCGCCGTGGCTCGGGGCGTCTGAGCAAACGCTGACAGGCCCATGCCAGGGCTTCGCCATCGATGTTTTCCTTGAGCAGGCCGTCCTGCAGCATCACCCCAAAACTGCGCCGGGCGCGCCGCCAGGGCTGATCCATCGGCTTGTAGACGATATGGCGCAGGGCATTGAGCCGCCCCGGCGCGGGTGGGCTGCCCGCCGCCTGCCAAGCCTGCTCCACCGGCCCGCCTTGCCAGTGCGCCGTGGTGTAACCCAGCACTTCGACGCGAATGCCGCACCGTTCGAGCGCCTGCGTGAGCAGATCGGCGGTCAACGCCGCAATGTGGATGGGGCGGCCACGCATCGAGCCGGAATTGTCGAGCAGCAGCGTCACGGCCGTACGCGGAAACGGCGATTCCTCTTCATTGCAAAAGAGATTGACCTGGCCCGGATCGGCCACCAGCCGGGCCAGACGGCTGGGGTCGATCCGGCCTTCTTCCTGATCCCGCCGCCAATACCGACGTTGCCGGGTCAAAAGCAAACGTTGCAGGCGGTGCGCCCAATGTGCAGCCAGACGCCGGTATGGCTGCAGCTCGCCATCCAGCAATGCGCGCAGACGCACTGCTTCCGCCGGGCTGACCAGCTCCCGCGCCAACACTTCACGGTCGGCATGCGTGCTGAAAATGCGATACCCCTGGCTCAACGCCTCGGGTAATGCGGGCGCGGCCACACCGGGCAAGCCGTCATCGCACGGGGCAAAGGCTTCGGATTCGCACTGTGCATCGTTTTGCGTGCGGTCGTTGGTTTCAGCACCGGCTTCGGCATCGTGTTCGCCTGCGCTCGGGGACGGCATGCGCTGCAGGGTCTCCGGCAAGGCATCCGGCGCGGGCGCGGCCTCGGCCCAGTGACAACCCAGGGCCGCAGCCTGCCGGGCGAATTCGAGGGGCGTATCCAGGCACGCACGCAAGACGGCCACGCGCGTAGGCCACGCCGCTGTTTCGCCTGCCCCTTGGTACAGGGCAAGAAAGCAGCCTTGCCGCAACACCGCGCGGGCAGAGGCTGTAGGCCTGCACACGAGATTGGCGGCCACGCCCGGCAACCAGCGTGCGCCCAGCGCATCGCTGCGCGCCTCGACCAGCACGTCAAACAGATCGCCGGCCCGCCCCGGCGGGCGCAATGCCCACGCCGCATCCGGCAAGGCAAAACGCGCCTGGCAGGCAGCGGCATCGGCCAGGCCGCGTTGCGCGGCGGCCCCTTCGTTCAAAGTGAAATCTGCACGCGCGGCCAGGGTACGAGCACACGCGGCGTGCCACGCGGCACGTCCGGCGGAATCAGTAGAAATAGGCATGTGCCCGTTCGAGCGGCAATTCCAGGTCGAAACAGCGCTGGAAATATTCGGCAATCAGCGGTTTTTCGGCGTCATCGCATTTGTTGAAGAAGGTCAGACGGAAAGCCGTGGCGACATCCCCCAAAATGCGCACGTTTTCTGCCCAGCTGATGACCGTGCGCGGCGACATCACGGTGGAAAGCTCGCCCTGCATGAACCCCGTGCGGGTGAGATCGGCCAGCGTCACCATGGCACTCACCTGCGCCCGCCCCGCTTCGCTCGCGTAATCGGGCACACGCGACACGACGATATCCACCTCTTTGTCATGCGCCAGATAGTTGAGCGTGGCGACGATGTGCCAACGGTCGAGCTGCCCCTGGTTGAGCGGCTGGGTGCCGTGATACAGGCCGCTGGCATCGCCCAGCCCCACGGTGTTGGCCGTGGCAAACAGGCGAAAGGCGGGATGCGGGGTGATGACACGGTTCTGGTCGAGCAAGGTGAGTTTGCCTTCCACCTCCAGCACCCGCTGAATCACGAACATGACATCGGGCCGACCTGCGTCATATTCATCAAAGATCAACGCGGTGGGATGCTGCAAGGCCCAGGTGAGCATGCCAGGGCGAAACTCGGTGATCTGCTGCCCCTCGCTCAGCACGATGGCATCCTTGCCGACCAGATCCATGCGCGAGACATGGCTATCGAGGTTGATGCGCACACACGGCCAGTTGAGTCGCGCCGCCACCTGTTCGATATGACTGGATTTGCCGGTACCGTGATAGCCCTGCAGCATCACCCGGCGGTTGTGGGCAAACCCGGCCAGAATCGCCCGCGTAGTTTCGGGGTCGAAGCGGTAGGCGGGGTCGATTTCCGGCACGTGCTCAGAAGGTGCAGAAAAAGCAGGCACACACCAGTCGGTATCCATACCGAAGGCCGTACGCGCCGACAGGGAAATATCAGGAAGCATGTCAAAACTCATCACAACGTATCAAGAAAGCGCCTGGTCGCCGACATAAACCGACACCACCGCATAAGAGGCAAAACCATTTCCCCCGGTGACATAGACCGGCCCGGCACAGACCCAGGCATGGGCTTTCATCCCTTCGCGGGGGTCTCGCGCCACCCCAAAATAAAACGCATAAGGCACTCGCCACCCCACCAACAAAAACTTGGCCACCATCGCCTGCGCCAGGCATTTCGATTCCCACGGGGTATAACGCGCGGCCATGCGCACCAAACGCCCGGCACGCCGTGCCGCCCGCGCTTGTCCCGGATTGAGCAATGGCGAACGCCCCGCCAACTGCACAGACTCGCCCAGCCACGGGCTGATCCAGCAAAACGGCAGGGTCAATATGGCCAGACGCGCCAATCCAAGCAGGCCATACACCCCGAAAAACAGCGCTTGGTCAGCCCAAGGCAAACGCAAAAAACTACGCGCCTTGCGAAGCATTATTTGAAGCAGAGACATGCCACTCACCCGAGCCGGACGCGGATTAACGCACCTCGATCAAGCCTTGCACCTGTAAATCTTCAAGAAAACGCAGCACATCCGCCTCGCAGGTGGCGCGCTCTACCGCAAACTCGGCCAGCAACGTCTCGCAGACCGAAGCCACCGTGACCGGCGCGGCAAGCAACTGCCAGATGCGCCCACCCACGGCATCCAGGCCGTAATAGTTGCCCTTGGCAATACTCATCATCACCACTTCACCATCGACTTCGGCACAGATCGGGTCACTGCTTTGTGCCACCGTGTTTTGCAAGGCAATCGCCATCGCGTCGTTCTCCAGAAAACCGTTACGAAAAACCAGGCCCGTGACGCTGTTGTCACTCAAACCGGCGGGAAACGAATAGTAAGGGAAGCGCTGAATAAATCGATTTGCACTGATTCGCGGCCAAGGCCGCTCCTACGAAATCAATGGAGTGTAGAAGCGGCCTTGGCCGCGATATGAATAAATCAGCGTTTCCCTCTAAGGGGACAACAAACGGCAAACCACGTTTTCCGTCACACCAGAATCGTGGTGCCTCTCTGCGCCCTATGTCCCTCCTTTTGTTACTGGTATCGTTCAGACCGCCCCCCCACTTCACAGGCAGACCCCACATGAGACAAATCACAGAACGCATTGAACAGTTGAAAAAGGAATATCAGACCGGCCAGCAGCAATTGAACGATTTAGAAGAGCGGAAGAAAACACTGCAAACCATACTGCTGAGAATCAGCGGTGCCATCCAGGTGCTGGAAGAGTTGAAAAATGAGGAAGACTCGCAAGAGCCCTCAGAAAAATAAGCCTCCCGGCGAAACCAGGGGGAGTTAACCCTTACAGGAGAAAAACATGTCCTTTTTCAATCTGGGATTGAGTCACAAGATGCATGTCGCCAACAAGACAGATCGTCCGATCAAGGTGTTGGTCACACCGAACAAGGATTTTCTGGCCATCGATCTGGCCTTCGCCCTCGCACAGATGGCGTTGACCGGAGGCGGCTCGGCTGCAGCCACGGCTGCTTCCGGTGTCACCACGGTCTCGAATGCACAGAAGGTCTACGAGGCCATTCTGCTGCTGAAAAAAATCTGGTCGAAAATCAAGCTGGCTCAAAAAGCCATCGACATGACGAAAATCTCGGACATTGAAAAGAACAAAGAGAAGCTCGAAGCCATATTGCTCAAATCCGCACACACCATTCTTCCTGGTGAATTCAAAGAAGTGAATACGCTCGCGCTGGGTGACGCTGTCCTGAATGTGCTCAGATATTCGGCTGCCGGTTTTGCCCTGAGTCACATGACGGGCGACCTGGAAATCAAGGATGGCAAGGTCACGCAATTTGGCCGCGAAGTCTCGGTAAAGGATTTCCTCAATACCGTGCAAGGCGCTTCCAAGCTCACCAACCCGAGCACGTTCACCGCACTACTGGATGATGTTTCCAACTGCACCGTGTTCATCGCCACGGAAAACATGGACAGAACGTCCATTTTCAATGCCAACAGCGACAGTTCATGGATTGTCAAAGACAGGGAAATCATCCGCCCCCAGGAAGGCAAAATCATGGAAGAGTGCAGCGACCCGCGCAGCCGGGGATGGCAATTCTTTTCCAACCCCAAGGGAAGCTACCTGCAACCCGGTGAAACCATGGGGGTATGGGATTCCCTGTTTGTCGAAACCACCAATTTCAGCCGCCCCGCCGATATCGGCCAGATCGATCTGGGCATGGTCTACGGAACAGACTCTCAGATCGGCCTGATGGGTGACTCCGTCATCCCGCGCAGCCTGATGAAACAGAACATGGAAGCCATCACCACCGTTGCCAATACCGTGATTGATGGCGTCAACGCAATCCAGCGATATGCCACCTATGTGGGCTGCTCACCCCGAATTCTTGTCTATCAGCCCGACGGCGACCTGGTGCTCTACAAAATTGTCAGCGGCCACCCCAAACCTCAATGGCATTCCGGCACAGCGAACAAACCCCCTGGGCGGGTTCGCATGCAGGAAGATGGCAATCTGGTCATCGAAGGCCCCAATGGCGAAATCCACTGGGCATTGTTTGCACAGATGCCTGCCGAATACGTCGGCTCCACCGTCGAACTGGACACAAACACCGGCCACCTCGCCTACAACATCAACGCCGATGGCAACCGCCGCTTATGGGTCGCAGAAATATTTGCCCAGCATGGCCGCATGGGAGACATGCAGGAATTGAATCGCATCGCAGAGCTTTATTGGCAGAGCTACCCGGATGTGGAAAAAAACGGTGGTTATGGCAGAAACAGCGCAATGGGTGCCAAAGGCGCGTTTCTGCATTACCAGGAGCATGGTCAGCGTGAAGGCCGCGCCTGGTATGACCTGGACCTTCAGAAACGATATGCGCACGCCTATTGGGACAGGTATTCCGATGTCGCCGCTGACGGGGGATATGGAAGGAGCAGCGCATACGGCATATTGGGTGCAAGACAACACTTTGTAAGCCATGGCCAGTCAGAGGGCCGATATTGGGGGGTGGAAGGCATGTCGGCCAACGAAAAACAGGCCACATTGCTTGATCTCACCATGAACATCGGCTGGTTCCAGCGCTCGGCTTTGACCGACAGCAAAGAACTCTGTTGACCCGGCCCCAATCAAGCCCGGTTGTGGGTTGGACTTCAGGCCGCCCCACCGTGAAACCCATTCAGCACGAACGGAGTCACGGATAAAGCTGGCCGGATCAATAAAACCGCAGCCAGCCCATTTCCCGGTTTTATGCAGTTTTTACCTGTCGTGACGCGAGATGCCCCACCCTGTCAGCACTTGGTTGTCCCACATCAAGCAACGCATCAAATCCTGGCAGCACTCACCGCATGCCATTTCAAGAACGGCCTTTCACCTCCTGCGGCTTGGCAAACTCATCGGCATCTTCGCCGTGAATGCGCGCTACCGCTCGGAGCAACGCATTGGCTGGGGGAAGAAGGAACAAGGTCGCCATCAACGTTCCACCCATACCGCGCGAAACCGCTATCCCCTTCTTTTTCAGGAAGCGCGCAATCACCTCGAACAGGTTGCCCACCCCAAAATCCTCTCGTTTGGTTGTTCCACGGGAGAAGAGGTCGCCACACTGGGTGAATACTTTCCGCAGGCCACGCTCATGGGTGTGGACATCAACCCCTGGTGCATCAAGCAATGCCAGATAAATTTTCGCCACGCGCGATACGCGTTCTCTCACCGTTTTGCGCGTGAATTTGAAGAAGCAGGGAATTTCGATGCCATTTTTTGCCTGGCCGTCTTGCAGCGCACCGAAAACCGCACCCGCACAAACAGCGCCCATGCGGAGGGTTTTCTATTCAGCCACTTTGAACAAGAAATCACCCTGCTCGACCAGAAACTCAAGCCAGGTGGGCTACTCATCATCGACCACACCGACTTTCGTTTTACAGAAACCGTTTGTGGCCCGCGCTATCAACCCATTGAATTCAAAAACAATCGATTGCTACGCAAGCGACCGCTGTTTGACCGCAACAACCGAAAAATTTCGGATACCACTCATGAATACCGCGTGTTTGTGAAACAGGGCTCCACCTGAAAACGCACGCGGCTACGGCGGTCAACCGCCATGTTGGGCCTCTGCTCACTCATAGTGAGTCCACATGCATAAAACTCGAACGGTTTTCTCTTTGACGAAGACCTCGTACACCATTCGATGCTTGATATTGATTCTGCGCGAGTACGCACCAGCAAGATCACCGACCAGCTTTTCGAAGGGAGGTGGATTTTGAAAGGGATCGTTGGCGAGAAGCGTGAGTAACCCTTCTGCCTTCGGTTTAAGGCCACTTGCAGCAAGCTTCTTTGCGTCTTTCATCGCTTGCTTGGCATACACAATTTGCCAACTCACCACTGAAGTTCCGTAGAGCTTTCGACGAGGGGCTCTGCCATGCCAGCCTTAATTGAGTCGCGCATGCCTGGAACTGCCAATAGATACAAGGTTTCTTGAATTGCACTCCAATCTTCTGCGGAGAGCAGCACGGCGCTGCTGCGCTTACCGGAAATCAAGATTGGTTCATGAGACTCAACTGCTTGGTCGATGAGCCGGTACAGGTTGGCGCGGGCTTCACTTGCGGTTAGTGCGTTCACTTTTTGCTCCTTCAACGGAAGTCTTTATGGTACGTTATGACGTACGCAAATCAAGTGGCTACGCTTGCTTTTTTAAAGAGGCCGAATGAAGTAACGCGCCATGCCCGGCGCACACGAAAAAGTGAAGGGCAGCCTTCGGTCGCATTGATGCGAATGTCCTCGTGGAGGTAGAGCGTTGCCTGGCGCTGTTCTTGGGCATCGCCAAGTGATGGAAAACAGTGGTTTTCCGCCATCGGCAGATCAACGGCAGAGCCCCCCCCTGACGGGCGGCTCCCGATTCCGTAAACCCCACGCCTGCCTACTGGTTGCTGCCCTCAGCCCAGCGCAGAAATGCGCCCATGGCCACACCACCGCCCAATACCCACATCAAGCGTTGATAGTGTTGATCTGCTTCGGTGGCATCGGTGGGCCAATCGTCGAGAATGGCACGCAGGCGAGGTACATCAATCAACTCCCGACCCAAAGCTGAGGCTTCGATACGATCCAGTTCTGCGGCGAACATGGGGCGGCTGCGAGTTAGCCAGTCAAACCATTCGGGAAATGAGCGGCCAACGCGGCGCTCATTCAGCACCAGAGGGGGGAGACGATCCGCTAACACTCGGCGCGCCAAGGCCCGGTCCATGCCGGGACGGGTGAACTGGTTGAGTGGCAAGGCCAAACAAAATTCGGCCAGCCGAACATCCCCCAATGGGTCGCGTGTTTCATAACCGGAGTGAAAACGCGCTGCCGTTCCCGCCGAACGGGCTAACCATGTGCGTTCCATAAGCCTGACTCGGCTTCTGAGTTGCCAAGGTATTTCGGTATCTCCTTGTATATGGTCTTGCCACACCGACGGCATATCGATCTGCTCAAACACCGCTTCACGCACGGGGAGCGTGTTCTGCCAAGGAGCATGTTTAGTGCGCAGGTGATCACGCCAATGCCGCAACGCAGGAGGAAGCAAACAGCCCGCTGCTTTTCGCCAGTTTGACGGGCTGGCATCAAGACGCAGCCGCCGCCAGACATCTGCCAAAGCAGCGGGGAGTTCACCCAGACGAGTGTAGGGGTGATAGGACAAGGCTGAAGCCGAAAGCGTTGCGTTTCCGGATACCCCCGTCAGAACTGCCTTCGCGCCTAGTTGCTTTGCCAAACGTGCAGACTCTGCGCCCATGACAGATGTCATGAAGAAAAGCCGGGGGTGCCCAAGCACAGCCACTTTCGCCCGATACTCCTGTTCAAGAGTTTCCCAGTCGAATTTCGGTGCCACCTCATGCGCCACCATGTTCGGGTAAGACGCGACCACCGTTTGTGCGTGAGGCCATTCGTCGTAAAACCGATCTTTTTTAGGGCGCGGCAACGAACTCGCCGCATCGGGACGATAGGTCATCGTGTGCACCATATCGGGTGCGTGTAACCGGGCGGCGGTTGATGCCACCGCCGTGGAATCAAGCCCCCCACTCAAATGGCATAGCGGGACCCCTTCTGCGCGCAATGACTGCGCCACAACCGTATCCAGCAACGCTCGGGCGGCCTCCACATAGTCACCGTCTTTGGCAAAGCGAATACGCCGGTGCGAATCGATACGCCAGTAGCGTTCAACTTGCACGCCTTCGTGTGTCCAGACCAGTTTATGGGCAGGCTCCAACTGCGCCACATCCCGAAAACAGGTTTGCGCCAAATCAAGCGTGTGAGCAAACATCGTTCGTGCAACACGCTCCGCGTGCAGCTCACGCGGCACATCGGGGTGAGCCAACAGGGTATCGAGCAGATTGGCGAAATACAGACGCTGGCCACTCTGGTGGTAAAACAAGGCCCGCCCGCCCGTGCGATCACAGGCCAACAACAAGCGGTGTTCTGCCGTATCCCACCACGCCAAGGCAAAACTGCCATGCAGACGCAACAGCGCCGCATCACCCCACTGCAACAAGGCCGCAGCCAGAATGGCGCTATCGGGTAAACGCGTGCGGGGTGAGCGCAAAAGCAGCGCCTGAATCAACTCCTCCCGGTTGGCCAGCCAGCCATCGAGCATCAAGACAAAACGCCCGTCGGCATGGCGCGAGGGCTGGGCTTCCCAGCGGTCTTGCGGGGTCAGTTGCGACTGAATGTGCGCAAAATAAAGATTTGAATCCGTGAAATGGCGGGGCACCCCCATTGGGAGGTATTGCGACATCGCCGACGCCACACGTCGATGTCGCTCGACTACAGCGCCTCGCGCACCGCTTCCCCCCTCGGCCGCCACCCCAAACAGGAGCGACATGGTGCCCGTTGCCTAGCTGGGGCCCACAACCGTTGAGCCTGGTATATCTATGACAACGCCGAGCCCGTTCCTTGTTTTTGAGAAACTGACCACTTGCAGGCTCGGTGCCTTCCAGGCGGCTTTGGGCTCGACCTCAACATCGCCCGTGGGCGACACGGTTTCCATATCAGACATTTCTGTGCTCCTTACCTTGGGGTGAAGTTCAGTTGGCAACCCTACATCACTGTCGTAACGGGCTGAATCGCGGACGGCATGCTACGGAGAGAAGGGGGGCATTTCAAGCGCGCCAAAGCGAGCCCGTGCGCCGCCAAAATTCACTTTACTCCCCCGCCAAGCCTCGTCATGGTTGGCCCTGGATGCAGAAGACAACAACAACAACGCTTTCACACGACTGTTCGGTTTTCCCCTGGCAACACACGCGGTCGATGGCTCATCGGGGGCCTCCTGTCACAAGGCACCACAGTCGCCGTTGGTTTTCAGCGGGCTGATCTGTCTTCTACATTCGCGTTGTTACCCCACCGCATTTCACGCAAGGCTTTACAAGGAGGCTTCAAACATGGGTGATTATTTTCTGGGCGAAATTCGACTGTTCCCTTACCACCAGACACCACGAAACTGGCTCAACTGCGAAGGGCAATCGCTGCCTGTTCGGCAATACCAAGCGTTGTACGCGCTCATTGGCAATATCTATGGCGGCGACAGCACCACCTTTAAGCTGCCCGACCTGCGTGGCCGTGTACCAGCAGGCTGGGGGAGCACCCCGGCTTCGCCAGACCGAATCCCCCCTGCACTGGGCTCTGCCCTACTAGTACCTGGCAATACGGGCGGCAGCGAGGCCGCCCCGCTGAGCCTGGCGCAAATACCTGCCCACACTCACATGCTGAAGGCTCAGCCGAGTAACGTGCCATTAACTGCCATCACGAATTCTTTTCCATCAACATCCACCAAACCCAGCACTACCCCGGCCACAGCCCCCGCCGCCCCTGATCTGTATGCCGCGCCGACCTCGACCGTGGCATTGAATGCGGCTTCGCTGGCCTATACCGGCGGCAACGTGGCACACGAAAACCGGCAGCCGTTTCTGGCATTGCGCTATTGCATGAGCACCTCGGGCTTGTTCCCACCCCGTAACTGAGCGCACCGCAAGGTCGCCTCGACCGTAGCTGGAACTTCAATCAGATCAAATTTGTGAGGAAATGAACCATGGATCCTTTTGTTGGTGAAATCCGGCTGTTTGCCGGTACCTTTGCCCCGGTCGATTGGGCGTTATGCAATGGTCAGACGCTCCCCATCCGTGACAACGACGCCCTGTTTTCATTGCTGGGCACGACTTTTGGCGGCGATGGCCGTACAAACTTTGCTGTACCCAACCTGCAAATGCGCTTGGCGGTGGGGCAATCGACCAATGCCCCGCCGGACATGGCCGACACCTACCCCCTGGGCAGCACCGGTGGTGCTTATGAAGTCGCCCTTGCCGAAGCCCATTTACCCACCCACACCCACGCCCTGAACGCCACCCCGGCACCCGCCACCACCGTAGCCCCCGGTGACACGGCGATGTTTGCCGCCCCTCCGTCCGGTTACACCAGTTACATCACCCCCACTGGCGCACCCACACTGGTAAACATGGACAGCACGGCCTTGACCCCGGCAGGGGCCAGCCTGGCACATCACAACATGATGCCCACCCTGTGCATCACCTACATCATCTGCACACGGGGCCTTTACCCCGACTTTTCCAATTGATTACTGACTGATTACTGCCCTGAGGAGGAAACATCATGGCTGACGCGTTCTACGGCGAAATTCGGGCCTTTGCTTTCAACTTTGCCCCGCAAGACTGGGCTCATTGCGATGGCTCACCACTCCCCTTTGCTCAATATCAGGCGCTGCTTGCCGTGATCGGCATGACCTATGGCGGTTCACAAACAGCGCGCACCTTCAACCTGCCCGATCTGCGTGGCCGTGCCCCCATGCATTGGGGTTCGGTGCAAGCCCCCTCGGGCAATGTTCATGGCTCGCCAGGCACCACGATGGGCACCCCCAACGTCACCCTGATGGCGAACCAAACGGCCGCGCATACCCATCAGGCCAGTGGCATGCAAGCCACAACAGGCACCCCTACCAATATCCCCTCGGCATCCACCCTAATCACCAGACCCAGACACACTGCCAGCAGCACCACCTACGACGCGTGGTCCACCACGGACCCGGCCCCGACAACCCTGCATGACGACAGCGTCTCACCCACGGGCGGAACAAACGGGGGGGCTGCTCAGGCGCATACCAACGTCTCGCCCTTTCTGGCACTGAACTTCTGCATTTGCCTGAACGGCGCGGTTTTTCCCGTCAAAGATTGACCATGCCGGGCGTCAACGGGGGTGAAAAGCAGGCATCCAGCCTGCCCCATGTACCCGAATCTCTCGTGGCGCGTGGCATCGCTCTGCGCGCAGAAACGCCGGAAGATACGGCGTTTCTGCGCCAGCTTTACATCGCGGGGCGGTGGGAAGAGTTGAGTGCCACCGGCTGGCCCGATGAAGCCAGGGTCGCCTTTCTGAGCCAGCAATTTGCGTTTCAAACCCAACATTACACAACCCATTACCTGGGTGCGGCATGGGGCATCGTCACCCAGCACGACACACCGATTGGCCGCCTTTATCTGCATCAGGGGGCTGCCGACCTGCGCATCATCGATATTTCCATCTTCACCACTTACCGCAACCAGGGCATTGGTACCGGGTTGATTCACGCCGTGTTTGATCTGGCGCGGCAACGGCAGACGCGCGTTTCCATCCACGTGGAGTCTTTCAATATCAACGCCCGCCGTCTCTACGACCGGCTGGGGTTTGTTCAAGGCGAGCGTGTCGGTGTGTATGACCGCATGGATTGGACACCTCCCGAACAACCACGCTGATGGATGTTTCGCGGCTGAGGTCGCGTGCTTCTGCGGATGAAGGTGCAGAAGCGCACAGCGGATTGCACAAAAAACACGGTCACCATGACGATCATCGAGGAAAAACGCTCCATGTGGACTCCCACTCAGGCAAAACAGGCCATCGGCCAGACTTTCACCCTGTCCAGCGACAGCCTTCCGCCGCACCCCCTGATACTGGAAAACGTCACACTTTCCGAACGCCGCAATACACCCAGCCATTTCCGCGAGGCGTTTTCCATGTTGTTGACCGGCACAAAGGGCCGGTATTGCCCGCAAGGTACTTATCGTCTCGAACACGCCACGTTGGGCACGCTTGAGGTCTTCATTGTCCCCATCGCTCACCATGCAGAACGTGACGAATACACCTATGAACTGATCTTCAATTGAGCTTGGACAGCCCATATAAGGAAGACGCGAGACACCAGACGTGGAGTCACTGCACGAACGTCTCAAGCAGGTGGTGCGGCGCACGCTCAACCAGCACAAACGGGGCGAGGTCATGTATGCCGCAGGTTGAGGGAAGCGCTGAATAAATCGATTTGCCCCGATTCGCGGCCAAGGCCGCTCCTACACCCCATTGATTTCGTAGGAGCGGCCTTGGCCGCGATATGAATAAATCAGCATTTCCTGAGGCCTCCTGGAGCCGGATCAATAGTCACGGCTCACGATTTCACCACGTTGGTGAAATCGGACCATTGCTCTATACGGAATGCACGAATGTCACGCACGGATTTTGGGAACCAGGTCTTTGCCCGTAGTGCCTGGATTGCCAGAAACAGGTTCGCCATGTTCTCGTCATCCGTGACATAAAGACTGCCTTGCACCCGGCGGAATCCGTGTTCACCCAGTACAGCCCCGATTTCCGTGTAGGCCTGTGTCACGCCTTTTGGGTGATTTTTTTCAGTGTCGGCCACGACCAGATCAAAAGCGACGGCGTACATCAGTGAGCATCCGGATCATCGTTTAAGTGAGTCCATCTGTACTCTGTTTTTTCGCCTGTTTCTATCATGGTCACCTCGACCATCCAGTCTCCGTCTTCTAGTTGCCGAAGGGGGGTTCCCACTTCGTATTTCGGGCCGAAAGGCCCAAAGCTCTTGATTTTTCCAACCGGAACGGCTGGTTTTTCGATAGTTGCGTGCATGGAACTTCTCCTTTAATGAGCAGGTTCTTCCGGGACGGTCTTTGTATATTCCAGCCATCTTGCCTTTTGCAAGATGGGCATGTGTAAGTTGATCCTGCTGAGCCATCTGCGGGTCGATTCAATAAAAACACACCGAAGCACAAAACGCGCCTTCTCGCCGCTTCGACCAGGTCTAGGCGATACAACCTGATTCACGGTGCGTAATCCACCGTGGCCGGGTACACCCGCCGCCCTTTTGTGAATTCCAGATAGCTGTTGTCGCCAATGGCATGGGCAATTTCGACCCAGCGCATCAGGGTGGCGAATTCCGTTTCGCTTCTTTGAGACTGGGGTAATACGAATTGCGCCAGTAACCGGGCTTCCAGTTCGGTTTGCTCTGGGCGAAACGTCCAAAGGTTCGACGGGCCGCAGTGGATTTCGTAAGGGGTGCAACCGCGTTTGATGCGCATCGTCACGCCTGGCCCGAGTACGGCAGTTTGGTCGACTCGCTCACGCACTTGCCGATAGACGACATGCGCATGATCCAGCCCCTGGCAATAAAAAAAACCGCCGTAAAGCTCTTGCGAAAAGAAGTGGTTCACTTCTGGACCGCATTTGGAATTGCAGGGAATGCCTCGCGAAAGCTGGCGCACGGCCAGCAAGGCTTGAAAATTGCCCGGACAGACCTTGACCTTGTAGCAATCGTGGCAGCCTTGCGGCACAGCGGCCTTGCCGTACACGATGTCAAACAGAAAGCCGGAAAGGAATCGGCAGGATGGGCGGAGGTAGACCCTGTCCCCCCAATACAACCAGGTGCCCGAGGGTGTGGCCGATATGTCAGGCAGGCGCAAGCAGCCTTGTTCGTCTTGCAACAAATCGCCCCGCGCCAAGGCGGCACACAGATTGTGCTGCACCGTGCGCCCGCCAAATTCCAGTGTCAGCAACGCCTTGGGCAGGCCGAAATCGGGTTGTGGGTTGTCTTCCATTGATCACTCCAAATCCGGTTGTGGTGCTCGAAGCACAGGCAATACGTGTATCCATGAAGGTGTTTTGAAAACGGCGAAGCCCCTCTATGCGCGTTTGCTTCCATAACCAGGATGTTTGCTGTCGTGCTTGACCACGAGAATTTTGATTTCGTTTGAGGTAGCCCTGTAGATCACGGTGTAGGGAAACACACTCATCGTGAAACCCCGTCGCCCTCTGGAGCGAGGGGAACCGATAGAGGGGTGCTCCGCCAGCAATGTGGCGAGCCTTCACGCTCGTAAAAGGCCGCTGCTTCATGGATATCCTGCTCTGCGCCAGGATGAAGTACGACTTTCATTATGGAAAGCGCGCCTCAAGACGTGCCATCACGGCTTGAGGCGATACAGGCTGGGCCTCGCCAGCATCCCATGCTTGTTCACGCGCATCGGCTACTTCATCCCAAGCGGCTTCAGCTTCAAGATTGGTATCGAGGCTGGTGATGAGCCGATCAAGGAGCCTTGCTCTGTCGGCAGGAGATAAACGCAAAACCTCGGCTTGCAGCATTTCGAGGTGACTCGACATAAGCGTCTCCAAATGGTGGGGGCCAAGTGGCAGTTTGCCACTATTGATTCGGCCCGAGTATGTCTTGATTCCGTTCGTGTTGAGAGCCAGTCGAAACATGAACGGAATCATGGCTTTCGACCGTTCGACAAGCTCACAGCCCGGCCTTCCCGAAAAAAAGGCGCTACCGAAGCGGCGAAGGGCCGCTTTCGCTTCAGTGGGTTTTCAGCTCTGCAAGCAATTCCGGGTGATGATCCAGCAGGCGGAACAGATTGACCACCGCCGCCACCGGCTTGGCCTGCCCGCGTTCGTAACGGGAAAAGGCATTCTTGCCCCCACCCGCCAGTTGCGCCGCCTCCATCTGGGTGAGTTTCAGCTTCTTGCGGATACGCACCAGTTCCGCCGCATCGATGGCATCCACGCGGTCACGGAAGGCTAACCAAGCCGCCTCTTCTGTCGCGTCGTACTCGACGAAGCCTTCCTTGCACCGGTCACAAAACGCACCATGCGTTTCCGACGTGAAGGCTTGCCCCTTGTACGCCTGCGTCACGACCTTGACGCCATCGTGCAGCGTACCCGCCCCGCACAGCGGGCAAGGCTTTTCGTTCCATTTGCTGGCCATGTCACAACTCCTTGAACGAGACCACGAAGTAATCGCCCGCCCGCTGGAACTTCACGTAGAGCGCCATCCCCGCCCATTGCCCGTGATACACGTCTTGCCAGACGCGATGATCGGCATGGGTGGTCATGCTCTTGTAAAAGTCCCGGTGGGTCAGCCCTTGCACCACGCCCAGGGCATCGGCCTGGCTCAACCCTGCCGCCCGGATGCCGCCGCGGGCAGAAACCGTCAGGTTCATCGCCTGCACCGAGGCCATCTGCACCTGAATCTCGGCCAGCGGGTAGTGGGGCGTGGGTTTTTCCATGGATTGATTATCCCCTTATAGGGGAATAAAGGCCAGATGATCTCGCCCCTGCTTGCCCCACAAAGTCGAAAGCGGCGCAGCCAGAATACCCCCGCCCAGGGGCAGGGTCTCATCACCGTCGTAAAGCAGAACACCCGACCTGAACTGATCCCCGGCCAGGCCGGAGAGTTTTCTCAAGCCGCGCAGATCGCTCTCCTTGACCGTGGCTGCCGCCTTGACTTCGACGCCGACCCATTGGCCAGCGGCGTTCTCGATGACCATATCCACCTCGAACCTGTCGGCATCCCGGTAATGCATCAGGCGGTAATCACCCTCCGCCGTGGTCATATGCTTGAGCAGTTCGCCGAAAACGAAGGTCTCCAGAACATTCCCGAACCGGGATCTGTCCTGTTGAAGCGCTTCTGCACTCAGGTCAAGCAGTACGGCCAGCAGACCGGAATCGATAAATTGCAACTTGGGCGTCTTCACGACCCGATTGAGGCGATTGCGTGCCCATACGTCAACACGCCGAAGCAGGTACATCTGCTCAAGGACGCCGACATACTTGGCCGCCGTTTTCGCATCGAGGCCGACCTGACCGGCGAGTCGGGTGTAATTGCACAGTTGTCCCGCAGTCTGCGCCAGGGCACGCAGGAAACGGGGCAACTGATCCAGCTTCTCGATACCGGACACATCGCGGACGTCACGCTGGATGATGGCGTCGATATACTGCCGCCCCCAGGCCGCGCGGCGCCGGGCGGTAGAACGCGCAATGGCCTCGGGGTAACCGCCGCGCAACACCCGCTCGATCAGATCGCCCGCATGCGCCGGGGCACCGGGCAATGGCATCTGCCCCGCAAACACACTATCGAGCCAATTCGTCGTCTGCCCTTCGATTTCGCTCTGGGACAAAGGCAAGAGCGAGAATGTCTCCATCCGCCCCGCCAGAGAGTCGGCCACCGTGGGCAGGGCCATCAGGTTGGCGGACCCCGTCAGCAAGAAACGCCCCGGTCGCCGATCCTCGTCAACGGACTTCTTGATCGCCAGAAGCAACTGCGGAGCACGCTGAATTTCATCAATGACCGCATGATCCAAGCTGCGGATCATCCCGACCGGATCTTCCCGCGCGGACAACAGCGTCAGTTCATCATCCAGGGTCAGGTAGCGCCCCCCGTGTTCAGCCATCTGGCGTACCAGGGTCGTCTTGCCCGCCTGACGAGGCCCCGCCAGGAGAACCACGGGGGTATCCGCCATGGCTTCGGCGATGCGCGGCGCGATCAGGCGCGGGTACAGAGACGGCGTATTCATGTCCGCATGATATCGTGTATGTCGGAATAACCGGACGTAAAATCCGGAAACAAACCACGTTCAATCAGGAAAATCATTCATCTGCCAGCCCGGTGGCGTACCCCAGCCGCTGCATCATCGGCCCATGCGCCGCGATGATTTGCTGCACCTGTTCGGCAGTCAGCGCCTCTCGCCAGCCTCCGGCCCGGCCTTCCCGAAAAAAATGCGTGTTGCCTTGCGGGGTTTCGCGAAAACGGGTTTGCGCTTCCAGGTTTTTCAGCCGTTCAAACCGGCTGCCTTCCACCGCTTGCTCTATTGCTTGCGCCGGGTGCTCCAGCCCGCAAAAGCGGGCCACCGTGGCGAAGGTGGCAAACGGGTGGGCAAGCATGTCTTCATAACGCACGGTGAGACGCGGCAAAGGCGAGTCGAGCCAGCTGGCGGTGTGCGCACTCCAGTCGAGCAGGCGTTGACGCAACTGGATATGCAACACATTCGGGGAGGCGCAATACGTGTTCCGGTCACTGCATAGCGATTGAATGGCCCGGTTCAGGCTTGTGCTGCTGTGATGCGCCAACGACGCCACCACATCGAGCGGGTTGCGCACGATGTGTACGACGCCCCGAGTTGCGTTCAGGGGGAACATCGGTTCGCTTGCCGGGGTATCCAGACACGCATCGTGCACTTTGAGAAATACGGTGCGCTCGGCTTCGCGCGACAGGCATTCATAAACACGCGGGCGCAGAACATCGATCTGGTCAAAATCGAGTTCTGCTGCATTCACACCGACCACGTCATCGAAGTCTTCACGTGAACTGGCAATGCCGTCGCAGCTGACTTGCTGGTTGATGTCGCCTTCCGGGTTTGCCACGCCCAGCAAGTGTCCGAGCGCCACGCGCATCCAGGTATTGCCCGATTTGGGGTAAGAGGCCAGCCAGATGATGCGGCCAGGGCCATCGGCATCTGCGGAATCGCTCATGTGGCCGGGTTCCATGAAGCTTCAAGCCGGTCGAGCACGGTATTCATGTGCGCCAAGGCTTTGGGGCGGCGCAGGCTCATCACCTGAATACGCCCCGCTGCGCGGCTGCAATGCTGAAACTGCAGGGTTCCCAGCCCGGCCGCTTTGAGCAACCGGGGCTTGTAGGTCTGGCGAGAAAGTGCGTTGACGGCCTCCAGCCCGCGCAAACGTTCCAGATGAATGCCGTCATCCAGCTTGTTTTCATTCAGCAAAATCACGCTCGCCAGCGGCAGAGCCGTGTCTTGCCGGTCTTCTTCGACCAGAAGGTGGAATTTTTCCAGCCGGGTGAGGTCGCGCACGAGCTGCTCCGGGACGTGAGCGAGGTGTTTGAGGGCATCGGCCCAGAGCTTGATGCGGGCAAAACTGGGGCGCGCCCAGGGCTGGCCTTGGGCATCGAAAGAGATGGCCAGGGTGTCGTCGCTGATGACCCGGTAACCACGCTGCCGCAGATGGGCGACCAAGGTGGATTTTCCCGCACCGGAATGCCCGGCAAAGGCTACCACCTGGCCGTTGACTTCGATGGCCCCGGCATGTAACGCCAGCAGCCCGCGCTGGTGCAACAACATACCCAACACCGTGCCCAGCAGATAAGCCCGCACATCACCCGCCGCCACACCGGGCATGGCATCGACCAGAATGCGGTTGCCACCACTGATCCGGTAACGGGCTACTTCGGGAATCGCCAGTAGAAACTCGCCTTTGCCCGCCATCCACAACGGGCCTTCGGCTTCGACCTCGGGCAAGCGCTCGGGCACGGTTCCCACCATGACGACGGCATCGGGTGGCTGCTCTTCGGGCACGGCAACCAACTCGGGCAACGCCAGCGCTGAGGCCAGCGTCAGGCCATGAATACGGTAACTCATCAAATTCATAAAAAATCTTGCTGCAAAATTGAACAGACCTTGGGAAACGCTGATGTATTCATATCGCGGCCAAGGCCGCTCCTACGAAATCAATGGGGTGTAGGAGCGGCCTTGGCCGCGAATCGGGTCAAATCGATTTGTTCAGCGCTTCCCTTGGGCTTGCAGGGTGCCACAAGCCCGGGGGGGGGTGGTTATTTTCCCTTGGTAAAAGGAATCGGGAGAGGGGCATCCTCCAGGCCAATCGCCAGCCCCACGGGTTGCACGCTACAATCGCCGCCCCGTTCGGGAATACGGATGTGCCCCCCCGGATGAGCCCGCCGATTCCTGACTATTTTCCGCATTTTCATGCCCAAAACCGACAAGACTCCTTCTCCCAAAGACTTTGAAAGTGCCATGCAGGCGCTCGAACAGGTTGTGGCGGCACTCGAATCGGGTTCGCTCAGTCTGGAAGATTCGCTGGCGGCGTATCAGCGCGGTACCGAGTTGTCGGCGTTTTGCCAGAAAACACTCGAAGAGGCACAGCAACGGGTGCGTGTGCTGGAAAACGGCGTGCTCAAGGATTTCGATGCAGGCGCAGGCCATGATCACTGATTCGGGCGCACACGATTTCGCTGCCTGGTCGCGCGCCGTGCAGGCAGAGCTGGAAATGGCACTGGTAGCCTGTCTGCCCGCTGAAAACCTGGCTCCGGCAAAACTGCATTGCGCCATGCGTTATGTGGCGCTGGGGGGGGGCAAGCGGGTTCGGCCCATGCTGGCCAGGGCGGCAGCCGAGGCGGTCGGGGCGATCGGCCCCGGTGTGATGGCGGCGGCCTGTGCGGTGGAGCTTATCCACGTCTATTCGCTCACCCACGACGATTTGCCGTGCATGGATGACGATGATCTGCGCCGGGGTAAACCCACCTGTCACGTGCAGTTCGATGAGGCAACAGCGCTGTTGGTGGGCGATGCCTTGCAGAGTCTGGCGTTTGAGGTGCTGGCGGCACCCGGTCTGGGCATACCCGCCGGGGTACAGGTCGAGATGTTGCAGATTCTTGGCCGGGCTGCGGGGTCGCGCGGCATGTGCGGCGGCCAGGCGGTGGATCTCGATAGCACCGGCAAGGCGCTCGATCTGGCTGAACTCGAATTCATGCACATCCACAAAACCGGCGCGCTGATTCAGGCGGCGGTGTTGCTGGGGGCGCTGGCGGGCGGGCCGCTGGATGCCGATGCGCGTCAACGTCTGGAGCGTTATGCGCGCTGCATCGGCCTGGCCTTTCAGGTGATGGATGATGTGCTCGACGCCGAAACCGATACGGCCACGCTGGGTAAAACTGCGGGTAAGGATGCGGCACAGGGCAAGGCGACGTATCTCACGCTCATGTCCGGCAAAGCGGCGCGCGTCTATGCACGTGAGTTGATGGATGAGGCGCTGGCTGTCATCGCCCCCTTTGGCGCACGCGGCCTGCATCTGGCCGACATTGCCCGTTTTATCGTCGAGCGCCGCTATTGAGATGGTGGCTCTCGACAACATCGCTTCGCCTGCCGACCTCAAAGCCCTGTCGCGCACCGAGTTGAAGGCGCTGACGCAGCAACTGCGCACTTTCATCATCGAATCGGTGTCACGCACGGGTGGACATCTGGCTTCCAATCTCGGGGTGGTCGAGCTGACCCTGGCACTGCATCACGTGTTTGACACCCCCGAAGACCGCATCATCTGGGACGTGGGGCACCAGACGTATGTCCACAAGATTCTTACCGGGCGGCGCGAGCGCATGCATACGCTGCGCCAGACCGATGGACTTTCCGGTTTTACCAAGCGTGAAGAAAGCCCCTATGACGCATTCGTCGCCGGGCATTCGAGCACGTCGATTTCTGCGGCGCTGGGCATGGCCGAAGCCGCCAAGCTCAAAGGCGACCCGCGCCGCGTCATTGCGGTGATTGGCGATGGGGCGATGACAGCGGGCATGGCGTTCGAGGCGCTCAACAATGCGGGCGCTTCCGATGCCAATCTGCTGGTCATTCTCAACGACAACGAGATGTCGATTTCGCCCAACGTGGGGGCGTTGAGCAATTACCTGACCAAGTTGCTTTCCGGCAGTTTTTACAACCGCCTGCGCAGCAAGGGGGAGCGTCTGCTGTCTTCGCTACCGCCGATCCACGAGCTGGCAAAACGTGCAGAAGAGCACATCAAAGGCATGGTCACACCGGGTACGCTGTTCGAGGAATTCGGTTTCAACTATCTCGGCCCCATCGACGGCCATGATCTGGATGCGCTCATTCCCACGCTGGCCAATATCCGCCAGCTCAGGGGGCCGCAGTTTCTGCATGTCATCACGCAAAAGGGGCATGGCTACACGCCTGCAGAGGCCAACCCGTGTCTGTATCACGGTGTGGGCAAATTCAAGGTTGAGGTCGGCGTGGAAACACCGACTTGTGCTCACCCCGGCAGCAAGCCGACTTACACCGAAATTTTCGGCGACTGGCTGACGGACATGGCCTCGACCGATGAACGCCTGGTGGCCATTACCCCGGCCATGTGCGAAGGCTCTGGGCTGAGTTCGTTCAGTCAGCGCTTTCCCCAACGTTATTTCGATGTGGGCATTGCCGAACAGCACGCGCTGACTTTTGCCGCCGGGCTGGCCTGCGAAGGGCTGAAACCGGTGGTGGCGATTTATTCCACCTTTCTGCAACGCGCCTACGATCAGCTCGTGCATGACGTGGCCCTGCAAGACCTGCCGGTGATGCTGGCCATCGACCGCGCCGGGTTGGTGGGGGCCGATGGCCCGACCCATGCCGGGGCGTTCGATATTTCATTTTTGCGCTGCATTCCGAACATGCTCATCGCTGTGCCTTCAAACGAGGCGGAATGTCGACAGCTGTTGACTACGGCCTATCGCCACGATGGCCCGAGCGCGGTGCGCTACCCACGCGGCGTCGGGCCGGGCTGCGCGCCCGGCCACACGCTGGAAGCCTTGGAAACAGGCAAAGGCATCGTCCGCCGTCAGGGCGAGCGTCTGGCCATTCTCGCGTTTGGCCCCGGTGTCACGCCCGCCTTGCAGGTGGCGGAAAAACTCAACGCCACAGTGGCCGACATGCGCTTCGTCAAACCGCTGGATGCCGAACTGGTGAGGCAGCTTGCACATAGCCACGACAGGCTGGTGACGCTGGAAGAAAACGTGGTCATGGGCGGGGCGGGGTCGGCGGTGGCCGAGTTGCTGCAGGCCGGGGGCATCATCCGCCCCCTGTTGCACCTGGGCCTGCCCGACCGTTTCGTGGAACACGGCGACCCGGCCACGCTGCTGGCGCGCTGCAGTCTGGATGCTTCGGGAATCGAGGCCGCCATCGTTCAACACTTCGCCCGTTTATTTCCCGAGTAGTTTACTCGGGTATTGGTGCGGTTTATACTCTGTCCACCCCAAGGCTGAGAAAGCAGCAAGGAATTTTGTCCTATGAGCACCTGTGACACGGTTTGTGAAACCACCGCCCCCTGCCCCCCCGGCGAAAGCGCTGCGCCGATTGCCGACGTGCAGAATTACCCCGACTCACGCAAGCTCGCCATCGACAAGGTGGGCATCAGGGCCGTTCGGCACCCGGTCAAAGTGCTCGACAAGACCGGCGGCGTGCAGCACACCATCGCCACTTTCGGCATGTATGTGTATCTGCCCCATCATTTCAAGGGCACGCACATGTCGCGCTTCCTTGAAATTCTCAATGGCTACGAGCGCGATATTTCGGTGGAGTCGTTCGAGCACATGCTGCGGCAAATGGTGGTGAAGCTTGAAGCCGATTCAGGCCATGTGGAAATGAACTTTCCTTATTTCGTGAACAAGAAGGCTCCCGTTTCCGGCGTGGAAAGCCTGATGGATTACGACGTCACCTTCATTGGCGAAATCAGGAATGGCGAATATCTCCAGACCATGAAGGTGTTGGTGCCCTGCACCAGCCTGTGCCCGTGCTCGAAGAAAATTTCAGAATATGGCGCGCACAACCAGCGCTCGCACGTCACCATCACCGTGCGCACCAACAGCTTTGTGTGGATCGAGGACATCATCCAGATCGCCGAAGAGAACGCTTCCAGCCAGTTGTACGGCCTGCTCAAGCGCCCGGATGAGAAATTCGTGACCGAACGTGCCTACGAAAATCCGAAGTTTGTGGAAGACCTGGTGCGTGACGTCGCTGCCGCCCTCAACCAGGAAGCACGCGTCGATGCCTACGTGGTGGAAGCGGAAAACTTTGAATCCATCCACAACCATTCCGCTTATGCCCTGATCGAGCACGATAAGACGGCCTGAGACGACCTGATGCATACGGCCTGGTTCCGGGCCGGGGCACCAGGTCAGGTGGTTTCCTGCCAGAGGGTGAAACAGACGTTGCCGTCGCGGTTGTTGGACAGCACCAGCCGGTAACCCCATTCCAGTGCCTGTTTGGCCGCCTGATACAGGCCGATGCCCATGCCTTCGTGGGCAGAAACCGGGGCCTGAAAGAGTTTGCGTACCACCCCTTCATCGGCTGCCCGGCCACTGTCACATACCGTCAGCGAAGGCAGCGATTTCGTGACCAACACAACGCGAATGCGCATGTCTGGCGTGGTTTGCCGTTTGCGCAGTGCGTTCTGCACCAGATTCTCGGCCACACTGTCGAACAGCTCCTGCGGCAGCCAGAGCGTGGAATCGGGGTCGTCGATTTCCAGCACGAGGTCATCCTGGGCAAAGCGGTCTCGAAATGCCTGCCACCATTCATATGCCGGAATCTGCCGTTTTTCAGCCTTCTTCGCCGGGGTTTTCAATCTGCCCAGGGTTTCTTCGAGGCGCCGCGCCAGTTCCGGCAATTGCCGCTGCATGAGCTGCTGTAACGCGCTGGCCTGTTCTGGCGTGCTTTGCTCGGCTGCGGCACACAGCCCCTTGAGCGACTGCAACAGATTTTTCACGTCATGCACCAGACGTGACCCGGTCTCGTAAACCGCTTGGGTATATGCATTGGCCTGCATTTCCTGCTCGCGCAGCTTGGCCATGTACACATAACCGATGAGCTCGGTGAGCAGGCGCAGATTGAGCTGAATCGCTTGTTCGAGCGGGGTCTCGGTGGCAAACACCAACTCCACCCCCAAGTGGGTGAAAGACGTAGCGTGTACGCTCAGCTCACCCAAGGCATCGCGTGAGCGCGGACTGCGCCAAGTCACGCCCTTGATCCAGGGCATGTGCGAAAACCCGAGAATGGCGGCACGCAAAAACCGCTCCGGATTACCGACCCGTTCGGCGGCAACGGAAAGATCTTTCAGCCACGCCTCAAGAGGTAATTCGCTGGAAGCAGGTTGCTTGAAATCAGGGGATTGTTCGCTCATTTGCCAGGATGACTTTCATGACACGTTACGAATCCGCATGCGGAGAGGGTTCAGACACAATAGCCAGCAGTACCGGGACTGGCAATGACGAAACGCACGCTGCACCACTCTGCGCTCAAGTCAACGAAGGGCCGGTCCCGAGTTGACTTTGACCTCCCTCGGGGGGCAGGCGGGGCAAAGCCCGGCCTTGGGGGCATTTTCAAGTCAACGAAGGGCGAGTCGACTTTGATCCCCCCTGGCCTGAGTGACGATCAAATCGCGGCTGCGCCCATCGCCCCGTCAACCATCACGCAGCCGAATCTCAGCCGCCGCCAAGCCCTCCGGGGCCCCGCGCAGCACCAGGATATCGCCGGACAACAGGCTGGGATTGCTTTCGGCGCTGACCTCGGTTTCACCATGGCGACGCACATTCAGCAGGGCAACGCCCGCTGCGGGCAGATCAATTTCGTCAAGAGCTCGTCCCACCGCCCAGAAACGTTCGAGAATCATGATGGAAGCCAGTCTTTCTCCGCCGAGGTTGTCCTCATCATCATCGGTCAGTCCGCGAAAATAACCGCGCAAGGAGGCATAACGCGCTTCACGGGTATGGCGGATGCGTTTGAGCACCCGCGAAAGCGGCACCCCGGCCATGAGCAAGGTTTGCGAGGCCAGCATGAGTGCGCCCTCCATGACCTCGGGCACCACCTCGGCTGCACCGGCCTGACGCAGGCGGTCGAGATCGGTGTCGTCGAGCGTGCGCACAATCACCGGGGCATCAGGCTTCAGACGTTGCGCAGCGGCGATGATCTTCAGCGCCGAAGGGCTGTGCGCGAAGCTCACCACCACCGCGCGGGCACGATGTATGCCCGCCGCCATGAGCACTTCCACACGCGTGGCGTCACCGAACACCACCGCATCGCCCGCCTGCCCGGCCGCCCGCACACGACGCGGATCATCATCGAGCGCAATGAAAGGCACCCGCTCGGTTTCCAGCAGTCTGGCAAGGCTCTGACCGCTACGGCCGTAGCCACAGAGAATGACGTGTTTCTGGATGCCAAAGGCGCGCGCGGCAATCTCATGCACACCACGCGCCTGCTCAAGCCAGCTGCCCCCTTCGAGTTTTTGCGCAAGACGCAGGCTGGCAAGGTAAATGCCCGGTGCCGTCAGCATCGACAACACCATGGCGGCCAGCACGGTCTGGTGCAGTTCTGGTGAAACCAGGTGGTTGGTCAGGGCCAGGCCCAGCAGCACGAAACCGAACTCGCCCGCTTGCGCCAACCCCAGGCCGACTCGTGCGACAACTGGCCAGGAGGGGGTGAACATGCGGGTCAACAAGGCAATGGCCAGCCCTTTGCCAACAATCAGCAAGGCCAGCAAAGCCAGCACCTGCGGCCAGAAATGGGCAATGACGCGCAAATCCAGCATCAACCCGACCGAGACGAAAAACAGCCCCATGAGCACATCGCGGAAAGGGCGAATGTCCGATTCCACCTGATAGCGGTATTCGGTTTCGGCAATCAACACCCCGGCGAGAAAGGCCCCCAGGGCCAGGGACAACCCGGCACGGTCGGTGATATAGGCCAGACCGAGAGTGACCAGCAGCACGTTGAGCATGAACAACTCGCCCGATTTGGTCTGCGCCACCCACTGAAACCAGGGGCGCATCAGCTTTTGGCCGACGGCGAGAATCAGAAACAGCACGAAAGCGGCACGCAACGTGGCATACAACATGGCCTCACCCATGCCCGAGCCCTGAGCCAGGGCAGGTACAAAGATGATGAGCGGTGCCACAGCCAGATCCTGAAACAGCAACACCCCAAGAATCAGCCGACCAGGTTCACTATCGAGCTCGTCGCGCTCTGCCAGCAGCTTGCTGACCACGGCAGTGGATGACATGGCGAGGATGCCCCCCAGGGCCAGCCCGGTTTCCCAGGGCAAAGACAGGGCCATACACAACAGCATGGCAATCAGCATGCTGACCAGCACTTGCAGCCCGCCCAGGCCGAACACCGCTTGTCGCATGGCTTTAAGCCGCGACAAGGAAAATTCCAGACCAATGGAAAACATCAGGAAGACAACGCCAAACTCGGCCAGGTGATTGGCGGGCGAACCGGCTTCCATGTGCGGCAGAAACGGCCCCAGACCAATGCCGATCAGCACATACCCCAACAGCGCAGGCAAACCCGCTGCACGCAGGGCTGCTACGGCAAGCACACCGGCTGCCAGAAGGATCAGGGTCAATTCGAGGGTGGTATGCATGATTTCTGTTGTCAGTTCGCGCGTGGGGTGCCTGAGCAAACAGCAGGCGATGCCAAGCGCCCACTGACAACCCGTAACTTGTTCTAAACTCTCGCCCCATTATGACATCGACCACCCCCACTCCCGGCGACATCCTCGCCATGGCCCGTCGCACACTGGAAATCGAAGCCGCAGCCGTTGTGCAGCTGACTGATCAGATCAACGCCGATTTTCTGCGCGCCGTCGAGACCTTGCTGGCCTGTACGGGCCGGGTTGTCGTTTCCGGCATGGGCAAATCCGGCCATATCGGCAACAAGATCGCAGCCTCTCTGGCCAGTACTGGTACGCCCTCCTTCTTCATGCATCCGGCCGAAGCCAGCCACGGCGACTTGGGCATGATTACGGCACAGGATGTGGTCATTGCCCTTTCCAATTCGGGTGAAAGCGCAGAAATCGCCAGCATCGTGCCGCTGATCAAACGTCGCGGTGCCCGACTGATCGGCATGTCGGGCAACCCCGCTTCGACGCTGGCGCGTGAATCTGACATTCACCTTTACGCAGGCGCAGAACAGGAAGCCTGCCCGCACAACCTGGCCCCCACCGCCAGTACGACGGCCGCCCTGGCCATGGGTGATGCCCTGGTGGTCGCCACCTTGTTTGCACGAGGTTTTACTGCCGAAGATTTTGCACGCACCCACCCCGGAGGGGCTTTGGGCCGACGTTTGCTGGTGCATGTGCGTGATCTCATGCACCGGGACACGGCGCTGCCCTGTGTGCTGGATTCCGCCAAGCTGAAAGAGGCCTTGCTGGAAATGACACGTAAAGGCCTGGGCATGACGGCAGTGGTAGACAGCTCCGGGCAGTTGCAGGGCATCTTTACCGATGGCGACCTGCGCCGCCTGCTCGATCAGGATGTCGATATGCGCAGCACCCTGATCGCCGAGGTGATGAAGCGCGGCCCACTGACCATTTCGGAAGATGCGCTGGCGGTCGAAGCCGTGCGCATCATGGAACAGACCAAGGTAAACGGCCTGCTGGCCGTCGATACCGCAGGTCGCCTCACAGGGGCACTGAACATGCACGACTTGCTGAAAGCCGGGGTGGTATGACTGCCATGAGCAACACACTTTCCTTGGAGGAGCGCGCCCGCGCGGTGCGTATGGCCATCTTTGACATCGATGGCGTGCTCACCGATGGCAGCCTGTTTTTTGGCGATGATGGTCAGGAATACAAAGCCTTCAATTCGCGGGATGGGCACGGCATCAAGATGCTGCGCGCGACGGGCGTAGAGGTAGGCATCATCACCGGGCGCACCTCTCAGGTGGTGTTGCACCGGGCACGCAACCTTGGCATCACCCGCATCATTCAGGGCGCAGAAGACAAACGGGCCGCACTCGATGGCATGCTGCGCGAGTACGCCCTGCTCGCTTCACAGATTGCCTATATGGGCGACGACATTGTGGATCTGCCCGTACTGAACCGTTGCGGTCTGGCCGCCTGCGTGCCAGATGCGCCGCCCGAGGTCAAAAACCGCTGCCAGTACATCACCCAGGCAGGGGCTGGGCGTGGTGCCGCACGCGAACTCTGCGAAATGATCATGCGCGCCCAGGGCACCTGGGCCGCCCAGCTTGCCCTGTATGACCGCTGATCGTTCCCCTTTTACCCTGCGCACCCTGCCAGCATGATGGGGGGACATCAGATCCACTGGTTGCCCCTGGGGCTGGTTGGCATCCTGGCGGTGCTGGGGTTCTGGCTGAACCAGCTTATTCACCAACCGGTCATGGTCGACAACGCGGGGTTCTTCCATGAACCCGATGCCATTGTGGAAAAATTCAACGCACTCGCCTTCGACTCCGCAGGCAACCCCATGCATCGGCTTACCACCGACCGTCTAACACATTATCTCGACGATGACACCAACTCACTCGACCACCCAGCTTTCCAGATTCTCGACAAGCGTGGCATGCCCGTGAAAGTCAGTGCTCAGCGAGGCTTGGTCTCTACAACTGGCGAACACATCCACTTTCTGGGCAATGTCAAACTGATGCGCCAGGATCTTTCCGGCCATGTTCCGTTCACACTCGAAACCGAATATCTGTGGATCACGCCAGATGCTGGCATCATGCAGACAGACAAACCCGTCACGCTGCGGCAAGGACGCAATATCATCACCGCCCGAGCCATGCAGGCTGACAGCCGCACCCAGATCATCACCCTCTCCGGAGGCGTTCGTGGAACCTATGAAAAAACGCACTGAAATCCTCTTGATCAGCTTCTGGATCATCGGCCTGCTGACGGCCTGGCCTGTTCATGCAGAACGCGCCGACCGTGACAAACCCATCAACGTCGAGGCTGACAGCGTCAAAATGGACGATGTCAAAAAATCAGCCACCTATGAGGGGCGGGTCGTTCTCAGCCAGGGCACGCTCATGCTGACGGCAGAACGCGTGGAAGTGCGGCAGAACGAGAACAATGTCATCACGGGCGTTGCCACAGGTTCACCGGTCTATTTCCGGCAGAAAATGGATGTCAGTGGTGATTTGGCCGAAGGTTGGGCCGAACAGATCGAATACGACGGTCAGACCAACAAGCTCAAGCTCATCAGTACCACCGGCCAGGCCCGCCTGAAAAAAGGCGTGGATGAACTGCGTGGCAACCAGATCGTCTACGACAGCGCCACAGAATTTTTCCAGGCCAAAGGCAACGGTGGCGCAGCCAGCCGCGTGCATGCCGTCATTCGACCCAAACCCCCCACTGTTCCGCAGGAAGCCCCTGTCCAACCCGCAGCCAAACCCTGAGGCCCGAGCGGTGACCTCCCTGATCGCAGAAAATCTGGCAAAACGCTACAAAGCACGCAAAGTCGTCAAAGACGCCTCGTTTCGCGTAGAAGGGGGGGAGGTCGTTGGCTTGCTCGGCCCCAACGGCGCAGGCAAGACCACCTGTTTCTACATGGTCGTAGGGCTGGTTCGTGCCGATGCCGGGCATATTTTTCTAAACCACGCCGAAGGCAAGAAAACGACCTTGACGCATCAACCCGTCTATAAACGCGCACGCCTTGGCGTGTCTTACCTGCCCCAGGAAGCTTCGATTTTCAGACGCCTGTCGGTCGCCGACAACATCGCTGCCATGCTGGAACTGAAGGGGTATGACGAAGAAGAAGTAGAAACCCGCCTGCAAAACCTGCTCGAAGACCTGCATATCGTCCATCTGCGTGACGCCCCCGCCGCTGCACTCTCGGGGGGCGAACGCCGTCGTGTCGAAATTGCACGGGCCTTGGCCACCTCCCCCCAATTCATGCTGCTGGATGAGCCATTTGCCGGCATCGATCCCATTTCCGTCATCGACATCCAGAAAATCATCCGTTTTCTGAGCGAGCGTGGCATCGGGGTGTTGATTACCGACCATAACGTGCGTGAAACCTTGGGTATCTGTCATCGCGCATACATCCTCAATGACGGTCATGTTCTTGCAGAAGGAAAGCCCGACGAGATCATTGCCAACGAACATGTCCGCCGGGTTTACCTGGGCGAGCATTTCAAGCTGTAACACACCATGACGCCCCCTGAGCCCGGCCTCTCCCATCACTTTGCAACATGAAGCAAAGCCTGCAACTCCGGCTGCACCAGCAGCTCACCCTGACGCCACAACTGCAACAATCCATTCGTCTGCTGCAACTTTCCACGCTGGAACTCAGCCAGGAAATCTCGCAGATGTTGCAGGACAACCCCATGCTCGAACGCCTTGACGGCGTGGATCGCTTTGATGGGGGGGATGTCGGCAGTACCGGAGAGCAGGGCAGTAACGGGGAGGAAGCGCCGCAACGCCAGCAGGAAGACATCCACAACGAAGTCCAAAACGAACTGGCCTGGGGGGACCGCGCCGTTTCAAGTTCGCAAGGCAGCAGCAACCACGACGATGACGATGAACGTGAGTTTCAGCAGGCCGACGCCCATCAGACCAGCCTGCATCAGCATCTGAGCGAACAACTGAACCTCACCCCCATGAGCCAGCGCGACCAGCAACTGGTGTTATTGCTGATCGAATCGCTCGATGACGACGGCTATCTCGGCAGCACACTGGAAGAAATCGCCGAACTGCTGCCGGAAGAGCTGGAAATCGACCCCTTGGAGCTGTCCACCGCACTCAAGCTGTTACAGAGCTTTGACCCCCCCGGTATCGGTGCCCGCGACCTGGGAGAATGCCTCTGGCTGCAGCTGGCCAACCTGCCTGAAGACACCCTGCATCGCGGTATGGCCCAAAAGCTGGTGAAGCACCATCTGCACCTTCTCGGCGACCGGGAATACGGCAAGATCAAAAAACTGCTCGGACTCTCCGACCCCGAGTTCGTGCAGGTCAGACAACTCATCACCTCACTCAACCCTAGACCAGGGGCATCCTTCGCTCCGCTCGATACGCGCTATGTCACACCAGACGTCTTCGTCAAAAAGGTCAAAGGGCTATGGATGGTGAATCTGAATCCTGATGCCATGCCGAAATTGCGTATCAACGAAATGTATGCCGGCATTCTGCGCGCCAATCGTGACAGTGCCCGCGACAGTGGCCTGTCCACACAACTTCAGGAAGCGCGCTGGCTCATCAAGAACGTGCAGCAGCGATTTGAGACTATCCTGAAAGTGTCACAAGCCATCGTTGATCGCCAGCGCATGTTTTTCGAACACGGGGAAGTCGCCATGCGGCCCCTGACTCTCAAAGAAATCGCCGAATCGGTGGAATTGCATGAATCCACCATTTCGCGGGTCACCACCCAAAAGTACATGATGACGCCGCGGGGTCTGTTTGAGTTCAAATACTTCTTTGGCAGCTCACTGGCCACCGAAGAGGGCGGTGCCACTTCCAGCACCGCCATCAGGGCACTGATCAAGCAATGCATCGATGCAGAAAATCAGGCCAAACCGTTATCTGACAATACAATTGCAGAAATGCTGGGTAGCCAAGGTTTTCTGGTTGCCCGTCGCACCGTCGCAAAGTATCGGGAACAGATGAGCATTCCTCCCGCCAACCAGCGCAAATCTTATTAGCCTGCGCGTCATAAAAAGGAGTTTGTATGAACCTCACCATCACCGGTCACCATCTCGAAGTGACTCCTGCCATTCGCGGTTACGTGGAAGAAAAAATAGGGCGGATCACCCGTCATTTCGACCAGGTCATTGATGTTTCCGTGATTCTTTCCGTGGAAAAACTGATCAACAAGGCCGAAGTCAACCTGCACGTTCGCGGCAAAGACATCTTTGTTGAATCTTCCGATGCCGACATGTATGCCGCCATCGATGCCCTGGCTGACAAACTCGATCGTCAGGTGCTCAAACACAAAGAAAAAAGTGGCGACGTTCACCGTGAATCCGGCGGTGTAAAGCGCCAAAGTGCCGCAATGGAGTAACTCCTCCAGCCTGCTCCAGCCCCGCTACGGCGGGGTTGTTCAATGGATTAGCCATGAACCTCATTACCCCCCTGCTGCGTCAGGAAAACATTCAGGTCGGTGTCGACATTTCCAGCAAGAAGCGCCTGTTTGAACATGCCGCCCGGCTGTTTCAGAACAGTCATCAGGTCAACGAACAAGAAGTCTTTGAAAGCCTGTTTTCACGAGAAAAACTCGGTTCGACCGCGCTCGGCTACGGTATTGCCATTCCGCATGGCCGTATCAAACACCTCAAAGAAACCGCCTGCGCCTTTATCCGGTTAAACACCCCCATCGCTTTCGACGCCCCGGACAATCAGCCCGTCGACCTCATTTTCATTCTGCTGGCCCCGGCCACGGCCACCGACGTGCATTTGCAAATACTGGGCGAACTGGCTGCCATGTTCTCCAGCGAAGCACTGCGTGCCCTTCTGCGTACAACGCCTGATGTCGCCACGCTGCACCAACTGATTACCGAATGGACGCCGTAAAGTCCGTGTCTGTATTCACACAGGCAACATGACCCATCCCCCCGCACAGCACGTCACCGCCCACCACCTCTCTGTCACCGAACTGTATCGGCGACTCGGGCCACGCTTGCAACTGTATTGGTTGGCGGGGCACAACGGGGGGGAACGACAACTCACCTCCGATACCATCCAGAAACCCTCGCTGGCACTGATCGGCCATCTCAATTTCGTGCACCCCAACCGGGTTCAGGTATTGGGCTGCGCAGAAATGGATTACCTGCGCCACTTGTCCGGCGAGAACCTGCAAACCGCCGTGGACAACCTGTTTTCCACCGAACTTGCAGCCGTCATCGTCGCCAATAACGAAGCGGTGCCCCCCCCGCTGGTTCAGGCTGCCGAACGCACCCACACCCCCCTGTTCACCTCCCCCGAACCCAGCCCAACCCTGATGGGCGTCATGTCTCACATGATGACCCAGGCCCTGGCTCCCTCCACCGTACTGCATGGCGTGTTTCTGGAAGTCTCGGGGCTGGGCGTGCTGATTACCGGCGACCCGGCCATCGGCAAAAGCGAACTGGCGCTGGAACTCATCACTCGCGGCCACCGGCTCGTGGCCGACGATGCTCTGGAAGTCTTCGCGGTTTCACCGGATACCCTCGAAGGTCGTTGCCCGCCGCTCTTGCAGGGCTTCATGGAAGTACGCGGGCTGGGCATCCTCAACATTCGCCGCCTGTTCGGCGAAAGCGCGGTCAAGCACAAAAAGAACCTCAAGCTCATCATTCACCTCATGCCCGCCGAACAATGGCATGAGGTGGATCGGCTCAACATGCAGCACAAAGACCGCGTCATCTTCAGCGTGCCCGTTCCGGAAGTGCATATTCCTGTCGCTGTGGGCCGTAACCTGGCAGTGCTGGTAGAAGTTGCGGTGCGCAACCACATCCTGAAATTACGGGGCATCAACTCCTCGGAAGAATTCATCGAGCTGCAGCGACTCGCCATTGCCGGCGGGGGCCTCACGGGAGAGGCCTTTTGAGACTCATCCTGATCAGCGGCCTATCCGGCTCGGGCAAAAGCGTGGCCCTCAACGTGCTCGAAGACGCCGGTTTTTACTGCATCGATAATCTGCCTGCCTCGCTTCTGCCGGAAACACTCCAGCATCTGCGCCTATATGGCGTCACCGATACGGCCGTAAGCATCGACGCGCGCAGCGGTGCCAGCTTGGTGGATTTGCGTTACGAGCTGGATGAACTGCGGGAGCAATTCAACGTACATATCCTGTTTCTCACCACCCGCGAAGAAACCCTGGTCAAACGCTATTCCGAAACCCGGCGACGCCACCCGCTCGCCACTGGCAACCGATCCCTCGAAGAATGCATCCGCACCGAGCGCGAAATGCTTGCCAACCTGTCCAGCCATGCCCACATCATCGACACCAGCGACATCACCGCCAACACCCTGCGCGCCCACATCAAGGATTTCCTCAATCTGAAAAGCACGGCCTTCACACTGGTGTTTGAATCGTTCGGTTTCAAATACGGCATTCCCATGGATGCTGATCTGGTGTTCGACGTGCGCTGCCTGCCCAACCCTCATTACAACCCGGCATTACGCCCACTCACCGGGCGTGATGCCGCCGTCATCGCCTTTCTGCAGGCCGAACCGCTGGTTGCGCAAATGTTGGAAGATATCCGCGCCTATGTCGAAAAATGGGTGCCCGCCTACATTCGCGACAACCGCAATTACTTCACCGTCGGCCTGGGCTGCACGGGCGGACAACACCGCTCTGTCTATTTCGCCGAAACCCTCGCGGCGCATTTCCGGCAGAGCCAGCAAGTCCTCGTGCGCCACCGGCAACTGGACTGATCCACCCCATGCTGAAAACCGGCATCCTGCCCGGCGATTGGTTGATTCTGGTGGCCGGGCTCGGGCTGGTGGGCATGCTGTTTCTGCATCAGGCAGGCAGCCTCGAAGGGCGCGTCATCATCCGCCAGAATGGCCAGATTCATGCAGAAGCCAGCCTGCGCCTCAACCGCATCATCGAGGTACCCGGCCCGCTGGGCATGAGTCGGATCGAGATCCGTGAAGGTCGGGTCAGAATCGCGGCCGACCCCAGCCCGCGTCAATTGTGCGTCAAACAGGGCTGGATCCCTCCCGGTGGCGCAGCCGTGTGCCTGCCCAACCGCATTTCGGTAGAAAACGCCGCCGCAGGTTATGACTCCCTCAACTATTGAACTACCTGTCACAGCTCAAGACCGCCGCGTTGCCGCCCTGGCGGCGGCCGCCATCGGCCTCACCCTCGCCGAAGCGGCCATTCCCTTGCCGATTCCTGGCGTCAAACCCGGTCTGGCCAACATCGTCACCTTGTTGGTGCTTTACCGGTACGGCTGGCGCATGGCTGCCTGGGTCAGCCTGCTGCGCATCCTCGCCGGGGCACTCACGCTCGGTTACTTCCTCACGCCGGCATTCATGCTCTCGGTCAGCGGTGGCCTGATGAGCCTGCTCATGCTTGCCTGGGCCGTGCACCTGCCACGCCGCTGGTTCGGGCCGGTGGGGTTATCCGTACTCGCCGCCTTCGCCCATATCAGCGCCCAACTGGCTGTAGTGGATTTCTGGCTGATGCCCGGCGGCAGCCTCATGCATCTCATGCCCTTGTTTCTGGGCGCGGCCTGGCTGACCGGTTTGAGCAACGGGCTGATCACCACCCATCTGCTCACACACACTGCGTGGGCACCCGACACGCCGCCTCTCGACAACGCATGACAACAGCGGCAACCCTGCGTTTCCTTTTTCCAGCCCCCATTTCCGCAAGGCCCTCTTCATGAAACGACGCATCACCCTCGCGCTGACCGGCGCATCAGGCATGGCCTATGGGCTACGCCTTCTGGAATGTCTGCTCAAGGCCGATTGCAGGGTGGATCTATTGGTCTCACAGGCCGCACGCATCGTGGCCCGGCAGGAGCTGGATATCACTTTTCCCGCAGACCATGCCGCCCTGAGTGAATTTCTGCAGTCACGCTATGCTGGTGGGGAAATTCACGCGTATGGCGAAAAGGAATGGTTTGCCCCGGCCGCATCGGGCACCAACCCGGCTCATGCCATGGTGATTTGCCCCTGCACCATGGGTGCCGTGGCGGCCATCGCCCACGGTCTCTCGGATAACCTCATGGAGCGTGCAGCCGATGTCATGCTCAAGGAAAAACGTCCGCTCATCATCGTTCCGCGAGAAACCCCGTTTTCGCTCATCCACCTGCGCAACCTCACCGCGCTGGCGGAGGCCGGTGCCACCATCTTGCCTGCCAGCCCCGGTTTCTATCACCGCCCCCAAAGCGTTGAGCAGGTGATGGATTTCATTGTCGCCCGAGTGCTTGATCAACTCGGCATGCCCCACACACTCCTGTCCAGATGGGGAGAAGAGGCTTGACCCGGATTGCCCATATCAGAACGCTCACGCTTCATGCTTCGCGCCCTTTCTTCCCGCCCTTTCTTCCTGTATCCCATCCCCTTCCCACGCCCAGCATGCCCATGGCCACGCGCACAACGCCATAGGCCAACCAGGAAAACAAGCGGACATGACCAGGAATACGCCGCCACGACATGCGATGAATACGGTGTCCGCCATGCGCTAACAGTGTTTCCAGGCTGGCCAGCAGTTCTTCGGCGAAACGCCGGTCGTGAATGACCACATTGGCTTCCCTGGCCAACAAAAAACTGAGCGGATCGATGTTGCTGGAACCTACCGTCGCCCATTTACCGTCAATGACGGCCACCTTGGCGTGCAGTTCGCTCGGGCGATATTCAAAGACTTCCACCCCGTTTTCGAGGAAGTAGCGATACAGCGCACGGCTTGCCGCCCGGTAGACGGGGTGATCGGTATGCCCCTGCATGATCAGCACCACACGCACACCACGCCGGGCAGCCTCGACCAGGGCATGACGAAAACGCACGCCCGGCAGAAAGTAGGCGTTGGCGAGGAAGATTTCCTGGCGCGCACCTCGTATGGCACGCAAATAAGCGTTTTCAATGGCACGTCGCCCGGTCAGGTTGTCACGCACCAGCAATTCGGCTCGCTGCTCGCCCATGGCCTGAATGTGCGGAACCAGCCACGAACCTTCGCCGTGATGCACCCCCAGACGACTCCAGCTCACCAGCCGCCACAATCGCAAAGCGCTCCGGTGGACATCAGCCACCAGCGGGCCGGTTATCTGGATGGCGTAATCCTGTCTGGGCGGGGCTGAAGCGTTTCCAGAGAAGTCATCGATGATGTTGATGCCACCGACAAACGCAATGCGCGCATCCATCACGGCCAACTTGCGGTGCATGCGGCGCAGGCGATGGCGGCTCATGGGTCTGCGCCAGGGCAGGAATTCCGGACGGAAAAACAGCACTTCCACTCCGGCCTGGCGCATTGCCGCGTGCCACGCGGGAGAAAAATCCCTGGAGCCGAAACCGTCGAGCAAAACCCGAACGGTGACGCCTCGCCGGGCGGCGGCCATCAGTGCCTGGATCACCTGAAGGCCTGTGTGGTCTGCACGAAAAATGTAGCTTTCCAGGCAGATTTCATGGCGGGCCTGCTCGCAGGCGGCAATC
>Ga0208371_1000069_pt1 | contig 56188 bp, 39 predicted proteins | sample SubbioCR12Aug_1A_FD_184827 | JGI IMG/M metagenome (GOLD analysis project Ga0208371, IMG submission 184827) | Serpentinite rock and fluid subsurface biosphere microbial communities from McLaughlin Reserve, California, USA - CR12Aug_1A (SPAdes) | ecosystem: Environmental > Terrestrial > Deep... | reverse complement strand
GCTTTTATTATCACTTAAAGGACCATTTGGGCAATGTGCGGGCGGTTGTGTCGGCGGGAACGAACAACAACACCCTGGTGCACCAATCAAATGAATATTACCCCTTTGGCATGGTACTCACTAAAAACGCCACCTCAAGCCAGGGCATCGTAGTGCCCAACAAATACAAATACAATGGCAAAGAAGAACAGGAGATGCCGGGGAAGTGGTTGGATTACGGGGCGAGGTTCTATGACCCGACGTTGGGGAGGTTTACAACAGCTGACCCATTGGCAGAAGTAGCTTATGATTGGACACCTTACCGATATGGGTATAATAATCCTATGAAATATACAGACCCAACAGGAATGCTTGAGTCTACTCATACAGATGAAGACGGTAATGTTCTTGCTGTTTATGATGATGGAGACAACGGAGTATATAAACATGCAGGAAAAGGAGATGAAGCAGCAAAGAATGTTGAAAAGAATTATAGTGCTGATAATACCTCCGCTGGTGGGGAAAAAATGGGTGAATCATTACATTCATTAAGTTTTGCTGACCAAAGCTTGTATAATGAAACAGGAGAAGTTCAGGCAGCTGATATCAAGATTGATTTTGGTTCTACTGAATTAACCGATAAAGTGCAAGGAATACTTGATGCAGACCCATCATTAAAAGAATATGCGGGTAAAGCAGGGACTAATGGTGATTGGGACTTAAAGAGTAATACAACAAACGGCTCGAAACTTTTTGGCAAATATGCTTCTCCAAGGGATGCGGGAAACTTTGCAGCAGGAGCAGTAGCTCAGATGTCAGGCATTGCGCCTATCGCACAGTTTGGTTTTGGTGCGTATAATATGACAGGAAACAGCAAACCTTTAACAGGATTGGTCACAGGTGCCGTTGGTAGATTGACTTTAATTAATCCCGCGGCAGGTTTAGGTGCAGCCTATTTGATAGGAAAATATGGCGAAGATAAACTTAGCCAACGTTCAATTGATATAGGTAAGCAATACATTAAAAACAAATAAAATGAGAAAGAAACTAATTGTGCTATTATTATTTGCCTTTATGTTAAATTCTTGTAATGATACAGCAACAGAGATTACCTATAGGTATGACAATACTGTAATTAAAAGAGTTGATAAAAGAGACAGAACGACTTTTTATTATAATAGGATTGATAGCGATTCTCCTAAAATATGGGTGGAGTATTCTGGGATAAATGATGGTTTTTCTGGTTACTTGAGATTTGAAGGTAATGGAAAAGTAAGTATTCTTTCTGGGGATGGTTATTTTCAATCATCTAATATTGATACCTCAAAGTTTAAATACAAAAGAATACTTGCACATCAAAGACCTGATTTAGGAGAGAATGTTTGCTTTATTCAACTGGCAACAAAATATGAACAAGAAAAAAACCTTAATACAGGAACTAGGATTAAGGTTAATTATAAAGATACTAAAGATTAGGTATAGAGCCCGGCACTGCCGGGCTTTTTGCTTTATAGAGCAGCAATATTTTTAAGCTTCACGGATTTAATAAAGCCATCCAATACATGAAGGATGTGGCTCTTATCCTCGTTGTCCATTTTCTCAATCTCATTCAGACACCCCTGCTGGCGCGGATTTGTAATCCGTGCCAGTACAATAATCTATCACAAAAAACTATTTTTACCTGATTAAAGAAAATTACCAAGGAGTAAGCAGGAAATATTTGTAATTAACTGAATATGAAGCGTGTTTTGTGGCACAGATTGCAAATCTGCGCCAGCGGAGGGATTTATAGAACCACGCGACGGGAGTCGCGCGGTAGCGGGGCGACAGGTGTACCACTAGTGAAAGTGCATCTCCCCCCCCCGCTGGCGCGGATTTATAATCCGTGCCCGTACAATAACCTATCATAACCGCGCTGATGCAACAGTCTGGTCCATCGCCATCAAACAGGCAACTTCAGTTGAATATTGGCATGAAAGGATTTGCGGTGATGGATGGTGTAACCGTGGCGGGCAATGGCTTCCTTGTGCTTTGGCGTAGGATAACCTTTGTTCGATTGCCAGTCGTAGTGCGGAAATGCTTTCCCCAACTGCACCATCAGTTCATCACGAAAGGTTTTGGCAAGAATGGAGGCTGCAGCTATCGGGCGATAAATGGCATCACCTCCAATGATGCAGTGGTGCGCAATGTCGTTGTATGGCTTAAACCTGTTTCCGTCGATCAGCAACAAGACAGGCTTTACACTGAGTTGGTCAATGGCCCTGTGCATTGCCAGGAAACTGGCATTCAAAATATTGATCTGATCAATTTCATCCACCGAGGCAATGCCGATAGCCCATGCCAGCGCGTGATCGCGGATGATGGGACTCAGCAGGTTTCGCTGCCGTTCGCTTATCTTTTTGGAATCATTCAGGGCCGGATGATCGAAATCCGGATCAAGGATTACGGCAGCAGCCACAACAGGACCAGCCAGGCAACCCCGCCCAACCTCATCGCATCCGGCTTCGATGCCCGCAAGGCCATAAACAGCCTTTAGCCTGCTCATGCAAACAGCCTGTAATAATGCGAGAACAAGACCAGGGCAAGGAGCAGCAACACCATGATATTTGCCAACCTGAGCCTGCGTGCCGACGACACCCAATAGGTAATAAACACTGCGGCCGGCACAATAAACAAGCCATTGGCACTCAGGTGAGCCCCCGAAAAACCGGCACTGGCCAGAAACAGCAACAGCATCAGCATGGTGATGCTGACTTTTTTTCTAGTGCTGATGCTGTTGTCGCTTTCGTTCCCGTTGACCCACAGCAGGGCAGCCAAAAGCATTACCAGAACCAGCAGGTAGAACAACCAGCCTGGCAACGGCAGGCCTGCAAACTGATACCTGAATTCGACAACCAGACCAAGCACATCCCTGTACCTTGCAATCAGCTCATTGTTCAGGAAATACCAGCTCGCCAGGAAAAAAAACGGTGTAAAAAATCCGAAAAAAGGAATGAGCCATTCGCGCAATCCGTTGGTGCGTGTGATGATCAGCACACCAAATATGACAACAAGCAATACCACTGCCGGAAAGTAACACAGGGTAGCCATGCCGGCATAAAATGCCGCCTGAAATACAGGCATGATGGGGTTTTTGCTGTCGTATAGCTGATAAAGGTTATGCATGGTTGCCAACACAAACACCGTACTGAAAACAACCGGTGTAAACCCGAACAGTTCGGGCGCACGGCTGAAAAGCAGCAGGTAAACCAGCATCCCCACCGAACCAACCCGGTTTTGTAAATTGTTCTCCGAAATGATGGCATTGAAGAAGAATGCCTGCACGAAGATGAGCGCAAATCCCAGTATCGACAACAGCAAGGGAAAAGGCGAAAGTGCCGAAGCAAGCAGATCGTAAAGCGGGTTAAACCCCTTAAAACTCACAAGGCCTACGGGCTTAATCAGGGCGGGCAACCATATCAGTAAGCCCAGCAACAAAATTAACCCATACTGAACGGCAAAACTCGATTTAAAATATCGTATCATAACTGTTTACCAGATAAATAGCCTTTAAAGACTCCATGCAATGCTTGTTGAGAACCATTACCTCGACTTGTAGCTGAGCAGGTCCAGCCCAATGTCTTTGCGGTAATACAGCCCGTCGAAAGCAATATTGCCCACACTGGCATACACTTTCTTGCGTGCAGCTTCGGGCGAATAATCGAGCGAAGTGATCGCCACAACCCTTCCACCCGTGGTTTTAATGCCGCCTGATTGCACATCGGCACCTGTACCTGCCTGAAAAACAATACAATCCTTGATGGTATTCAGTCCCGAAATGATCTTTCCTTTTTCAAACTCACCCGGATATCCTCCTGAAGTCAGCACCACGGTTATGGCGCTTCGGTCGTCAATTTCGAGCGAAGCCGCCGAAAGTTCTGCTTTTGCCACCGCTTCGAAAAGTGGTACCATATCCGACTTTATCCTCGGGATGATGCATTCGGCTTCGGGGTCGCCCAGCCTCACATTGTATTCAATCACAAACGGATCGCCCTCAACATTCATCAAGCCGATGAAAATGAAACCCTTGTAATCAATTCCTTCACTGATCAGGCCCGCAATCGTTGGTTTCACAATGCGGTCTTCCACTTTCTGCATAAACCTGTGATCGGCAAAAATCACCGGCGAAACAGCGCCCATGCCACCGGTATTCAGTCCGGTATCGCCATCACCAATGCGTTTGTAGTCTTTCGCGCTTGGCAACAGCTTATAGTTTTTTCCATCGGTCAGCACAAAAACCGACACTTCGATTCCGGCCAGGAACTGTTCAATGACAACCCGGCGCGAAGCCTTGCCAAACTTTCCGGCAATCATCAGCTGCAGTTCCTTTATGGCTTCATCGAGCCTGTCGAGGATAAGGACACCTTTGCCGGCTGCAAGGCCGTCGGCTTTCAGCACATAAGGCGAATCCGGATTCATACCCCTTAAAAATTCAATCCCTTCTTCGATATTTTCCGGAAGCACAGTGAATGAGGCAGCTGTAGGTATGTTGTTTTTTACCATAAATGCCTTCGCAAAGGCCTTGCTCCCTTCGAGCATGGCGCCTGCCTTATCGGGCCCGATCAGGGCGATATGCCGCAAAACAGGGTCGGCTTTGAAATAATCGGTAATGCCTTCAACCAGTGGCAACTCAGGACCCACCACAACCATGCTGATGCTGTTTTCGATGCAACTCATCCTGATACTTTCAAAATCCGTTGTCTCGATAGGAAGGTTCACCCCATACTGGCTCGTGCCGGCATTTCCCGGGGCGATAAACAATTTGCCGACTTTCCTGCTCTGGTGCAGTTTCCAGGCAAAGGCATGCTCGCGGCCGCCTGAACCAAGAATGAGAATATTCATCATTTTAGCGGGTGTTTATGTTCGTCAATTGCTTTTAACATACTTTGCCACAGCCTGTCAGCAGTAATCTGCCAGCTGAAATCACGGGCCCTTTCGAAGCCCTTCGCAATCAGGCTGGCCCTGAGGGCGGCGTCAGCAGACAGCTGCATCATGGCGGAGGCTATGGCACCAATATCATACGGATCAACGAGGAGGGCTGCATCGGCAGCAACTTCGGGCATCGAAGTCACATTTGCGGTGATCACAGGAACGCCACTGCGGAAAGACTCGATGATGGGAATGCCAAATCCTTCGAAATACGACACATAAGTGGTGGCCAGGGCCGAGGCAGTGACATCGCACAAGGCATCGATTCCGAGCCGTCCGCAGAAATGTACGCGCTCCCTGTAACGCATGGCTTCAAATGCAGCACTGATGCTTTCGGTCCACCATTTGCGTTCGCCAACAACCACCAGCCTGACATCTTCGTCCGACTGGGTACAAAACTGATCGTATGCCTTAAACAGCCGCACCAGGTTTTTGCGTGGATGCAACGATCCCACGAAAAGGAAATACGGTTTGCCATCACTGTAGGTCTTTCTGATGGCTGCCTTTGCCTGTTCGTCGACAGGCTTATATTTCTCGTTGGCACCGTTATACACCACATCGATGCGGTTAAGGCCAATGCCATATTGCTGGTTGATATCAGTGGCCGAAAACTGTGATACCGTTGCGATGCGCTGAGCCTTTTTCGCAAAACGCGGAAAGAAATAGCGGTAATATTTTCTGACGAGCCAGGGCAGGTCTTCGGGGAAATGTTCGAAATTGAGGTCATGCATCACCGCCAGCGAAGGCGTGGTGGTGGCAAGCGACAAATATCCATCGGGCGAAAGAAACAGCTCAGGTTTGATTTTTTTGAGCATCCGGGTAACGGAACATTCGAACCATAGGTAAAACAAGACCGGGTGTCGTGCCGGAGGGCCTGCAACAACTGCCTTGACATTGTCGGCAAAAAGAAAACGCGGATCGGGTTTGCGGTCAAACAAAAAGTAGAATGTTACCTCAGGATGTTGAACTGTAATCCTTTTCAGCGTTTCAAAGGTAAACCATCCAATACCTTCGAGTTTGTTATTGATCAACAAACGGGTATTAACGGCTATGGTGGTTTTCTGCATCGCTTTATTTAAAGCCAATCTGAATGGAATAAGTAATAACTTTGCCGCAAATATCCGAAATAAATATGAAGTCGAAGGTAAAAAAGATACTCCAAAAGACACTGGGTTTCGACCGTTATCTTTTTATCTTTTCGTTGTTTACCATCAATACGTTGCGGTGGAATAAGAAAGAAGGCGACTTCCTGCATTTCCTTTCCCTCATCCCCGACGGCGGGCTGGTGCTCGATATCGGCGCCAACATCGGGATTATGTCAGTTTGGCTTGGAAAACAGCTGAAAAAGTCACGCATCCTGGCATATGAGCCGATACCGCAGAATGTGAAAGCACTTAAGAAAGTGATTGGTTTTTATCATTTGCAAAACATCAGCATCATCGAAAAGGCTGTCGGGAACACCAATGGAACCGTTAATATGGTGATGCCTGTGCTCGACGATGTGAAAATGCAGGGATTGAGTCATGTTGTGCACGAATCCATCCCCGATTTCAACGATGGAAAGGCCTATTCAGCACCCATCACCACACTCGATGAATGCCCGGCGCTGCAGCAGAGTGAGCTGCGGCTGACCGCCATCAAACTCGATGTCGAAAATTTTGAATACTATGTGCTCGAAGGCGGCAGGGAAACCATCAGCAGGCACCGGCCGGTTATTTACACCGAGCTTTGGGAAAACGAAAACCGGAACAGGTGCTTTGACTTCATCAGGTCGCTGTCGTATACGGTGAGTGTGCTGCACAACAACACCCTCCAAAAATTCGACCCTGAGAAACACCACACCCAGAATTTCTTTTTTATACCTTAGCCCCGCCTTAGGCTAACACATTTTTCATGCAAAAGGGATTCGTAAAAAACCTTGCTTTACTGCTGTTTCTTAACCTGCTGATCAAGCCGTTCTGGATTTTAGGCATTGACCGCTCGGTACAGAACGAGGTGGGCGAAGTGATGTTTGGCCTGTATTTTTCCATTTTCAACTTTTCGTACCTGTTTTATATCCTGCTCGACCTGGGAATCACCAACTTCAACAACAGAAATATTGCCCAGAACAACCAGTTGCTGACCAAACACTTTTCAGGAATCGCCACCATGAAAATGCTGCTGGGCCTGTTGTATGCGCTGGTTGTTTTCTTGGTAGGCATTGCCTATGGTTACAAGGGCGAACAATTGTATTTGCTGGCCTGGGTGGGGTTTAACCTGATTTTGTTGTCGTTCATTCTTTACCTCAGGTCAAATATCTCAGGGCTTCTGTTGTTTAAAACCGACAGCTTTCTGTCGGTGCTCGACCGGGTGTTGATGATCATCATTTGCAGTTTCCTGCTGTGGTCAGGATTTGTCGACAAGCCCTTCCAGCTGATCTGGTTTGTGTATGCGCAAACGGTGGCTTACCTGATCACACTTGCAGTGGCTTTTCTGTTCCTGTTCAGGCACCTTGGCCACATTAGCTTCAGTTTCAACTGGCCGTTTATGATCATGATCATCCGCCGCAGCCTGCCCTTTGCACTGCTGGTGTTGCTCATGAGTTTCTACAGCCGCATCGAGCCGGTGTTGCTGGCACGCTTGCTTCCGGGCGAAACAGGCCTGCAGCAGTCGGGTATTTATGCCCAGTCGTTCAGGCTGCTCGATGCGGGCAACAACATCGCCCTGTTGTTTTCGGTCTTGTTGCTGCCCATGTTTTCGGCACTGATCAAGAAAAAGGCATCGGTGAATGAGCTCGTCAGGATATGCTTCACCCTCATCATCACGCTTTCGCTGACCGTTTTCGTCATCTCGTTGTTTTATGGCACTCACCTGATGGAACTGCTTTACGGAAGGCGCCTGCATGAGACTGATGTGGACTTTGCCCACCGCATTCAGGAGGCCTCGCTTGTATTTCGCATCCTGATGGGAAGTTTCATCGCTGTTTCGTCAACCTATATTTTCGGCACCCTGCTTACGGCTAACGGGAGCCTGAAGAAGCTCAACATCATTGCCGGTGGCGGCGTTGCCATCAACCTGTTGCTCAACCTGATACTGATACCGCGCTTCATGGCCGAAGGCGCAGCAGTGGCCAGCCTGAGTGTTCAGTTTATCACCGCCGCAGCACAGTTTTTCCTTGCCCGCAAACTGTTTTCACTCACCTTTGGCAAATCGTTTTGGCTCAAGGTGGCGGCATTCATCGTGCTGGGCATGCTGGCCGTTTACTTCACCACCCTTTTGCATTTCGACTGGAAGCTCAACCTGGCGATTGCACTGGCAGCAAACACCCTATTGATCTTTGGCTTGAAAATTATCAGCCTGGGTGAACTCAGCCGTTTCGCGCTGACAGCCATTAAAAACAAAAATCCCTGATTCATTTTTACTTGGTTGCATCGATGAATATATTTCCTAATTTTGGCAACTTATAATTTGTGATGGCCATGCAGCAAACAGAAAAGGGAGATATTGATTCAAGGTCGTTGTTTCGGTTATTTCAACAGCATAGAAAGCCTCTTTTGATTATTGCTGTGGCCACGATTGCCTTATCCTATATTTTCACCTTACCGGTTTTCATAACTCCGCTTTACAAATCCACTGTTGTTTTGTATCCCACTTCGAGCAACTCCATTTCGAAGCTGTTGCTCAGCACCACCTTTAGCACCAACAAGGACATTCTTGAATTTGGTGAAGATGAGCAGACAGAGCGGATGCTTCAGATACTGAGCTCGAACAAGATACGCGACAAGGTGATCGAAAAATACGACCTGGCCAATCACTACAACCTGAGCAGGGACAGCCGTTACCGGCTGACGCGGCTTTACAACGAGTATGAGAGCAAGATCAGGTTCCGCAAAACAGAATATATGGCGGTGAAAATCACCGTACTTGACAGGGACCCGGTGATTGCTGCTGATATGGCCAACGAAATAGCCGAGCTATTCGATTCGACCATGAACACCATGCAGAAGGAAGTTGCCAAAAGGGCTTTCGTCATTGTCGAAAATGAGTATTTCAAGCTGCGAACAGAAGTTGAAATCATGGAAGACTCCATCAACGCATTGCGCAGGTTAGGCGTACACGACTATGAAAGCCAGGCAGAAATGATCAACCAGCAGCTTGCCATCGAGTTGGCGAAAGGAAACCAGGGCGGCATCAAGCGCCTCGAAGACAAGCTTGATATGCTGGCCAAATATGGCGGATTGTATGTGTCCATTCGCGACAACCTCGAACACCAGCGCAAGCAGTTGTCGCAGATCAAGGCAAAATATGATGAAGCCAAGGTGGATGCAACAGAAAACCTGCCACATAAATTTGTGGTAACCAACGCATTTCCTGCCGAACAAAAATCATATCCCATCAGGTGGCTGGTTGCTTTAATTGCCTTGTTTTCGACGTTTTTCCTTTCCGGACTGGTATTGATCATTTTAGACCGCTATCCGATGGCCGAAAAAAAAAACGCTTCACGAAACCCAGCTTAAAGATACCGTTCAATAAAATATTAAACACAACCAATCCACAAAATAGAAAACAGATTAACCGTAATATCATGGACAATTATTTCAACAATACAGCACTTGTCAGGCTCATCTTAAAATGGAGGGTTCATCTGATCGTGATTACCATTGTCGCGGCTGTTTTTGGGGCTATTTTTTCCGGGCCGTATTTTATTACCCCGTTATATAAGTCTGAAGCCATTGTGTATCCGGCTAATATTGATAGTTATTCTGAAGAAAGTTCTTCGGAACAGATGCTTCAACTTCTTCAGTCACAGGATATCATTGATTCAATGATCCGTATTTTCGACCTGCCTAAACATTATGATATTGATCCCAACTATGTATATTTCCGCACAGCCATTTTGTTGGAATACCGTAAGAATGTAAAAATCAGCAAGACTCCCTACGAAGCCATCAGCATAACCGTGAAGGACAAAGATCCATTCCAGGCTTCAAAAATGGTGGAGGAAATCCTGAACCTGTACGACAAAAAAGTTGCCAGCCTGCACAAAGGCAAATACCGCGAGGTAATCGATATGTATGAAAATCAACTCAGCAGGAAGCGCGCCCTGATTGACTCCCTGCAACAACGGATGTATGTTTTGGGTACGCAATACGGCCTGATCGACTTCTCGATGCAGTCGCAGGAAATCATGCGCGGTTATTTGCGCACCGTGTATGGCAATAACGCATCAAGCATCAACACCGGCGGTGTTAACGAACTGAAAAAGAACATTGAACAAAAGGGTGGCGAGTTGCTGGTTGATGTTGAAATGCTGCAAAATGAAGCCAGAACCTATGTTGAGGTCAAGGTGGAATATGAACAGGTTCTAAGGTTCTACAACTCCAAAATGACCTATTCGAACATTGTTTCTCACCCCTTCCCTTCCGACAAAAAGGCTTACCCCGTGAGGTGGATCGTAGTGGCCATCTCCATGCTGGGTGCTTTATTGCTCGCACTGCTGGTGATTTTTGTGATCGAAAACAGGCAGGCTTTTCAAAAGGCCAAGGACCTTTAATTAAAAGGGCTTGACTGAGAAAGCAAAAATATTATGGCTTTACCTGGCTGCAGCAGTATTCCTGGCTGCCAACTTCTATTTTGTTATCCATAAAGATGTTTACTGGTTGTTTGCATTGCCCATTGTTTTAGGGGTTTTGCTGCTGTATGTTTTTTCGCTCGACAAGGTATTGATGCTCATCACCTTTGTGACACCTCTTTCGGTTGGTGTTACCGACCTAGAAGCCGGCCTTGGGGTCTCCTTACCAGGCGAACCCCTGATGTTTGGGGTGATGCTGTTGTTCTTCGCCAAGCTCATCTACGATGGCAAGTACGACTGGAAAATTGCACGGCATCCCATGTCATTTGTGATTTACATGATGTTTTTCTGGATGCTGATCACCACAGCAACCAGTGAAATTCCCATTGTTTCAATCAAGTATCTGCTGTCGCGTTTGTGGTTTGTTGTGCCGTTCTTTTTTGTCGGAGCACTGGTCTTTAAAAGAACAGCATACATCCATTGGTATTTTTGGCTGTACAATGTGTCGTTGATCTTTGTGATTGTTTACACCATCGCCAACCACGCGACTTACGGTTTCACCAACGAATCGGCCAACTGGGTCATGTCGCCTTTCTACAATGACCATACTGCCTACGGCGCCGCCCTGGCCATGTACCTCATCGTGACTGTCGGGTATTTGTTTTACCCCGGACTAAGCACGATGAAACGCACCCTGATAGCAACGATGATCTTTATTTTGGTGGTGGCAATCTTGTTCTCGCTGAGCAGGGCTGCCTGGATCAGCATTGCCGCTTCTTTGCTCGTATTGCTGGCTGTGTTGCTCAAAATCAAGTTCAAGTGGATCATCAGTGTGGTAGTCGTGCTTGTTGCCTTTTTAGTAACTTTTCAGCACGAAATCCTCGACACACTCGAGAAAAACAAACAGGATTCATCTGCCGATTTCGTAGAGCATGTGCAGTCAATTTACAATATTTCATCCGATGCCTCGAACCTCGAAAGGATAAACCGCTGGCAATCGGCCATCAGGCTTTACGAAGAACGGCCATTCTTTGGCTGGGGGCCCGGAACCTATCAGTTCGTTTATGGTCCGCTGCAACGTTCGAAAGAAAAAACCATCATCAGCACCAATTCCGGCGACAAAGGAAACGCGCACAGTGAGTTTATCGGGCCATTGGCCGAAATGGGCCTGTTTGGCATGCTCATCGTGATGTTGCTGGTGATATTGATCGTGTATACCGGACTTAAGGTTCACAAAAGGGCCAAAGAGAAACGCGTAAGGATTATTGCACTCACCGTAACACTCGCCTTGTTCAGCTATTTCATCCATGGATTGTTAAACAACTTCCTCGACACCGACAAGCTATCGGTTCCGGTTTGGGGTTTCATTGCCATCCTTGTTGTGCTTGACATCTACCACACGGAAACGCCCGAAACTGTGACCGAAACCACTGACTGATCGCAAAGCCAGGCCAGTTTTCGTGTAATGTATTTGGACTTTATTTATTGAATTAATCGTATTATCTATCTGTTTATTAAGGCATTATAAAGTGAGTGTGTTAACTTTCTTTCAAAGTCTTTAACACTTTTTAACGCCCATACAGCAATTAGCTTATTTATCTTTGCCCATCATTAAAAACCACACAGGATATGATTGTTACTGACATCAGAGCGTTAAATGAAAAAATCCAGGCCGAAAGCCAGTTTGTTGACCTGATCAACCTGGAAATGAATAAGGTAATCGTTGGTCAGAAGTCAATGACCGAAAGATTGCTCATTGGTTTACTCGCAAACGGACATATTTTGCTCGAAGGTGTTCCTGGCCTTGCAAAAACCCTCGCGATCAAATCGCTTGCAAACATCATCAAGGCCAACTTCAGCAGGATACAGTTCACCCCTGACCTGTTGCCTGCCGACTTGGTAGGGACGCTGATTTACAGCCAGAAAAAAGAAGAATTCATTGTCAGGAAGGGGCCCATCTTTTCCAACTTTATCCTGGCCGACGAAATCAACCGTTCGCCAGCCAAGGTGCAAAGTGCGTTGCTTGAAGCCATGCAGGAAAAACAAGTCACCATCGGTGAACAGACTTTCAAGCTGCCCGACCCGTTTTTGGTGATGGCCACCCAGAACCCGATTGAACAGGAGGGCACCTATCCGCTGCCCGAAGCCCAGGTGGACCGCTTTATGCTTAAGGTGGTGATAACCTATCCGAAGAAAGAGGAAGAAAAGCTGATCCTGAGGCAGAACATCCTGAACGAGGCCGCGCATACCAATCCCGTGATTTCTACTGCCGACATCATCAAGGCAAGGGAAGTGGTCCGTGAAGTTTATCTTGACGAAAAAATCGAAAATTATATCACGGATATTGTCTTTGCATCTCGCTTCCCGGCCGAATACAGGCTGAAACGCTTCGATGGCATGATTTCCTATGGCGCTTCGCCCCGTGCAAGCATCAACCTGGCCCTTGCATCAAAGGCATTTGCGTTTCTGAAAAAACGCGGTTATGTCATTCCCGAAGACGTGAGGGCCATCGCTCATGATGTGATGCGCCACCGCATAGGCCTGACCTATGAAGCAGAAGCTGAGAACATCACGACGGAGGAAATTATCAGCGAAATCCTGAATACCATCGAAGTGCCATAATCCTTGCTCCTTCAAATGCAAAAACATTAATTGAAGACCAATGGCAGAGGCAACAGAAATATTTAAAAAAGTCAGAAAAATAGAGATTAAGACGCGCGGACTGTCCCATCAGATCTTTTCGGGACAGTATCACTCGGCATTCAAAGGCCGTGGTATGGCCTTCAGCGAAGTGCGTGAATACCAGTATGGCGACGACATCAGGAGTATCGACTGGAATGTGACCGCTCGGTTCAACCATCCCTACGTCAAGATTTTTGAGGAAGAGCGCGAACTGACTGTGATGCTGCTGATCGATGTTTCCGGCTCAAACGAATTTGGCTCGAAAACACAGCTGAAAAAAATGCTGGCCGCCGAACTTGCTGCCGTACTGGCTTTTTCGGCCATTCAAAACAACGACAAAGTAGGTGTGATCTTCTTCAGCAACAAGGTCGAGAAATTTATTCCGCCCAAGAAGGGCACTTCGCACATACTGCGCATCATCAGGGAAGTGATTGGTTTCGTGCCTGAGCAGCGGAAAACAGACATCGGCGTTGGCCTCAAATTTTTGACCAGCGCGATTAAAAAAAGGTCCACGGCCTTCGTTATTTCCGATTTCATCAGCGAAGGCTTTGATGCACCCCTGCGCATTGCAGCGCGCAAGCATGACCTGATTGCCCTGCGCATTTCGGATAAACGCGAAGAAGACCTGCCATCAGTCGGGCTGATCAAATTCAGGGACGCAGAAACAGGAAAGGAACAATGGATCGACACTTCGCACTATGCCATGAAGAACTTCTACAGCAAGTGGATCCGCGAAAAAACCAGGGAACTCGACGAGCTGTTTTCGAAAAACGGTATCGACCAGGCCATGATTTATACCGACCAGGATTATGTGAAGCCATTGATGAAGCTTTTCAAAAAAAGGGGGGCGCGACAATGAGCAATACAAAAACCATCGTTTGGGTAATTGCATTTGTGGCACTCGTTAGCCCGCCAGCGATTTACGGGCAAAACCTGAAAGCCATCAGTACCTTGCCAACAGACACGGCCGTCATCGGGCAACAACTTCCCCTTGAAATAAGCCTTGAGGTTCCGGAAAACACCAGTGTCGACTGGCCCTTATGGAACGACACCATCAGCGCACACATCGAAATCATCCGCGCCTCGGTGCTCGAAAAAACCGCCAGCAAGGCCAATGGTAGCACCCTTTTCAAACAGGTGCTCACCATTTCATCATTCGATTCGGGTAGCCATGTCATTCCGTCCATTCCGATAAAATATAGTTTGCCTAACGATACAACCAGCCAGACTGCGTATTCAAATCCATTGATGCTCAGGGTGTTTTCAGTTGCAGTCGATACAAGCCAGGCATTCAGGCCAATCAAAGGCCCTATGCGTGTTCCCATCACCTTTATGGAGGTGCTCCCCTGGTTACTTGGCCTTGCCGGAATCGCCCTGTTGGTGTTTATCATCATGAAGCTCGTGGTGCGCCGAAGTGCCAGACTGGGTGATATCCTAGTCCCGCAAAAACCGTCCATCGCGCCGCACATCCTGGCCTTGAGCGAGCTGGAGGAACTCAGGCTGCGCAAAATGTGGCAGTCAGGACAGGTGAAAGAATACTACACCAGGCTTTCGGAGATTGTGAGGGTATACATCGAAGGACAGTTTAAGGTGATGGCCGTTGAAATGACCACCGATGAAATTTTGAGCGGCATCACACCGTTCAACATTAACGCTGAGGCCATAGAAAAACTAAGCTTTGCCCTGCAACTGGCCGATCTGGTGAAATTTGCCAAGGCACAGCCAACCGCCATGGAAAATGATCTTTGCTTGAATCATATGGTTGATTTTGTAAATGAAAGCTATGCCAACGCATTGCCAGGTATGGAAGAAACGCATACTGAACAAGAGGTGAAACAAAATGATATTGAATAAATTATGCTGAACGACATCACCTTTGATCAAGCCGGATACCTTTACCTTTTGCTGATTATCCCGGTACTGTCAGGCTGGTATATCTGGCGCAAATCGAAACAATATGCCGGTCTTCAGGTTTCCGACACAAGCATGTTTCCGCTTGGACCCAAAAGTCCTAGGGTTTATCTCCGGCATGCGACTTTTGTGTTGCGTATGATCGCACTGGCGCTGCTGATCATTGCATTCGCAAGGCCACAGACAAGCTCGAAAGGAACCAATGTGACCATCGAAGGCATTGATATTGTGATGGCGCTCGACGTTTCGGGAAGTATGCTTGCGCGTGACCTCACCCCTGACAGGCTCGAGGCATCAAAAAATGTTGCACGCGAATTTATTGGCGGACGTCCGGGCGACAGGATGGGACTGGTGGTCTTTAGCGGCGAGTCGTTTACACAAGTGCCGTTAACAACAGACCATGCCATCCTGCTCAATATGTTTAAAGACATCAAAAGTGGCATGATTCAGGATGGAACAGCCATCGGCGACGGCCTTGCCACAGCAGTGAACCGTCTGAAGGAAAGCAAGGCCATCTCAAAAGTGATTATCCTGCTTACTGATGGGATCAATAATGCCGGATCAGTGGACCCATCGACTGCTGCCGAGATTGCCAAGGTATTCGGTATCAGGGTTTATACCATTGGGGTTGGTTCCTATGGTACGGCGCCTTATCCGGTTCAAACCCCATTTGGTGTGCAGCTCAGGGATATGAAGGTTGAAATTGATGAAGCCTTACTGAAGCAAATTGCCGACCTCACCGGAGGAAATTACTACAGGGCAACATCGAATAAGAAGCTGGAAGCCATTTACAAAGAGATCGACCAGCTTGAGAAATCGAAAATTGACGTCACAGAATTCAAAAGAAAACATGAGGAATATGTTGGATTGGTCATGTTGGCACTTGGTTTGTTACTGCTTGAGTTCCTGTTGAAAGTAACGGTTTTCAGAACCCAGACTTAAAACTGTTGATGATGGAAATGAAAATGATCAGGTTTGAACACCCGGAATACTTGTATATCTTGCTGATAATACCTGTATTGATCGCCATATTTATCCTGGCCGACTACCTCAAGCGTACAGCTTTGCTGAGGTTTGCCAGTCATGCCTTGCTGAAAACCCTCATGCCCGAGCGGTCAACGGCCCGGGTTTGGGTTAAGATGATCCTGTTGATGCTTTCAATCGCATGTCTTGCCATCGCCCTGGCGAATCCACAAACAGGATCAAGGCTCGAAGAAGTGAAGCGCAAGGGAATCGACTTGTTTATTGCACTCGACATTTCGAATTCGATGATGGCCGAAGATATTGCGCCCAACCGCCTTGAGCGGTCAAAACAAGCCATCTCGCGGCTTATTGATAAGTTGGAAGGTGACCGCATCGGGATGATCGTGTTTGCCGGAAGGGCCTATATGCAACTTCCCATCACCACAGACTACTATGCCGCTCGCTTGTTCCTATCGACCATCAATCCGAATATTGTGCCGGCCCAGGGAACAGCCATCGGTGAAGCCATTGAGCTGGCAACCAACTCATTCGACCAGAACAACCACAACAAAGCCATCATCATCATCTCCGATGGTGAAGACCATGAGGAAAATGCGGTTGAACTGGCAAAGAAAGCAGCAGATGCAGGCATCATGATTTTCACCATCGGCATGGGATTGCCCGACGGTGCGCCGATCCCGGTATACAACTCCTATGGAAAAAGCATCGGCTTTCGCAAGGACAGAAGTGGAAATACCGTAATTACAAAACTGAATGAGAATATGTTGCAGCAGATTGCCCTTGCCGGCAACGGATCTTATACGCGTGCCAACAATGCCCGTTCAGGCTTGGAATACATCTTTGGCGAGATCAATAAAATAGAGAAATCAGAAATTGAAGCCAGGGTGTTTACGGATTATGAAAACCGCTTTCAGGTCTTTATCGGTCTCGCCATTCTTTTCCTGGTGCTTGAGATACTGATCGCATCGCGGAAGAGCAAGTGGGAAACAAAACTGGATTTATTTAACCAACCGAAAATTTAACCATGAAAGTCATAATCACATTTCTTTTGATGCTTGTGGTGCTGCCATTTTCGCTCCTTGGTCAAACAGACAAAACCTTAACTCGAAGAGGCAACAAGCAATACAAAGAAGGTAATTTCAGCGAGGCTGAAGTCACATACAAAAAAGCCCTTGAGCTAAATCCGATGAATGAAACAGCCGGATATAACCTTGGAAACACCTTATACAACCAAAAGAATTATACGGAGGCCGGCACAAACTTTTCGCATATTGCCGAAATGAGCAAAAACTCGGCCACCGAGTCGAAAGCCTGGTATAACCTTGGCAATAGCCTGATGAGTGAAAAGAAGTTTGAGGAAAGCATAGGCGCCTATAAAAAGGCGCTCAAGCTGGATCCGGACGATGAAGATGCACGCTATAACCTCGCGTTTGCACGTCAGATGTTGCAGCAACAACAGCAGAATCAGCAGAATCAGCAAAACAAACAGGATCAACAGGACAAGAAAGACCAGCAAAAAGACCAACAAAAAGACCAACAGGATAAACAACAGCAGCAGGATCAGCAAAAGCAACAGGATCAGCAAAACCAGCAGGATCAGGAGCAACAAAACCAGGATCAGCAGAAAAAACATCAGGGACAGCCAAAATTATCAAAAGAGGAGGCCGAGCGCATGTTGCAGGCTTTAAACAATGAAGAAAAAAAGACGCTTGAAAAGCTCAACGAAGAAAAGGTGAGCGGGGCCAGTGTCAAGGTTTCGGAAAAGGATTGGTGATAAAATGACTGATTAAAGTATCTTTGTATCATTGGTAGAATGGTTAACATATGAAGGTTCATTGTAAATACATCTTGTGGTTTCTGGCAATGTTGCCCATTGGTCTTTGGGCCCAGGATGTGAGTTTTGTTGCTTCAGCAAAACCCACGGTCGAGGTAGGCGAGCAATTCAGGATAGTGTATGAGCTTAACGCTGAAGGCAGCCGATTTACCGGTCCCGACCTGGCTTCCTTCAATGTGCTCACAGGCCCCATGACCTCAAGCAGTTCAAGCATACAAATAATAAACGGCCAGATGGCCCGCTCCTTCACGCAGACTTACACCTATATCGTAAGGGCATCCACATCAGGTGAGTTGACGATAAACCCCGCCAGCGTATTTGTCGATGGCAAAAAGATTCTATCAAACAAACTGACAATTCGTGTTGTAGCTTCATCAGGAAACAATTCCGGTGGAAACGGCCAGCCATCGCAAAGCGACAATGCAGGTCAGCAGTCAGTTTCTGACAAGGATGTTTACATCAGGGCCATTGCCGACAAATCAAGCATTTACCTTGGCGAGCAGGTCATTGTCACATACCGCATTTTTACGCGCATCCCGATCTCAAATATTTCGGTCAACAAATTGTCGTCATTCCCTGGATTCTGGATGAAGAATCTGCTCGACGAAAATGCCACCATGCAGCAATCGCGTCAGGTGATCAATGGCGAGGAATACGTGGTAGCCGACCTCAGGAAGATGGCCCTTTTTCCACAGAAAACCGGCAAGCTGCGCATTGAACCGATGGAAATTGAATGTACGGCCCAGGTACGCACACAGGGCGACCGCAGGCGTAGCCGCGATCCTTTCGAAAGTTTTTTCAATGATCCTTTCTTCAACCGAAACATAGCAAACGTAGAAAAGACACTGGCGTCCGGGTCGCTGAACATTGAAGTGAAACCGCTCCCACCCAACGGGAAACCCGCGTCCTACAACGGGGCCATTGGCCAGTTTAGCCTTCAGTCGTCGATCGACAAAACCGTTTTGAAATCGAATGAAGCAGTTACAGTAACTTATGTTGTTTCTGGAACAGGCAATATCGAATTGCTCGAATTTCCCAAGCCAGCCTTCCCTGCCGACTTTGAAGTGTATGAGCCCAAAATTACCGACCAGGTGAAAACAGCACCCAATGGCATCAGCGGATCGCGTAAGATTGAGTTTTTAGCCATCCCGCGTCAGGCCGGAAATTTCACCATTCCACCCTTGTCATTCAGTTACTTTGACCCTAAATCTGAGCAATACCACACCCTTAGCTCTGAAGGATTTGAGTTGAATGTGAGCAAAGGGAATGATGAAAATGCCGGCACAGTCATATCATCCGGTAACCAGGAGAGCATCAGGATGCTGGGTAGCGACATCAGGCATATCAAAACAAAATCGATTCAGTTGCGCAAAGCCAATGATTTCTTTTTTGGTTCGGCAACATACATTACATTAATTTTTCTTTCGCTGATAAGCTTTGGCTTGTTCCTGTATCTCGTTCGCAAGCAAACCAGGTTGCACCAAAACCAGCAGCTGATGCGTAACCGTAAGGCCACTAAAATTGCCCGCAAGCGTCTTGTCAAAGCACAGCAACACCTGAAGCAAAATAACCAGAATGAGTTTTATACCGAAATGTCACAGGCGATCTGGGGATATATTGCCGACAAATTCAGTATTCCCCGGTCCGAGTTATCCATTGAGAACGTGCGGGAAACCCTCACCGAACGACAAACTTCAGAAAGCCTGATTGATGCTTTTGTTGAAACCCTGACAAATTGCGAATTCGCCCGCTTTGCCCCAGGTGATCCAGGCAGGAAGATGGAAGAATTGTACAAGCAGGGCATTGAGATTATTACGAATGCCGAAAAGATGTTGAAATAAATGCACACCATGAAGCGCACTGCATTCATAATGACAATACTGGCCTTCCTTTTCACAGGTTGCCTGAGTCTTTACGCGGTGTCGGCAACTGATCCGATGCTGCTTATGCAACGTGGAAACACATTCTACAACGAAGGCAACTATGATTCGGCCATGGCGGCTTATGATCAGGTCATCAGGGATGGCTATGCCTCCGCTGACCTGTATTACAACCTGGGAAACACTTATTTCAAGCTTAAGAAGCTACCCAAGGCGATTCTGTATTATGAAAAAGCCTACAAACTCAATCCTTCAGATGAAGATATCAGGCACAACCTCGCCCTGGCCAACACAATGATTGTTGACAGGATCGAGACCTTGCCGGACTTGTTTTACAAGGTTTGGTGGAATGCCTTTTATGGTATGCTGTCGGCCGATGCATGGGCATGGGTTTCCGTGGTGATGATGATGCTCACCCTGATCATGGCCTTGCTTTATTTTACAGCAAGCTCGGTGTTGCTTCGAAAAACCGGATTTTTCAGTGGACTGGTTTTCTTACTTGGCATGGTTGTCACCATGGCGCTGGCTTCACAGAAATACTACTACACCAGGCAGGTGAACGAAGCCATCGTTTTTATGCCCACGATCAATGCGAAAAGCTCGCCTACGGTCAATAGTGTTGATTTGTTTGTGCTGCATGAAGGCACAAAGGTGTATCTGATTGATGCCGTAGGATCATGGCACAAAATCCGCATTGCCAACGGCAGTGTCGGCTGGCTCCCATCGGAGGCTATTGAAGGAATATAACGTCTATGAATATACATGCTATCAAAGGATTCCTTCGCCTGGCGAGGTATTTCCCCATGATGGTTCTCTTGTCAGCCTGTTTAAAATCCACAGAACCCGGACTGCCTCCCGAGGTAATAAAGGTTTACGAGAAAACGGGGTTTAACCGCATTGAATTCACTAAAACAATCGGCCACTACCTTGATGACAGCGACAGCCTGAAACTGAGGGCTGCCTATTACCTGATCGAAAACCTCGAAAGGCAATATACGGTGAGCTACGACATCAAGGACACGGCAGGAAATACCATCACCATTGATCCTTTGTCGTTTCCTACTGATAGGGAATTTCTATCGTATTGGAACACACTCGATTCAGCCCTGGCTGGCCTTACCTACAAACCACACAAGTTTGTGCTTGACCGTGATACCATTCGTGCTGAGCTGTTGATTTCTACCATCGACTTGGCCTTCGAAACACGCAGCCAGGCGATTGGCAAACGCTACAACGAGACAGACTTTTTCAACTACGTTTTGCCATATCGTTTTGGCAACGAGGTCATAGAAAACTGGCGGACGCGTTTACCTGAGGTATTCCCCGAATTACACACCTTTGCTGGCGGAGATCACACACCCGAAGAAGCCATCGCATTCGTCAACCAGCTCGTCGACAGCCTGTTCAGCTTCGACGGAAGGTTTATCAAACAGGCCATTCCCCAGCTGACCGAACAGCTCCTGGAAAACAGACGCGGAAACTATGAAGACCTGGCTTATCTGAAAGCCAAGATGTTGCGCTGCTGCGGCATACCGGCCACCATCGATTACACGCCCTATCTCGCCGACTCGGTAAACGGATTTTACTGGGCTGTCGGGCAGAATTCGGAGGGGAAATTTATTCCACTCATCCCGAAGGGAACTGATTACCTTTTCGATGCCAAACAGGGCCGTATAGCCAAGGTGTACCGGCGCACGTTTCACAAACAGCCAAACGGACTGTTTCGCCTGAAAAAAACTGACCTGACCACACCTCCATTTCTCGGTCATTATGATTACATGGATGTTACTGAGGCCTATTTTCAGTCGCTCAATATTGCCGTCAGCCGGCCCTGCATGGATACGCTTGTATACCTTGGCGTGTACAACGATAAGCAGTGGCGGGCCATCGACTGGGCATTTTGCAAAAACGACAGCATCAGTTTCACCGGATGTAAAGCCGAAATTGATTATAGGTTGCTTCGGTTTAGCAACAAAAAACTCCTACACTACCCCGACGGGTTCCTGACAAAATCAGCCCTTCAATAAGCCGTTTTTCCGGCAGTGCAGCACGCAAATATTTTGCAGCTGAAATGCCAATAACTTTGCATGGATTACCGATAACTGAAAGCCACTTGAAAACACGGTGAATAGCCGTATCTTTGCTTACCCGGTTGATAACCAATCACTGTTAATTAATGTTAAATAAAATGAACATTTCTTTGTTGCAGGTCTGAATAAAAACTGTAACTTGTGCCACTATTTTAGCGCAAGTGCAACTGAAATATAATCAAAATTACATGATATGAAAAAAGGATTTTTACCGTTTAGTTTTCTTTTGGTAACCATGCTTTTAGCCTCAGTGTTTGTCAGCTCCACTGATCCAGCTGAAGGCCAAAAGTATACTCCGCGAAACAATGAATTTCCATCAGCAGATGATTATCTGAACAGTCTAAAAGCCAATCAGCACACCGGACTTATTGCTCCGGAGGATGTGATGAAGGCAAAAGCAGCGGCCAATGCCATGGGAAGTGTGCGGGGTTCTGACGAAGCCTTGAATTGGTTTTCGTTGGGTCCTGACAATTTCGGCGGGAAAACAAAAGCGATATTGTTTGACAACAAGGATGCAAGTGCGCAAACAGTATTGGTTGGCAGCGCAGGTGGCGGTATTTTCAGGACACAAAACCAGGGAATCACCTGGCATCACCTCGGAAGCACCAATATACAGGTGAGCTCCATGGTTCAATTGCCAAACGGAGATATCTTTGTTGGCACCGGTGATGGCTTCGAAGCGCAAAAATACAGTGTGTTCGGCGATCTGGCCTACACAACAGGCCTGATGGGTGAAGGAATCTTCACTTCGACTGATGGTGAAAATTTCACTGTCATTCCGGGCACACAACCTGCAGCAAACGACAACCTATCGCCCTGGGCGTTCATCAACGAGCTTGCCGTTGACATGCAAAGCAGCCGTATTTATGCTGCCACAAACGGTGGTTTACGCTACAGCGATGACAGTGGCGCTTCGTGGAGTTTCGCCAAAGATGATGCAGGTGCTGACCTTACTGACAACGCCAGCTGCGTGAAGGTAGGCAGCGACGGAACAGTAGTAGCTTCAGTTGCCAATAAATGCTATGTTTCGGCCGACGGCGCTGAGAATGCATTTGTCAATTACTCAACCGGAAGCGACACCACCTTACCCAATGCCAGCGTGACCCGCCTTGAATTGGCCATTGCCCCATCCGCACCAAATGTCATGTATGCTGCACTTGTTGACAACATTGGCATCCACATTGGTATCTACAAATCAGAAAATAAAGGCCTTACCTGGGAAGTTATTTTACCAGCCACCAACACGGTCAATATTTTTCAGCAACGCGGAAACTACAATAACGGCATCACGGTTTTCCCGGATGATCCTTACCGCATCATTGTTGGCGGAGTCAATCTCTGGCAGGGACGTAAAATTGTCGAAGGCGGATATTATTCATGGGATACCAAATCACGTGGTGATGTAAATTCCATTTTCCCTGGTTACGTTCACATCGGACAACAAGACCTGGTGTTCGTACCAAATCAGAACAATGCATTTTTTGTAAGCACCGATGGTGGTGTTCACAGCGGAGTTGTTAATGGCGATGAATACACCTTCACAGCCAGCAACCGCAACATGATTTCTACTCAGTTCTACTCTGTGGCCCCTTCCGGAGGAGAAAACAAGGTACTTGGCGGCGCGCAGGATCAGGGCTCAATCTATATTTCAGCACTTGGCAACACCACCAAACAAGGTTCAGAACTTTGGTTCCAGGGAGGTTTTTCAAACAATGGCCATGGCGGCCCCTGTGTCATTTCAACCATTAACCCTGAAGCCATCGTACTGAGCGCAACAGCCGGACAGATGAGGCGTTCAGAGGACCTGGCCTTTACATTTTCGACCCAGTTCCTTGGCGGAAACATGCTCAACACACAGGCTTTCCAAACACCCATCGCCCTCTGGGAAAGTTATGAAGATCAAAACAGCCGCGATACGGTTTATTTCCATGCCAGAAAAAGCTATGCCGGCGGTTCTGTCATCAAGGTAAGAAGCCACAACTTTGATCATCCTTTTTACTATACCCTTCCGGCTAACCACAGCCTCGAAGCTGGTGATTCCATCGCAGTGAAGGATATTGTTGCAACAAAGCTCTTTATTGCTGTTGCCAACCGCTTATGGATGACCAAGGAGTTTCTCACCTTTTCGAAAACCCCTGAATGGTTCGAAATCGCCAATACTTCGGTGGGATTTTCAGGCATCCCGCAGTCAATGGCTTACAGCGCTGATGCCAACCACGTTTTCGTGGGCATGCGCAATGGCAAGCTGTTCCGGGTTTCAAACATCGCCCTGGCCTATAACTACGCAAGGGCTGACGTGAACAGTCCTGATTGCATCATCTCGACCAAGGAAATCGTAATTAACCTACCCGGTACTTCAACCCCGATTTCTCAGGCCATCACTTCGGTGTCAGTTGATCCTAAAAACCCAAACAATGTGGTCATTACCCTGGCAAACTATGGTAATAACGACTATGTTTATATGAGCAACAATGCCCTCTCAGCGAACCCGACATTTACAAGCAAGCAAGGCAATTTGCCGAAGATGCCAGTGTATGCATCTGTAATCGAAATGTCCGACCCATCAAAGGTCATCATCGGAACTGAGCAAGGGATCTTCATCACCGACAACATCAGCTCACCAAACTGGTATACCGAAGCAAGTGACCTCAGCAATGTGCCCGTTTTCGATCTTAAACAACAGTATATCAACAAATCAGCTGACACAATCCAGTTGATCAATGTTGACACCCTCGTTGTCACTTATCCTGGCACAAACAACCTTGGCATCCTGTACGCTGCAACATACGGACGTGGTCTTTACAGGTGCAATAACTTCAGAAAACCTGTCGGAATCGATGAAACTCCGCTTGCATCAGCCGACAACTTTAAGGTAACAATTTATCCCAACCCGGTGCGCGAATCAGCCAATGTTGCTTTCGAACTTAAGGCCAGCAACCAGGTTAGTTATCAGATATATGACCTGACAGGAAAAATGATCCGCTCAGCATCCATTGGTCAACTTGGTTCAGGAATGCAGCAATTAAGCATTCCGACCGAAGGCCTGAGCAATGGTGCCTACATTTTAAGCATCCGTTGTGGCAATCAGGTAGGTACTACCAAATTTCTCAGGTATTAACCACTGATTAACAGGATGAATTAACACAACAAAAAAATTAAGCGACATGAAAAAAATACTCTTTGCTTTATCAATCCTCTTCATCTTCGGACTTAGCGCCAAGGCGCAAAGCCGTATCTATGCACCTGAATTGAAAGCACCAGTAAGCGAAGCCATCGAACAGTCACCTGATGTGTTGCTCGACTGGCTGGCTGTAACCGGCGAAGGAATAGAAATCCAATATGAAGTTCAATTGGCAGAAAATCCGGATTTTACAAGCGCCACCACTTTCCCGCGCACCAGTATCACTTCCATGAAGATGAGCAACCTGCTTTTCGGTCATGTGTATTATTGGCGCGTCAGGGCCATCGATGACCTTGGTGTAAGCGATTGGTCAGTTTCATGGTCATTTACAGTGATCACCACCGTATTGATCGAAAGCCCGGGAAACCTTGCCGTGGTCAGTCCTGATCCGGTGTTGAAATGGAAAGTGCTTACCGGCATCACCGGTTACGACATTCAGGTTGACACTTCGTACAGCTGGAAACCTCTTGCCGGCATCGTTAGCTCAAAGCTCAACGATGTGTTCGAAGTTGATGCTGACAATGCATGGTTCGTTGGTGACAATGGCGTAATCGTTCAGAAAGCCAATGGTGCATATACCGTGCTTTCAGACATTACCACCTCCAACCTGTTCGATGTTTATTTTGTTGATGCAAACAATGGATGGGTCGTTGGCGACGGAGGAACTATCCTGTATTATAATGGTACCGAATTCACTGCACAAACTTCAGGCCTGACCACGGCACTCAATGGTGTTTATTTTACCTCAGCAACAAACGGTTATGCAGCCGGAAGCGCAGGAAAACTGCTTCATTTCGACGGAACTGATTGGACACCAGTTACATCAGGTGTTACACTTGACCTGTTTTCAATTCATGGAAACAGCGCAAACAACATTTGGGCTGTTGGTAAAACCGGAAATTATACCCATTTCGATGGAACCAGCTGGACTGCCGGCACCTATTCGAACAGGGATATGAATGATGTATGGGTCACCGCATCGAACAAGGTATGGGTTGCTGCCAAAGCAGGTCGTATTTTTAGCTGGAATGGCAGCTGGTCAGAACAAACCTTTGGATCACCTCCACGCGATTTGCAAGGTGTTTGCTTCGTTAATGATCAAAATGGCTATATCGTTGGAAACAATGGCACCTTGCTGTATTTCAACGGGTTGGTATGGCAGGCACTTGCCAGTGGAACCACAGAAACCCTCTATGGCATTCATTTTTCAACTGAATCGAGTGGCTACCTCGTTGGCAATGCCGGCTCCCTGATTGCATTCCAGGGCGAAGGCTTTGACAGTCCGTACTTGAAAAGCTATTCCACTCCTGGCGATATCCTCGAGTTTAAACTGGGCAACCTGCTCTTCGGACAGGCACATTATTTCAGGGTCAGGGCAAAACATGCTGCCGCCACCTCTGATTGGTCGCCTGCAAGTTCATTTATGGTAATTTCCAAGCCTACACTGGTGTCACCCGCAAACAATGCAACCAATATTTCGCTCGACACATTGGCAAAATGGCAAGCCATCAGTGGCGTGGCAAAATATTCAATCCAGTTATCAATGGATGCCGATTTTACTGATCCACAATACTTTGAATCAACAGCAGCTGAATATCGCTTTGATGGCTTGCTGTTCAGTAAAGATTACTATTGGCGCGTAAATGCACGGCACGCACAGGATGTTTCTTCATGGTCTGATGCAAGGAAATTCTCTACCGCCAACGCAGTAAGCCTAACCGAACCAGCACACCAGGCAACCGATGTTACCCGCCTTCCACGGTTTACCTGGCAGGGTATCAAGGGAACTGAAAAGTATATGATCCAGTTTGGCAAAGACAATGGTTTTGCTGATGCCCAGACAGAACTCACCACTACACCACTCTATCAGACCATTTACCTGCTCGACAAAAACACCAGCTATTACTGGCGCGTGAAAGCCATCCAGGGTCTCGATTCAACCAATTGGAGCCAGGTAAGAAGCTTCGTTACCACAGGTGAAACCGGGATCGGTGAAACAACAGAAAATGAAATTTTCAGCGTTTACCCAAATCCAGGTACCGGTGTCTTCAGCATGAGTCTGCGCAATGTCTCATCACCTTACTTTACCGTTGAGGTGTATAACCTTACCGGAAGCAAGGTGTTTGAACAACAGCATCAGGCATTTGGCAACGATGGAAAAGCCAGGCTCGACCTGACCAGCCTGCCAAATGGCATGTACCTCATTCGCCTGCATGAAGGCAATGCAGCCTACACCAAACGACTGATTATTGAATAAATATCGCACAATGAAAGATCAGGATGAGGCTGTTGCAAAGCAGCCTCATTTTTTTTTTGCAAACAAAATGTTGGGATAGGCAGGCATGCAGGCCGTCAGAAATATTTCGATAAAGCATTGTTCGTCTGCAGGGTGTTTGTGCCAAATCAATACACAGCCAGAAAAGGTGGGTGGATTATATTATTTACAATTGGAAATAAACCAAAAGTATTCGATTAATGAAGCCAATGAAGCCGTTTGTCAGGCTTAAGGAATAAATACACTGACTCAGTATTTGTTGAAACGTCGGCCGAAGCTGAGTGACAGGTAAAAGGTCGCAAAGAATTTTTGTTTCAGGTTATCATCCATGATGGAAACGCCCTGAGGAAAGGCTTCCAGAGTAAGACCGGCTTCAAGGGCCTTGATGCTTGTTTTCACATATCCAAACTCGGCATTGATGCCCGTGTGAACAAATACACCCGGAATTACTTTCAGTTCGCTGAAGCCTTTTGTGAAAGGAGCACGCCCGTAAATATTATCCCAGGAAATATCAGGTGAGAACAACTCAGTTTCTATGACTACCGTATTATTCCCCAAGACCTTCCGCACAAACAGATAATAGGGCTTTTCGAAGGCAAGACTTGCGCCGCCATCATACACCCACCTGAGTTCAACACCGCCCCAATAAGGTTTTCGGTTCAGGAGTTTTTTATTGCCATAGGAAGCGCGTAGCATAAAAACATCATTCAGCTTTCCGTAAACGTAGCGCTTGGCGTTGTTATAATAAGGATTGATGACCTTGACCTGCTTAGGGGAGCGCATTGAAACAAACTCGAAGGATAACACCCTGGTATTAAAGGCGTTTTTATTGATGCCTTTGCGGAAGCCCGCACCAAGACCAAGGTTTGTGGCGATGACGGTCCCTACCCGTTCGTGGCTGTAAATAATCTGGTTGTCGATGGAATCAAAAAGCACATCTTCCTGTGCCTGAGCCATTGGAACAAGGCACAAAAAAACAAGAACACACAGGCAAGCAGGCAAAATCCAGCGCATCATGGCAAATTTAACCAAACAAACCCTCTCTGGCCGGAATCTGGCAGTCGGCTAATAGCGGCTTTCCTTCTGGAATTTTGTTGTTTCTCCATACGCTGCACATTTGGTGGTTGATTTGCAAGAGGTTAAAACCAGCCCAGCGATGAAAATAACCGATAGAATAACAACTATTTTTTTCATAATTTTACCAGATAAGGATTCATAATTCTTTTACAAAGAAAACAGAATTTGTTGGAATAACCAAGATTTTTTGTAGTTATTGTATCAAAAGCATATTAATCAACCACAGGGTCCATGACATCCATTAATCCAAGCATTGAAGAAAGCTGGAAAAGCGCACTGACCAATGAATTCAGTGCAGACTACTTCGACCGGTTAAAAGAATTCCTTGTTGCAGAACGAAAGCAATTTACGGTGTATCCCGCAGGCCCTGATATTTTCAACGCCTTCAACCTTACGCCACTGCCATCGGTGAAGGTCGTGATCCTTGGCCAGGACCCGTATCACGGCCCAGGCCAGGCCCATGGGTTGTGCTTCTCCGTTCCCGACAGGGTACAGCCACCACCGAGCCTTCAGAACATCTTTAAGGAGATTCGTTCCGACCTGGGGCATCCCTTACCGTCAACAGGAAACCTGAGTCCGTGGGCAAAAGCAGGGGTATTGTTGCTTAATGCGACCCTGACGGTAAGGGCTGGAATGGCCGGCTCGCACCAGGGGAAAGGATGGGAACGGTTTACGGATGCAGCAATCAGGTCTGTTTCGGAAAACAGGGCAGGGATTGTGTTCCTGTTGTGGGGGAATTATGCCCAGGCAAAAATTTCGCTCATCGACACACAAAAACACCTGGTACTGATGGCGCCACATCCTTCGCCGCTGTCGGCATCACGCGGATTCTTCGGCTGCAAACACTTTTCACAGACGAATATGTACCTTATATCCCTTGGCTTGCCTCCTGTTGATTGGACGCTAAACCATTAAACACCAAATGCTTAGCCACCTACGTGGCATGTAGAAATTAAATACTTAATTGCTCAAATACTTTTTTTACTAATTTGCAGCGATTTTAATCTAAAAAACAAATCTATGAGAAAAACCATTTTTACCATGATGATGACTGCCCTTGCGATAAATTTCGCATTTGCAGGTGGTTATCAGGTTCGCTTACAAGGTAACAAGAACACAGGTATGGGGTTGACCGGAACAGCCTTAAACATGGGATCCTCTTCCATTTTTTACAATCCAGGAGCACTGACCATGATGAGTCAAAAGCTTGACTTTTCATTGGGAGCCAGCGCCATTCTTTCGAATGTAACTTTTGAGAAAAGTGGTTCGAACTACCAGGCACAAACCGACAATAAGCCAAGCACCCCTTTTTATGTGTATGGTGCAGGCAAGATTAATGACAAATGGAGTGTTGGTATAGGCATTTACACACCTTATGGCAGTGCCTCTGTTTGGGATGACAACTGGGCCGGCAAATTGCTGATTCAGAACATCGCTCTGCGTGCCATTTTTTACCAGCCTACAGTGGCTTATAAAATTAATGACAAAATCGGTATTGGTGCCGGCCTGGTTTATGCTACCGGCAAGGTAACCATCGAAAAAGGACTTAACTACAGCGCAACAAGCAAGGCTACCCTCGAAGGAAACGCTGCCAGCATCGGCTTCAATGCTGGCGTATACTTCACCCCAACCGAAAAACTCGCCGTCGGCATCGATTATCGCTCAAAAATCAACATGGACGTAAAAGACGGTGATGCCACCTTTACTTTGCCTTCGGCACTGTATAACACTTTGCCGGCCGACAATAAGTTTGACGCATCATTGCCTCTCCCTGCAAACCTTGACTTTGGCGTTTCATATAAAGCATCTGACAAACTGTTGCTGTCACTCGAACTTAACTGGGTGATGTGGGGAACCTATGATTCATTGAAGTTCACCTTCAAGGAAAAAGGCGAGTTGCTCAACTCATCAAATCCAAGGCTGTATAAGGATTCGTTTATTCCTCGCTTTGGCGCTCAGTATAAGCTCAATGATATGGTTTGTCTGCGTGCCGGTGGTTACTACGACCCGACCCCAACCAATGAAGACTATTTCACCCCTGAAACTGTCAGCCTGAACACCATTGCATTTACCCTTGGGCTTTCGGTCACTCCGGTGAAAAACCTGACCATCGACCTCTCCTACCTGCAATTGTCGGGTATAAAAGCCGAAAAAAGTTATACACCAGATAACTTCTCCGGCACATTTAAGTCTACGGCAGCTATCCCAGGTTTGGGTCTTTCCTATCGTTTCTAACCATTAAACTATCCAACAATGAAATATAAAATAGTAGTTATCGCGTTGCTTTTCGTCGGGATGTGGGCCTGTAAGCCTGAACTCAACGAATTTAAGGCATCAAAAGGATCGGCTGATTTTAGCGTGTATATGTCGGCCGGCAACTCACTGACAGCAGGTTATGCTGATGGCGCTTTGTACAAATCAGGACAACAGGGCTCGTACGCCAACCTGCTTGCCAAACAATTTGAACAGGTAGGACGTCAGGGCGACTTCAAAATCCCTTTCGTTGAATCAGAAGATGGCGTAGGCAATCGCGGTGCCGGTCTGGTCACCAAAATGAAAATGGGTTTCAGCACCGACTGTAAAGGCACTACATCGCTGGCACCTGTTTTGGCCAATCCTAATGCCTCACAGGCTGAACTTTTTGCCTTGCTGACAACTTCGGTTGCTGCCAATGGTCCTTATAACAATATCGGTGTTCCCGGCGCAAAGGTGGCACACCTGCTTGCTCCCGGATACGGAACACTCAATCCATTTTTTGGCCGTTTCGCTTCTTCAGCAACAGCTTCCGTTGTAAGTGAAATTGCAGCCGTCAGCCCAACGTTCTTTACCCTGTGGATCGGAAACAACGACGTTCTGGGTTATGCCACCTCAGGTGGAATTGGTGATGTGATCACACCCATCGATGGCCCTCCGGGTCAGGGTTTCGCTGCCAGCTATGAAGCTGTTTTGCAGAGTTTCGGACAGTTTGCTTCAAGCGGTGCCGTTGCCAATATTCCTGACATTACCAGCATTCCATTTTTCACTACGGTGCCTTACAACGCCATCGTGCTGACAGACCAGAGCATTGTTGATTTTATCAACAGCCAGTATGCAGCCTATAACCAGGGCATGGAACTCGTCGGACTTCCTTACAGAATCAACTTCAGCCTGGGGCAAAATCCCATGGTGATCGCAGACAACACCATCCCAATTCCTGACGGTGTGCCGATTCCTAAAATCAGGCAGATCAAAAGTGGAGAGCTTGTATTGCTTTCTATTCCTCAGGATTCGCTTAAATGCGCTTATTGGGGAACTGCCAAAGCTGTTGCCGATCAGTATATCCTTACCGAAGCAGAAATTGCCAACGTAACCGCTGCTGTTACTGCCTACAATCAGGTGATTGCTGTTGCAGCCGAAACGCATAACCTTGCCCTTGTTGATGCCAATGCCAATATGAAAAAACTGGCCAGTGGCGGAATCAGGGTAGATGGTGTGACCTTTACCAATGCATTTGTAACAGGTAACGTTTTCTCCACTGACGGTGTGCACCTCACTCCTCAGGGAAATGCACTGGTTGCCAATTACTTTATCGATGCCATCAACGCCAAATACAATGCAAACATTCCTCAGGTGAATGTAACTGAGTATCCGGCAGTTGTATTGCCATAAACCAACAGAATACAATCAGAGGGCAGCATGAAAACATGTTGCCCTCTTTTATTTTAACACAGCATGAAAGAATTTGTTTTTGCCACAAACAATGCGCATAAACTATCCGAGATCAGGCAGATAACCGGCTCCGATTTGCGCATCATCAGCCTGAACGACATCGGGTTTCACGAAGAAATCCCTGAAACATCGGATACCATCAGTGGGAATGCCTTGCAAAAAGCCTGGTATTTTCATGACCGCTATAATAAAAATTGCTTTGCCGACGATACCGGCCTCGAAGTGGACTGCCTGGATGGCGCACCGGGTGTTTACTCAGCAAGGTATGCTGGTGAGGCTTGCTCATTCAGCGACAATGTGGAAAAACTTTTAAAAGAAATGGGTCAAAACGAAAACCGAAAAGCAAGGTTTGTGACAGTGATCGCCCTGATTTTCGAGGGAAAGCCTTACCTGTTCGAAGGGGCGATCAACGGCAGCATCACTGCAGGTCCACAAGGCGAAGGCGGCTTTGGCTATGACCCCGTGTTTCTGCCAGATGGATACCAACAAACCTTTGCTGAGATGCAGGCCTCAGTTAAAAACAGCATCAGCCACAGGGGCCTCGCAACAAAAAAACTGGTTGAATTCCTGATAACCGTGATCTGATGTAAGCGCTTGAGGTTGTTATTCAATCACATTTTCAAGGGCCATTGTAAACAGCTTTTCAAGGGAAATGCCCATGGCATTGGCTTGCTTGGGCAAAATACTGGCCGGAGAGATTCCTGGAACGGTGTTCACTTCAAGGAAAAACAGCCGGCCCTTGCTAATAATGAAATCAAAACGAACAAATCCTTTGCATGTCAGTCGCTTATAAAGCAATGCTGCTGTCGATTTGATCTTGTTATCGGCCTCTTCAGTGATGTCGGCAGGCGTAATTTCATCGGCCATACCCTGGGTATATTTTGCCTCATAATCGAAAAACTCCTTTTTGCTGATGATCTCCGTTACCGGAAAAACCAACAATCCGGTTTTTGTCTGCATGACGCCACAACCAAATTCGCGGCCTTCGAGAAACGATTCAACCAGCACTTCTTCATCTTCTGCTAGGGCTTTATCGATCGCATCCATAAACTGTCCATTCTCTTTCACCTTGGTTACACCAACACTTGACCCCCCATTATTGGGCTTTACAAACACAGGCAGGCCAAGTTGTTCAATAACAGCAACAACGTCGATCGTGCTTTCTCTGTTAAACATCAACCCTTTAGCAACAAGAACACCGTGAGAAGCCACAATCCGCTTGCAGTTTTCCTTGTTGAAAGTAAGCGCCGAAACAAACATATTGCTCGATGTATAGGGCATTCCGATGAGGTCAAAGTAGCCCAATAGCTTTCCATCCTCACCCGGTGATCCGTGAATCGCATTGAAGACAGCATCAAAACGCAGTGTTTTTCCACCAAGCTCCAGGCTGAAATCATCCTTGTTGATGAGGTATTTATTCCCTTTTGCATCAGTATGGTACCATTCAGTGCCCCTGATAATAATCAGATAGGCAGCATACCGATCGGCGGGCAAAGAGGCGACAACAACCTTTCCGCTTTGAATTGAAACATCGTATTCACCAGAATTTCCGCCACATACTACTGCAATATTTTTCATGTGTATTCAGTTTAGTCAAAGATACAGTCAGCTGACGGCAAAATTAACAAACATTGCTTCAAACCCTAACGGAAATCACGCGACAGCCAGCTTTTTCAGCGGTGTACGCCATGAAACAAAACACGGATGATCCTTATGGCAGCAAACGCGGCAATGAGAATCAAAAATGGCTATCTTTGTGCTGTTTTACGCAATAATTCAGCCAACACGCTGTTTCTTATTTGCCTGGTTATATAATTGCTAAATCAAAGAATACATGGGTTTCTTCTCTTTTTTAGGCAAAAAGTATTTTTATGTTCACCTCATGGTTGCTTTCCTGCTGACACTGGTCATCATTTGGGGAGTCACCAGTTCCATTGACCGTTATACCCGTCATGGTGAAGTGTTTGTTGTGCCTGATTTCAGTGGAAAGCAAGCCACCGAAGTCATCAACACCTTCGGCAGCAGGTTCAGGTTCATCATTTCGGACAGTGTTTACATCAAGCTGGCTGAAAATGGTTCGATCATACAGCAGGATCCTTTGCCCGGCTCAAAAGTAAAAGAGGGGCGGAACATCTATATTGTCACTGTGGCACAGATGCCAGAGCGTATTCCCATGCCGAACCTAAGGAACCTGTCACTGCGCCAGGCGCTTGTGCTCTTGGAATCGAAGGGACTGATTGCCAATGACATCACCATTGCTGAGCATTTTGCACGCAATGCAGTTGTGGACCAGCAATTCAATGGCGAGATCATTGAACCCGGTACCGATTTGTTTAAAGGATCGGCCATTGACCTGATCGTTGGCAATGGTGGCAGCCTGCAAAAGGTGCCCATTCCGATGATATTGGGAAAAAAACGCAAAGAAACCATCACCTTGTTGCATTTCTCTTCCCTGAATATTGGTGAGGAATACTTCCCTGACGGTTACGACACTGCCCAATCGCGGGTTTTCAGAACCGAACCGAACCTGATTAACGAAAGCCATGTGTTTCCCGGCACTAAAATCAATGTGTATTACAGGTCAGAGACACAATTTAATTTTGACGAACTTGAACGGGTGCTTGAAACAGATAGTTCATTGGTTGACAGCTTGTTTTACAACGACCTGCCCGCCGACACCCTGAACGAAACTTATAACCTGAACGAATGAGGTCCAACGTTGTTTTGATTATGCTGCTGTCGTTTGGCTGCACCCTGTTGATGCCAAAGCTGCATGCACAGGAAACATTAACTGGTTTACAGTTTAATACAGCCATTCAAAAGCAAATTCCAAACAAGTCGACACAACTTGAATTGAAGCTTGCATTGCCTTTCTTTGAAGACTTTTCGACGAGCAATATTTATCCTGACAAAGCCCGTTGGAATGACAGTTATGTGTTCATCAACAAAGATTTTCCGCTGAATCCGACAAATATTGGTGCAGCCACCTTCGATGTGCTTGACGACAATGGCCAGGTGTACAAAAATGCCTCCTCAACACCATTTATTGCCGATTACCTGACTTCGGCTGACATCAGGCTAGACTCTGTTTTTTCTCCTGTAATCAGGCAATTAAGTCCGGCCGATTCGGTGTATTTCAGTTTCTATTATCAGCCTCAGGGTCGCGGCGAGCAGCCGGAGCCGACAGATTCGCTGGTGCTTCAGTTTGGCGTTCCTACAGGAAATCTCATCCTCGATTATGTCGACTCGGTTACCATGCTGATCGATTCTTACCTTATTGCCAATGGCATTGATTTCATTTATCCTCAGGACACCATTTTTGCTCCTGAAGGCTGCAACCAGGATTTGTATATCATTAATTTTAAAACGCTTACGTTTGGTGATTCGGTTACCCTTCCATGCGATTCTGTTATGAAGCCTGAGATGGAATGGACCACAGTTTGGCATCAGACAGGGATGTCGTTGGAAGAATTTTATACCACCTATCAGGTTTATTTCAAGCGTGAAATGATTGCTATAACCGACGAAAATTACTTTTCAGATGGATTTCGGTTTCGCTTCTTCAATTATGGCAGCATTGCCGATAATGTGAGCCCGCCCAAGCGTTCAAATGTGGATCAGTGGAATGTCGACTTTATTTACCTGAATTACAACAGAAGCTTTACCGATACCAGCTACCGGAAACTGTCATTTTCCGATCGGGCACCTTCGTTTCTGAAACGATATGAATCAATGCCTTACAGGCAATACCGGGCCGACCCCACCAACGCCACTGCGCCCGAATTCAGCGTCTCCATCACGAACCTCGATAAAATTGAACACAACACAAAATACCGATACACCGTCAGGCAGTCCAACGGATCAATGGCCTTCGGTTACGATGGTGGAAGCTGCAACCTGCCTCCATACGATGAATTTGGATTTCAGAGTTGCAATACCGGCTGTGGTGCTGCCCATGCCTGCCCTCCGGTAAATGCCTTGTTTCCGTTTAGTTTCGATCTCGACTCAACATCGTTTCTTATCAACCATTATATCAGTGATTCCTCAGGAGCCAACGTGCTTGTTGATTCCATGCAGTTTCATCAGGGATTTTATAACTACTTTGCCTACGATGACGGAACCCCGGAATTTGGGTATGGCATTGAGCCTGCCCGTGGTCTGATTGCTTATCAATTCAGGATGACGATTCCTGATACACTGCAGGGTGTTCAGTTGTATTTTAACCGTACCCTGAATGATGCAAACGATAAATATTTTGACCTCATTGTGTGGAAAGACAACAATGGCAAGCCCGGAGAAGAACTATACCGCTTGCCGCATCAGCGGCCACAATGGAGTGATCAGTTATACGGTTTCCATATGTATCATTTTGGTGTACCCTTGCTGGTCAATGGGGTGTTTTATGTGGGCATCATGCAGGAAGAAACTGGCAGCCTGAACATTGGATATGATGTGGTTAAGAACAACCAGCAATATATGTTCTTCAATGTTGACGGCGTATGGCGCAATAGCATTTATGAAGGTTCGCTGCTCATGAGGCCAGTTGTTGGCTCAAATAACTTCATCGGCATCGAAGAAACGAACAACCAATTGGTTAAGCAACTGAAGGTGTATCCCAATCCCGCTTTCGATGTGATTCACCTGAGCCTTGGCGACGTATCCCCTCAAAAACAACTGGATTGTACCATCAGGGATATTTCAGGAAGAGTGGTGTTGTCCTGCACTGTCACTGAAGGCAGGGCCGTTAACATTGCACAGCTCGTTTCGGGCATGTATATTGTTGTGGTGAACGAAGGAAATCATACCTACACAGCCAAATTAATGGTGACAAAATAACAAACAGATTATGAGTGAGAAATATGTATTGGGTAACACAGATCAGTCGGATGAAAACAGCGATTTGTTTGAGCATTTCCGATTTGTGGTTGACCGCGGTCAGACACCCGTACGCATCGATGTTTTTCTCACAAACAGGATCGAGCACGTTTCGCGCAATAAAATACAGCAAACTGCTGCTGCCGGCAACATCCTTGTAAACCAGGTCGCTGTTAAAGCCAACTATAAGGTCAAGCCCAACGACACGATTGTCATCGTGCTAAGCTATCCACCCCGCGAAGTGGTCATCAGCCCTGAAGACATCCCCCTCAACATAGTCTATGAAGATGAAAGCCTGATGGTGATCAACAAGCAGGCTGACCTTGTGGTGCATCCCGGACATGGAAATTTTACAGGCACCCTGCTTCACGGACTTGCCCATTATTTTGAAAAAAGCGGACAAAAGCTTGAAAATGGCTTTGGCTATCTTGTTCACCGGATCGACAAAGACACCACCGGATTGTTGCTGATTGCCAAAGATGAGTTTGCGCAGTCGAAGCTGGCCGCACAGTTTTTCAGGCATTCGATTGACCGGCGGTACCTTGCCCTTGTTTGGGGCGACCTGGTTGAAGATGAAGGCACCATCGAAGGAAATATCGGCCGCAGCCCGAAAGACAGAAAGCTAATGGCGGTTTTTCCGGAGGGAGACAGCGGCAAAGAAGCGATCACTCATTATACAGTTGTTCAACGGTTTGGATATGTTACTTTGGTAGAGTGCAAACTCGAAACCGGGCGCACTCACCAGATCAGGGTGCATTTCAAGCACATCGGTCACCCCCTGTTTAACGATCCCTGGTACGGCGGTGACTCCATAATCAAAGGCACCACATTTACCAAATACAAGCAATTTATCGACAACTGCTTCAAGGTGTTGCCGCGTCATGCACTGCATGCACAATCCATCGGATTCGACCATCCCGTCAGCGGAAAGAAGATGCACTTTGAATCAGCACTGCCCTACGATATGCAGCAGGTCATCGAAAAATGGACGGTGTATACCGGCTCACGGGAAATCGAAACAGATTAATTGCCACCAACAAGTTTAAGCCGTACTACCGCTTCCGGTGATTGCATGACAACAATAAAAAAGCCTGTTACAGGAGCTTTGAGCTGAATTTGAATCTGGCTGTTGTTGTCAGTCGACCTGAAAAAATCAAGTTTTCTGCCCATGGCATCATACATTTTTACATCAAACTGCTGAGCATCAACAGCTCCGGTAAATATCGTAAAGGTTTTACCTGCCGGATTGGGGACTGCATAAGGCATCACGTTGATGTAAGATTTCCGGATCAGTGTATCCGAAGTAATTCCGTTTTTCACCACCAGCGATACATCATACTTTCCGATGGCATTGTAACGGATACCAGCGGGATGCTGGTTTTGGCTCTCAGAAGGAATTCCTCCGCCAAAAATCCAGTTGTAGGATATGATGTTTCCGCCTGAGTAGCTCGTGAACGCGATTGTCTGTCCCGGCACGATTTCGGTATAGTCAGCAGCAAACTCAGCGAACAGATTATCCGGGTCACTGCCAATCCCGTTGAGGGATTCAATGTCAAGGTTTAGCGGGTCGAGCCAGGGTTTAAGCTGTTGGTTATCATTTGAACCATTTGATTCCCAACTATAAGAGAATTTTCCAAAATAATCAGGTTCGAGCGTGGCATTACAGGCTGAGCTTCCTCCTGTTAACGCGCCAACGATCTGTCCATCAGCATTAAACAAGGGACTCCCCGACGAGCCGCCTTCGGTAACACCATGCCCGTTAGCAGTGGCTGCCCATGTTACCATCCAGTATTTTTGTGCAGGATTGGGACTGACCTGGCCAAAGGCAGTTGAAACAGGCTTGGAAAAAAACGTTGAAATCTTTTTGATATCACCTTCAGGATGATGCACACAGGCGCCCTGTTGCGACACATCGTTCAGCCGACTCCATCCGTTGTAGTAAGGCTTGTAAGATAAGGGAACCTCCTGATTCAACTGAAGCAGTTTGAAATCAGAACCTGTGCTGATGTCGGACTGTTGTGCTGCTGCTTTTAAGGTACTGCCACTGATTGACTGTATTTCAGGTTCTTTCGTGAGGTTATTGCAGGTGGGTGAAGCATAGTTGAAATAAAATATCCATTGGCTGTAATCCGCCTGGCTGGCTCCACTTCCACAATGGTTAGCGGTCAGCAGATAAGGTGTACGGTCTTGCCTGGTGTTGTTAACGAGTGAACCCGTGCACCAGTATAAACCGCTGCCTTTTTTTACCAGGATTCTTGCCACACCCTGCTGCTGATTAGCAAATTCCTGACCCTCGGCACAATGCACATTAACCTCGCAATACCCACTATCGCCGAAATCGCCTGTGCCGAATTGCTCATGTACGAGGCCTGCTTCTGACACACAAATATCAGGAACCCCACTTCCTTCCGGCCATTCGACCTGCAATACAACTTTACCGCCAAAAACAGGCTGTATGGCGAATTCGCCCGGCTCCCGGTCGTCATTACCAAATGACCCAAGGGTGGTTTTGCCGTCGGCTGAGTATACAAACACCTTTGTTTCACTGCTGATTACAAGCCTACTGAAGTAAATCGCAATTCCTGTCTCGATATCCGAAGTAAACAACACCCGCATGATGGCTGTTCCCTCAACAAGCTCAATCTGATTACTGAGATCCGCAAGGCAAAAGCCTACTTTCTCTGTATAGCCGGCAACACGCGGGTTTCCTGGACCTGCTGTTAAGGTATTACACTTCTGCTGTTCGTACAAAAAATCATAGTGCGTGATCTTTTGACTCCCGTTGTATGGGTTTCTTACCTTTCCGCCCTCGTTAATCTGCGCATGTAATGCAAATACCGACTGAAGGCTAAAAAGGAGAAACAGGAGTTTTCGGCAGGTCATATCAATACATTTGAACAAAAATAGCCAATATTTTAAGCTTACGGTTTGAAATAGCATGAATGGCCAGTTAAAAAAAATGGCCGCTCGTTTAAGCGGCCACCTGAAATCGTTTGAAAGGCTTATTTCAGCAAGGAAACCTTGCCTGAAATCAGTCCTGAAGGAGTTTCAACCACGAGCAGGTATATGCCGGCAGGTTGCTGTGTCAGGTCGATCGAAACAGGTTGCTGCAGTTGCACCTGGCCATTGTAAACAACCTGCTTGCCAAGTTGGTTATACACACTCAGTTTACCGCTGACTTCGTCTGATTGAACGAAGATCCGGAAGTTTCCGTTCGATGGATTTGGAAAAGCTGATAATGCAGCTTTGGAATATTCGTTAAGGCCAACCCAGTTCACAATGATATAATCCTCAACAATTTTATTGTTGATGCCATAATTGTTCACAACTGTGAGGGCAACCCTGAAGGCACCGCCATCAGCATATAAAATGCCTTGTGGGTTTTGGGCTTCGGAGTAATCCGGTGTTCCGCCTTCAAATTCCCAGTACCAATAATTGGGGTCACCTGTCGATAAGTCAGTGAAATTAACTGTTTCGCCTTGCATGATGATGGTCTGGTCAGCAACGAAGTCGGCTACCGGCAATGCAACTGCATTTACCGTGATATAATCTGTGACCACCTTCTGGTCTTCGCCACCATAGCCAACCACCCTGAGTGAAACATCGAATGTTCCGGCATTCAAATAGCTTACTGTCGGGTTCTGCTCTGTTGATGTTGCCGGTGAGCCACCTTCAAATTCCCAGTACCATTCGTAAGGATTCCCCTGCGAAAGGTCACTGAATTGAACCTGGCTACCTTGTTCGATCACGGCATTGTCAGCTTCGAAATCAGCTACCGGAGGTGCGGCTGCGTTAATGGTAATGTAGTTCGTTTTTGTTTCGGTATCTGTACCGTCGGCATTTGTCACCGTGAGGCTAACGGTATAAGTTCCGGGAACAGTGTAAACAATGGGGCCCGGGTTTTCATCGGTACTTGTTTCAGGCGTGCCTCCGGTAAACGTCCATGACCAGGTCAGGATTCCAGGTCCTGAGAGATCGGTGAAATATATCCCTTCGCCCTGATCTGCGACAGGTGTGTCTGTTTCAAAATCAGCTGTAGGAGGTATTGGCTGCCAGTTTAAGCCTGGAAGCTTTTCGGTACCAATATTGGTTGGGTCGAGCCAGTCTCTCAGCCTTGCAGCTGGTGTGCTGCCATTCTGGTCCCACGAATACCATATTTTACCATAAAACGAAGGTGACGGATTTTCGCAACTATTGTAGGTATAGCCACCAGTGAGGTCTCCGCAAATCAGCCCGTTGGCATCGAAGATAGGCGAACCTGATGATCCTCCTTCAACAATTGAGCGTCCATTGGCAGTGCTTGCCCAGGTGACGCGCCAGTGTGTGGGTAAGCCATTCCATGCTGTTGATGAAACCAGCGGGGTGCTGTAAGTCGAAATCTTTTTAATATCGCCGGCCGGATGATGGATACTGACGCCATTGCCCATATCATCGGTTGTATTGGTCCGGTTCCATCCATTGTAATAGACATTAAAGAAATTGGGTATTGCGCTGTTGAACTGCACAAGATAAAAGTCTGAGCCATTGTCGCCTGCAGAGGCATCCCTGGCTTTAAGCTGACATCCGGTCATGGTGTTCGTTCCACTGCCTGATCCACCGCAGGTTGGGGCCTGGTAGTTGAAATAGAAGATCCATTGGTTAAGGTCACTTGCACTGGCTGCACCACCGCAGTGACCAGCAGTCAGGAAATAAGGGGTCCTGTTGTTAGAGGTGTTGTTGATCAGCGATCCTGAACACCAATAGTAGTTGCCGCCAATTTTGATTGAGATGCGGGCAACACCACGGATTTGGTTCTGCCAGTTGGCGCCTTCCGAGCAGGCTACGTCAATCATACAATACAGCGAACGGCCTCCTTTTGCTTCACGTTCCTGAAATTGAATGAGCCGATAGGCATAGGCAATTTCAGAAATGCTAATTACGGCCTTTTCTTCAACCCAGGATTCCTGGTGATATTCCAGGGTCACATCATCGCCCTGAACAAATTCAGTCGAAAAAAGACCTGTTTCAGGATTGCTCAGGTTATTGTATGCGCCAAGAAGCTGGTTTTTGTCTTTGTTATACAAAAACAACTGTGATCCCTCCGGCAGGTAAAACTGGTCATAATAAACACCTAATGCCAGTGCGTCTTTGATGTGGATTGACAGCAACCAAGATTTGCTTCCGTCAGCAAGGGTAGTCCATTTTCCGGCATTGTCCATGGTGATTCCTGCCATCACTGATACTGCCATACGCAGTGGTTCTGTAACTTCATTTTGTTCATGGTAAAGGTCTTCGGCCTGAATTTTTACCATATCCGGGGCGGGGAGCCTGACAGTGGCTTTTTCGAGTGTACCGGGCGACTGAAAACTCAGCGGGGAACCGCCATAGCTGATCTGCCCATAGCTGGCAGCCTGCCAGACCAATAATGCAACAAACAACATTGTGCGCACATGAAAAGTAAAGTTTTTCATAAGGGAAAAATAAATTAATGAATTCCGTTCAAATTGCGTCAAAGTTAAATCAAAAATCGTGTTTGTTCGCAGGATAATTCCCCGAAAAGCCGAAATAGTACAAAGAAAATACACCGCCCACAGCTGCCTTGCCTGTCTCATTTTCCTGGCAAAAGCATGCATTAAAGCAAATTGCGTAATTTTGCAAAAACTCGATGTGTATGATAGTAGTTACCGGTTCGGCAGGATTTATTGGGAGTGTTGTAGCACAACGTATTGGCGGACTCAATCCCCAGAACATGATCCTTGTGGATGACTTTGACCGTTATGACAAAGCCAATAATTACTGCAAGCTTTCACAGGCTACCCTGATCCACCGGGATGCATTTACCGAATGGTTTCAGCTTAATCACCAGCTAGTCGATTTTGTGGTGCACCTGGGAGCCCGAACTGATACGACCGAATTCGATCAATCGGTGTTTGACAAGCTTAACCTGAACTATTCAAAGGCGATCTGGAATGCCTGTGCCATGTTTGGCATTCCGTTGATATACGCTTCTTCGGCTGCCACTTATGGCCTCGGTGAATATGGCTACATCGACGATCATGAAGTGGTTGGAAAGCTGAAACCACTGAACCCCTATGGCATTTCGAAAAATGATTTCGACAAATGGGCGTTGGAGCAAAAAACTCAACCGCCTTTCTGGGCAGGCATGAAGTTTTTCAATGTTTACGGCCCAAATGAATTTCACAAGGCGCGCATGGCTTCAGTGATTTTTCATGCCTATCACCAGATCATCAATACGGGAAAAGTAAAGCTTTTCAGGTCGCACAGGCCCGACTTTGAAGACGGCAGGCAATTGCGCGATTTTGTCTATGTAAAAGACGTGGCCGAAGTGATTACCTTCTTAATGGAAACAAAACCAGCCAGTGGGTTGTATAACCTTGGCACCGGCAAGGCACGCAGTTTCCTCGACCTGGCCCTGGGCACCTTCGGCGCGCTTTCGCTGGCTCCGGTGATCGAATTTGTTGATACGCCTGCCGACATACGCGACAAATACCAGTATTTCACTGAAGCTGATATGCGAAAATTGCTAGCTGCTGGCTACCATAAGCCATTTACCTCTCTCGAAGAGGGCATCGCTGACTACGTAAAACTTTACTTAAGTCCGGAAAAATACTATTAGGCCTTTTTTAGTTTTTCAGCCAATGCAGCATCAATTTGCTGAAGGAATTGTTTTGTTTGCACAAGGGTTTCAATCAGCCTGATCTTGGTTTCCAGTGCATCACTCTGTTCCTTTATTGCATCACGGGCTCCCTGTAGCGTATACCCCTTCTCTTTTACCAGGTGGTAAATCATGTGCAGGTACCGCACATCTTTCTCTGTAAACAGTCGGTTTCCCTTTTTGTTCTTCTTGGGTTTCAGCACATCAAATTCCTTTTCCCAGAACCTGATCAGCGAGGTGTTTACCTGAAACATGTCAGCAACTTCTCCAATGGCATAGTACACCTTTTCGGCTCTTGCTGATTTCATGTTTAATCCATTGATTGTGAAGGCTGTGTCGACATTCCAAGGATCAACTCATACTCTTCAGGTGTAAGGTCGGAGAAGAAGAAGTGAATAGGATTTACTGGCTGGCCATTTTTGTGTACCTCATAATGCAGGTGCGGTGCAGTTGATTTGCCTGTATTGCCGATTTCAGCAATAAGTTGACCCCGCATGACATTTTCCCCCTTCTTCACCTTAAACTTACTTAAGTGGCAATACTTGGTCTGGTAGCCAAAACCATGGTCAATCACGATCACATTCCCATAGCCCCAATATTGCTTTTCGACTTCAACCACTTTTCCGTTTCCTGTAGCAAACACATCAGTCCCGATGGGTGCTGAAAAATCGAGCCCCTGATGGAATTTGTTTACTTTATAAAACGGGTCGGTCCGCACCCCATAATAAGAAGTAATGCGCTTCAGGTCAATTTCCTTGACTGGCTGAATGGCCGGAATGGATGCAAGCATCTCATTTTTGCTCCTGGCCAGTTTAAACACATCATCAAATGATTTTGACTGCACATACAATTGGCTTGAGATCTGGTCGAGTTTCTTTGTTGTGTTAATGACAATGTCGGAATTTTTGTAGCCTTTGAGTTTATCATAGCGGTCAACACCACCATAGCCGGCCTTCCTGATGGATGAAGCGATAGGCTCAGCCTCGAAAATCACGCGGTAAATATTGTCATCGCGCTCCTGCATATCGCCCAGAAGCACATCAATATTCTGCAAACGGTCGGTAAGCAACTGATACTGCAGTCTGAGGTAATCGAGTTCGCGCTGTTGCATCCTTTCTTTTGGTGAACCAAAGAAATTGTACACCCCAATCATAATCACAATGGCAAACGCAGAAGTTGTCAACATAAACGAGAGCACCTGAATTAACCGCTGTTTCCAGCTGATTTTCAGTCGCTCGTATGATAAGGTCTTTTGGTTAAAAAAATACTTGGCCTTTACCATTTTTGAATTTAATCCTACAAATTACAACAACATGTGTACCGTTGCGGGCAAAATTAATTAATTAAGCTAAATTTGCAAGCTTAATTTTTCATAAAAAACCTGATCCTAATATTTTCAACTAGCTCAAAATGAACGCATCAGAAATACGTCAAACATTCCTTGATTTTTTTAATTCAAAGGGTCATGCCATTGTTCCTTCAGCACCGATTGTTGTAAAAAATGATCCTACCCTGATGTTTACCAATGCCGGCATGAATCAGTTCAAAGACATTTTTCTCGGAAACGAACAAGCCAAATCGCCCAGGGTGGCTGATACACAGAAATGTCTGCGTGTTTCAGGAAAGCATAACGACCTCGAAGAAGTAGGCTACGACACCTATCACCATACCATGTTCGAAATGCTCGGTAACTGGTCGTTTGGCAATTATTTTAAAAAAGAAGCCATTGAGTGGGCATGGGAACTGCTTACCGAAGTGTATAAGATTGACAAAAGTCGCTTGTATGTGACCGTGTTTGGCGGCGACAAGGACGACAACCTTGCCCAGGACCAGGAAGCCTTCGATTTGTGGAAAAAACTAGTGCCTGAGTCGCAGATTTTATTTGGCAGCAAAAAAGACAATTTCTGGGAAATGGGCGATACCGGTCCTTGCGGTCCATGTTCTGAGATTCATGCCGACATCCGTTCTGATGCTGAGCGGGCAATGCTCGACGGCAGCAGGCTGGTCAACCACGACCATCCCGAAGTGATCGAAATCTGGAACCTTGTATTTATTGAATTTAACCGCCAAGCCAGCGGTCAGTTGGTGAAATTACCCGCAAGTCATGTCGACACAGGCATGGGGTTCGAAAGGCTTTGCGCAGTGTTGCAACACAAAAAATCAAACTACGACACCGATGTGTTCCAGCCACTGATCGGAGAAATTGCTTTACTGGCACATATCAGCTATGGACAAAACAAAGAAAAAGACATTGCATTGCGTGTCATCGCTGACCATTTGAGGGCAGTGAGTTTCACCATCGCCGATGGGCAGCTTCCTTCAAACACAGGAGCCGGCTATGTCATACGCCGTATCCTTCGCAGGGCTGTGCGTTATGGTTTCACCTTTCTCAGCTTTGAAGAACCCTTTGTGTATAAACTTGTTCCGGCCCTTGCCGCGATGATGGGACATAATTTCCCTGAAATCAGCTCACAAAAGGAGCTTGTGATGAAGGTGATTCACGAAGAAGAAGCATCGTTTTTGCGGACCTTGTCGCAAGGCATAAAGCGGTTCGAGATTTACATCAAAGCACTTGGTGAATCGAAGCTCATCGAAGGACAATTTGCCTTTGAATTGTTCGATACTTTTGGCTTTCCGATCGACCTTACTATGCTGATGGCAAAAGAAAATGGCTGCACAGTGGATATGGACGGCTTTAAGCTCAGGCTCGAAGAGCAAAAAAACAGGTCGAGAAAGTCAGCCGAAGTAGCCGCCGGCGACTGGGTGGTACTGCATGAAAGCAACGCAAAAACAGTGTTTACCGGATATGATTCGCTCGAGGAAACAGTGATGATTTACCGATACCGTGTTGTTGAGTCAAAAAAAGGGAAGCACTACGAAATCGTGCTTGACAAAACACCATTTTACGCTGAATCGGGCGGACAAGCCGGCGACACAGGCAGTCTGACCAACCAAAATGAAACCATTGCGGTGATCAATACCCTGAAAGAAAACAACCTTGTCATTCACATCACAAACGACTTACCGGCTGATCCTGCAAAGCAATTCACGGCAGTTGTTGATGCCGGAAAACGCCTATTAACGGCAAACAACCATTCTGCCACTCACCTGATGCATGCTGCGTTGCGGTCAGTGCTGGGCATGCATGTTGAACAGAAAGGTTCGCTCGTTGATCACGAACGCCTGAGGTTCGATTTCAGTCATTTCAGCAAAATGAGTCCCGATGAAATCAGGGAGGTTGAAACGATCGTAAACGACAAAATCCGAATGAATATCGAAGCCAGAATTTTGAATGACATTCCGATAGATGATGCAAAAAACATGGGTGCCATGGCCCTATTTGGCGAGAAATACGGTGAAACCGTGCGCGTGGTAAGCTTCAATCCCGATTACTCGGTTGAGCTTTGTGGCGGAACACATGTTGCTTCAACCGGTCATATTGGATCTTTCAGGATTGTATCGGAGGGCGCCATTGCCGCAGGAGTGCGCCGTATAGAAGCCGTTACAGGTGCTCAGGCCGACTTATTTATCAACAAACAGCTCGATCAGCTGACACAGGTAAAAGACCTGGTGGGGGCATCAGGCGATCTGATTAAAAGCGTGCAGCAGCTGCTCGAGCAAAACCAGTTACTCCAGAAGCAGATTGAGCATTTTGAGCAGGAAAAAATCGCTCAGATGTGTCAGGACCTGATTGCCGGTGCAGAAGCCATTCAGGGTGTTAACCTTATAATCAAGGAAATCGACATTAAAGCAGACCTTTTGAAATCCCTGGCAACGAAGGTTCGCACAGCCGCTAATTCACTCGCTGTCATGCTGGTAAGCAAAGAAGACAGCAAGGTTTCGATTTGCATTGCATTCTCCGACGACCTTGTAGAAAATATGCAAATGGATGCCTCAAAAATCATTAAAGCAGTGGCTTCCGAAGTTCAGGGAGGCGGAGGCGGACAAAAGTTTTTGGCTACAGCAGGTGGTAAAAAACCGGAACTGGTGCAGAAAGCTATCGACAAATTCAAAGAAATCATGCTTTCGCGATAAAAATTGCATTGCTGGTTTGTTCTTTTCATTACGTTTGTAACGCTGGTAAAATGAAGGATGCTGTTAATAAATTATGGAATAAAAAAAAACACATCATCATCAAAACTTTGCATTTTGATTAAATTTACACTGGCAATAAACTCGGCCCTGTCATCAACATGCTGTTGCTCAGGCAGGCAAACTTAACAATGAATAAAGTGCTGAATAGAATCACCCTGATCGCCGTTTTGTTATTAATTAGTCTGACGCAATATGCTCAGAAAGAGAACGAAAGTGATCTGGAAGATTTTTCTATTCTGAGTCCTGTCTACTCGGAACTCACTGACGCTACCGGCTGGGCATTGCAGGACAATGGCACATGGGCATCTGAAGACAACGTCATTCCTACAACAAATGCAAGATCGGAAGAAGCACTCGCTCGCCCGGGCAAGAAGGGTCAGGACAGTTTTTTTTCGTTGGAACTACGGAAAATAACCCTTGGCGACAAGCAATACAGCGTCTTGCTGAAGAAATATGAGGATGGCGAATTTGAGTTTCCGATATTGGGTCAGGGCTGGAAATCGTACCCATCGCTCGATTTTTACATTTTCGACAGTAAAAAGCTGAAAGAACTCCTGCCCGACAATGTGCCTTACAATGTTCGTTATCTTGTTAATCTCGAATGCTTTGCCACCGGCACCGTAAGAAACTACACCCGCATCATTCAGATCGACAAGAAAAAACTTCCCATCTACAACTATTACAGCACCGTAGCCAAGATGTATTCGAGCAAAAAGTCGGACCCTGATGCAGTGATCATCAAAAACATCCAGAACATCCTTGAAAAAAGCGCCATTACAGATGCTAACCTGTTCTTAGCCGTGTATCCCATCAGGGATGCCGAAAAGGAGATAGTCAGGTTTAAGTTCATCAAAACCTATTTAAAAGACGATTTGAACAAGCGGCAGGCCTCACCCGACAACTGGAAAAATTTGTTCGAACGGAGTTTTTACGAAGTGGACTATTATGCCTATCACAACTTCATCAAAGATGCTGAGGCTTATTATGTTGAGCCTGTCGGAGAAGAAGCCACCGCCTTCGTTTCAAATTATCATTATGGGGTGATTCGTTACAACACAGGCGATTACAAAGGAGCCATTGAAGCTTTTAACGAAGCCATCAAAAGCGATCCCGGCACCACTGATTTTATGATCTATTCGTACAGGGGAAACGCCCGGAGCAAGATGGGCAATTATAACGACGCAATTGCAGATTTTGACAGGGCCATTAGCCTGAAGCCTACAGACCTGATGGATTACTCAAACTGGATTAAGAATTATTTTAATCGTGGTGTAGCAAAATATTATGTCGGAAATTATGACGGCGCTTGTGAAGACTGGAAAAAGTCGTATGATTTGGGATATGGTAGTGCTGACGAGTACCTGCTTAATTATTGTAACCGTCGATTAAATTAGGCCTTATGCGATTGCGTGTCCGTCTTTTTCTTTTGTCAGCCATGCTGTTGGCCAGTTATATTGCCTCAGCCCAGACGGTTAATCAGCGCAACAACCACAGCAAAAACCTTGAGAGTTATTGGGAATTCGGCCTGAATCTTGGCTTTACACAGTATTACGGCGACATCAGCAACAAGGGTTATTTCAAGAAATTCAGCGGAGAAACAAAATTCGGAACCGGTTTTTTCGGCCGGAAGATTTTCGGCGAATTGACAGGTTTTGGCGGCAACATCAGCTATGTGCGCCTTGCCAGCGAAAAGGATAAGTTTGCCAATGGAAGTGCCCTAAATTTCCGTTACGAGGGCAGCAATGTGCAGATTGGGGTACATGGCTACCTAAGTTTCAGTAACCTGTTCTGGGGCGTTGAAGCTGCCAGACCGGTAAATTTCTACGGTACCCTCGGGCTTTCCTATATCAGCTGGAACGGGACGGTCACTAATACCCAAACTGGCACTGTACTGATTAAAAATGGCAACAATGCCGCTGGTGTCAGCTATAAATCAGGAAGTGTGGTTATTCCTTTCAATCTTGGTTTGGGCATCCGCCTCAACGATTTTCTGAAACTCAACCTTGAAGGCTCACTTCAGACGGTATTTTCCGACGACATTGACTACTATCGCGATGGATTCAAGAATGATATACTCCTGTATACTTCTGTGGGAGTTTCGTATCTGTTTGATCACAAAGCCGCACGTAAAACAAAGACAAGGAAACCCACAGGCAGTGAATACGACCCGGAAGTCATTGAATATGAATTCTCGAACCGCAAGGAGTCGCCTGCGCCCGCTGAAAGGGTTTTGCCTGCCTTAAGCTTGCCCGAACCAAAGGTTTTGCCGAAGGAACAGCCAGTGTTTGTTGATTATGAGTTTCGTGTACAGGTGCTTGCCATGAGCGTAAAAAGAATTGATGTGAACGCACTTGCAAAGAAGTACAGCATTGAAACACCCATTATCGAAAACACCTTCAATGGATTATACCGCTATTCAACCGGCCGTTTCAACAGTTTCAGGGAAGCTGAAGCCTACAGCAAAGTGATCAGAGCAAAAGGTGTAGCTGATGCATTTGTTGTGGCTTACAAAGGCAATGACCGCATTCCGGTCACCGAAGCCATGAAAAAGCGTTAAATGCAGTATTCCCTCTTTCTATTCTAATCCCATTTTTTCGGTTAACCAGCTTTTAATAGCCAGAATGCGCATTTTCAGTCTGGGGATATTTGATCAATAGACTGTGGCTATAGTGATTGTGTTTTTGGCATAGAAAGCTGTGCCTGCACAGAATTACAATAACCACAGTATAATTGTGCTCCAACCATAAAGCAAGGCAGATACCTGACTCTGTGTTATGTAGGTTTTATGTGAAAGGGGGTCCTTTAATGCTTCGGCGAAGATGCTGTTGTGTCGTTTTTCCAGGGGGATATAAAATCAAAAAACCCCGAACCAAAAGGATGGATCGGGGTTTATGTAGGGGTTGGCGACGACCTACTTTCCCACATTTCACTGCAGTATCATCGGCGCAGGCAGGCTTAACTTCTCTGTTCGGAATGGGAAGAGGTGGACACTGCCGCTATAGTCACCTTAAGCTTTTGCGCGGCCCTTGTAGGGGCAGCAATGTGCTTAAAACAAGCAATACCTTTAGACATGAAAGAAAGGAAACACAGCGAATAATTTCGCGAATGAGTTGTTAGATTAAAAGACAAGTCGTCGTAGCGAAAAAAGCTTACGGGCAATTAGTACTGCTCGGCTATGCCATTACTGACTTTACACCTGCAGCCTATCAACGTCCTGGTCTCGAACGACCCTTAAAGGAAGCCTCATCTTGAGGTAAGTTTCGTGCTTAGATGCTTTCAGCACTTATCTCATCCAAACGTAGCTACCCTGCGATGCCACTGGCGTGACAACAGGTGCACTAGAGGTTTGTCCAACCCGGTCCTCTCGTACTAAGGTCAGGTCCTCTCAAGCTTCCAACGCCCACAACAGATAGGGACCGAACTGTCTCGCGACGTTCTGAACCCAGCTCACGTGCCACTTTAATCGGCGAACAGCCGAACCCTTGGGACCTTCTCCAGCCCCAGGATGTGACGAGCCGACATCGAGGTGCCAAACCACTCCGTCGATATGAGCTCTTGGGAGTGATCAGCCTGTTATCCCCGGCGTACCTTTTATCCTTTGAGCGATGGCCCTTCCATGCGGAACCACCGGATCACTATGCTCGACTTTCGTCCCTGCTCGACTTGTTGGTCTCACAGTCAAGCACCCTTATGCCATTGCACTCTACGTACCGTTACCAACGGTACTGAGGGTACCTTTAGAAGCCTCCGTTACTCTTTTGGAGGCGACCACCCCAGTCAAACTACCCACCAAACACTGTCTCTCGCCCTGGGCGAGATTAGGCATCAAATAAACAAAGGGTGGTATTTCAAGGTTGACTCCACCAGAACTAGCGTCCCAGCTTCGCAGTCTCCCACCTATCCTACACATCGTTTATCCAATGTCAATGTTAAGTTGTAGTGAAGGTGCACGGGGTCTTTCCGTCCCGTTGCGGGTAATCGGCATCTTCACCGATACTACAATTTCACCGAGCTCATGGCTGAGACAGTGCCCAGATCGTTACACCATTCGTGCAGGTCGGAACTTACCCGACAAGGAATTTCGCTACCTTAGGACCGTTATAGTTACGGCCGCCGTTTACTGGGGCTTCAATTCAATGCTTCTCCTTTAACAGATGACATCTCCTCTTAACCTTCCAGCACCGGGCAGGTGTCAGGCCTTATACCTCATCTTTCGATTTTGCAAAGCCATGTGTTTTTGATAAACAGTCGCCTGGGCCATTTCTCTGCGTCCCCTCGTTTTAAGCGAGAGGATCCCCTTCTCCCGAAGTTACGGGGTTATTTTGCCTAGTTCCTTAGCCATGATTCACTCGAGCACCTTTGGATTCTCTCCTCGACTACCTGTGTCGGTTTACGGTACGGGTGGCCGGTATCTGATGCTTAGAAGGTTTTCTTGGAAGTCTGTTTACGCACACTATCCGATTGTCCGAAGACGCACGGTACTATCAGGCTTCGGCAAACAAAGCGGATTTTCCTGCTTCGCCTATACCTACTGCCCTTCAACCCACTATTCCGTCAGTGGGCGATGCTATCACTACTCCGTCACTCCATCGCAATACCGGTCAGTACTGGAATATTAACCAGTTGTCCATCGACTACCCCACCACTACAGTGGGTTTGCCTTAGGTCCCGACTAACCCTGATCCGATTAACGTTGATCAGGAACCCTTAGTCTTTCGGTGTGCGGGTTTCTCACCCGCATTATCGTTACTTATGCCTACATTTGCTTTTCCAGACGCTCCAGCAAGCCTTACGACTCACCTTCTACGCTGACTGGAATGCTCCCCTACCACTCTATCCTTAACGGATAAAATTCATAGCTTCGGTAATATGCTTAATGCCCGTTTATTATCCATGCCCGACCGCTCGACTAGTGAGCTGTTACGCACTCTTTAAATGAATGGCTGCTTCCAAGCCAACATCCTAGCTGTCAATGCAGTCAGACCTCGTTTGTTCAACTTAGCATATATTTGGGGACCTTAGCTGATGATCTGGGTTCTTTCCCTCTCGGGCACGGACCTTAGCACCCGTGCCCTCACTCCTGTGAAACATGTCATAGCATTCGGAGTTTGTCAGGGTTTGGTAGGCGGTGAAGCCCCCTAGCCCAATCAGTAGCTCTACCTCTATGACACTCTTACACAAGGCTGCTCCTAAAAGCATTTCGGGGAGTACGAGCTATCTCTCAGTTTGATTGGCCTTTCACCCCTACCCACAGCTCATCCAAATACTTTTCAACGTATACTAGTTCGGCCCTCCATGTGGTGTTACCCACACTTCAGCCTGGCCATGGGTAGATCACAAAGTTTCGCGTCTACCCCCTCTGACTATGGTCGCCCTATTCAGACTCGCTTTCGCTTCGGCTGCTCCCGTCAACGGGATTAACCTTGCCAGAGAGGTGTAACTCGTAGGCTCATTATGCAAAAGGCACACCGTCATCCCGTCCTAAGACGAGACTCCGATCGCTTGTAAGTGTATGGTTTCAGGTTCTCTTTCACTCCTCTGTTCGAGGTGCTTTTCACCTTTCCCTCACGGTACTGGTTCACTATCGGTCTCTCAGGAGTATTTAGCCTTGGCGGATGGTGCCGCCGGTTTCAGACAGGATTTCTCCGGTCCCGCCTTACTCAGGATACTGGCTAGGTAATAATACTGTTTCGCATACGGGACTATCACCCCCTATGGTCCAACTTTCCAGTTGTGTTCCGCTACAATATTATAGTCCACAGCGCCAGTCCTACAACCCCGGTCTTGCCGTAACAATACCGGTTTGGGCTTCTTCCCGTTCGCTCGCCACTACTTGGGAAATCACTCTTGTTTTCTTCTCCTCCGCTTACTTAGATGTTTCAGTTCAGCGGGTTCGCATCCCGATTACTCGGGATTCCTGGCCTTCAGCCAGGAGGGTTACCCCATTCGGAAATCTCCGGATAAAAGGTTATTTGCACCTACCCGAAGCTTATCGCAGCTTATCACGTCCTTCTTCGCCTCTGAGAGCCTAGGCATCCTCCATACACCCTTAATTACTTTCTTCTAACGATATCTCTTCTAATTTTTCTTTTTGCTCTTTCGTTTTAAATACTTCCTCCCGCTGCATCGCTGCATCGAAAGTCATATTCTAACTCGTTGTGTCTCCATTCAACATGTCAAAGAACTTTGCGTTGACCATCCGGTCAACTTAACCCTTCCAATGCGCTGATTGCTCTTGCGCTTTTTCGGGTTTACCTGTGGAGAATAAGGGAGTCGAACCCTTGACCTCTAGAATGCAAATCTAGCGCTCTAGCCAACTGAGCTAATTCCCCCCAAACGTTTTCGGCGTACCGCTTTGTAGTCCCAGGCAGACTCGAACTGCCGACCCCTACATTATCAGTGTAGTGCTCTAACCAACTGAGCTACGGGACTGTCGTATCTTTGGCTTGGCTTTGCCTCAGAGCGTAGTCACTGACCCGCTCGCCCGATGTGCACTCGCTTACGGCTCTTTTCTCCGTTTGGGTTTAGGTTGCAAAATTTTACTTGAAGCTTGAATAAGTCTGAAAAGGAGAAAATCGTTTCACTTTTCTTTTGTTACTACTCTTTTTTGTCGCTACCTCAACATATGTAATGTTTGTGGTAACTATTCCCATGTCGCTGTGTCAAGTGAATCTCTCCAGAAAGGAGGTATTCCAGCCACACCTTCCGGTACGGCTACCTTGTTACGACTTAGCCCCAGTTACTAAGTTTACCCTAGGCAGCTTCCATCTTTCAACGGATCACCGACTTCAGGTACCCCCAGCTTCCATGGCTTGACGGGCGGTGTGTACAAGGCCCGGGAACGTATTCACCGCGCCATGGCTGATGCGCGATTACTAGCGATTCCAGCTTCACGAAGTCGGGTTGCAGACTTCGATCCGAACTGAGACCAGCTTTTGAGATTAGCATCCTGTCACCAGGTAGCTGCCCTTTGTACTGGCCATTGTAGCACGTGTGTAGCCCTGGACGTAAGGGCCGTGCTGATTTGACGTCATCCCCGCCTTCCTCACTACTTGCGTAGGCAGTTTCATTAGAGTCCCCAGCTTGACCTGATGGCAACTAATGATAGGGGTTGCGCTCGTTATGGGACTTAACCCGACACCTCACGGCACGAGCTGACGACAACCATGCAGCACCTTGTAAATTGTCCGAAGAAGAATCCCTTTCAGAATCTGTCAACTTACATTTGAGCCCAGGTAAGGTTCCTCGCGTATCATCGAATTAAACCACATGCTCCACCGCTTGTGCGGGCCCCCGTCAATTCCTTTGAGTTTCAATCTTGCGACCGTACTCCCCAGGTGGATCACTTATCACTTTCGCTTAGTCGCTGACTGTGTATCGCCAACAACGAGTGATCATCGTTTACAGCGTGGACTACCAGGGTATCTAATCCTGTTTGATCCCCACGCTTTCGTGCATGAGCGTCAGTTATAACTTAGTGAGCTGCCTTCGCTATTGGTGTTCTGTAGCATATCTATGCATTTCACCGCTACATGCTACATTCCGCCCACTTCAACTATACTCAAGACTAACAGTATCAATGGCAGTGCCACGGTTGAGCCGTAGGATTTCACCACTGACTTATTAATCCGCCTGCGCACCCTTTAAACCCAATGAATCCGGATAACGCTCGCATCCTCCGTATTACCGCGGCTGCTGGCACGGAGTTAGCCGATGCTTATTCTTCAGGTACCTTCAGCCTCGTTCACGAACGAGGGTTTATTCCCTGACAAAAGCAGTTTACAACCCATAAGGCCGTCTTCCTGCACGCGGCATGGCTGGTTCAGACTTGCGTCCATTGACCAATATTCCTTACTGCTGCCTCCCGTAGGAGTCTGGTCCGTGTCTCAGTACCAGTGTGGGGGATAATCCTCTCAGAACCCCTAGCCATCGTTGCCTTGGTGAGCCGTTACCTCACCAACTAGCTAATGGCACGCATGCCCATCTCTAACCGCCGGAACTTTCATCTCGATAACATGCGTTATCAAGATCATATGAGGTATTAATCCCGATTTCTCGGAGCTATCCCCCTGTTAGAGGTAGGTTGCATACGCGTTACGCACCCGTGCGCCGGTCGCCACCAAATATTGCTATTCGTGCTGCCCCTCGACTTGCATGTATTAGGCCTGCCGCTAGCGTTCATCCTGAGCCAGGATCAAACTCTTCATTGTATATAAAGTCGTTTGTCTATTGTCTTCAAGATTCACTTAGCTTCATTTGAATTGAAAAGGGTAATTCGAAAAATATTACTATTTCCTTACCTTTCCAGACTTTTTTTTGCTTCAAGCTTTCAAAGAACTTTATTCTTTCGTTTTCCCAATCTCTCCCGCTTCTTCCTGTTGTCTCAATTGGGGCTGCAAAATTAATCCCTTTTTCTTATCTTCCAAACTTATTTTTGAAAAAA
>Ga0208371_1000068_pt1 | contig 58025 bp, 49 predicted proteins | sample SubbioCR12Aug_1A_FD_184827 | JGI IMG/M metagenome (GOLD analysis project Ga0208371, IMG submission 184827) | Serpentinite rock and fluid subsurface biosphere microbial communities from McLaughlin Reserve, California, USA - CR12Aug_1A (SPAdes) | ecosystem: Environmental > Terrestrial > Deep... | reverse complement strand
TTCTTGAAGCCGGTGATGGGCGGGTGCAGCGGGTCGAGGGCATGCAGGTAGATCGCCGAGACGATCAGCAATGCCGCCCATGCCAGCATGTGCGCGACTGCGGGGATCACCGGCGAGACCAGCCAGATCGCCATGGCCAGCATCAACACGCCGAAGAAGCTCTTCACCGCGTTCATCCAGCCGCCGGCACGCGGCAGCAAGGCTCCCGCGGACATCCCCACCAGCAACAGCGGCAGGCCCATCCCCAGCGCCATGGCGAACAGGGCGGTGCCGCCCAGCACCACGTCGTTGGTCTGGCCGATATACAGCAAGGCACCGGCCAGGGGCGCCGCCACGCAGGGGCCGACGATCACCGCCGACAAGGCGCCCATCACGAATACCCCGGCGACGTTGCCGCCCTTGATCGAATTGGCTTCCTTGTTGAACCAGCTCTGGATGAAGTTGGGCATTTGCAGTTCGTAGAAACCGAACATCGAGAAGGCCAGGCCTACGAAGATGGCGGCGAAGGTGCCGAGCGCCCAGGGATTTTGCAGGGCGTTGGAGATCAGGGTGCCGGACAATCCGGCGGCAACGCCGGCCAGGGCATAGGTGATCGCCATCCCCAGTACATAGGAGAGCGACAGGACGAAAGTGCGGCCCTTGGTGAGATGCTGGCCCTGTCCGACGATGATCCCGGAAAGAATCGGAATCATCGGGAACACGCAGGGCGTGAGGGCCAGCAGCAGGCCGAAGCCGAAGAACGAGGCGATCACCAGCCAGAAGCTGCCGCCCTTGAACAGGTTGGCGATGCGCGAGCTGTCGGTGTCGGCGGGGGCTGAGGCGGCCGCGACGGGGGCGGCCTTTTCCACCTTGGGCGGCGGCGGCGCGGGGTGCTTGACTTCCGCCGGGGCCGGCTTGGGCAGGGCAGCGGGCGGCGGTTCGCTGACCACCGGCGGCGCGGCGGGCAAGGTGAGATTGAAGGATTTGCTCTGCGGCGGATAGCAGATGCCCTTTTCGTTGCATCCTTGGAACGCCACGGTGAGCACCACCTTGTGGTCTTTTTCCGCGTCCCCGGTCAGCGCGATCACCGCCTGCACGGGCTTGTGATAGACCTCGGTCTTGCCGAAATTGGGATCGTTCTTGATGTCGCCGGCGGGCAGGGTGACTTCCTCGATGCTGGTGGCGCCGCCGTTCTTCAGGGTGAACTTGAATTTGTCGCGGTACAGGTAGCAGCCCTCGGCGATCTCGAAATCGACCAGCAGGGTGTGGCGATCCTTGATCTTCACGAAGACCGGGAAAGCCTGCTCGACCGGGAGGAACTCCGCCGCCGCGCCACCCAGGCTGCCACCAAGCTGGCGGATTGCCGAAAGCATCGAGCCGACCGGCGTATGGGCTTCTTCCTTGAGCGCCGGCAAGTTGATCTTGGCCGTCTGGGTAAACGGCGGGTAGCATACGCCGATGTCGGCGCAACCTTGCGCGGTGGCCTTGATGACCATCTGGCTGGCACTACCGGAGCGGGTCAGGGGAATACGGATCACCACTTCGTGGCGGTAGGTTTCCACCTTGCCGAAAAAATCGTCCTGCTTGACCTTGCCGGCGGGGATCTGCGGCTCGCCCAGGGTGAATCCGGCGGGTTCCGCGCTGAACTTGAATTTCTCGCGGTACAGGTAATAGCCGTCGGCAATCTGATAGCGCACCTCCACGGTGTTCGCATCGCTGGCGCGGGCGGCGAAGCGGAACGCTTGTTCCGGTTCCAGCGGCTCGCTCTCGTCGGCGTGGGCGAACGCGGAAAGGCATAGCAACAGGGCAACGAGATAACGCATCGAAAATTACTCCGGGATGGCGGTTTCGGCGGCCACCCAGTCGAGGTAGGCGGGCAGGCCGGACTCAACAGGGACAGCGACGATTTCGGGAAGTTCGTAAGGATGCGCTGCACGAATCGCCTGTTCCAGCTTGCCGTAACGCGAACGCAATGTTTTAATCAGCAACGGCGTTTCCGTGGCGGTTTCCACCGCCCCCTGCCAGCGATACACCGAAGCGCACGGCGCCAGGATGTTGACGCACGCGGCCAGCCGCTCGCCGACCAGTTTTTCCGCGAGTTGCGCGGCGCTGTGCGGGTCGGGCAGGTTGGTGATGACCAGGAGAACTTCGCTGCTTGTTGGTTTCACAAGGATATTCAGTTTATGCGCGGTTTTCTGATTCTGGCTATTTTACTGGCTTTTCCGACTTTGGAAATTTTTACCTTGATGCAGCTTGCCAACCGTTTCGGCTGGTGGCTGCTCGCCTGGCTGCTGTTCGCCGCGCTGTGGGGGGTACTGCTGATCCGCGAGGCCGGCCTGAACGCGCCGCTGCGCCTGTTGGCGGCGCTGCAATCCGGACACCCCCTGGGGGTTGCGCTGTTGCATGGCTTTGTTCCGGTGGCTGCCGGCATCCTCCTGATATTTCCCGGCGTCATCAGCGACGCCCTGGCGATGTTGCTGTTGCTGCTGCCGCTCTCCGGGCGCAAAGCCATGCCGCCTGCCGCCAATGACGACGTGATTGAGGGCGAATGGCACCGCACCGACGAACCGTCGAACCACGACCGACTTCGATAAAATGACGATTCACCAAAGGGAAGACTCATGACGCATAAAATCACCTTGAAGCCCAGCGGGCACGAATTCGTTTCGGAAAACGCTGAAACCCTGCTCGACAGCGCCTTGCGCGAAGGCGTCAACCTGCCCTATGGCTGCCGCAACGGCGCATGCGGCGCGTGCAAGGGGAAAATCCTGGCAGGCCAGGTGGATCACGGCGCCTACCAGGATCACGCGCTGACCGAAGCCGACCGCGCCGCCGGCATAACCTTGCTGTGCTGCGCCAAGCCGCTCTCCGACGTCACTGTCGAAGCCAAGGAAATCGCGGGCGGCATGGACATCGCGGTCAAGACCATGCCGTGCCGCGTCGAGAGCATCGTCAAACCCGCCCCGGACGTGGCGATCCTTACCCTCAAGCTGCCCGCCGGCGAGCGCCTCCAGTTTCTCGCCGGGCAATATATCGAAATCCTCCTCAAGGATGGCCAGCGCCGCGCTTTTTCGCTGGCCAACGCCCCCAACGACGACGCCCTGCTGGAATTGCACGTCCGCCATGTCCCCGGTGGCCTGTTCACCGATTTCGTGTTCAAGGAACTGAAGGAAAAGGTCATCCTCCGTTTTGAAGGCCCGCACGGCAGCTTCTTCCTGCGCGAGGACAGCGCCAAGCCGCTCCTGCTCATTGCCAGCGGCACCGGCTTCGCCCCGCTCAAGTCCATCGTCGAACACGCCCTGCACAATCACCATCAACGCCCGATGATCCTCTATTGGGGCGCGCGCACTCCGGCCGACCTGTACTTGACCGAATTGCCGCACCGCTGGGAAAACGCGCATCCCAACTTCAAGTTTGTTCCGGTGATTTCCGAACCGCGCGCCGGCGACGGCTGGCAGGGCCGTACCGGCCTAGTGCACCAGGCGGTACTCGACGACTTCGCCGATTTGAGCGGCTATCAGGCTTACGCCTGCGGCGCCCCGCCAATGGTGGCCGCCGCGCGTGAGACGTTCACTACGCAGCGCGGCTTGCCGGAGGATGAGTTTTTTGCGGATGCCTTCACTTTCGCGAAAGGCTGAGAAGGGCCGAGGTGCGCAGCGTGTAGCCGCCCCCTGCAGGTAAGGGCTATGTAGCCCCGGCGCAAAGCAGCAAGCCGCGCCGGTACTGCTCGATGGCCGCTTCCGGGCGGCCCATTTTTTCCAGGAGTTGCGCGAGGGCGAGATGGGTTTCGGCGCGGGCCTCGATGCTCAAGCTGGCTTCCAGGTAACTGAGCGCCTTGCCCCACAATTCACGCTGAGCGCACAGGCGGCCCAAGGTGAGCAACAGGGATGCGTCCTGGGGGTGGAGTTCGACCCAGTTTTCCGCGCGTTCGATCTGTTTCAGCACATCGCCCTGGCATTCGGCGTAGAGCCGCACCAATTGGCCGTCCCAGTGTCTTTCCAGGCTGCTGGTGACGATTTCCATGGCCGCCTGGCAATCGCCGAAAGCCAGAAACTGACGGGCGGCGGACAGGGCGATCTTGTTGTCGGCGCGGTCGGCAGCCGGCACCTTGCGCCAGTATTCCTTGAGTGCGCCGACATCCGGCATGGCGTTGCGCAGGTTTTCCTGGTGCGCGTTGATCTTGAGTTGGGCGGCGTAGGTGGGGTCGATGGCTTCCTTCTTTTCCAGTTTGCCGATCAATTCCAGTACCTTGTCCCAGTTCTTCGCCTGCTGCTGCGCCTTCAGTTCCAGCCGTAGCGCACCGGTCAGCCGGGTAGTTACCGCGTGCAGGCGTTTCAACACCGTCAGGGCTTCCTGGGTGTTGCGCTGATCGAGGAGCAATTCGGCTTGGGTCATCAGGCGCGCGGCGGGCTGGTCGGGAGCGAGGCGTTCGGCCTGCATCAGGTAACCGTCGCGTTTGTTGAAGTCCTTCATCTTGTGGGCAGCGCGCGCCGCCAGGAGGGCGCCGACCGCGGCGAATTCGGGCGCTTCCAGCGCGCCCGTGGCAAGCTTTTCAGCCTTGCCATAGCGGCCTTCATGGAAAGCCAGCAGGGCGTCGGTCATGGCGCCACGTGCCCGCTCAAGCTGACGTTCGGCATGGAAGGCACGCACGTAGGAGGGCAGGTTGAGGGTATGGAAGACCAGCCGCACCACGCCGTAGCTGGCCGCCAGCAGGGCCAGCAGGAGGGTGATGAGGAGGTTGAGGGAAAGCTCCATGCGCCACGGCGGATACACCAGCAGCGCGTAGCCGGCGTTGTGCCGCGCCGCCAGGGTCAGCGTCACGGCGAGGCCGCAGATGGCGAGAATCCAGAACAGACTTTTCACCGGCCACCCTTATCGCGCGTCAATTTGAAACTCCGCGCCGCGTTGAGGCTGGCGGAGATGTCCGGCAGTTCGATGGCGACTGAACTGCTGGCAAGCTGCTTGAGAGAGGTCAGAGCGGTCTTGCCGGCTTTACTCTTCAAATCGAAATAACGGCGCAGCCATTCTTCCGCCGTTTTCAGGTCGGATTTGTAGCCGCTTTCGTCGTGGCGCAACACCGCGAGGCGCGCCGAGAGCAGGCGCAGCTTGAGGTTTTCGCGCAGGAAATAGGCTTGGGTGGGCGGCAACAGCGGCGCCTGGGGATTTTCCATGTTCTGGATGCGCACCAGTTGCTTCATGTCCTGCCAAATCTCGCGCGACAGCTTGGTCCACGGGTTGTCGTCGGGGCGTGCCTTAGGCGTGCTGCGTTCTTCGGCGATTTCTTCACCGACCAGCAGAGGCAGATCGTCGAGGGCGGCCACCAAGCCGTCCAGCTTGAGGGTGTAGCCCGCCACGTCGACCAGCGGCAATGCTTGCAGGCGCTGGATGTCCTGGTTGACGGCCTTGCGCAGGGGGATGAACAACGGCTTGTCGTAGCGCTGTAAACGGCTGTCGGCGGTTTGCAGGGCGATCAGGGCGGCTTTGGCATCCCCCGCCAATTGCAGTTGCTGGCTGGCGGTGAGGAGGATCTGCTCGATCTCGGCAAGCACCCATTCGTCGCGATTGCGCGACAGTTCCTGGTACATGGCTTCCAGCGCCACTTGCTGGCCTTGCGATTCGGCGAGCTTTTGCTCCAACAGGCCAACCTTGACCAACGCCTGCTTCATGTCTTCGCGCGCCTGCGCCGAATTGATGGCGCTTTCCTTGTTGCGCGTATCGAATTCACCGAGCTTTTTACCCACCGTTTGTTCCACTGCATTGAACTGCTGACGGGTGTCGAACCATTGCCAGCCGAGCAGCACCAAGGCCACCACGGCGGTCGCCAGGGCCGGCTCGACGCGCCGCCACGCCACGCCGCTCGGCGGCTGCGCCGACGCTGTGCCATTATCAGATTGAGGATTCGCCGGGGCTTCCGGGGAAGTTTCGTTGTTCATTTATGCCGTTTCTCTACCTTCGAGTTCTTTAGATTTAGTGCGCCATTCTAGCAAGCCTTGCACCAATCCTTCGTCGCCCGGCGCGGTAACGACAAGGTTTTCCCAGCCTGCCGCGGCGGCGACTTCCGCGATGCGCGGGTGCGGCACGAATAACGGCGTAACTCTCGCCAGCGGCCAGTCCTCCGCGCCGATCAAGTCGCGCAGGTTGCGCGCGGTTTCGCCGCTGGTTGCCGTCGCGGCGGCGATTTCGCCGTTGCGCCAGCGTGCCAGCAGGGCCGCGCTAGCGCAGTGCGGCTTGCGCCGATAATAACATTCCGCGTATTCGACCTGCGCGCCGCGGCGGCACAGCTCCTCCGCCAGGGTTTCGCGCCCGCCCTGGCCGCGAAAAATCACCACCCGCCAGCCCGCTACCGCCTGCAATTCGGGCAGAGCCAACAGCGCTTCGCTGTCGTTGCCATCGCGTGGCGCGAGCACCTCGGCGACGCCGTTTTTTACCAACTCGGCGGCGCTGCTCTGGCCCACCGCGGCGACTTTCCAGCGCAACGGTATACTGCGGCGGCTGCGGATTGCCGCCATGCCGTATTCCACCGCATTGGGACTGATGAACACGGTGAGGTCGAATTCGTCCAGCCGTTCAATAATAGCGTAAAGCGGGGTGGGGTCGGCAAGTCCGGCAATTTCCAGTGCCGGGAAGCGGATCGCCTCGCCCCCGGCGGCCTCGATCAGGCGCACCAGATTGTCGGCCTGGCGTTCCGGGCGGGTAACCACAACGCCGATGCCCTGCAACCCTTCCATTACAGGGATTCCAACTCCGCGAGAATTTCGTCCGCGCCCATTGCGATCAATTGCTGGGCAATTCGCTGCCCCAGCGCTTCGGCGTTTTCCGGGGTGTCTTCGGCCTCTGCCCGCACCATCCGCGCACCGTCGACGCTGGCCACGAAACCGCGCATATACAGCTTGCCGTCGCGTAGTTCCGCGAAACCGCCCAGCGGCACCTGGCAGCTTCCCGCCAATGCGCGGCTCATGGCGCGCTCGGCGATCACGCAGGCTGCGGTTTCGGGATGGTTGAGCGGCGCCAGTAGCGCCGCCACTTCATCCGCCCCCGCCAGGGTTTCGATGCCCAGCGCTCCTTGACCGACCGCCGGCAGGCTTTGCTCGGTGGAGATCAGGGCGGTGATGCGCTCGCCCAGGCCGAGGCGTTTCAGCCCTGCGGCGGCGAGAATGATAGCCGCGTATTGTCCTTCATCGAGCTTGCGCAAACGGGTCTGCACGTTGCCGCGCAAGGGGGCGATCTTCAGGTGCGGGAAACGCGCCTGCAACTGGCTCTGGCGGCGCAGGCTGGAGGTGCCGACCACGCTGCCGGGAGGCAGTTCTTCCAGGCTCTTGAACTGGTTGGAAACGAAGGCATCGCGCGGATCTTCGCGCTCGCCGATCGCAGCCAGCACGAAGCCGTCGGGCAGCACCATCGGCACGTCCTTCATCGAATGCACGGCGAAATCAGCGCGGCCTTCCTGCATGGCCGTTTCCAGTTCCTTGACGAACAGACCCTTGCCGCCGATTTTCGACAACGGCGAGTTGAGAATCTGGTCGCCGGTGGTCGTCATGCCGAGTATCTGGACGTCGATTTGCGGATATAATGCTTTCAGCCGCGCCTGGATATGCTCTGCCTGCCACATGGCGAGAGCGCTTTCGCGCGAGGCGATGGTAAGTTTCGTGATGCCGGTTTTCAAGGATGGTCTCGACGCAATGATGGTGAAAAATAGTGATGGGCTGCGTAAAGCAGCCCTGACGGCACTGATTTTAGCATGGATGCTTCCCGTAGGGAGCTTCGCCAAAGGGGGCGGAGAAGTCCCGCTGGTGAAGGATCTTTCCAGCGAGGCCAAGGCGGCGGAAGCGCGCCGCCTGCCCATTCTGGTGATGTACAGCCGCCCCAACTGCGCCTACTGCACCCGCGTGCTCAAGGAATTCCTCGAACCGATGCAGCGCAACGCCGAATACCGCGATAAGGTCATCATGGTGCAGATCAAGGCCGGCAGTCCCGCCAAGCTGCGCGATTTTTCGGGCGGTGCCACCACCCACAAGAATTTCGCCAACGAAAACAACGTCCAGATGGTGCCCGCCATCCACCTCTACGACTCCTGGGGCGCAGCCCTCGCCGAGCCGCTGGTAGGGTTGTCCACCCCCGACTACTACGGCGGCTTTCTCGACCAGCGCATCGACGAGGCGCTGGCGAAGGTACGTAAGGGTAATAAGTAAGTCGGCGTAGCCGCGCCCAAGCCAAGTTTTTCCTTTCAGGGTAGAATTTCCCTTTTTTCAGGGAGCCTGCCCATGAGCCAAGCGCTATTCAATTCCAGCCTGCACAGCCTGCCGTTGCTCAACCGCGGTAAGGTGCGCGATATTTACGAGGTCGATGCCGACCGTCTGCTGATCGTCACCACCGACCGCCTGTCGGCCTTCGACGTGGTGCTGCCCTCGCCGATCCCCGGCAAGGGCGAGGTACTGACGCGGATTTCCGATTTCTGGTTCGCCAAGCTCGGCCACATCGTCCCCAACCAACTCACCGGCATCGCCCCGGAATCGCTGGTGGGCGCCGATGAGAAGGAACAAGTGGCAGGCCGCGCCATCGTGGTGAAAAAACTCAAGCCGTTGCCCATCGAGGCCATCGTGCGCGGTTATTTGGTCGGTTCGGGCTGGAAGGAATACAAGGCCAGTTCCAGCGTATGCGGCATCCCCCTGCCGGCGGGTCTGCGCGAAGCAGACAGACTGCCCGAGCCGCTGTTCACCCCCTCGACCAAGGCGGAAGTCGGTGCCCACGACGAAAATATCAGCTTCGATCAAGCCGCTCAACTGATGACCCCGGAACTCGCCGCCCAGGTGCGCGACGTGGCGATTCGTCTCTACAAAGAAGCTGCCGAATATGCCCTGACCAAGGGCATCATCATTGCCGACACCAAGTTCGAATTCGGCCTGGACGATGCCGGTACCCTGCACCTCATCGACGAGGCGCTGACCCCCGATTCCTCACGCTTCTGGCCTGCCGACCAATACGCGCCCGGTTCCAATCCTCCCAGCTTCGACAAGCAGTACGTGCGCGACTGGCTGGAAAGCGTGGGCTGGAACAAGAAGCCGCCGGCCCCCGAGCTGCCCGCCGAAGTCGCCGCCAAGACCGGCGAGAAGTACCGCGAAGCGCTGAATCGGCTGACCGGCTAGATTATAAATAAAAGCTTATCAAGATAATAAAAATTATTAACTGTTTTTTATGGTTTTCCAGCCTTATAGTGTCACCCATGTGCCACGGTAACGCGGCAAACCAAGTAACCTTTTAACCCACACGGAGAGAGAAAACATGGATCAATCCAGCCGTTATGCAGATTTGAGCCTCAAGGAAGAAGACCTCATCAAGGGTGGCCGCCACGTGCTGTGCGCCTACTTGATGAAGCAGAAGGAAGGCTCCTACCTGGAAGCCGCCGCCCACTTTGCCGCGGAATCCTCCACCGGCACCAACGTCGAAGTGTGCACCACCGACGAATTCACCAAGGGCGTGGACGCGCTGGTGTACGAGATCGACGAAGCCAAGGAACTGATGAAGATCGCTTACCCGGTCGAACTGTTCGATATCAACATCATCGACGGCCGCGCCATGCTGGCTTCGTTCCTGACGCTGACCATCGGCAACAACCAGGGCATGGGCGACATCGAGTACTCCAAGATGCTCGACTTCTACCTGCCGCCTTGCTACCTGCGCCTGTACGACGGCCCAAGCATGAACATCGTCGATATGTGGCGCGTTCTCGGCCGCCCGATCGAAAACGGCGGCTACATCGCCGGCACCATCATCAAGCCCAAGCTGGGTCTGCGTCCCGAGCCGTTCGCGCACGCTGCTTATCAATTCTGGCTGGGCGGCGACTTCATCAAGAACGACGAGCCGCAAGGCAACCAGGTGTTCTGCCCGCTGAAGAAAGTGATGCCTCTGGTTCACGACGCGATGAAGCGCGCCATGGACGAAACCGGCCAGGCCAAGCTGTTCTCCGCCAACATCACGGCTGACGATCCTGCCGAAATGATCGCCCGCGGCGAATACATCCTGGAAACTTTCGGCTTCGAAGCGCCCAACGTGGCCTTCCTGGTCGACGGTTACGTCGCCGGCCCGACCGCCGTCACCACCGCACGCCGCAACTTCCCCAACCAGTTCCTGCACTTCCACCGTGCCGGCCACGGCGCCGTGACCAGCCCACAAGCCAAGCGCGGCTACACCGCTTTTGTGCATATCAAGATGACCCGTCTGCTGGGTGCTTCCGGCATGCACGTCGGCACCATGGGCTACGGCAAGATGGAAGGCGAAGCCAGCGACAAGCTGATCGCCTACATGATCGAACAAGACAGCGCCGACGGCCCCTTCTACCACCAGGAATGGCACGGCATGAAGGCCACCTCGCCGATCATCTCCGGCGGCATGAACGCCCTGCGCCTGCCCGGCTTCTTCCAGAACCTCGGCCACGGCAACGTGATCAACACCGCCGGCGGCGGTGCCTACGGTCACATCGACAGCCCGGCTGCCGGCGCCAAGTCGCTGCGCCAGGCCTACGAGTGCTGGAAAGCCGGTGCAGACCCGATCCAGTGGGCCAAGGAGCACAAGGAATTTGCCCGCGCTTTCGAATCCTTCCCGAAAGACGCCGACAAGATTTTCCCCGGCTGGCGCGAAAAGCTGGGCGTGCACAAGTAATCGCATCCCACACTGCGTGGCAAATCAAAACGCCAACGGCAACGTTGGCGTTTTTTTTCGCGGCGCTTCCCGCGTATTTCCCAATTGGCGCGCCGAAATGGATGGGATAGTTACGCCGACGGAAAAGCGCGCTTGTACTTTCCCGCCAGATCCGCATCCATCGTCGCCAGATGGTTGCGGAACCAGTCCGGGACGCCATCCGCTAGGTAGGCGCGGACAAACATGAGACGTCCCTTCGCGGCGCGTTCGCGCATCTGCGCCAGTTCCGCCAGCACCCGGCGATGCTCCGCCTCATGTTCCGCGCGCGACCCCAGCGCACACGCCGCCATCATCCCGCTCTCATGTTCGAAATGGGTGCGGGTGTGCTCAATCAACTCGTCGAGGATGGGGAGCAATTCCGCATCCGGCGCGTTTTGGGCGCGAATCAGCAATGCCACGAATTCACGATGGGTGGCGTCCATCTCGGGAAGGTTGAGGGCGTGTTGCTGGTCGTTCCAGGTGAATGGGGTGGGCATGGAATTAAGGGTATTGCCGAAAAGGGCATGTTACCGCGAGGCAAATAGTTGGCCCTTCAGGGCAGATAGCGGCCAATGTCGAGAGCGCCGTGGAATACGCCAAGGATGTCGATCACATCCGAATCCAACCGACGCAGATAGGCAATGCGGTAATGTCCGTAGAGTATCATCCTGACCTCGCCTTCCGGCACGCTGCGCAAGTTCGTGCCGATATCCGGAAATTTCGACAGCAGACCTGCCTTCCCAATGATACCGTCAATGACCTTGGTTGCGGCTGCCGGATTATCCTGTGCGATGTAAGCGTGTATATCTTCCAGCCAGGCCAGAGACTCATTCGTCCATCTCAATTGCCCCATGAACGGATTCTCCGCAAGGCCTCCTCATGGCTCACCACGCAATCAGCGCGGATATCGGCCAACCCGCGCTCCACCATGCGCTCGAAAGCCAACTCGCGCATGATTTCCTCATAGCTCGCATCCTCGGGCTGGGCGTCAACCACTGTGTGAATCAACGTCTTGGCGGAAGGTTTTTGTGTAGCTTGCGGGTTCATTGCTTGCTCCTGTTATTGATAGAGTAGGCTGCCAGTGTATCGCCGCCACCGAAATGACGCCACGCCATTCAAACCAGAAACATAAACATAACATTATCGTTTCAATAACAAAGCATGACTATTATTTATACAAATCCTGCGTATCATGTACATCAAATGACCACGGATACTCCCTAAGGAAAACGCTATGACCGCCTCCATCGAACAATACAAAATCCACCAGGAACCCTTTTACCAGGCGCAGGGCAACGAGGTGCAGCTTTACCAAGCCGCTTACGCCGCCCGCTTACCGGTGATGATCAAGGGGCCGACCGGCTGCGGCAAATCGCGTTTCGTCGAATACATGGCGTGGAAACTCGGCAGACCCTTGATCACGGTGGCCTGCAACGAGGATATGACCGCTTCCGACCTGGTCGGACGCTATCTGCTCGATGCCAACGGCACGCGCTGGCTGGACGGCCCGCTGACCGTCGCGGCGCGCATCGGGGCGATCTGCTACCTGGACGAAATCGTCGAGGCACGCCAGGACACCACGGTGGTGATTCACCCGCTCACCGACCACCGCCGCACCCTGCCGCTCGACAAGAAGGGCGAACTGCTCGGCGCCCATCCCGATTTCCAGCTGGTGATTTCCTACAACCCCGGCTACCAGAGCCTGATGAAGGATTTGAAGCAGTCTACCAAGCAACGTTTCACCGCCTTCGATTTCGATTACCCCGAAGCTGGGCTGGAAGCCGGCATCGTCGCCAGCGAAACCGGGCTGGAGCAAGCCACCACCGCCAAGCTGGTGAAAATCGCCGCAGCCGCGCGCAACCTCAAGGGCCACGGGCTGGATGAGGGAATCTCCACGCGCCTGCTGGTCTACGCTGCCACCCTCATCAAGGGCGGCGTGGCGCCGGTGGATGCCTGTCGCATGGCGCTGGTGCGCCCGATCACCGACGACGCGGATATTCGCGTCACCCTGGATCACGCCATCGACGCGGTGTTTGCCTGATCTCCCATGGCTGAATCAATCGCTGATTACCAGCATCCCCAGACCCGCGATTATTGGCGCAAGCTCGACTGCGGCTTCGTCGCGGTCGCCGAAGTGTTCGAGGAATGCCTCTACGAAGCGCTGTCCGTGCTCACCAAAAAGGGCATGGATGCCTACGTGGAAGCCGCACGCATCCTGGGCAAAATGGGACACGGCGCCGAACCGATCCTGATCTTCCTTGAGGAATGGCCTTCTAGCGCCGCCGTGCTCGGCGAGGATGCGCTGCCGCCGGTCATGGAACTCGTCCACAAGATGTGGAAGTCGCCCAACGGCAAGGCGGTGGCGCCTTTCCTGCAAACCCTGGCGGCGGTGGCGCGACGCCTGCACACCCGCGAGCAGATGGAGATTTACCTGGAAATCACCCTCGACCTGATGGCGCGCACCACCGGCTCGATCCACGGCTTTCACCAGACCATCCCCAGCCCCGCTCTGCCCGAATTCTTCCCGCAGGCGCCGTTCCTGGTCAGCCAACTGTCTTTGGGCGGACTGAAAAACTGGGTCGAATACGGCATCCGCAACTACGGCCACCACCCGATCCGCCAGGAGGAATATTTCGCCCTCAAGTCGCCGGACAGCCGCGCGGTGTTGCAGCGCGAACGCCACGGCACCCTGTTCTCGGATGCGGAGCGCAAGCTCGACCTGTACCTGCGCGCCCTGTGGCAGGACAACGACCATTTGGTGCCTTATTCCACCGCCTTCGACGAACTGCGCAAGCCGATTCCCTATTACGACAAACTGGGGATGCGGGTGCCGGACGTGTTTGACGACTTCATTCTCCCCTCGCCCGTGGGCGGGAGAGAGAGCAATCGGCTCCCTCTGGGAGAAATAAAAATCTCCGGTTTAGATCGTTACCGCGCCGTGCTTGCCCACATGGTCGGCCATCGCCGCTGGACGGTCGCGCAGGTCGCCGACAACTGGAGTCCCTTCCAGCGCATGGCGGTGGAATTCTTCGAAGACGCCCGCGTCGAAACCCTACTGATGCGCGAATACCCCGGCCTGCGCCGGATTTTCCTGGGACTCCATCCGCTGCCGGCGGAAGATGCCTGCGACCCGGAAACCCAGTCCTGCCTGCGTCACCGCCTGGCGATGCTGTCGCGTGCTTTCCTCGACCCGGATCATCCGTATCGCGACCCGCTGTTGCGCGAATTCGCGCGGCGCTTCCATGAACTGCTCGCAGCGGGTACAGCGAGCACCCGGGAGATCGCCGAGTTGGCGCTTGCCTACGTGACCCGCAGTCGCCGCCAGAGCGACCAGTACGCCGACATCTATTTCGACGACACCGTCATCGATTACCGCGACGACAACCGCCAGATGTGGAAATTCATCGAGGAAGGCGACGAGGAAGAAGCCTTCGACACCGAACGCAAGATCGAGCCGGGCGAGGAACTGCAAGGGCTGCCGCCGCGCCATTATCCGGAATGGGATTATTCCAGCCAAACCTACCGCCCCGATTGGGCAAGCGTCTACGAAGCCCTGCACCCGAGCGGCAACGCCGGGGAAATCGACAAGCTGCTGGAGAAAAACGCCGACCTGGCCAAGCGCCTGAAGCGCCTGCTCGACATGCTCAAGCCACAGGACAAGGTACGTATCCGCTACCAGGAGGAAGGCAGCGAGCTGGATCTGGATGTCGCCATCCGCTCGCTGATCGACTTCAAGAGCGGCGCCAACCCCGACCCGCGCATCAACATGAGCCACCGCACCAACGGGCGCGACATCGCGGTGATGCTGCTGCTCGACCTGTCGGAATCGCTCAGCGAAAAGGTCGACGGCAGCGGCCAGACCATCCTCGAACTCAGCCAGGAAGCGGTTTCCCTGCTGGCCTGGGCGATCGACAAACTGGGTGACAAATTCGCCATCGCCGGCTTCCACTCCAACACCCGCCACGAAGTGCGCTACCTGCACATCAAAGGCTACGGCGAAACCTGGAACGACGAGGTGAAAGCGCGTCTGGCGGCCATGGAAGCCGGCTACTCGACACGCATGGGGGCCGCCATGCGCCACGCCGCCCATTACCTGGAAGCGCGCCAGGCCGACAAGAAACTCATGCTGATCCTTACCGACGGCCAACCCTCCGACGTGGATACTCACGACGAACGCCTGTTGATCGAAGACGCCCGCCAGGCGGTAAAGGAACTCGATCAAAAGAACATCTACACCTACTGCATCAATCTCGATCCGAAAGCCGACGAATACGTGAGCGATATCTTCGGCAGGCAATACACCGTGATCGACAACGTCGAACGGCTGCCGGAGCGGCTGCCGGAAGTGTTTTTGGCGCTCACAAAATAACTCACAAAAACGTTAACATTTTTCCCGACATTCTTTCTGGTTTGATTTTGATTATTCATTTAGGCATAATAGGTTAGCAACATTCCGCCATTAACATTTTTCACAACATGAATAGTCTCGATCAGCCCCTGCGGGTAGAAACATTTCGCTCGGGAATATTTGTCTTTCAGATCGGCGTTGACCTTGCGGCTGCGCAACCCCTTATTGATCGTATCGAGGATGCACACAAGCGTTTTTCCACCATACCAATTCTTCCGGTAATCGCCACACAACTCGAAAAGGAAGCGCTGGTTTCCAGCGTGTTCGGCACCAATACCATAGAGGGCGGCACCCTTACCGAGGAGGAGACGGCCACCGTCTTGGCAGCGCCGGAAAATGCCCGTGAGGAAAAAGAACTTCGGGTAGCCAACATTCGGCGCGCTTACGAGATTGCCGACAATTTCGCCGAGAACGCACTTGGCAGCCCCCAACTACAGGGCGAATCTGGATTTGCTACGCCCGTCTTGGAATTCATGCTAAAGGATCTGCACAAGGCAGTCACCGCCGGGCTAAGCCACCCACACAACATTCCCGGCGAGTACCGTACAAACCACAAGGATCAACGTACCCAAGTTGGCGATGCCGAGCACGGTGGCATTTACACCCCACCAAAATGTCGTGAGGATATTGATGCGCTAATGAGGCAGTTCCTCGAATGGCTGAATTCAGATGCAATGCGAAGCTTGTCGCCGCTTATTCGCGCACCGCTGACACATTATTATTTCGAGCGCATCCATCCATTTTGGGATGGCAATGGACGGGTTGGGCGGGTATTGGAAGCGCTTGTCATGAAGTGTGCCGGCTACCAATATGCGCCATTCGCACTGTCGAAATACTACCTGGAACACATTGACGACTACTTCAATGCCTTCAACCTCGCACGTAAGGAAGAGGCGAAAAAGTCCCCTTATCCAAATCAGGTTTTTGTTGAACTGTTCTTAAGAGGGATGCTAGACGCCTTTAATCGACTTCATGACAGGGTCAACCGCCTAATCGGGTTAATGCTCTATAACAACCAACTCTACTTCCTGCGGCAGGGAAAACAAATCAACGACCGCCAATACACGATTATTGCCAACTTACTTCCCCATGGGCATGAACACAACTTGGTGGAAGTTAAGGCGCAGCCTTGGTTCACTGCACTTTACCTGAAGCTTTCCCATATGACCCAAACTCGCGACCTGCACGGCCTTGTCGACAAGGGGTTGATCGAACTCGGCAAGAACAGTCTGAAATTGCGGGTTTATTAGGCGGGGAAATAACGGCACGGGGAATGACAGGTGCGGCTTCCGCCGCACCTGCAAGCATCGAGAATGCTCAGTGCGAAACGCGAGTAGTGCCGCTACCCGTCAGCAGCCGCACCCGTTCGCCGGAGCGGAATATTTCGTCGGCTTCCTGGGTTACCGCGATCAGACGGCCGTCGTCGAGCTTCACGGTGATTTCCAGGCCGTTCTTCTTGTTCATACCGCCTTCGATGGCGCTGCCCGCCACCCCACCCGCCACGGCGCCGAGGACGCTGCCGATGATCGAGCCCTTGCCGCCGCCCACGTTGCTGCCCGCCACGCCACCGATCACCGCGCCGGCCACCGTGCCTGCGCCGCTCTGCCGCCCCTCGATCTGCACCTGGCGCACGCTTTCCACCACCCCCATCTTGACTTCCATGGCGTGGCGGGTCTGTCCGGGTGAGTAAGCGCTCCCTGAGAGGCTACTCGCGCAGCCGCCCAAGGTGAACAGGATAAGCGATACGGTAACGATACGCAGGCTGTGCTTGTTCATGGTGTGACTCCTATTCCAGTGAGGTTCCAAAGGTTTCCTTGAAGCGCGCCAGGATTTCCGCACGGCTCGGCGCATGATTCTGCCCGCCGCGGCTGGCGATCTTGAGCGAGCCCATCAGTGAGGCCAGGCGCCCGGTCAGGCTCCAATCCATGCCTTGCGCCATGCCGTACAGGAGTCCGGCGCGGTAGGCATCGCCGCAGCCGGTCGGGTCGACCACTTCGGTTGCGGTGGCACAGGGAATTTCCAGCACTTGCCCGTCCGCGTAAATTGTCGAGCCCTTGCCGCCCTGGGTGACCACCAGCGCCTTGACCTGTTTCGCCAGTTGCTCCAACGTTTGACCGGTGCGCTCCTGCATGAGTTGCGCCTCGTAGTCGTTCATCGCCACGTAATCGGCGAGATTCACGAAATTCAGCAGTTCCTCACCGTTGAACATCGGCAAGCCCTGGCCGGGATCGAAAATGAAGGGGGTGCCTGCCGCGTGGAAATCCCGCGCGTGCTGGAGCATCCCGTCGCGCCCATCCGGGGCGACGATGCCCAGCCCCACCTGCTGCGCATCGCGGACGTGGTTATGATGGGAGAAATTCATCGCACCGGGATGGAAGGCGGTGATCTGGTTATCGTCGAGATCGGTGGTGATGAAGGCTTGCGCGGTATAGGCCTCGGGCACGGTACGCACGTGATCCTGCACCAAGCCCAGCTTGGTCAGGCGTTGCGCGTAGGGCGAGAAATCCTCGCCGACGGTTGCCATGATGAGCGGTTTTCCGCCCAGTAATTGCAGGTTGTACGCGATGTTTCCGGCACACCCGCCGAACTCGCGGCGCATGTCTGGCACCAGGAAAGCGACGTTCAAAATGTGGATCTTTTCAGGCAGGATGTGGTTCTTGAACTGGTCGTGAAACACCATGATGGTGTCGAAGGCGAGCGAGCCGCAAATCAGGGTGCGCATGAGTAGTCTCGGAGTCGGTTGAAAATTGGCGAAGTATAACAGTAAGGCGCATCCCAAAAGAAAAGCGGCCGAAGCCGCCTTTCTTTCTTCCAGGATTACCGAACGCTTACTTGATAACCGCGTTCAATTCACCCTTGGCATAACGAACCGCCATGTCGTCCATCGAGATGATCTTGATCTTGGACGCTTGACCGGCGGAGCCGAAGGCTTCGAAGCGTGCCTTGCAGATGTCCTTCATGGCGTCGCGCGCGACGGCGTAGAACTTGCGCGGATCGAAGTTCTTGCGGTTTTCCGCCAGATGCTTACGGATCGCGCCGGTGGAGGCCATGCGCAGGTCGGTGTCGATGTTCACTTTGCGCACGCCGTGCTTGATGCCTTCGACGATTTCCTCGACCGGTACGCCGTAGGTTTGGCCCATGTCGCCGCCGTTTTCGTTGATGATTTTGAGCCAGTCCTGCGGCACCGAGCTGGAGCCGTGCATCACCAGGTGGACATTGGGGATGCGCTCATGGATTTCCTTGACGCGGTCGATGCGCAGGATCTTGCCGGTGGGCTTGGCGGTGAACTTGTAGGCGCCGTGGGAGGTGCCGATGGCGATGGCCAGCGCATCCACCTGGGTGGCCTTGACGAATTCGGCGGCTTCGTTGGGGTCGGTCAGGAGTTGGTCGTGCGACAGCACGCCTTCCGCGCCGTGGCCGTCTTCCTTCTCGCCGTGGCCGGATTCCAGGGAACCCAGGCAGCCCAATTCGCCTTCCACCGACACGCCGACGGCGTGGGAAATTTCCGCCACCTTGCGGGTGACTTCGACGTTGTACTCGAAACTGGACGGGGTCTTGCCGTCAGCCAGCAAGGAGCCGTCCATCATCACCGAGGAGAACCCCGAGCGGATCGACTGAATACATACCGACGGGCTGGCGCCGTGATCCTGGTGCATGACCACCGGGATTTCCGGGTGCGCTTCGATGGCGGCCAGGATCAGGTGACGCAGATAGGCCTCGCCGGCGTATTTGCGGGCGCCGGCGGAACCTTGCATGATCACCGGGGAATTGCACTCGGCGGCGGCTTCCATGATCGCCTGCACTTGTTCCAGGTTGTTGACGTTGAACGCCGGCAGGCCGTAACCGTGTTCGGCAGCGTGATCGAGCAATTGACGCATAGAGACTAATGCCATAGTTTTTCTCCTCAAAGTAACTGTTGTAAATTTTGCCCCGCTTGGTTCCGGCGGGAATTTCCCGTTTCTACATGTGCTCGCCAACCCGCACAATCTTCATGGTGTTGGTACCGCCCGACTTGCCGATGGGTTCGCCGATGGTCAGCACGATCAAGTCGCCTTCGTTCACCGCGCCGCGGCGCAGCAATTCCTGTTCGGCGGCAAGCAGGGTTTTTTCGCGGTCGTCGGTTTCCGCGTTTTCAAAACGGATCGGGTAAACGCCGCGATACAGGGTGAGCTTGCGGCGTGTTTCGGTGACCGGCGACAGCGCGAAGATCGGCACATCGGAAGCGATCCGCGACATCCACAAGGCGGTCGAGCCGGATTCGGTCAACGCGGCAATCGCCTTGATATCCAGGTGATGTGCGGCGTAGATCGCCGACATGGCAATCGACTGGTCGATCTTGGTGAATTCGCGGGTCAGATCGAGATTCAGCGCGTCGGTGGCGTGTTCCTTCTCCGCCTCGATACACACCCGGTCCATGGCTTCCACCGCTTCCACCGGGTACAGGCCGGCGGCGGTTTCGGCGGAGAGCATCACCGCGTCGGTGCCGTCGATCACCGCGTTGGCCACGTCGGAAACCTCGGCGCGGGTGGGGATCGGGCTGGTAATCATCGATTCCATCATCTGGGTGGCGGTGATGGCCAGCTTGTTCTTCATGCGCGCCATGCGGATCATGCGCTTTTGCAGGGCGGGAACCGCGGCATCGCCGACTTCCACGCCGAGATCGCCGCGCGCCACCATGATGGCGTCGGAGGCGCTCAAGATGCCCTCCAACTCGCCGATGGCCTCGGCACGCTCGATCTTCGCCACCAGCAGGCTCTTGCCGCCGGCCGCCTGCATCAGGCGGCGCGCCAGCAGCATGTCCCCGCCGTCGCGGGGGAAGGAGACCGCAATGTAGTCGGCCTTCAATTCTGCAGCGGTCTTGATGTCCGCCATGTCCTTGTCGGTCAACGCGGAAGCCGAGAGGCCACCGCCTTCGCGGTTGATGCCCTTGTTGTTGGAGAGCACGCCGCCGTTCACCACCGAACAGATGATTTCTCCACCGGAGACCTGTTCGACGGTCATCACGATACGTCCGTCGTCGAGCAGCAGGCGGTCGCCGGCTTTCACGTCGTGGGTGAGTTCCTTGTAATCCAGCCCGACCCGGTCCTGGTTGCCCAGGGTGCAATCGGCGTCGAGGATGAACTGGTCGCCCTTGGCCAGGGTGATCTTGCCTTCGGCGAATTTGCCGATGCGGATTTTCGGGCCTTGCAGGTCGACCAGCACGCCCACCGGACGGTGGTTCTCACGGGCCAGGGAGCGCACCAGTTCAGCGCGTTGGATATGTTCCTCCGGGGTGCCGTGCGAGAAATTCAGGCGCACGACGTCGATGCCCGCTAGGATCATCCGGTTCAGCATCTCGGGAGAGCTGGACGCCGGGCCGAGCGTGGCGACGATCTTGGTTCTTCTTCGCATATTTTCCTATCGGTTATCGCGGGCCTATTAAGTAAAAGCAGTTTTTAGTTTTGAATGTTGAGTGTTTAGTCGTGGAAGGCGCTTCGCGCCAGACTTAAATAGCGACGCGCTTTGCGCGACGACATCAACTAAACACTCACCACTAAACACTTAAGACTGTTGTTAGCATAGGCCCACGATATTGAGGCAATGTGACGGATGATTACTGGGCAGCACGCTTTTCCAGGATTTCCACGGCAGGCAGTTTCTTGCCTTCGAGGAATTCCAGAAAGGCGCCGCCGGCGGTGGAGATGTACGAAACCTTGTCATAGATGTCGTACTTCTGAATGGCGGCGATGGTGTCGCCGCCGCCCGCCAGGGTGAAGGCCTTGGTATCGGCAATCGCCTGGGCGATTTTCTTGGTGCCTGCGCCGAACTGGTCGAATTCGAATACGCCGACCGGGCCGTTCCATACCACGGTGCCAGCCTTCATGATGATGTCTACGAGTTCATCAGCGGATTTCGGGCCGATGTCAAAAATCATGTCGTCGTCAGCCACGGCCCCCGCGTCCTTCAACACGGCGGGTTCGTTGGCGTCGAACTGCTTGCCGCACACCACGTCCACGGCGATGGGGATGGTCGCGCCACGCGCGGTCATCTTGGTCATCAGGGCTTGGGCGGTGGGGATCAGGTCGGCTTCGCACAGCGACTTGCCGACGTTCTTGCCGGTCGCAGCCAGGAAGGTGTTGGCGATACCGCCGCCGACCACCATCTGGTCAACTTTTTCGGAAAGCGATTCGAGCACCGTCAGCTTGGTGGATACCTTGGAGCCGCCGACGATGGCGACCATCGGGCGGGCCGGGCTGAGTAGCGCCTTGGTCAGGGCTTCGAGTTCTTCGGTCAGCAGAATGCCGGCGCAGGCCACCGGAGCAAACTGGGCGACGCCGTAAGTAGAGGCTTCGGCGCGGTGCGCGGTGCCGAACGCATCCATCACGAACACGTCGCACAGAGCCGCGTATTTCTTGGCGGTTTCTTCGACGTTCTTCTTTTCGCCCTTGTTGACGCGGCAGTTTTCCAGCAGCACGACTTCGCCTTCGGCGACTTCAAAACCACCGTCCACCCAATCCTTGATGAGGCGCACCGGCTTGCCGAGTTTGGCGGACATCACTTCGGCCACCGGCTGGAGGGAGTTCTCTGCTGCCCACTCGCCTTCGGTGGGGCGCCCCAGATGGGAAGTCACCATCACCTTGGCACCGGCCTTCATGGCGTGCGCTATGGTCGGCATGGAAGCGGTGATGCGGGCGTCGGAAGTGACTTTGCCTTCTTTGACGGGGACATTCAGGTCGGCGCGGATGAAGACGCGCTTGCCCTTCAAGTCCAGGTCGGTCATTTTGATGACTTTCATATTTTTCTCCTGTCGATGTGTAAGGTGTAAGGGATAGGTGGGCCTATGCCTTGCAACTCACGGTTGTAGGGTGGACACGGGGTTTCGTGTCCACGCGGTGCGACAAGGTGGACACGAAACCCCGTGTCCACCCTACCAGGCTTACTTAGCGACGTGCTCGACCAGACGCAACATGTTGCAGGTGTAGCCATACTCGTTGTCGTACCAGGCCACGACCTTGACGAAGGTGCCGTCCAGGGCGATGCCGGCTTCGGCGTCGAAGGTGGAGGGGGCGCTATGACCCACGAAGTCGGTGGAAACCACCTTCTCTTCGGTGTAGCCCAGAACGCCCTTCATTGCGCCTTCGGACGCAGCCTTCATGGCCTTGCAGATGTCTTCGTACTTGGCTTCCTTGTTCAGTTCCACGGTCAGGTCGACCACCGAAACGTCGGAAGTCGGGACGCGGAAGGCCATGCCTGTGAGCTTCTTGTTCAGCTCGGGAATAACCTTGCCGACGGCCTTGGCAGCGCCGGTAGAGGAAGGAATGATGTTTTCCAGGATGCCGCGACCACCGCGCCAGTCCTTCTTGGACGGGCCGTCAACAGTTTTCTGGGTGGCGGTGGCAGCATGCACCGTGGTCATCAGACCGCGCTTGATGCCCCAGTTGTCGTTCAACACCTTGGCGACCGGCGCCAGGCAGTTGGTGGTGCAGGAAGCGCCGGAAACGATGGCTTCGCCCGCGTACTTGTCGTGGTTCACGCCGTACACGAACATCGGGGTGTCGTCCTTGGAAGGCGCGGATTGCACGACCTTCTTGGCACCGGCGGCGATGTGCGCCTGGCAGGATTCGGTGGTCAGGAAGAAACCGGTGCAGTCGATGACCAGGTCGGCGCCGACTTCGTTCCACTTCAGGTTGACCGGGTCTTTTTCGGCGGTCAGGCGGATGGTCTTGCCGTTAACCACCATGTTGCCACCGTCGACCTTGATGTCGCCGTTGAAGCGGCCATGCACGGAGTCGTACTTGAGCATGTAAGCCAGGTACTCGGGTTCGAGCAGGTCGTTGATGGCGACGATTTCGATGCCGGGGAAGTCCTTGGCGACAGCACGGAACACCATGCGACCGATACGACCAAAACCGTTGATACCTACTTTAATTGCCATAATTATCTCCTTGGGAAGTTGAACTGGTAATTATGAACCGCAACGGCGCGCGATGCACCGTTGCGGCTGTTGTTTTTTTGAGATTACAGAACGCCCTTGACGGTGTTCACCACGTTCTCGACGGTGAAGCCGAAGTGCTTGAACAACTCGCCAGCCGGAGCGGATTCACCGAAGCTGTGCATACCCACCACCGCGCCGTCGCCGACGTATTTGTACCAGCCGTCGGTGATGCCGGCTTCCACGGCCACGCGCTTCACGCCCTTGGGCAAAACGCTGTCCTTGTAGGCTTGATCCTGGCGGTCGAAGACGTTGGTGGAGGGCATCGACACCACGCGGGTAGCCACGCCCTGCTCGTCCAGCACCTTCTTGGCGTCGAGCGCCAGTTGCACTTCGGAGCCGGTGGCGATCAGCACCACCTTGGGATTGGCGGCATCGGCCATCACGTAGGCACCCTTGGCGATGTTGGCGATCTGTGCGGCATCGCGCTTCTGGAAGTTGAGGTTCTGACGGCTGAAAATCAGGCTGCTCGGGCCAGTGGTTTTTTCCACCGCCGCAGTCCAGGACACAGCGGATTCCACCGTATCGCAAGGACGCCACACGTCCATGTTGGGGATCATGCGCAAGGTAGCGGTCTGTTCCACCGGCTGATGGGTCGGGCCGTCTTCGCCAAGACCGATGGAGTCGTGGGTGAACACGTAGATCACGCGCTGTTTCATCAGGGCCGACATGCGCAACGCATTGCGGGCATATTCCGAGAACATCAGGAAGGTGCCACCGAACGGTAGCAGGCCGCCGTGCAAGGCCATGCCGTTCATGATGTGCGACATGCCGAATTCACGCACGCCGTAGCTGATGTAGTTGCCGGTGCTCTTGCCCTTGACGTGGTGAGCACCCGTCCAGTTGGTCAGATTCGAGCCGGTCAGGTCGGCGGAACCGCCGAGGAACTCGGGCAGCGCCGGAACCAGGCCGTTGATGCAGTTCTGCGAAGCCTTGCGGGTGGCGATGGTTTCCGCTTTTTCATTGGTCTTGGCGACGAATTCGGCGGCGTGCTGCTTCCAGTTGGTCGGCAATTCGCCGTTCATGCGGCGCTTGAATTCAGCAGCTTCCTGGGGGAAGGCTGCGCTGTATTCAGCGAACTTGTTGTTCCACAAGGTTTCCAGCCCCTGGCCCTTGGTACGGCAGTCCCAGCCTTCGTAAACGTCGGCGGGAACCTCGAACGGCGGGTAATTCCAGCCGATGTGGGCGCGGGTGGCGGCGATTTCAGCGTCACCCAAGGCGGCGCCGTGTACGTCGTGGGTGCCTTCCTTGTTGGGGGAACCCTTGCCGATAACCGTCTTGCAGCAAATCAGGGTGGGCTTGTCGGTGTTGCGCTTGGCCAACTGCACGGCAGCATCCACCGCCACCGAGTCATGACCGTCGACGCCGGCAATCACCTGCCAGCCGTAGGCTTCGAAACGCTTGGCGGTATCGTCGGTGTACCAGCCTTCGATGTGACCGTCGATGGAAATGCCGTTGTCGTCCCAGAAGGCGATCAGCTTGCCCAGGCCCCAGGTGCCGGCCAGCGCGCAGGCTTCGTGGGAGATGCCTTCCATCATGCAACCGTCGCCGAGGAACACGTAAGTATTGTGGTTGACGATTTCGTGGCCGGGCTTGTTGAATTCAGCGGCCAGCAGTTTTTCCGCCATCGCCATGCCCACCGCGTTGGTGATGCCCTGGCCGAGCGGGCCGGTAGTGGTTTCCACACCGACCGTGTAACCGTACTCGGGATGACCCGGCGTCTTGGAATGCATCTGGCGGAACTTCTTCAGTTCGTCCATCGGCAGATCGTAGCCGGTCAGATGCAGCAGGGAATAAATCAGCATCGAGCCGTGGCCGTTGGACTGCACGAAACGGTCGCGATCGAACCACTTGGGGTTAGCCGGGTTGTGGCGCAGATGATGATTCCACACTACTTCGGCGATTTCCGCCATGCCCATCGGGGCACCGGGGTGACCGGAGTTGGCTTTTTGTACCGCGTCCATTGAAAGTGCGCGAATTGCGTTCGCCAGGTCTTTACGAGTTGCCATCGACTAATTCCTTTTTCTCGTGGGATAAGGTTTTTGAAAAATTTGATTATTACCCACTCGCCGGAAGTTGGGCAATCATACATTTTTATTGTTACCGGAATTTTTTTTATAGATAAAAGATATAAGAGTTGGCTTTTATTCATTAATAATCATGAGGATGCGCCGCCAATTCCAGACAAAACAATCCTTTATTCTATTCGCCCGCGTACCCAGGCCTTCCATTGAGCAAACAAGCCGGGATCGAGCGCCGCGATGACCGAGCGTTTCCACAGGTCGTCGCTCCAGAAATCATCGCAGGTCAGCGTGCAAAGCGCGCCGCCGGCCTCTTCGAGGATCAGCGCGCCGGCGACATAATCCCATAGTTTTTGCCCGCCATGCAGGTAAAGGTCGAAGCGACCGGCGGCGGTATAACACCAGTCCAGGGCGCTCGCGCCGAAGTTGCGTTGCGAGGAAAAAGGCGGTGCGGCGGCGATGTCGCGGGCCAATTCGCGCGACAGGCGTTTCAGGTCGACCGCCGCCATGGTGTGGTGGAACGCCGGCACATGCGCCTTGATCGGCAGGCGCACCCCGTTGAGGAAAGCTCCCCGGCCCTGTTCGGCATAAAACATCTCGTCGGACACCGGATCGTAGACCGCCCCCAGCACGCTGCGCCCACCCCGCACCAGCCCGACCGATACCGCGAAATAGGGCAGTCCGTTGACGAAGTTGGAAGTTCCGTCGATTGGGTCGATACACCACAGGCCGCTTTGCCCGGCCTCTTTCCACAGGGCTTCCTGCTCGGTCACCGACATTTCCTCGCCCAGCACCGGGCAATCCAGCACCGCCTGCAAACCGGTCACCAAAGCGGCCTGCGACGCCACGTCGGCCTCGGTAAAGAGGCTGCCGTCGCTCTTCTGCTGGCGCGCCACCTTGAGATAGCGCGGCATGATTTCGGCCAGCGCGACGGATTTGATGGTGGATAGGACGGACTGGAGCATGGGCGAAGTCGAGAAAAGAGAGTTGCGGGGCGAGAGTGTTATGCCTCTCTCCATTTGATTGAACAGCCCATGCTGGGGATTTGCTCGCGCGGCCCCTGGCCGGTGAGCGCCACTTCTTTCATGCCCTCGAACAGGTCGCGGCGCACATCGGCAGCGGCGGCTTCCTTGCGCGATTCGTCGAGACGGCCCCGGTATTGCAATTCCAGGTCGGCGTTGAAACCGAAGAAATCCGGAGTGCACACCGCGCCGTAGGTTTGGGCGACTTGTTGGGATTCGTCCCACAGGTAGGGGAAGGGATAGCCGAATTCCGCAGCGACCGCTTGCATGTTGGTGAAGGAATCCTCGGGATAATCCGCCGGGTCGTTGGCCATGATCGCCACGCTGTTGATGCCCAGCGCCTGCAACTCGCGGCAATCGCGGATGATGCGCTCGCGGATCGCCTTTACATACGGGCAATGATTGCAGATAAACATCACCAGCAAGCCCTTGGGGCCACGCAGGTCGGCGAGGCGATGACGCTTGCCGTCGGTGCCGGGCAAATCGAAATCCGGGGCTTTCCAACCGAAATCGCATAGCGGCGTCTGCAAACTCACCATAACCCGTCTCTCCCCCGTCGATGAATAACTTTATACTAACACCAAAATTACCGGATTTTGGATCAAGAAGATGACAGTTTCGCGTTTTTACTGCCCCGAACCGCTTGCCGGCGGCACCCAGGTCGCCTTGCCCGAACAGGCCGCGCACCATGCCGCCAAGGTGCTGCGCCTGCGCGAAGGCGATGCCATCGCCCTGTTCGACGGCAGGGGCGGCGAATACGCCGCCACCATCGCCAGCATCGGCAAGCGCGAAGTCATCGCCACTCTCGCCGAACACCACGCCAGGGAATGCGAGTCGCCGCTCGGCATCACCCTCGCCCAAGCCATTTCCGCCGGCGAAAAAATGGATTTGACCCTGCAAAAAGCCACCGAACTGGGCATCAATGCGATCCAGCCCCTGGAAAGCGAACGCAGCGTGGTAAAACTCTCCGGCGAGCGCGCCGAAAAGCGCGCCGCCCACTGGCAGGGCGTGGTGATCTCCGCCTGCGAACAATGCGGACGCAACCGCGTGCCCCCGGTCGCGCCTATCCGCCGCTACACCGATTGGCTGGGCGAAGCCGGCAAGGAAAGCCGGCGCCTAATGCTTTCCCCCAGCGCCACGCAAAGCCTGCGGGACTTGCCCGCGCCGGATCTGCCGGTTACCCTACTGATCGGACCGGAAGGCGGATTTTCCGAAAACGAAATTGCCGCCGCCACGATGTGCGGCTTTACCCCGGTCAGACTGGGCGCGCGCATCCTGCGCACGGAAACCGCCGCACTCGCCGCCTTGGCGGCCATGCAGGCCTTATGGGGAGACTTTTGATGGGGAAATGGAAACGCGACTAATGGCATCCAAAGAAGCCCGCGCCCGCATCAAACTCAACAAACTACTGGAAGAATCCGGGTGGCGTTTTTTCGACGGTGTTCATGGCAAGGCCAACATTGTCCTGGAACCCAAGGTCAAGCTGACAAAGGCCGTCATCGACGCCCTCGGCGATAATTTTGAAGAAACCTCCAACGGCTTTATTGATTTCCTGCTACTGGACGAAAGCGGCTTTCCGCTGGTCGTGCTCGAAGCCAAGGCTGAGGACAAAAACCCGCTGATCGGCAAGGAGCAGGCGCGCAAATACGCCAAGTCCCAAAACTGCCGGTTCATCATCCTTTCCAACGGCAACCTGCATTATTTCTGGGACCTGGAGCAGGGCAACCCGCACATCATTACCCGCTTCCCTTCGCCAGACTCGATCAAGGGCTATCACCGCTTCCAGCCCAACCCGCAGAAACTCATCACCGAGTTGCTGGGCAAGGACTACATTGCGCTCACGCAACTGCCGTACTACGCTGCCGAAGCGGGCTGGAACAACCCGGCAGAACGCGAAGACTTCATTCATAAAAACCGCCTGCGCTTCCTGCGCGATTACCAGAAGCGTGCCGTGCAGGCGATCCAGGATGCCGTCGCCGAAGGGCACAGCCGCTTCCTGTTCGAAATGGCCACCGGCACGGGCAAGACGCTCACTGCCGCCGCCGTCATCAAGCTATTTCTGCGCACCGGCAATGCCCGCCGCGTGCTGTTCCTGGTAGACCGGCTGGAACTGGAAGACCAGGCCAACAAAGCTTTCGTCGCCTACCTGAAAAACGACTACACCTCGGTCATCTACAAAGAGCGGCGCGACGAATGGCGCAAGGCCGAGATTGTCGTCACCACGGTACAGTCGTTGCTGTTCAACGACAAATACAAACGCCTGTTCTCACCCACCGATTTCGACTTGGTGATTTCCGATGAAGCGCACCGCTCCATCGGCGGCAACGCCCGCGCCGTATTCGAGTATTTCGTCGGCTACAAGCTGGGGCTTACCGCCACGCCGCGCGACTACCTGAAGCAATTCGATACCAGCAAACCCACCACCCGCCACCCACGCGAACAGGAACGGCGGCTCCTGCTCGACACCTACCGCACCTTTGGCTGCGAGAGCAGCCAGCCCACTTTCCGCTACTCGCTGCTGGATGGCGTGCGCGAAGGTTTCCTCATCAACCCGGTGGTGGTGGATGCACGCACCGACATCACCACGCAACTGCTGTCCAACGAGGGTTACGCCGTCGCGGCACCCGCCCCTGAAGGCGAGGCCAGCGAAGAAACCTTCTTCCAGAAGGATTTCGAGAAGAAATTTTTCTCCGACGCGACCAATCGCCTGTTCTGTGAAACCTTCCTGAAAAACGCGCTGCGCGATCCGGTCAGCCATGAACTCGGCAAGTCCATCGTCTTCGCCGTCAGCCAGAACCACGCCGCCACGCTCACGCAAATCCTCAACGAACTGGCCGACGCCATCTGGCCCGGCAAGTACCAATCCGATTTCGCCGTGCAGGTCACCTCGCTGATTCCCGATGCCCAGCAATACACCATCAACTTCACCAACAACAACCTGCTCGGCTCGGCCAATTTTCTCGACGGCTACAAGACCAGCAAGGCGCGGGTCTGCGTAACGGTGGGCATGATGACCACCGGCTACGACTGCCCGGACATCCTCAACCTCGGCCTGATGCGCCCGATCTTCTCGCCCTCCGATTTCGTCCAGATCAAGGGGCGCGGCACGCGCAAGCACAGCTTCCTGGAACAGCTTTTCGACAAGGCGCTCAAGGAGCAGATTGGCAAGCAGGACAAGACTCAGTTCAAGCTGTTCGACTTCTTCGCCAACTGCGAATACTTCGAGGAAAAGTTCAACTACGACGAAGTGCTGAAGCTGCCGCGTCCGGGAATGAGTGAAGGACAGGACACTGGCGGCGGCACGACCATCGGCCCCACTGGGGAATACATCTACGGCGGCACCGATGCGGTCGCTTCATTTGCCGAACAGCCGGTCGGCGCGCAGGGCATGAAAATCGACCGCATGTTCTTCGAAGGTTTCGAGAACACCGTAAAGGCCGATCCCGTCTTGCAGCAACAGGTGGAAAACGAGCAATGGGACCAGGCCATCGACTACATCACCACGCAGCTTTTCGACAAGCCCGCCGAGTTCTACACCCTCGACAAACTGCGCCGCGCCGCCGGGGTGGACCGCCGCCTGACACTGCGCGAGATACTGGAAAAGATTTTCGGCCTGATTCCCTACTTCAAGGCCAAGGACGAACTGCTCGACGACGAATTCCAGAAATTCCTGCTCGATGCCTCGACTGAAGACCTCGAAAAGCAGGCCGACAAGATCGTCGCCATGAAATACTACTTCAAAGCCTACGCCACCGATGGCCGCCTGCGCGACATCATCGACAAAAAACGCCTGACCGATCTCAACGTCAATCCCACCTTCGGCATGGCCGACTTCAAGGCCGTGCCCAAGGAATGGCGCGACAAGATACCGGAGTACGTGAAAGACTACGTGCCCCTCAACCAGTTCATGTAAGGAATACCAATCTTCATGCTCGACACCGACACCAAGCGGCGCATCGACTCCTGCCGCGACATCCTCGTTGGCAAGGTGCCCGATCCGAAATCCCAGGTTGAACAGATCACCATCGCGCTGATCTACAAGTTCATGGACGACATGGACGCAGAGGCCGAGGAACTGGGCGGCACGCGCAGCTTCTTCACCGGCGACCATGCCCAATACGGCTGGGCCAAACTCATGGCCCCCAGCATGGGCGGTTTCGACGTGCTGGCGCTGTATTCCGAAGCGATTCAAAAGATGAACGAAAACCCCGGCATTCCGCCGCTGTTCCGCGACATCTTCAAGAACGCCTATCTGCCCTACCGCGACCCGGAAACCCTGCGCAGCTTTTTGAAAGAAATAGACGGCTTCACCTACGACCATTCCGAACGGCTGGGCGACGCCTTCGAATACCTGCTCTCCGTGCTCGGCAGCCAGGGCGACGCCGGCCAGTTCCGCACCCCGCGTCACATCATCGACTTCATGGTCGAAATCATCGACCCGAAGAAGAACGAAAGCATCCTCGACCCCGCCTGCGGCACGGCGGGCTTCCTGATTTCCGCCTGGAAGCACATCCTCAAGCACAACACCAAGGAGCGCAGCGGCGACCTGCTCACCCCCGACGAGCGCCAATACCTCGCCGCCAATATCCACGGCTACGACATCTCGCCGGACATGGTGCGCCTCAGCCTGGTCAACCTGTACCTGCACGGTTTCACCGACCCGCACGTGGTCGAATACGATACCCTGACCAGCGAAGAGAGGTGGAACGAAACCGCCGACGTCATCCTCGCCAACCCGCCCTTCATGTCGCCGAAGGGCGGCATCAAGCCGCACAAGCGTTTTTCCGTGCAGGCCACGCGCTCCGAAGTGCTGTTCGTCGATTACATGGCCGAGCACCTCAGCCCGCAGGGCCGGGCGGCGATTGTTGTGCCGGAAGGGATCATCTTTCAGAGTGGTACGGCCTACAGGCAACTGCGCGAAATGCTGGTGAAGAACGCCCTGGTGGCGGTGGTGTCGCTGCCGGCGGGGGTGTTCAACCCCTACAGCGGCGTCAAGACCTCGATCCTGATTCTCGACAAGCGGCTGGCCAAAACGACGGACAGCGTGCTGTTCGTCAAGGTGGAAAACGACGGTTTTAACCTCGGCGCGCAACGGCGCGCGGTGATGGGGAGCGACCTACCGCAGGCAGTGCGGCACTTGCGGGAATTTTTTGCCGATGCCGAGGCATTTGAGAGCAACGCGATGGCGCATAAGGTGGCGCGGGCGCGGATCGGCGAGAACGGGGAATGGAATTTGAGCGGGGAGCGGTATCAATCCGAACCAAAAGTTCAGACTTCCTTTGAAATTGCCCTGCTAGGCGATGTCGTCAGCACTATCACGCCCCCAGCCAAGTTGCAGAAGGAGTCATATTCCGCTGAAGGCCGCTATCCAATCATCGATCAATCGCAACAGGAAATCGCTGGCTGGACTGATGACGAGCTTGCGGTCATCCATCCGACAAAGCCTTTGGTAATTTTTGGTGATCATACCTGTGCGGTTAAACTGGTCAGGCGGCCATTTGTGCAGGGAGCGGACGGCATCAAGATTCTTGAAACGAGCAGTGCATTGCAGCCTGCGTTTCTCTTCTACTTCCTGAAGACAAGTCCTCTCGAATCAGATGGCTACAAACGTCATTTCACTGACCTGAAACGTAAAAGAATTCCTCTTCCGCCTCTCGCCATCCAGCAAGAAATCGTCGCGGAAATCGAGGGCTATCAGAAGGTCATCGATGGCGCTCGGCAGGTGGTCGGCAATTACCAGCCTCGCATTGTCGTGCAGGCGGATTGGCCCGTTTTGCCGCTGGGTGATATTTGCGTCGCTATTTTGACCGGACCGTTCGGTAGCGCGCTACATCAGAGCGACTATGTTCCCAATGGCGTTCCTGTTGTTAACCCACAGAATATTGTTGACGGAGCAATCGTCAAAGACGGAGCCAAGTCGGTATCCGAATCAACCCGAGACCGATTGAAAGATTTTTCGCTTCGCGAGAACGACATTGTGATTGGGCGACGTGGTGAAATGGGGCGATGTGCGGTTATCACTAGAAACATGAGTGGGTGGCTTTGCGGAACGGGGTGTTTCGTCATTCGGCTAAAGGAAGCATACGATCCTCGTTTCATTTTCTATTGCCTTGCCTCTTCAGAAGTAAAGGCTCGTCTTGAACAGCAAGCGGTAGGTGTAACCATGTTGAATTTGAATCAGGGAATACTCTCATCCCTTCAAATGGCTACTCCGCCGATCGATACCCAGCGCGCTATAGTCGCCGAGATCGAGGCCGAGCAAGCCTTGGTCAATGCCAACAAGGAATTGATTACCCGCTTCGAGGCCAAGATTAAGGCCACCATCAACCGCGTCTGGGGCGAAGCCGGGTAAGCCATGGACGACGCGCTGGCGATCCGCGATTACCTCCCCAATTCGTTCAAGAACCAGAACGATGGGGATTACATTGCGTTCCTGTGGGAAGTGTTCGAAAGCAACTACGAAAGCGAGAAATACCAGTTCGCCATGCTGGCGTACCACATGCTTTACATGAGCTTCGTGTATTTCTCGGTGTGGCAGATCAAGTTAAGCCGCCCGGCGGATTTCGCCAACGCAGTGATCTTCCAGCAGAAGGAGAAAGAGTTGCTGACCGCCTCCTCACCCTTTACCTTCAGCGAAGTGCAGGAACGCAGCATTTTCAAGTTTCTCCGGCTGGCGGGATGCGAGCAGCAGCACATCGGCCAGTTCCAGAAGCTAGTGGATGAACGCAACGACATAGCACACTCCAACGGCCACATCTTTTTCACCGACCAAGCGGTGGCCGACCGCAAGATCGGCGAAATCATGGGCCAGATGGCGGCAATCCAGAGCCACATGCGCCCGGTGATTCACGACTGCCTGAAACGCTTCTTGCTGGAAAGCCACAATCCAGACGAACGGGAATATTACGACGATGCCGACCAGATCCAGGAGGTACTGATTCACGTCAACTATTTTTCGCAGAAGGACACCGAGGCTTGCCGCAGCTTTGACATCGGCAGCCTGGCCGGTGATGCGAACTTTGAAGCGATCAAGGCGCTTTTTGAGGCGTTCCTGGCGAAGCACCCACCGACCGAAGATTAAGCGGAACTCATTATGGCTGAAGACCTGACCACCTCGCAGCGCGAACGGCAGAACATCCTCAACAACCGCTATGCGCTGGCAAAGGCCGAAGCGTATCTGGCGCTGGGAGGTATCGAGTATCAAGGGGAACGGGTATTTACGAAGCAACAGGTAGTCGCCCTCTTCGAGATCAGCGATAGCACAGTGGAAAAGTATCTTGCTCAACATGAGGATGAGTTGAAGCGTAATGGCTATGTATTGCTGCGGGGAAACAAACTTAAAACCTTCAAAGGATTACCGGATGTCTCCGTAATCAATTACGGTACCAAAATATCGGTGCTGGGCTTGTTTTCCTTCCGCGCGGTACTCAACCTCGCCATGCTGCTGACGGAAAGCGAGAAGGCGCGCGCCATCCGCAGCCGCATTCTGGACATCGTGCTGGACGTGGTCGCGGAGCGCTCCGGCGGCCATACCAAGTTCATCAACCAGCGCGACCAGGATTATTTGCCTGCGGCATACCAGGAATTCAGCTACCGGCAAGTCTTTACCGATGCGCTGCGTGATTGCCTGTCTATGGGCAATATGAAATACAGCATCTACACAGACAAGATTTACAAGGCGATTTTCAGGGAAAACGCCCAGCAGTACCGCCAGATTCTGAAGCTGGCCGATAAGGATAATCCGCGCGACACCATGTATGCGGAGGTGCTGCGCACCATCGCCAGCTTCGAAAGCGGACTGGCAGGCCATATGCGGCAGTTTGTGGAAGAACAGGGGCGCAAGCTGACCCCGCGCGAACTGGATGCCATGATTACCAAAGCCGAGGCCAGCCCATTCATGAAGCCGATTCTGGATGATGCACGCAGCCGGATGGCAAGCCGGGATTTATGCTTTCGTGACGCCCTGCATCATGCGCTGGAATCCTATGTTCAGACCGTGCCGGAAGCGGACTTTGAACGCTTTCTGGGAGAAACCAGCCGGACGCTGGAAGAACGCCTGAGCGACCCGGAAACGCTGGCCGTCTTCAAGCGTCTCAAAGATCGGTGACATGACCGACATCCGGATTTTCTATTTCGATGTCGCCCATGCGATTCGGGAACATGACTGGATCATCGAAAACTCGGGCGGCTTGGCGGGCATCCGGGAAATCGGCTATCTGGAGAGCGCGCTCAATCATGTCCAGAACGATCTCTACTACCCGGAATTCGAGACCAAGCTGGCGCACCTGGTGTTTGCCATCAACAAGTTCCATGCTTTCAACGACGGCAACAAGCGTTCCAGCATCGCGTTGGGGGCCTATTTTCTTGAGCTGAATGGCTTCGACTACTGCGTCACCAAGTTTGTCCGCGAGATGGAAAACATCGCGGTCTGGCTGGCCGAGGGCAAGATCGACAAAGAACTGCTCGGCGAGATCGTGACATCCATCATCATGGATAACGATTATCCCGATAGCTTGAAACTGAAAATTCTGCATGCAGTCTCTCCCGAAGACATTTCTTGAGTACTCCATTCCTACTTTTCGATAAACTTCCGGCGCTATACTAACGGGCGCACCGCCAGACCGGCGCAACAGGGAGTTATGCAAGATTGCCAATGTGGATACCCTGAAACCCTCCAGAATGTTGGCTGCATGGGTGAGCCAAGGCGTATTGGCGCCGATGCCGGATCGGGTGAAACGCAATATGGCTTATACCAAGCCCGCACAACCAGGCCATCAGCCGGGTTTATTATCGGAGACGCAAGTGGCTCCATTATCAATGGTCAACCGATAATAAATTGCCAGAACAGGAAAAACATCATATAAATCGTCACGTTGCCGATTTCTTTATTATCAGGCCAGATTCCCTGCCCAAGATTGGGATGAGCGGCAATCCGCCTCCCCCGCCCTAACCGGAGATTATTTCGACCATGTCCAGCAAGTCCCAGATCACCAAACCGGCGCAATTCGTCCACTGGTTCCGTTCCGCCGCGCCGTATATTCATGCTTTTCGCGGCAAGACCTTTGTGGTCGGGTTCGGCGGGGAAATCGTCAGCGAGGGGCAGTTCACCGAGTTGGCGCAGGATTTCAACCTGCTCAACAGTCTCGGAGTGCGGCTGGTGCTGGTGCACGGGGCGCGTCCGCAGATCGAGGAGGAGTTGACCGAGCGCGGTGCCGAGATTCGCTACGCGGGCGGGATGCGGGTCACCGACGAGGATGCCTTGAAATGCGTGAAGGAGGCCGCCGGGACCGTGCGCGTGGAGATCGAGGCGCTGTTGTCGATGGGGCTGGCCAATTCGCCGATGGCGGGGGCGGATATCCGGGTGGCGAGCGGTAATTTCGTGACCGCCAAGCCGATGGGGGTGCGTAACGGCATCGACCTGATGCATACCGGCGAAGTGCGCAAGATCGATACGCTGGCGATCCGTCGCCGCCTGGAGGTGAGCGAGATCGTGCTGCTCTCGCCGCTGGGGGTGTCGCCGACCGGGGAAATTTTCAATCTCACCCTGGAAGACGTGGCGACTGCGACCGCTATTGCGCTGGATGCCGACAAGCTGATTTTCCTGATGGAAACCGGGGGCGTCACCGACCTCGAAGGGGAATTGCTGCGCGAGCTGACCACCGCCGAGGCGGAAGGGATGCTCGCCGCCAGGACGCCGTTGCCCGACGACGTCGGCTATTTCCTGCCGGCGGCGACGCGGGCCTGCCGCAACGGGGTGGCGCGGGCGCACCTGGTGAGCCGTCATGTGGAAGGGGCTTTGCTCCAGGAGTTGTTCACCCGCGAGGGGATCGGCACCATGATTACCGAAGACCCGCTGGAGACCTTGCGCGAAGCGACCATCGACGACGTCGGCGGAATCCTCGCGTTGATCGAGCCGCTCGAAGGGGAGGGCATCCTGGTGCGGCGTTCCCGCGAGTTGTTGGAAATGGAAATCGAGCGTTTTTCGGTGCTCGAATACGATGGGGTGACCATCGGTTGCGCCGCGCTGTACCCGTTCCCCGAAGCGCAGGCGGCGGAACTCGCCTGTTTCGCGGTTTCCTCCGCCTATCGCGGGGCGGGGCGGGGCGAAGCGCTGCTCGACTACATGCGGGCGCGCGCCAAGCGCATGGGGCTGACGCGCCTGTTCGTCCTCACCACCCGCACCGCGCATTGGTTCGTCGAGCGCGGCTTTGCCGAGGCCGGCGTGGAAAGCCTGCCGCAGGCCAAGCAGGGGCTATATAATTACCAGCGGCGCTCCAAGGTCTTTATCAAGACTCTATAACCACAGCGCTCATTGGAGATGAATAAATGCGCCACATCCTGACTGCCTGGCTGCTGTTGGCAGCTTGCCTCCTGCCTGCGCGCGCGGGATACGCGCAGGACAACGTCTTGCACATCGGCGTGTTGCCCAACATCAGTGCGCGTTCCAACGCCGCACTCTACCAGCCGGTGCAGGCCTACCTGGAAAAAGCACTGGGCCAGCGGGTGACGGTTTTTTCCGCGCCGGATTTCAAATCCTTTTACGCGCGCACCATCAACGGCGAATACGATATCGTGGTCATCGCCCCGCACATGGCGCGACTCGCCCAGAGCGAGGGCGGCTTGATTCCGCTATTCGGCTATTCCCAGCAACTGCGCGCCCTGCTGATTGCCGAGAAAAACTCTCCCATCCACACCGCTGCCAACTTGCGCGGCAAGGCCATCGCCATCCCCGACCGGCTTGCCGTGATCCCGTTGATCGGCATCCGAATGCTGCGCCAGCAAGGCTTGCAGGTCGAGCAGGATTTTCGCCTGGTGTTTGCCGCGTCCCACAACAACGCCGCGCTGACCGTGCTGCACGGCGACGCGCAAGCCGCCATCATCGGCCTCGTCACATTCACGCAGCTTTCCGACGAAGTGCGCAACAACCTGCGGGTCATCGAGACTTCCGAGCCGATTCCCAGCCTGTTCGTGATGGCCTCGCCCAAGCTCGCGGCGGCTCGGGTGGACGCCTTCAAAAAGGCCTACCTGGATTTCAGCGCCACCCCGGAAGGCCGGCAGTTCTTCGAAGGCAATGGGTTCGGCGGTCTTAAACCGGCTTCCGAAGCCGACCTGAAAAAAATGGATCCCTACGCCAAGGAACTGCAGGGGATGCTCAAGGCCGGCAAGTGATGCAATCGGTCAACCCGCGACTCCGTTTGGCAAACCGCATCAAAGTTTGGCTGGCGGTCGTGACGCTGTGCGTTGCGGGCGTATCCAGCGCAGCCGATGCTCCGCTGCATTTCGGCGTTTTCCCCAATCTCAGCGCGCGCGCCCTGGTTCTGCTGTACCAGCCGATGCAGGCGTATCTCGAAAAAGCCTTGGGGCGGCCCGTGCAAATCTATTCCGCACCGGATTTCAGGACCTTCCTGGAACGCACCTATAACCGCGAATACGATCTGGTGGTGATGGCCCCGCATCTTGCCCGCCTGGCACAGAGCGAAGCAGGCTACCTGCCCTTGTTCAGTTATACCCAGGAGTTGCATGCCGTGGTGGTTGTCGCCAAGTCCTCCGCGATTCAGGGGGTGGAAGACTTGCGCGGGAAAACCGTGGTCCTGCCCGATCGCCTAGCGGTAATGCCGATGCTGGGGCTGCGTGTCCTGCGTAACCACGGCTTGCAACCGGACGTCGATTTCAAGCCGCTCTATGTCGCATCCCACAGCAATTCGGCGCTTGCCGTGCAGCGCGGCGATGCCCAGGGGGCCATCATCGGTTCGGCGCCTTACGCGCAATTTCCCGAAGAATTGCGTGACAGCCTGCGGGTGGTGGCGCGATCCGAAGCCATTCCCAACCAGTTTTTGCTGGCCAGCCCCAACCTGACGCCGCAGCGAATCGAGGCGCTCAGAAAAGCCCTGAGTGCCTTTGCAGTTGCCGAAGAAGGCCGCCGCTTTCTCGAAAACAGCGGGTTCGCGGGCCTCAAGCCGGCTTCCGACGCAGAATTGCACAAAATGGAACCCTACGCCCGCGACGTGCAAAATTTCCTGAAGAACGCCAAGTGAAGCTGCCTTCGCCCCGCCGCTCGTTACGCCTCAAACTGGTGCTTGCCAGCGTGGTGGTGGAAATTCTCATGCTGTCGCTGCTGGTAGCCAACAGCGTGCGTCTCATGCAGACCAGCCTGACCCGGCAGGCCCAGGCGAATATGGCGCAAATCGCCCCGCTGCTCAACGCCTCGCTGGCGGCGCCGCTGATCCAGCGCGATTACGAAACCCTCGGCGACATCCTCCGCGAGAGCCGCCACAAGGACGGCGTGGCGTACTTGGTGCTGTTCGACAACGACCACCGCATCGTCGCGGCGGAAGGCTGGGAAACCGGCCAGCCGCTGCCCGCCATCGACACCTCGCTCAACGACGATGACGAGGACAGCCTCAATCGTTTCGACACCGAAATCCCCATCCGCCTTGCCGGGCAAACTTACGGACACCTGCGCTTCGGCGTCTCGACGGAATTTTTCTCCCTTTCCCGGCGCCTCCTCCTAAAGCAGAGCATCCTCATCGTCCTGGCGGAAGTCGGCCTGTCGATCATTCTCCTGGCCCTGCTCGGCTACTGGCTGACCCGCCACCTGAAGATGCTGACCAAGGGCGCCGAAGAAGTGGCGAGCGGCGATTTCAACATCACCCTGCCGGTGCATTCGGATGACGAAATCGGCAGGCTCACCACCGCCTTCAACTTCATGACCGCCAATATCCGCGCCGACATCCAAGCCCTGCGCGCCGGCGGCGAACTGCAACTGCGCTACCTGATGGCAGCCGAGCAGGAACACGCGCGCCTCGATTCGCTGCTTTCCGCGATGAATATCGGGATTCTCTTCGTCTCCCCGGAAAACCAGGTGGTTTATCTCAATCCGGCGTTCCTGCAAATCTGGCGGATTCGTGGCGAGACTGCCGGCTTGATCGGCAAACCGCTCGACGACCCGATTTTCAGTGCCGCGCCGCAAATCCCCGACCCGGACGGACTAGCCGGACTGCTGAGCCTGGGGCGCGGCAATCCGGAAGGGCGCATCGAGATCGAAACCGATACGGGGTGCATCATCACCCAGCAAAATTATCCGGTACGCGCCCATGACGGCCACCTGGTCGGTTATCTGGCCCTCTACGAAGACATCACCCAGGAACGCCACGCCGCCCGGCAACTCATCTATCTCGCCGAACGCGACTCGCTCACCGGCCTGTACAACCGCCACCGCTTCCAGGAAGAACTCGGACGCATGATGGACGAAGCGCGCCGCCGCGAAGTTCAGGGCGCGCTGCTGTTTTTCGACCTCGACGAGTTCAAGTACATCAACGACACCTTCGGCCACAATGCCGGCGACACCATCCTGATGCGCGTCGCCGGGGACGTCGGCGCACTGGTGCGGCGCCACGAGACGTTCAGCCGCCTGGGCGGCGACGAATTCGCCATCCTCATGCCCAACAGCAGCGAAAAGGAAGCCCAAGACCTTGCCGACCAAGTGGTGCGTGCCATCGCGCAAATTCCCTTCGCCTTCGAAGGCCAGCAACTGCGCCTCACCTCCAGCCTGGGCATCGCCTACTACCCGCAACACGCCGCCACTGCCGAAGAGCTCATCGCCCACGCCGACGCCGCCATGTACCAGGCCAAGGAAGCCGGCAAGAACGCCTGGCGGGTCTATCGCGAAGACCTCGACGCCTCGCGCGCCATGATCCAGCGTCTGTCATGGAACGAGCGCATCGACCATGCTCTGGAGAACCATCTGCTGGAACTGCATTTCCAGGGGATTTATCACGCCGGGGACTGCACCCTCTCGCACCTCGAAGCCCTGGTGCGCATGAAGGACAAGGACCAGCCCGGAAGACTGCTGATGCCCGCCAGCTTCATCCCCATCGCCGAAAAAACCGGCAAGATCCTCGACATCGACCGCTGGGTGATTCGCACCGCCATCGCCCAACTGGCCGCCTCGCCGCAAGTGCCCTCGATTGCCGTCAACATCTCCGGGCGTTCCTTCGACGAACCCTCGCTACCCGACCACATCGCCGACCTGCTCCGCGAACACGGCGTCGCCCCCCAACGGCTGCTGGTGGAACTCACCGAAACCGCCGCCGTCTCCGACATGCAGGACGCCCAGCGCTTCATCGACGCCCTGCGCCACACCGGCTGCCGGGTGTGCCTCGACGATTTCGGCAGCGGCTTCGCCTCGTTCGCCTACCTCAAGCACATCCACGTCGACATCCTCAAGATCGACGGCATCTTCATCCGCGACCTGCCGCGCGACCGCGACAACCAACTGTTCGTCAAAGCCATCGTCGACGTGGCGCGCGGCATGGGCAAGATCACCGTCGCGGAATTCGTGGAAGATCAGGAGATTCTCGACATGCTGAAAAGCTTCGGCGTCGACCAGGTGCAGGGCTATCACCTCGACAAGCCGTGCGCCGCTCACCCGGCGCTGTTCGGCAGCCACGCCGCCCGGCTTCCATAGGTTGGTGTTCGCATACCCGGACGGCACCATGGATAGGCGATGTACATTTTTTTGCGCGGGGACGTTGTGCGGCCCAGTAGGTTGGCGGTGAGCGCCAGCGAACCCCAACGCCCTCCCCGTCGGCCTGCCGCCAGGATGGCGGCGCTCCCGGCAACGCTCAACGCTCAAAAAACCCGTCGCGTACCCGCCACACGGCGTGCATATCGAGTTTCTCGCCGCTGAAGATAATCTGGCGGCTGGTCTTGTCCCGGCGTGCCTTGAGGTACTGCGTCACGTTCATCCAGCGGATGTTTTCCTCGCGGCGCAGTTCGTCTTTCTGGCGGATCACCAGATACACGTCCACCGGCTGGTTGATCCAGTATTCGAGGTGGCGTTCGTCCTTCACGTCGAACACCTCGCTGCCGTCGCGTTGGCGTTCGCGCAGGTAGGAATTGCCGCTTTTGAGTTGCACGTAAATCTTCTTCCCGCTGGCCTCGCCGTTGTTGTCCTTGAATTCGATTTCGCCGTCGATGCCGTAATCGAACTGGGTCAGCTCGCGGTAAATCTGGTTGGCCTCGCCGCTAATCGCCATCATGTGGCCGGTGAGTATCTGCTCCAGCGCCTGATTGTCGAGTTCCCGGCTGGCGGTTTCTTCCATGGCGAGGATTTTCTGTGCGACCGGGTCACTTTTCAGGCGCTGTTCGATGAAGTCGATCAATGGCACTTTCGCGTCGCAACGCTGGCAATAAATGAAATCCTTGCCCGCCGCCAAGCGCAGCCGCACCGCTTCCTTATCGGCAATCGGTGTGCCACAGCTCGCGCAAATATAGCGCCGGTCGCGCGTGACGGCCCTGGTGTAGCGTTCCAGATGGCGATGCACATATTCGATGAAAATCACCTTCATCTCGTCCGCCACCGCCGTGTCGAAATACACGCCGATGGTGGCCGCGCCGTCGTCTTCCTTTTCCACCAGCAGGCCTAGCGTCTTTTCGGCGGGCGTGGCGAATTCCGCCGCGTTGCGCCACAGCTCGCGGTGGCCGAATTCCTGGCTGTACCACAGGCGCACCACCAGCGTCGTCCACACCGTCTGCCACTCGCCGCTGAAGGTGTAGGCGACGAATAGATCGGGGTTTTTCGGGGTGTCCTTGTCATGGCGGTATTGCGAGGGGAAAACCAGATGCCGCCCGTGCGGCGTATCCTCGGCGATGCACAAGGATTTTTCCAGGAAAAGCTGCACCAGCGCGCGCAACAGCAGCTCCTCGTCGCGCCGCGCCAGCCGCTCGACCCCACTGAAATCAAAATTCTCTCCGTAAACGTCGGCCTCCGCCACGCAGCCGATTTCGTCGCGGTGACGGCGCGCGGCGCGGATTACCGCTGCCGCATAACCGTTGAGCAGATCGGGGCGCAGCAGCACCAGGTCGCCGAATTGCAGGGGATGCACCAAGCCATGATTGGCGAGCAGGCTCACCGCCGTGCGCGCTTCCGCCTCGCTGAACGCCGCGTTGGGCAAGGCCTGCTCCAGCCGCTGCGCCAGTTCGGCAAAGCGCAGCAGGCGCACGTCCGCCGTATCGCGCAAGGCCAGCACCGCGTTTTTCAGCGTCGCCAGGCGTTGCGGTGTGCTCGTCCACGGCAGCCTGTCCCAGGGTATGTGCGCCGCGATGAGTTGTTTCAGCCGCGAAGGCTGGCCGCCGTTGAGGCCATCGGAACAGTGCTCGCCGCTTTTGGCGCTGGTCTCCAGCCAATCGGCGAAACCGTGTGTGGCGCAGAACTGCTCGATTTTTGCGCGGCCCAGTTTTGCCCCCATGCCGTCGTTTTGCGAGAGGATCAACAAACGTTCGGCGAGCGGTTTCCCATCCGCGCCTTGCGTGGCGGCGTCGAGCGCCTTCAGCCAACTCCCCGCCTCGGCAAACAAATCGTCTTTTTGCGAATTCACCAGCAACAGCGCCAGCGCGGTTTGGTCGAGGAAAAGTTGATGAATGAGGCGGTAATCCTCCTGCCCCGCCAAGTCCCACAGCAACGCCTCGCGCTCGCTGTCCGCCGTTTCCGGGGCCGGCAATGCCAGCGGCCAGACGTTCATGCCGTGGGTGCGGTCCTTGATGACGTATTGGTCGTCGATCAGGCGATGCGCCAGCGAAGTTTTGCCCACCGTGCCTTCGCCGAGCAACACCACTTTGGCGTTGACGTAGCGGCGCGGGGTGTCGGCGGGGCGGGCGGACGGGGTGCGGTGGATACGGTAGATGGAAATAAATCCGTAGGAAGTGCCGACCACCAGGCGCGACCCGTCGGGGCTGAAAACTGTCGAGACGGGGGATTCGTCAGTGGGAAGTTCGATAGTCTGTAAACAGGCGCCCGAATCCCAGTCCCACAGGCGAACGGTGTGGTCAGCATATCCCGCAGAAGCAAGCAAGGAGTCGTCGGGAGAAAGTGCAATGGCAAGCACCCTATCTTGGTGTCCTTCCAGCGTGCCCGTGCACTCCTGAGTCGCCAAATTCCACAGCCTGATGGTGCTGTCAAACGAGCCGGATAGGGCAAAGCGACCATCGCGAGTGATTTGCACGGAATGGATTTGACCTGAATGGGCTTGCCATCTGGCTAGGCAATCCCCGCTTTCGATGTCCCATAGGCCGAGTGTGCCTTTGCGATGCCCGGAAACCGCGACTCGGCCTTCCCTATCCAGAGCAACGCTATTCACATATTCATTCTCGAAGTTGCCACGCCATATTGGGGCAGCGGGATCCAGCGAGCGCAGTTCAACTGAAGAGTCACCAAAGAGTCCCAACAATACCCGTCGATTATCCGGCAGCACCTGGATGGAGTTTGGCCAACCATCCAGATTAAAAACGGCGAGTGTATTCCTTGCTTGGCTATCCCAACGGTGTAGTGATTTATCGTGGGAGGCGGACAGAAATGTGTTGCCATCGGGGGAAATTGCGACGGATTCGATTGAGCCTTCATGCCCCGAGAGCTTCGCCAAACACTCACCACTCGCCATGTCCCACACCCCGACGCTTGTGTCGTGCGAGCCGGACACCAACCACGTTCCATCCGGGCTGACTGCGATGCTGTTGACCATACTAGAATGTCCCTTGATGGTGCGTTCCAGCACCGCCAGAGGCTGGGGTTCGCCATTGATGGGCAAGGCCGACGCGGCGCGCGGCGGCGTTACGGAGGCTGGCAAAACCGTGTCGCTGCGGCAGGCGTTCACCACCGCATCCCACGCCGCCGGGCGCTCATCGCGGTAATCGACGGATTGGTATTTCGCCAGGCTGTCGGGCAGCTCACAGGCGTCGAGCAGCAGCGGGACGAAGCGCCGCCCGAGGTTGGCCGGGTCGCGGTGGATGGCGGTGCCGCGCTCCAACGCCACCCAGTGGGAGGCCAGCGCCGCCGGGGAGATACACAACAGCAGCACACGCGATTGTTCCAGACCTTCCTCGACTTTCAGGGAGATGATGTCGCCGGGCCGGACGATCCATTCGTCGAACCACACCTTCAGCCCGGCGTCTTTCAGGCGCTCGGCCAGACGCCGCACGCGCGGTTTGTCGGCATGGTGGTGGCTGAGGAAGACGTCGTATTCAAAATGACCGGTCATGTGGGGATACCCTGAAGAACATCCGCGTTGCGTGGTTTTTGCCATCCTACCGGAATATCGCAGGGTGGGGTTTCCCCATCGGAGCGCCGGCGTCCCGCCGGCCTGCCGCCAGGATGGCGGCGCTCCCAGTTGGCGGCGCCCACCATGATGTCAGCGCACGCTTACACCGCAATGCAGGCGGGGCAACAACATACCTGAATAACGGCTCTGGATGCGGGTTTGCGGGCTAGCGAATTTTAGGAAAATCGAGTTAGCGCAAATTTACCATGCCGCTCACCCGGCGCTGGGTGAACTCGCCGGCTGAATGTGCTTCTTGAGGAATTGCGCGAGGTAGGAGCTGTTGAAAAAATGTTCCGAGACCACGGCGCGGAGCATCTGTTCGACTTGGGCGTCGGATGCGCTGCTGACCTCCCGGTAAAGCTCGGCGGCGATTCCGGTAAACGCTTCAATCAACACCGGGTCGAAATGGCTGCCGCGGCTCTCAAGCAGGATGCCCATCGCCTTGTCGAAGCTGAATGGCTCCTTGTAGGGGCGTTTCGAGGTAAGGGCGTCGAATACGTCGACGATGGCGAAAATCCGCGCATTGAGGGGGATTTCCTCGCCTTTCAGGCCGCGCATGTAGCCGCTGCCGTCGAATTTTTCATGATGGCATTCCACCACGTCGCGCGCCGTGTCCAGTGCCGCCGACTTGCCGATGATGTCCACCCCAAGCAGGACATGGGTGCGCATCGCGGCGAATTCCTCGTCGTTGAGCTTGCCGGGTTTGAGCAGCACGTTGTCGCTGATGCCGATCTTGCCCACGTCGTGGAGGAACGCCCCCGCCGTGAGGCTGCGGATTTGCGCGCTATCCAGTCCGACCGCCTCGGCCAGGCGAATGGCGTAGATGGTCACCCGGAAATTGTGGGCGCTGGTATCCGAGTCGCGCTTGGCGACGGCGCCGCCCAGCACTTCCATCAATTCGATGTTGCTGCGCAGCAGGCTGGAGGCGAAGCGCACCAGTTCGCGGTGGAGAAAAAGCATGACCGGATAGAACGTCAGGGTGGTAATCAAGGCTACGCTGACGATCAGCAGCAGGGCGCGCGCCACGCCACTCTTGATGTGTTGCACCATCTCGGCGTCGACCTGATAGACGCCTTCGAAATAGCCGGCGATGGCGCCGCTCTTGTCGCGTAGCGGCAGCAGCAGTTGCATGAACACGTTCTCGCCGATCAGCAGCTTGCGATAATAAGGCGACTCGGCAAGCGGAAAGGAATGGGGAAATTTCTTCAGTTCATCTTCCACGGCATCCACGCCGGGATCCATTTCCTCAAGGATTTTCTGCTTGTCGCGGTTATACAGTTCCACTATCGCGAAATGGCTGTGGAGAAACTCAGTCGCCTTCTGGCGCAGTTCGCTCAGATCGGCATTGGTCTGGTTGAGGCGATGGAGATTCTCGCCGGTAAACGACTCCGATTCTTTCACCGCCAGCCTCATCACGTTGTCGTCGGCGTCTTCCATTTCCAGGTAGAAATCGATCCCGCCAAGCACCAGGGACAGCAAAATCCAGCTAATGAACAGGCGTTTGATGGCTATCCTGCGGATATTCAAAATCATTTCAATTTCCTGCCTAGTTGAGCAACGCAATTATTGAATGAGTCGGCTTGAACTCGCCAAGCCAATTCAGAGACTGATCGGGATCTCCACCAAGGTGACATCGTCGGCAAAAGTGTTGCCGGAATGGGCATTGAGGGCGATCTCCAGTTGTGCGATGAAATCCTCTTCCCCGGCGCTGTCGCTGATAAGCGCGGCGAGTCGCTCTTCCCCAAAGTGCTCTCCCGCGGGAGAAGCGGCTTCGGTAACCCCGTCGGTATGAATGAAAAGTCGCTCCCCCGCCTGGGCGGTAAAAGTCTCGGTATTTTCCCATAGCGAATGATCCGCGGTAATCCCCAGAGCCAAATTGCGCGAAACCAGGCGGCGTAGCAAACCGCCCGGACGGCCTACCAGCGCAGCGGGCAGCCCGCCGTTCCAGAAGATGACTTTGCCTTCCTCCGGGTGAATTTCCGCCAAGGCGGCGGCCAAAAAGAACCCGGTTGGCAACCTTTCGTGCAGGAAACGGTTTAGCGTGGCGATCATCACTTCGAGACCCGCGCCCTGCTCGGCCAGGCGCTGAAAAACCTCGGCAATCGGCATGGCGACCAGCGCGGCGGAAAGCCCGTGCCCGGTGACGTCGCCAACCAATACCAGGCGCCGCCCATCGGCAGTTTCGGCGGTCAGGAGCAGATCGCCGCCCGCGGTGCCGAGAAAACGGTGGAAATAGCGCAGTCCCGGCAGACTTGGCCCACCGCCTTCAAACAAGCGGGCGAAAACCCCCTCGGCGATTTCCATTTCCTGACGAATTTGTTCATTGGCTTTCGTTAGCGCGAGGTTGGCGCGTTGCAAATCGGCAGTCCGCGCCTCGACCTGGCCTTCCAGATTGCGGTTGAGCCAGACCAGGCGGCGGTGGAAACTCAAAATGACGGGGTAGAGCGCCATGGTGGTAATCAAGGTGACCGCCACCACCAGCAGCAGGGCGCGCGTTACGCCACTCTTGATGTGCTGCGTCATCTCCGCGTCGACCTGGTAAACCCCTTCGAAATAGCCGGCGATGGCGCCCCCCGGCTCCCGTAGCGGCATTAAAACCTGCATGAATAGGCTCTCCCCGATCAGTAGCCTGCGGTAATAGGGCGTATCGCCGAGGGGGAAGGCATGGGTGTGTTTCCGGATTTCCTTTTCGAGGAACTCCTTGCCGGGATCCATCTCTTCCAGGAGCTTCTTCTTGTCGCGGTTATACAGTTCCACCACGACAAAATGGCTCTCCAGAAATTCCGCGGCTTTCTGGCGCAAGGTGCTCAGGTCGGTTTCAGGCAGATTGATGCGGTGCAAATTTTCGCTGGTGAACGACTCGGATTCCTTCATCGCCAAATTGATGACGAAACTGTCGGCATCTTCCATTTCCAGATACAGGTCGATGCCGCCGATGCTCAGCGACAGAAGGATCCAACTGATGAACAGGCGCTTGAGAACAAGCTTGTGGACGTTATCCATGATAATTTTTGCGCGGCTCCGGGAGATGACGTGTCGTGCGATATCGCCATTCAGCGGCGGATCATTCGCCCGATGATGTCGGGATGCCGATTGTGCCGGCCTGGCGTATCCTGAGCATGTCTGTTTGTTTCGTCACCGGCGGGAAAACGACGCGCACCGCCAAGCCGCCCCCCTCGCTTTCCGCCAATTCCAGCGTGGCACCATGCAGTTCGGCAATCCGCCCGACGATCGACAGGCCGAGACCACTGCCTTCCGCCTCGTTTCCCAGTACCCGGTAAAAACGTTGCAGCACCCGTTCGCGCTCCTCCGCCGCGACTCCCGGCCCGTTGTCGCACACTTCCAGCAGCGTCCCGTCCGCCGTGCCGCGAATCGCCACACTCACCCAGCCGCCGCCGGGGGTATAGCGGATGGCGTTGTCGAGCAGATTGCGCAGCAGCACGCCGAGCATCGCCGCATCGCCGCGCACCGTGGCGTCGCCTTCCGCCACCGACAGTTCGAGATTTTTCTCCAGCGCGCCGGGTGCCAGCAGCGCGGCGCATTCCACCAGCAGCGGTCGTAGCGCCAATGGGGCAAGCTGGGGCGGCGCCGCGCCCGGATCGAGGCGGGCCAGGGTGAGCAATTGAATCACCAGGTGGGTGGCGCGGTCCGCGCCTTCGAGCACCTGCTGGAGGGCGTGGCGGCGCTCTTCCTCGGCGCTGGCGCGCAACGCCACCTGGGCCTGGGTCTTGAGCGCCGCCAGCGGAGTGCGCAGTTCGTGGGCGGCGTCGGCGGTAAAGCGCCGCTCGCTTTCCAGCGCGGCATCCAGGCGTCCCAGCAGGCCATTGAGCGCTGCCACCAGCGGCCTGATTTCGTCGGGGGCGCTGCCGGCCTGGAGGGGCTGGAGGTTCTGCGGGGCGCGGTCGGCCACCTCAAAAGCAATCCGCCGCAGCGGGGCCAGGCTTTTGCCGATGGCCAGCCAGATCAGCAGCGCCAGCAGGGGAATGCCCAGCACCAGCGGATAGAGCAGGCGGTGGGTCAGCGCTTCGACCAATTCGTCGCGCACCTCGTGGCGCTCGCCCACCTGCACCAGCAACTGGTGGTCGGCATTCCACAGGGAAAATACCCGCCACAGCTTTTCTGCGTGGTGTTTTTCGCTGAACCCGTTGCGTTCCTCGGAGAGCGGCTGGGTGGGGGCGGTGGCGGAGCGCAGCAGCAATTTGCCGGCGTCGTCCCAAACCTGGAAGGCGATTTTGCGTTCGTATTTGTGGAATTCGGTTTCGTATTCGATTTCGACGTCGTCCGGTTCCTGGCCGACCTGGGCGAGCAATATCCGCGCCGAGCGGGCCAACTGGGCGTCGAGCAATTCGTCGATTTCGTGGTGAGCCTCGCGGTAGCTCATCACCCCGGTCACGGTCCATACCGTGAGGGTGACGGCCAGCATCATGAGCAGCAAGCGCAGGCGCAGGGACGACGGCGCGGCGTTCACTGGCGGTCTTTTTCGATGACGTAGCCGACCCCGCGCACGGTGCGGATCAACTCGCTGCCGAGCTTGCGGCGCAGGTGGTGGATATGCACCTCCACGGCGTTGCTTTCGACTTCGCCGTCCCAGCCATAGAGGGAATGTTCGAGTTGCTCGCGCGACTGGATGCGCCCGCGATTCTCCAGCAACACCAGCAGAATCGCGTATTCGCGCGAGGAAAGATCGACCTTCCGGTCGGCCATCTTCACCTCGTGGGAAGCAGGGTCGAGCACCAGTTCCCCGTGGCGAAGCAGCGGCTCGGCGCGTCCGCTACGGCGCCGCAACAGGGCGCGCAAGCGGGCGGCCAGTTCATCCAGGTCGAACGGCTTGACCAGGTAATCGTCGGCGCCGCAGTCCAGGCCGTTGACCCGATCCTGCACGGTATCGCGGGCGGTCAGGATCAGCACCGGCAATTCGGCGCCCCGCTCGCGCAGCCATTTCAGCAAATCCAGGCCGGACACGCGCGGCAAACCGAGATCCAGCACCATCAGATCGTATGGTTCGGATTCCAGCGCCAGTTGCGCGGCCCGTCCATCCTTCAGCCAGTCGACCGTATAGCCGGACTGGCGCAACCCGGCGCGGATACCGTCGCCGAGCAAGGAATCGTCTTCCACCAGCAGCAAACGCATTTGAGTTGGAATCCTCCGTTCAACAGGCCTGCAGCAGGCAGCCCGGTGGCGACATGATCGTGTTTCTGCCCCGTTTCGGCAATCAGCCTGACGGGAGCGCCGCTGCTCCCGCCAGGTAGTGGATGGGCGAAGCCCGATTTACAGGCCCGCGGTATTCAACCAGCTACTCACCGAGCCCAGCGGCACGATGCCGGCAGCGGGGTGGTTGGCGTCGAAAAAATACAACTGCCCGTTGGCGGTGCCGACATAGGTATTGGTCTGGGAATAATAGCGGACCAAATAGCCGGCCAGCGACTGCGAAGTGGCGCGCGGGGCGAGCAGGCTGGGGTAGTTGGCTTCCGCCCAGTTGAACAGCCGGTCGGCATCGGTAGTGGTGGGGTTGGCGAGGTACGTGGTGATGTCGAGTACCTCCGTCGCGCTCAAGTAGGACAGGTAGCCCATTCCGCCGGTATTCTTGCGGATGGCGCTACTGGTGTTGCTCCACGCTCTTCTCTCCGAGGGCGAGTGGCAACTCGCGCAATTGCTGGCAAAAGCGGTCTTGCCGGCATCGACGCTGGCGGCCTGGCTCACCGCGGCGCCCGTTGCGCAGGCGCTTGCCACGACGAGCGCGGCCAATTTCAGTTTTTTCGTCATGAGGTTCTCCTTGAGTTTTCCGAATGCTTGAGCGACGGCGTGATCTGGCCGGCCAGGCTAATCGTCGTGATCGCCGTCGCGATCGCCGCCGTGGTCGTCGCGGTCACGGCCTTCATTTTCGCTGTCGTGCGTCTGCGGACGGGAGACGCTTGAGCTTGCGGAAACTTGGGCCAGCCAACCTTGAACTTTGCCGAGGTCCAACATGCCTTCGTGAGAGCGGCCGGCATCGTAGAGATACAACTGGCCGTCGCGCGCCATCAGGTAGAGGTTGGACCCTTGATAATAGCGGGAATAATAGCCGCCCGCATCCTGGGAAAAACCGTGCGAACTGAACAACTGGGGATAGTTCGATTCGGCCCAGTCGTAGAGGCGGTCGATATCGCTGTTGCTCGGGAGGGCGGCGGTCGGCGGAGTTGTCGCGGTGCCACTGCTGCCAGTTGTGCTGCTCGAAGTCGCGGTGCTAGTGGTGCTGGACGCCGTGGTGGCACTGGGGGCGGTCATGTAGGCAGCGATGTCCTGTAGTTCGGCGACGCTCAGGGCGGACAGGCTGCCCATGCCGCCGCGGTTGCCCTGGATGGCGCTTTGTATGGTCTGGGCGCTGACCGCCCACGGGTTGGTGAGCGTGCCGTGGCAACTCGCGCAACGGCTGGCATAGGTGGTCCGTCCGGCGTCGGCGCTGACCGCCTGGGCCGGGGTGGCGAACGGCAGGATCACGAAACTCAGGACGGCGAGGTAAATGAAATGGCGCATGGCGATCTCTCCTTATAATCGATTTGAAGCGGATTTCAAACAGCCGACTTGCGGCTGAGGGGTATTCTCGCCGGGCAAGCTTAAGGTTTCCTTAGCGGCGATTTTTCCTGTCCCGCCATGAGCTAACCCTCACCGCGCTTCGGTGGAATGGCCGGTGAAATTTGGGTATGATGGCCCGATTACCAATCAGGCATGGAGTGGTCACCACATGGCACGTACCGTCAACTGCATCAAGCTGGGCCGCGAAGCGGAAGGCCTGGATTTCCCCCCCTATCCCGGTGAGCTGGGCAAGAAGATTTTCGAGAGCGTTTCCAAGGAAGCCTGGGCCGGCTGGTTGCGCCAGCAGACCATGCTAATCAACGAAAACCGTCTTTCCATGGCCGATCCGCGCGCCCGCCAGTATCTTCAGCAACAGGTGGAGGCGTATTTCTTCGGTGCCGGCGCGGATAGCGCAGCGGGCTACGTCCCACAGAAATAAAGCGGTGTTTAGTGTTTAGTGCTTAGTTGTGGAATGCGCTACGCGCATGAAGGTAATCCCGACGCGCTTTGCGCGGCGACATCAACTCAACACTCAACACTCAAAACTCTATTTTTTAGTCCATTGAGAACCCGCCCCCCATGGTCAACCTCGACGCACCGGAATATTTCATCAACCGCGAACTCGGCCTGCTGGCCTTCAACCAGCGCGTGCTGGAACAGGCTGAAGATACTCACAACCCGCTCCTGGAGCGGCTTAAGTACGTGTGTATCGTCAGCAGCAACCTGGATGAACTGTTCGAGGTACGGGTGGCCGGCTTGAAGGAACAACTCAAGTACGACCCCAACACTATCGGTGGGCCGGACGGGCTGACGGCGCGCCAGGCTTTCAAGGAAGTCAGCGTGACCGCGCACAAGCTGGTGGAACGCCAGTACAAGCTGCTCAACGAAGTCCTTTTTCCCGAACTCGCCAAGCAGGGGATCCGCTTCGTGCGGCGCAACCATTGGACCAGCGAGCAAAGCGAGTGGATCCGCGATTATTTTTTCCGTGAATTGATGCCGGTGCTTACCCCCATCGGCCTCGACCCGGCTCATCCCTTCCCGCGCGTGCTCAACAAGAGTTTGAACTTCGCGGTGGAACTGGAAGGCAAGGATGCCTTCGGGCGCAATTCCGGCACCGCCATCGTCCAGGCGCCGCGCTCGCTGCCGCGCCTGATCCGCCTGCCCAAGGAAGTGGCGGATAGCGAATACGGTTTCGTGTTCCTCACCTCGATCCTCCACGCCCACGTCGGCGAGTTGTTCTCCGGGATGCACGTCAAGGGCTGTTACCAATTCCGCGTGACCCGCAACAGCAACCTGTTCGTCGACGAGGAAGAAGTCAAAAACCTCCGCCAGGCCTTGCAGGGCGAACTGACCCACCGCCATTTCGGCGACGAGGTGCGTCTCGAAGTGGCCGACAACTGCTCGCCGGAAATGGCCGCTTTCCTGCTCGGCCAGTTCGGCCTGACCGCCGACGATCTGTACCGGGTCAACGGCCCGGTGAATCTGGTACGCCTGATGCAAATCCCCGACCGGGTGGATCGCTCCGACCTCAAGTTCGCGCCGTTCCTGCCCAGCCTGCCCAAGGAAGTCCTGAAGCAGCCCGATATCTTCCAGGCCATTCGCAACGGCGACATCCTTCTGCACCATCCCTACCAGGCGTTCACCCCGGTGATCGATTTCATCCAGCAGGCGGCGGTCGACCCCGACGTGATGGCGATCCGCCAGACCATCTACCGCACCAGCACCGACTCGATGCTCATGGAAGCCCTCATCACCGCCGCCCAGAACGGCAAGGAAGTAACGGTGGTGGTGGAGCTGATGGCGCGCTTCGACGAGGAAGCCAACATCAACTGGGCGGAGCGCCTGGAAGCAGCCGGCGCCCACGTGGTGTACGGCGTGGTGGGCTACAAGACCCACGCCAAGATGCTGCTGGTGGTGCGCCGCGAGGAAGATCGGCTGCGCCGCTACGTGCATCTCGGCACCGGCAACTACCATCCGCGCACCGCCAAGCTATATACCGATTTCGGCCTGTTTACCTGCAACGAGGAAATCGGTGCCGACGTGAACAATATCTTCGTCCAGCTCACCGGCCTGGGTAAAGGCAACAAGCTCAATCACCTCCTGCAATCGCCGTTCACCCTGCACCCGGCGATGATGGAAATGGTGAAGCGCGAGGCCGAACACGCCAGGCAAGGCAAAAAGGCGCAGATCATTGCCAAGATGAATTCGCTGCTCGAACCGGAAATCATTTCGGCACTCTACGAAGCATCGCAGGCCGGGGTGAAGATCGACCTCATCGTGCGCGGTGTGTGCGCGCTGCGCCCCGGCATTCCCGGCGTTTCGGAAAACATCCGGGTGCACTCGGTGATCGGGCGCTTCCTCGAACACTCGCGGATATTCTTCTTTTTCGACGACGGCGCGCAATGCCTGTACATGTCCAGCGCCGACTGGATGCAGCGCAATTTCTTCCGCCGCGTGGAAACCTGCTTCCCGGTCCTCGACCCCAAGCTCAAGCGGCGCGTCATCAAGGAAGGGCTGGAGCACTATCTCAACGACAACGTCCAGTCGTGGGACATGAACGCCGGCGGCGTGTTCACCCGCAAGCCGCCGCGGCGCGGCGCGCGCCACCACTGCGCCCAGGTCGAGTTGCTGGCGGAACTGTGCAAACCGGCGAAGTAGGGGGCGATTTCGGTCGTCCTTTTCCCGCTAGGGGGAAATGAACTTTTCCGGCGCCCGCCGCTCCCTCACTGCTTTTCGTGAAGGAAGAATCCTCCCGTCAATACCCCCAATCCCGCTGCCGCCCCCGATTACGACGTGCTCCATGAAGCCATCTTCAGCCCGGCTACCTGGAACGCCATTTCGTGCGCATGCCCTACCAGAAGAAAATGAAAATCATCGGCTAGATGCGCCGTAGCGTGCAGACCGGGCCGCTCCGCGAATACCTGCCCGAGCACTGGCGCACCCTGCTCGACCAGCAGCGCGAGGAATGGCAACCGATGGCGAACAGGGATATCCGCGCCATCATCCAGTCCTTCAACCGCCTGCGCGCCATCGAAGGCTACTACCTGCGCAACGCCGCCGTCTCGCTCGCGCAAGGCATCGTCCGCGCCAGCTTCAACGGTGACGCCATCTACAGGTCGGGGTGGCGAAATGGAATAGTGTGGTTCTGCAACCACCGCCTCGGAGCGAGGCTCCTCCAACGGATGGATGAGTCCCTGCGCGGGGCTTTATCAGGGCGCGCCCAATAACCAACCGCAACATCCTGGAAGGGGCATTCTCCAATCGCAAACAGTCAAGCAAAGGTGAAGATGCTAAAATGCCGACTTTTCCAGAAAGCCGTTCCTTGGACTTCCTCCTTCTTTTCAAAGCGCTCCTCCTCGGTCTCGTCGAGGGCATCACCGAATTTCTGCCGGTTTCCAGCACCGGTCATTTGATCGTGGCGGGCGACCTGCTGGATTTCAACGACGACAAGGGCAAGGTGTTCGAGATCGTTATTCAGTTGGGGGCGATTCTGGCGGTGTGCTGGGAGTTCCGCGAACGCCTGTTCACTGTGGCGCGCGGACTGGGGCGCGATGCTGCGGCGAATCGCTTCGTGGTGAATCTGCTGGTTGCCTTCATGCCGGCGGCAGTGCTGGGCCTGGCGTTCCACCACGCAATCAAGGCCTATCTGTTCAACCCGATTACCGTCGCCATCGCCTTGATCGTCGGCGGATTGATTATTTTCTGGGTGGAACGGATCAACCACCAGCCGCGCGTCACCAGCGTTGATGACATGGACTGGAAGGATGCCCTGAAAGTCGGTTTCGCCCAGGCGCTGGCGATGTTTCCCGGTACGTCGCGGTCCGGGGCGACCATCATCGGCGGGATGATTTTCGGCCTGTCGCGCCAGACGGCCACCGAGTTTTCATTTTTTCTGGCGATTCCCACCATGTTCGCCGCGACCTTTTACGATGTTTTCAAGAACCGGGCGCTGCTGTCGGCTTCCGACCTGGATCTGTTTGCGGTGGGCTTCGTGGTGGCCTTCATTAGTGCCTTCTGGGCGGTGAAAGAGTTGCTGCGCTACGTGGCGCACCATAATTTCAATGCTTTCGCCTGGTACCGCGTGGTGTTCGGCACTATCGTCCTTTTCTATTTCTGGTGAACTTCATGCCCAAAGTGCCTCCCCTGATTTTGACTTTTTCCGCATCCGACCCCACCGGGGGTGCCGGGATGCAGGCGGACATTCTTACCCTGTCGAGCATGGGCTGCCACCCGCTGTCGGTGGTGACGGCGATTACCGTGCAGGATACCGTGGGGGTCGAAGACGTGCTGCCCATGGAAGGCGAGTGGATCGTCGACCAGGCCCGTTGCCTGTTGGAAGACATGCCGGTGACGGCCTTCAAGGTCGGCCTGATCGGCAGCGTGGAAGGCATCGCGGCGATTGCCGAGGTGGTCGCGGATTATCCCGACATCCCCCTGATTCTCGATCCGGTGCTGGCCTCCGGGCGCGGCGACGACCTGGCCAACGAGGATATGCTGTCCGCCCTCCTGGAAATGCTGGTCCCGCAAACCACCCTGATGACGCCCAACAGCGTCGAGGCATTGCGCCTCGCCATGCACGATCGCGACGACGACGAAACGCCCACTCTCGAAGAGTGCGCCGAATACCTGGTCGGGCTGGGCTGCGAATACGTGCTGATTACCGGCACCCACGAAAATACCCCGAAAGTCGTCAACACCCTCTACGACAAGGACGGGGTGGTACGTCGCGACGAATGGGAGCGCCTGCCCGGCAGCTATCATGGCTCCGGCTGTACGCTGGCATCGGCCATCGCCGCCACCCTCGCCCACGGCCTGGATATCGACGAGGCGGTGAAAGAGGCCCAGGAATTCACCTGGCAGGCGCTGGATTCGGGATTCCGTGCCGGCATGGGGCAGTTCATCCCGGATCGGATGTTCTGGGCGCGCGAGGTGGCTGAAAATGCCGATGCCGACAAGCCTTAACGGCCTTTACGCGATCACGCCGCAAAGCGCCGATACCGCCGCGCTGCTTGCCGAAGTGCGCCTGGCGCTGGAAGGCGGGGCACGGCTGGTGCAGTACCGCGACAAAAGCGCCGATGTGGCGTTACGCTTCGAACAAGCCAGCGAATTGCTGGTGCTGTGCCGTAAATTCGGGGCGCCGCTGATCGTCAACGACGACCTGCGCCTGGCCGATCTGGTCGGCGCGGACGGGCTGCACATCGGCAAGGACGACGGCTCCTTGCGCGAAGCGCGGCTGATTCTCGGGCCGCACAGCATCATCGGCGTGTCTTGTTACAATGACCTGCAATTGGCGCGCGCCGCTCAGGACGGCGGCGCGAGTTACGCGGCATTTGGCAGTTTTTTTCCGTCGCCCACCAAGCCCCAGGCGATTCCCGCGTCACTCGACCTGCTGCGCCAGGCCAAAGGCGAATTGCACATTCCGCTGGTCGCCATTGGCGGGATTACCGCCGCCAACGGCGCGGCGCTGGTGGCGGCCGGCGCGGACGCTCTGGCGGTGATTTCCGCGATATTCGATACCCCTGACATTCGGGCGGCCGCTGCCGCCTTTTCCCCTTTGTTCAACCGACCCACCCTACATTGAGCCTACCATGACTTCACGCAACGAAACCCTATTCGAACAATCCCAAAATCTGATCCCCGGCGGCGTCAATTCGCCGGTGCGCGCCTTCCGCTCGGTAGGCGGCACGCCGGTGTTCTTCAAGCGCGGCAAGGGTTCCACCCTGTGGGACGAGGATAACAAGCCCTATATCGATTACGTCGGTTCGTGGGGGCCGGCGATTCTGGGCCACGCCTTCCCGAAAGTGGTCAAGGCCGTCCAGGAAGCCGCCGCGCGCGGCCTGTCCTTCGGCGCGCCGACCGCCCGCGAACTGGAAATGGCCGAATTGCTGTGCCAACTGGTGCCGAGCATGGAGCAAGTGCGCCTGGTGAGTTCCGGCACCGAGGCGACCATGAGCGCCATCCGCCTGGCGCGCGGCTACACGGGCCGCGCCAAGATCATCAAGTTCGAAGGCTGCTACCACGGCCACGCCGATTTCCTGCTGGTGAAAGCCGGTTCCGGCGCGCTGACCTTCGGCAACCCCAGTTCCGCCGGAGTCCCCGAGGAAGTCGCCGCGCAAACCCTGGTGCTGGATTACAACGACGTGGCCGGACTGGAAAAGACTTTCGCCGAAATCGGCAAGGACATTGCCGCGGTAATCGTCGAGCCGGTCGCCGGGAATATGAACCTGGTCGCGCCCAAGGTGGAATTCCTCAAGGCCCTGCGCGACCTGTGTACGCAACATGGCAGCGTGCTGATTTTCGACGAAGTGATGACCGGCTTCCGCGTCGGCCTAGGTTGCGCGCAAGGCCTGTTCGGCATCACCCCGGACCTGACCACGCTGGGCAAGGTCATCGGCGGCGGTATGCCTGTCGGCGCCTTCGGTGGACGCCGCGACATCATGGAAAAGCTCGCCCCGCTCGGCCCGGTATATCAGGCCGGTACGCTGTCCGGCAACCCCGTGGCGGTCGCCGCCGGCCTGGCAACGCTCAGGCTGGTGCAAGCTCCAGAGTTCTACGAGCGCCTCGCCAACCGTACCCGCCAACTGTGCGATGGACTGATGGCGGCAGCCAAGGAAGCCGGCCAGGTCTTTTCCGCACAAAGCGTGGGCGGCATGTTCGGCCTGTATTTCCGCGCCACCCCGCCGACCAGCTACGCCGAAGTGATGGAATGCGACAAAGAGAAATTCAACCGCTTTTTCCACGCCATGCTGGAAGAAGGTTTTTACCTCGCGCCCTCGGCGTTTGAAGCCGGTTTTGTCTCGGCAGCGCACAGCGACGCGGACATCAAGGCCACCATCGCGGCAGCGGCGAAGGTGTTCAAGACGCTGTGATCTTGCAGTGTATCCACCACTATCCGCTTCGATGCCGACGTGCTGGCAGCGCTGAAGACTTCCGGCAAAGGCTGGCAAACCCGTGTCAATGAAATGGTGCGCGAATGGCTGAAGGGACATTCGGCGGCCTGAGTCGCAAGCCTTCCCAAGTCTGGTAGTCAGTTGCGTTGAATTGGCGGAATAACCAAGTGAAGCTTCGCTCAACCTTGAACACCGGCCTTGATGGGGTGGGACGGTTGGACGCTTACCGCGCATCATGGCGGGAGCTTAACCTTTTTGGCTAGGCGGTGCTGGGCGGACGCTTACAATTGAGGTATTTTTGAAGCACAAAAGACCAAAGCCCTCACGAGGAGGGCTTTGGTTTGCTATAGGAGCCTGGCGGTGACCTACTTTCACATGCGTAGTGCACACTATCATCGGCGCGGAGTCGTTT